>Ga0307509_10000009_pt1 | contig 350890 bp, 322 predicted proteins | sample 10_EM_MG_FD_202245 | JGI IMG/M metagenome (GOLD analysis project Ga0307509, IMG submission 202245) | Populus trichocarpa ectomycorrhiza microbial communities from riparian zone in the Pacific Northwest, United States - 10_EM | ecosystem: Host-associated > Plants > Roots > Unclassified... | reverse complement strand
CCGGAAATGGACCATGCCGATCCGGGATTGGAAAGCTGCGCTGACTCGCTTTACTATCCAGTTTGAAGAACGGGTGACCAACCTCTAACAACAAACCCGTTTACACAAAATTCCGGACACCCTCCATCCTTGATGCATATGACACAAGCTTGTTTGGGCAAAAAATAACAAGATCAGAAGAGGGCGTACGCCGGCTGAGGCGAATGGCAGAACTAAATATCAAGTCGCTATCACAGGATCTTTCGCCAGAAGATACCCAAGAATTAGACGCATTAAGAGCGTCCTTTCCGATAGATGCTGGGGTGGGGCTTGATAAATGCTAGCCACTACCGAAGCAAGCCTCATACCCTCACTAGCAGTTTACCTTTCCGACGCCCAGGCAATTGTGAACGGCGCTGGCACCTACCGAGAAAAAATTGAGTTGGCTAACAGCCGTTGGCAAGCGCTGAATAGGAATACGAATGCTCGTTTCATGCAGATACGAGATTTGCTGAGTAGCCTTCACGGTGATTTACAACGGTGCGCATACTGTGAAGATTCACTAGGTCATCAAATCGAACATGTATTCCCAAAAGTCTTGTTTCCGTCCGTTGTATTTAGTTGGGATAATTTCTTACACGCGTGTGGTAGTTGCAATGGAACGAAGTTGGCCAAATTTTCTGTCTTTGGACCGGGTGGCGTTGTCATAGAATTAAAAAATCGGCAGCCGCCTGACAATGAACCTCTCGGGACTCACCCCTTGCTAATCAATCCCCGAGTCGAGAACCCACTCGATTTTTTGATTCTTGATTTGTACGAAACGTTTCATTTTGTGCCGACAGGTCATTGCGCTGACAGGGCCAATTACACAATTGAGACCCTCCAACTCAACCACCGGGCTGGATTAGTCGCGGCTCGAAAGACAGCTCTAGCACTGTATCGATCGAGCATCATCGAATATGAAAAAGAAAAGAGTGGTGCTGCAAATTTAAGCACTCTAAAGAAAATTGCGAAACGGATAAGCTGTGAAATGCCTCACCGTACCGTGTGGGAGGAGATTAAGCGCCAACAAGCGAGAGCTCCTTGGCTGATTGATTTCCGAAATTTCTTTTTGGTGCATCCCGAAGCTGTAGGATGGTAGGAAGCAAATCCCGCAGCGTCAAGGTACGCTTTTGACACTAAAATCAAGGGGCAAAAGATGTGCCATGAACAGCAAACCTTATAACTGCGGTATAGATATCTGAACAAGCCATTGCCCGGATTGATCGTCTCGGGCGCACCAGAAAACCAAGCATTCAGGCCACCCTTCGCGGTGGCCTGAATGCTTTGCGCCGCCGTCCGGCGCGGCCGGTTTCATCCGGCCATGCTGATCAGCGAGGTATTGCCGCCGGCGGCCGTTGTGTTGACGCTGAGCGTGCGTTCGCAGACCAGTCGATAGAGTGGGTAACGTCCGCTTTGCGCGTCGGCCTCGATGACCGGCACGATGGCCCCGTCCCGGCTGGCGATGCGCCGGCGCAGTGCGGCCAGCGGCACGTGCTGACCGGCGTAGAGGACGGCGGCTAGAGTTCCCTCCTCGCCTTCCTTTACCCAATGCAGCAGTGACGCGACCTCCGGCGGCAGCCGTTTGCCGAGCGCGCTGTCCGGGGCGACGCCGTATAGCGCCGGGACGTTGCCGGTGGCCAGGGTCGCCGCCAGTTGTTCGAGCAGGGCGGCTTCGTCGCTCGCCAGGCAAAGCACGACGCCGCGCGGCGAGAAGCTCAGGGTGTTGCGTTCGCCGGTCGGGCCGGGGAGTTCGCCGCGCCAGGCGAGCGGTGTCGCGGCGGCGTAGGCGGTGCAGGCGGCGGCGAGTTCTTGCCGTCCCTGCTGCCGCGCCCAGGCGCTCAGGCTGTGGAAGGCGGCGAGGTGTTGCGCTACGCTGTCATCGCGCTGCAGGCCGCTGGCGGCTGGCGAAGGATTCGCGCAATCGAGCAGGCGCGGCAGGTAGAAGGGGCCGCCGGCCTTCGGGCCGGTGCCCGATTTGCCTTCGCCGCCGAAGGGCTGCACGCCGACCACGGCGCCGATCATGTTGCGGTTGATGTAGCGGTTGCCGACGCGCAGGCGGCCGACCACGCGCGCGATGCTTTCGTCGATGCGGCTGTGCATGCCGAAGGTGAGGCCGTAGCCGGTGGCGTTGATGGCGTCGACGAGCGAATCGAGGCCTGCGATGCCGCCGGCAAAGCGCAGGACGTGCACGACCGGGCCGAAGACCTCGCGTTCGAGTTCGTCGAGACTGCCGATTTCGATCAGGGTCGGCGGCACGAAGCTGCCCGCTGCGCAGGATGCCGGCAGTGAGCACTGGCTTACCCGGTGGCCCGCTCCACGCATGGCGGCGATGTGCGCCTCGAGCCCCGCCCGGGCGGCCTCGTCGATCACCGGCCCGACGTCGGTGGCGAGATCGGCGGGGTCGCCGATGCACAGCTCGAGCATCGCCGACTTGAGCATGGCCAGTACGCGTTCGGCGATCTCCTCCTGCAGGCAGAGGACGCGCAGCGCCGAACAGCGCTGGCCGGCGCTGTCGAAACCCGAGGCCAGAACGTCCTGCACCACCTGCTCGGGCAGCGCCGAGGAATCGACGATCATCGCATTCTGCCCGCCGGTCTCGGCGATCAGCCGCGCCGCCGGCAGTTCGGCCGGACGGTCGGCGAGCGCGCGGTTGATCAGCTGCGCCACCTCGCTCGAGCCGGTGAAGATGACGCCGCTGATCCGCGCCTCGCCGGTCAGCGCCGCGCCGACCGTTTCGCCGGGTCCGGGCAGCAACTGCAGCGCGGCCGGCGGGATGCCGACGGCGTGCATCAAGCGCACCGCGTGGGCGGCGATCAGCGGCGTCTGTTCGGCCGGTTTGGCGAGCACCGGGCTGCCGGCGGCGAGCGCGGCGGCGATCTGGCCGACGAAGATGGCGAGCGGGAAGTTCCACGGGCTGATGCAGACGACGACGCCGGGTGAGGTGTCGCGCTGCGCCGCCAACGGTTCGAGGCATTCAATCTGCTCGGCGTAGTAGCGGCAGAAGTCCACCGCCTCGCGGATCTCGGCGACGGCGTTGCCCCAGGTCTTGCCCGCTTCGCGCAGGCACAGGCTGAGCAGTTCGCTACGCTGCGCCTCGAAGGCGTCGGCGCAGGCGCGCAGCAGCGCCGCGCGCTGCGCTGCCGGTACGGCGCTCCACGGCGCGGCGAAGGCCGCCGCCGCGCGCACCGCGTGCTTGATGTCGGCCGGCGAGGCTTCGTGGACCGTACCGACGATGTCGCTGCGCTCGGCGGGGTTGCGCACCGCCCGTTCGGCGCCGCCACTGGCGACGATATCGGAAACAGCGCCGGCAACGGCGCCGGCGAGCAGCGGCGCGGCTTGCCAGTGGCGCGTGCGCAATCGCGCGAGCTCGGCGGCCAGCGCGCCGATGACGTGGTCGCTGGCCAGGTCGAGACCCGCCGAGTTGCGCCGGCCGCCGCCGAACAGCGCGCCGGGCAGCGGGATCGCCGGGTGCGGCGTGCCGCCCTCGCGCAGCACCTGCGTCAGCGGATCGGCGATCAGCGCGTCGATGCCGACGTTCTCGTCGACGATGCGGTTCACGAAGGAGCTGTTGGCGCCGTTTTCGAGCAGGCGGCGCACCAGGTAGGGCAGCAGCGTCCGATGGCTGCCGACCGGGGCATAGATGCGGCAGCGCCCGCCGGCCCGGCCGGCGCCGACGACATTGTCGTAGAGCGCCTCGCCCATGCCGTGCAGGCACTGGAATTCGTAGTCGGTGACGCCGCGGTCGGCGGCCATCCGCGCCACCGTCGCCAGGGTCTGCGCGTTGTGCGTGGCGAACTGCGGGTAGAGCGCGTCGGCGGCGGCGAGCAGGCGGCCGGCGCAGACGAGGTAGCAGAGGTCGGTATGCGCCTTGCGCGTGAACACCGGATAGCCCGCGAGGCCGTCGACCTGCGCGCGCTTGATCTCGCTGTCCCAGTAGGCGCCCTTGACCAGGCGGACCATCAGGCGGCGGCCGCTGCGCCGGGCCAGCGCCGCCAGATGCTCGACGAGCGGCGGGCAGCGTTTCTGGTAGGCCTGCACGACGACGCCGAGGCCCTGCCAGTTCGCCAGGGCCGGTTCGCCGGCGAGCTTTTCGATGAGGTCGAGCGAGAGTTCGAGGCGGTCGGCTTCTTCGGCGTCGATATTGATCCCGATGTCGTAGCGCCGGGCGAGGATCGTCAGCGCCAGCAGGCGCGGATACAGTTCGGCGACGACGCGCCGGCGCTGGGCGCGGCAGTAGCGCGGGTGCAGCGCCGACAGCTTGACCGAGATGCCGGGGCCATCGATCACGCCGCGGCCGGCGCTGCTCTGGCCGATGGCGTGGATCGCCTGTTCGTAGGCGAGGTAGTAGCGCTGCGCGTCGTCGCTCGTCACGGCGGCCTCGCCGAGCATGTCGAAGGAATGCGTGTAACCCTTGCGCACGTTCTCTGCGCTGCGCGCCAGCGCGGCGGCGATGGTCTCGCCCATGACGAACTGCTGGCCGAGCAGGGTCATGGCGAATTCGACGCCGCGCCGGATCAGCGGCTCGCCGCCGCGCGCGACGAGGCGCGTCAGCGCGCTGCCGAGCAAATTTTCGCTGTGCGTGGCGACCAGCCGGCCGGTGATCATCAGGCCCCAGGTGGCAGCATTGACGAACAGCGAGCCGCTGTGGCCGAGGTGGGCGCGCCAGTCGCCCTGGCTGATCTTGTCGCGGATCAGGCGGTCCACGGTGGCGCTATCGGGGATGCGCAAGAGCGCCTCGGCCAGGCACATGAGGGCGATCCCCTCCTGGCTGGAGAGGGCGAACTCGTGCATCAGGTTGTCGACGCCGCTTGCCCCCTGGCGCTGGCGGCGCACCGCGCTCACCAGTTCGCGCGCCTGGCCGGCGATGGCCGTGAAATCTGGTGCGCTGGCCTGCATTTCCCGCACCAGCGCCGCGACGCAAGCGGCTTCGTCGCAGCGGCAAGCATCGTTGATGGCCTGGCGGCTGGCGCTCGAATCGGCGGCAGGATCGGTTGGCACGGTCATGACGGCGGCGTCCTCAGTCGGCAGGCCGATCCCGGTTCGATGTCTCGTGCTCACTGGAAAGCTCCCGGCGCCAGCGCATTGCTCGGCCGGATCGACCGGCTGCCGACCGGAAAACTGAATTCGGCGGTCGGCAGCAGATCGACGCCGCGCGCATGGCCGGGAATCCTGACACTTCCCCGCAACGGTGAAGCGCCGTTCAGGCGCAGCGGCACGCCGCCGTAGTCGATCAGGTCGCGGCGCTGGGCCGACTGGTTGCCCTCGAAGCGGCCTTGTGCCGGTGGAAAGAGGTCGCCGTAGCCGACCGTCAGATTGTTGATCACCCAGGTTTCGACGCCGTCGGGAAATTTCTCGGTCCACACCTTGAGGAAGGTGCCGGTATACAGGTCGTTGAGCAGCGTGTTGTGCGCGAGGAAAAGTCCGTTGTCCGGCCAGTGCGGCCCCTCGGCGCCGTAGGAAACCAGCACCGGGTTTTTGGTTGCGGCGCTCTGTCCGATGACATTGCCGACCACATGGGCGATACCGCCGTTGGGAAACTCCAGTTCGTAGGAGGCACGCCCCTCGGCCCCGTCGACCAGCAGGTTGTAGCGCACGTCGTTCTCCCTTGCGCGTGACTTGACCAGATGCCCGATGTAGCCCCCTTCAAACCGGCTTCCCGAGAGCGCGAAGCGGCCGATCGTGCCGACATAGAGCAGGTGGTGCAGCGTCCCTTCGTGGTGCGGTGCGGCCGCGAATTCGCTGTCGCTCACCGTCAGCGTCATTTCCGGGAGATTGCCGGTCAGGATTCCCATTTCGTTGTCGACAAAGGCGCAGCGATGAACCGTCAGCTGGCCGCGTTCGAAGCGGATACCGGCGCCATTGCCGTCGGCGACGCGCGCGCCGCGGAACTCGATGTTCTCGATGCGCACGCTGCCGCCCCGGACGATCCAGATCGCCTTCTCCTCGGCGCTCTTGCCGTCGGCGATCATCACTGGCCGCGCGCCCGGACCGCCGCGGATCAGCAGGTTGTGCTGCGTCCACACCGCCGGCTGGCCGCGATAGTCGCCCGGCCGGATTTCGATGATCTCCCCGCTGCGCGCGAGTTTCGCCGCTTCGGTGAGCGTGCTGATCTTCTCCTGGCGGCCGACGAACATCGTTGCCGGCTGCGCCACGCCATCGACGTTGCCGGCTTTCTTCTTCGTCTCCTGAACCATCAATTTGCCGTCGGCGCCGCGGCGGATTTCGCCCTTGTAGGCCGGGGGCGGCGCCTGGATGTTTTCCGGCCACTGAGCCTGTGCGCAATGGGCGGCGGCGAGCAGCAGCGCGGCGAAGAAAAGTCGGATCATCACGTCTCCTTTGACCATCGGCATCAGGCCGCTGCACAAGGTTCAGATTCTGAAGAGGAAGCTGTGGTCGTCGAGTGCGCGCTGCCAGACGGTGAGATCCGGTGGCTGGCGGCATGAAGCGCTCCAGAACGGGAATATTTATTCTGCAGAATAGATTACGCGGGAAAAAAAATGCAATGTTCCGGCGCTTTCTGGAAAATCGTCGCTGCACGATTGGGGGGGCGGCCGCAGGGATGCGGAAAGCATTGCCAAGGCCCCGGAAAATAATGATCATGGGCTGCCATGGCTGGAATCTTTCATTTGTCGATTTCGGGCGTTTGCCGCCGCCGATTTAATGCAGAATCCGACTTGTTGCGCCGATCAACCCATTGCCGAGCCATCTATGCTGCCCATGAAAACCAACGGAAAACGATTTCTCCTGTCTGCGCTGGCCTTCTCGCTGACCCTGGGCCTGGCGGCCTGCGACGGTCAGGACGGGAAAAAGCCGGCCGGCTTGGTGGCAGCCCGTGTCAATGCCACGGAAATCCCCGTCCAACAGGTCGACTTCGTTGTTGCCCATACCGTCGCCGCCACCGCCTCGCCCGAACAGGCACCGAAAATTCGCCGCGAGATTCTCGACAAGCTGGTCGATCAGCAACTGGCCGTCGAACAGGCGCTGGAAAAAAAGCTCGACCGTTCGCCCGAGGTGCTGATGGCCTTCGAAGCGGCCCGCCGCGAGATTCTCGCGCGCGCCTACATCGAACAACTGGCCGCCGGCCTGGGCAAGCCGACCCCGGAAGAGGCGCGGAAATATTACGCCGAGCACCCGCAGCTGTTCGCCGAGCGCCGCATCTACAGCATCCAGGAAATCGTCTTGCCGGCCAGCGCCGGCCTCGCCGCCAAGCTGGACGAGATGCTTGCCGCCGGTAAACCGATTGGAGAGATCGCCGGCTGGCTCAAGAACAAGGGCATCAAATTTAACGTGGGCAGCGCGACGCGCCCGGCCGAGCAGATCCCGCTCGAGTTGCTGCCGAAAGTGCATGCGCTCCAGGATGGCCAGGGCCTGGTCATCGACAGCGTGCAAAGCACCACGGTGATGCGCGTGCTCGCCTCGCAATCGGTGCCGGTGACGGAAGCGGCGGCACTGCCGCGCATCCAGCAGTTTCTCGGCAATCAGCGCGCCGCCGAAGCCGCGGAGCGCGAATTGAAGGCGCTGAAGGCGAAGGCGAAAATCACCTATCAGGGCGAATTTGCCGCAAGCGCCGCAACCGGGAACAACGCCGGTTCCGAAAAAAACGTCGCCGCGCCGAAATGAATCGCCCGTCCCACCCGTCTGACTGGATCGGAAAATGAAACGAATGGTTTTTCTCGTCGCCGGCGCCCGGCCCAACTTCATGAAAATCGCACCCATCGTGCGCGCCCTGCAGGCGCACGGCGGTCTGGCCTTCAAGATCATTCATACCGGGCAGCATTACGACCGGGAGATGAACGACGTGTTTTTTGAAGAGCTGGGCATTCCCGAACCCGATCTCTTCATGGCGGCGGGCGGCGGTAGCCACTCGCAGCAGACCGGCAAGATCATGGTCGCCTTTGAAGAGCTCTGCCAGGCCGAGCGGCCTGATGCGGTGCTGGTCGTCGGCGATGTGAATTCGACGCTGGCCTGCTCGATCGTGGCCAAGAAGCTGAACATCCCGGTGGCGCACGTCGAGGCCGGTTTGCGTAGTGGCGACCGGACGATGCCGGAGGAAATCAACCGCCTGGTGACGGACAGCATTTCGGACTGGTTCTTCGTGACCGAGCCGAGCGGCGTCGCGCATTTGCAGCGCGAGGGCAAGGCGGATTCGGCGATTCATTACGTCGGGCACGTGATGGTCGACAACGCGCTCTATCAGGCCGAGAAGCTGGCGCGCACCGATACCTCGGTTTTCGAGACGAGCGCGTTCAAGATGGCGCGGACGGCCAACGGCGGGCGCTACGGCGTGGTCACGCTGCACCGGCCGAGCAACGTCGATAGCGCCGAAATAATGGCGCGCATCGGCGGCGCGCTGACGGAAATCGCGGCCGAGTTGCCGCTGATCTTCCCGGTCCATCCGCGCACGCGCGGCAATCTCGAAAAATTCGGCATCGATCTCGGGCCGAACATCACGCTGGTCGGACCGCAGGCCTACATGGCCTTCCTCAATCTGTGGAAGGACGCGGCGGTGGTCCTCACCGACAGCGGCGGCCTGCAGGAGGAGACGACCGCTCTCGGCGTGCCGTGTATCACGATTCGCGAGAACACCGAGCGTCCGGTGACGGTGGGCGAGGGAACCAACGTGCTGACCGGTACCGACCCGCTGCGCATCGTCGCCGAAGCGCGCAAGGTGCTGCGCGGCGAAGGCAAGCAGGGGCGCCGGCCGCAGCTGTGGGACGGCAAGGCGGCCGAGCGGATCGTCGCGGTGCTGGCCCGCGAGCTGAGCTGAGAACCGGTGCGGCAATGAATTGAACGATGTTCGGCCGAAGAAGGTTTCGCTCGCGGCTGCCGTGCGGCGTGATCGCGCCAGCATGAAAAATCCCGGATAATGGCGCCATCGTTCAACGGAGTCCCGCATGAGCATTCTCGTTACCGGCGGCGCCGGTTTCATCGGCAGCAATTTCGTTCTCGACTGGCTGGCCGAGTCGGACGAAACGGTGATCAACCTCGACAAGCTGACCTACGCCGGCAACCTGGAGAACCTCGCCAGCCTGCAGGGCGAAGCGCGGCACGTCTTCGTGCACGGCGACATCGGCGATTGCGCGCTGCTCGGCCGGCTGCTTGCCGAGTACCAGCCGCGCGCGGTGGTCAATTTTGCCGCCGAGTCGCATGTCGATCGCTCGATCCACGGGCCGGGCGAGTTCATCCAGACGAACATCATGGGCACCTTCCAGCTGCTCGAAGCCGTGCGTGCCTACTGGGGCGGGCTGGCCGACGAGGCGAAGGCGGCCTTCCGCCTGCTGCACGTGTCCACCGACGAAGTCTATGGCTCGCTCGGCAAGGGCGATCCGGCGTTTACCGAAGTGCACCGCTACGAGCCGAACAGCCCGTACTCGGCGTCGAAGGCCGCTTCCGACCATCTCGTGCGCGCTTACCATCACACCTATGGTATGCCGGTGGTGACGACCAACTGCTCGAACAACTACGGGCCGTATCATTTCCCCGAAAAGCTGATCCCGCTGATGATCGTCAATGCGCTGGCCGGCAAGCCGCTGCCGGTCTATGGCGACGGTCAGCAGATTCGCGACTGGCTCTACGTCAAGGATCACTGCAGCGCGATCCGTCGCGTGCTGGCCGATGGAAAACTCGGTGAAACCTATAACGTCGGCGGCTGGAATGAGAAGCCGAATCTCGAGATCGTGCATACCGTGTGCGCCCTGCTCGACGAGTTGCGCCCGCGTGCCGATGGCCAGCCCTACCGCGAACAGATCACCTACGTCACCGACCGCCCGGGCCATGACCGGCGCTACGCGATCGACGCGCGCAAGCTCGAACAGGAACTCGGCTGGAAGCCGGCCGAGACCTTTGAAACCGGCATCCGCAAGACCGTGGCGTGGTACCTCGACAACCAGCCCTGGGTGGCGAACGTGCTGAGCGGTGGCTATCGCGACTGGGTGGCGAAGCAGTACGGCGCATGAACACGGAAAATTGGGAGTGAATCAACAATGATCAAACGCAAGGGCATCATCCTGGCCGGGGGCTCCGGCACCCGTCTCTATCCGGCGACGCAGGCCGTCTCCAAGCAGCTGCTGCCGATCTTCGACAAGCCGATGATCTACTACCCGCTGAGCACTCTGCTGCTGGCCGGCATCCGCGACGTGCTGGTGATCTCGACGCCGCAGGACACGCCGCGTTTCGAACAACTGCTCGGCGACGGCAGCCAGTGGGGGATCAGCATTTCCTACGCGATCCAGCCTTCACCCGACGGCCTGGCGCAGGCTTTCCTGATCGGCGAATCCTTCCTCGGCAACGACCTGTCGGCACTGGTGCTCGGCGACAACATCTTCTACGGGCACGATTTCGCTGGCCTGCTGAAGAATGCCAATGCCCGCACCGAGGGTGCTTCGGTATTTGCCTATGCGGTGAATGATCCCGAGCGCTACGGCGTCGTCGAGTTTGACGCGCAGGGCCGTGCGATCAGTCTGGAAGAGAAGCCGAAGGCGCCGAAGTCGCGCTATGCGGTGACCGGGCTCTATTTTTACGACTGGCAGGTGGTTGAACTGGCCAAATCAGTGAAGCCCTCGGCACGTGGCGAACTGGAAATCACCGACCTCAACCGGCTTTATCTCGAACAGGGCACACTCGACGTCGAGACCATGGGCCGCGGCTATGCCTGGCTCGATACCGGTACGCACGAGTCGATGCTTGAAGCCAGCCAGTTCATCCAGACCATTGAGCGGCGGCAGGGACTGAAAGTGGCGGCGCCGGAAGAAATTGTCTGGCGCCATGGCTGGGTCGACGATGCGCAGCTCGAGCGCCTCGCCGCACCTCTCGGCAAGTCGGGCTACGGGCAGTATCTGCTCGGCCTGCTGCACGAGAAGGTATTCTGATGAAGGCGACGCCTTGCGCCATTGCCGACGTATTGCTGATCGAGCCGAAGGTTTTCGGCGATGAGCGCGGCTTTTTTTTCGAGAGCTTCAACCAGCGGGCTTTCCAGGAGGTCTCGGGGCTGCGCGTCGATTTCGTGCAGGACAATCATTCGAAGTCGGCGCGCAACGTCCTGCGCGGTCTGCACTACCAGATCAGGCAGCCGCAGGGAAAGCTCGTGCGCGTGGTGGCCGGCGAGGTGTTCGATGTGGCGGTCGATCTGCGCCGCAACTCGCCGACCTTCGGACGCTGGGTCGGCGAGATCCTTTCCGCCGATAACAAGCGCCAGCTCTGGGTGCCGCCGGGCATGGCGCATGGTTTCGTGGTGCTCTCCGAGAGCGCCGAGTTCCTTTACAAGACGACCGATTATTGGGCGCCCGAATACGAGCGCTGCATTGCCTGGAACGACCCGACGCTGGCCATTGAATGGCCTGTCTTGGCAGGCATGCCATTGCTCTCGGGCAAGGATGCCGCCGGGCAGTCATTTGTGCAGGCGGAGTTGTTCGAATAATTCCATTCATTGCGGAGCCGTCCATGATCGTTCAACCTGTCGTTCTTTCCGGAGGCTCGGGTACCCGCCTGTGGCCGCTGTCCCGTGAAAAGTACCCCAAGCAGTTGTTGCCGCTGATCGGCGACGATTCGCTGCTGCAGGCGACGGTGCGCCGTGTCGAGGGGCTGGCCGGCGTACAGTTGGCGGCGCCGATGGTGGTTTGCAATGAGGAATACCGTTTTGTCATCGCCGAGCAGTTGCGCGTGATGGGAAAAACAGGTTCGATCCTACTCGAGCCGATCGGTCGCAATACGGCGCCGGCGCTCACCCTGGCGGCACTGGCGGCGATGCGCGATGGTGCCGATCCGGTCTTGCTGGTGATGCCGGCCGACCACGTGATCACCGATACGCCGGCTTTTCAGGCTGTCGTCCGGCAAGGCGCGGCGCTCGCCGACGAGGGCGCGGTGGTGACTTTCGGCATCACGCCGGATTCGCCGGAGACCGGCTATGGCTATATCCAGGCGGGCGCGGCATTCGGCGAGGACGGGGCGCGCAGCATCGCGCGCTTCGTCGAAAAGCCCGATCTGGCGACGGCGCAGGCCTATCTCGATGCCGGCTCCTATCTCTGGAACAGCGGCCTGTTCATGATGCGCGCTTCGATCTGGCTGGCGGCGATCGCCGTCTGCCGGGGCGACATCCTGAGCGCATGCCGCACGGCCTGGGCACAGGGTTCGGTCGATGGCGATTTTTTGCGGGTTGGCCAAGAGGTCTTTACGCAATGCCCGAGCGATTCGATCGACTATGCGGTGATGGAGCGGATCGCTGCCGGCGATGGGGCGTTGCCTTCCGGTGTGGTCATTCCGCTGTCGGCCGGCTGGTCCGACGTCGGGGCCTGGGAGGCTCTGTGGAAGGTGCTGTCGAAAGACGAAGGCGGCAACGTCCTGCAAGGCGACGTGCTGATGCACGACTGCCGCAATACGCTGGCCTTCTCGGCGGGGCGCTTGGTCGCCTGCATCGGCGTCGAGGACACGGTGATCGTCGAAACACCGGACGCCGTCCTGGTTGTCCATAAAGACAAGACGCAGGATGTGAAGAAGATTGTCGACCGCCTGAAGCGTGATGGCCGCCCGGAAGGACAGTTGCACCGCAAGGTGTTCCGTCCTTGGGGCTGGTACGACGGGGTCGATGCCGGCGAGCGTTTCCAGGTCAAACGCATCGTCGTCAAGCCGGGCGCGACGCTGTCGCTGCAGATGCATCACCACCGCGCCGAGCACTGGATCGTCGTGCGCGGCACGGCGAAGGTGACGCGTGGCGATGCGATTTTCCTGGTTTCGGAAAACGAATCGACCTTCATCCCGCTCGGTACCCGGCATCGCCTCGAGAACCCCGGCTGCGTGCCGCTCGAGATGATCGAGGTGCAGTCCGGCTCGTATCTCGGCGAAGACGATATCGTGCGCTTCGAGGACGTTTATGGGCGCGGCGGCTGAGCCCTTTATTGTTCTTTTGGGGTAGACGGGGCAGGCCTGATGCCCGATAGTCGCCCTGCCCTGTTGCCCTTGCACGAGCAGTTGCGCGAGCGCGCGCCGCGCGCCGCGGCGACGCAGCTGCTGATCGCCGCCAATGCGCTGGTTTTTCTGGCGATGCTCGCCGGCGGGGCCGGCCTGTGGCATTCGTCGAACGGGGTGCAGCTCGCCTGGGGCGCGAATTTCGGGCCGGCGACGCAGGACGGCCAATGGTGGCGGCTGGGCAGCGCGCTGTTCCTGCATTTCGGGGTGGTCCACCTGGCGCTGAACATGTGGGCGCTGTGGGACAGCGGGCAGTTCGTCGAGCGCATGTTTGGGCCGCTGCGCTTTGCCGCCCTGTATTTCGCCAGCGGGCTGGCCGGCAACCTGCTATCGCTCGTCGCGCATCGCGGCCATGCCGTATCCGGCGGCGCATCGGGCGCCATTTTCGGCCTCTACGGCGCGCTGCTGGTCTTTCTCTGGCGCGAGCGGCGCAATCTGCATCCGCACGAATTCCGCTGGCTGTTCTGGGCGGCGGTGGTTTTTTCCGCCGTGACCATCGTTCTCGGCTTACTGATTACCGGCATCGACAATGCCGCGCACATCGGCGGTTTTCTCGCCGGCATGCTCTGCGGCGTGATCTTCCTGCGGCCGCTCGATGCCGCACAGCGCGTGGCGCGGCGTACCCGCCTGCTTGCCGGCGGCGTATTGGCGCTGGCCATTGCCGTCCTGATCGGCATGATTCCCGCACCCGCCTACCGCTGGCGCGACGAGGTGCAGGCGCGCGAGGAGATCGGCCAGTTTCTGCGTGATGAGCTGACGATCGGCCGGGCGTGGCAAAAGATACTCGACGATGGCCGGCGCGGCGGCATTTCCTTCGACGAGCTGGCGGGGCGCATCGACACCGCGATTGGCGACCGCTATGAAGACAGTTTCGAGCAGCTCTCCAACCTGCCGCTCGATCCCGCCCTGCCCTCGAGCGCGGCGCTCGAAACCTTGCGCCGCTATGCCGAGCAGCGCCGGGATGCTTCGCGCTCGCTGGCCGAAGGCCTGCGCGCCAACGATCCGGCGCAGATCCGCGCCGCCCTCGAACAGGCCAAGCGCTCGCAACGATTGGTACAACCGGGCCCCGGCGTGCCGGCTCCGGAGGGCGGGGATGCGCCGTCGGCTCAGTCGAAGTAACTGCGTGCCGCGACGAAGCGCTGCGCGTAATAGCGATCGCTCAGCTGGTCGATGCGCACCCGGCCGTTGGTCGACGGCGCATGCACGAAGCGTTCGTCGCCGATGTAGATGCCGACGTGCGAGAACGGCGTGTTGCGCGTATTGAAGAAAACCAGGTCGCCCGGCCGCAGGCTGGCGCGCTCGATGGCGCGGCCCTTGCGCGCGATCTCGGCGGCGTTGCCGCCGACGCGCAGGTCGGCCACCTTGCCATAGATGTAACTGACCATGCCGCTGCAGTCGAGGCCGGCTTCGGGGTTCTTGCCGCCGAAGCGGTAGCCGGTATCGATCAGGCCGAGCGCGAAGATCGCCACGTCGTGCCCACGTTCGCTGCCCGGCGCACTGGCTGCGGATCGCTCGGGGGCGGGCGGCGTGCTGCCGCAAGCGGCGAGCAGCGCGGCGGCGCAGCAGGCGAGCAGCAGAATCAGCTTTTTTAGGCGCATTGGCGAGGTAGTGGTAGGTTCGGCTTCAGGCCGGGATCAGAAGCGGAGCAGGTCGAACTTGCTCAGCGTGACGTTGCGCGAGACCAGCGGCGCATTGGCCAGATGCCACGCCGTGTATTGCTCGCTGTAGGGCGTATCCGACAGGCCATCGACCGGAACGATCACCTTCAGGCCGCGCAGCGACGCCGCGCTGGCGGTATAGAGCACCGCCCCCTGCGCCGCCGTGCCGATGGTGATCACCGTCTGCGTGCCACGCTCCTTGAGAATTTTTTCGAGCTCGGTATTGGCGAACTTGTCCACGCCGGTCGATACCACCGTTTCGCTGTCCTGCGGCGCCACCTCGGGCACGGTGTCGGCACGCTTGCCGGTGGGGCCGGTGGCGAAGACGACCAGCATGCCTTTGGCGCGCGCCTCGCCGAGCAGCTTCTTCACCGCCGGGAGCGAGGCCATGCAGCGCGGACGCTGCGTGCAATTCGGCGCAACGAAATCGAGCATCAGCAAGGCGGTGGTTTTTGGATCGATGTTCACCGGCTTCAGTTCGGGCGCGGGTGGCGCCTTGACGCCGGACCATTCGTCGACGATGGTCTGCGCGCCCGCCATCGATGCCGCCAGACCGAACCCCAGCACGAGACTCGTTGCAATGCGGGCGATCCATCGCCCTTGTTCGTTTTTCATGGTTTTCCCCCCGCGTATGGCTCTAGCCTTTGTGTATGATGCCTCTCTCAAACTATGAAGTAAAACCTCGCTCACAACAATCGAATACGGAGAAGAATCATGAATTCCCTCGGCGGCTACAACACCGAAGATCTGCAGGTCGGCATGACCGCCAGCGTGGCGAAAACGGTCACTGAAGCCGATATCGTCCTGTTTGCCGGCATCACCACCGACGTCAATCCGGCGCACCTCAACGAAGAGTGGGCGAAGACGACGCAGTTCGGCGGGCGCATTGCGCACGGCATGCTGTCGGCCGGTTTCATCTCGGCCGTCCTCGCCAACAAGCTGCCCGGACCGGGCACCATCTATCTCGGCCAGACGCTGAAGTTCAAGGCGCCGGTGCGCATCGGCGATACCGTCACGGCCACCGTGACGGTGCGCGAGGTCGTGGTCGGCAAGCGCCGCTGCGTTCTCGACGCGGTGTGCACGGTCAATGGCAAGGTCGTCATCGAAGGCGAATCGACCATGTACTGCACGAGCGAAGCCGCCTGAATGGGGTTTTGACGCTGGGGTGTCGGATTACGCTATCGCTAACCCGACCTACCGTCCTGAAGACCGGCGGGATCGAAGCGAAAGCTTCATCCGCCGGTTTTTTTACATCAGCACGATGTCGTATTGAGCGCCGATAAATAAAAAACAATTGCAAATCAACGTATTGAGAGACAGCCTCGCCTTGTTCTTTGTTCCAGCTACCCCTCTGGCTACCCGAAGCGCAAGGGCTCTGATGGGACGGTCAGGAACGTGCTGAATCGAACCGATGACGCCCTTTCGCGCCGCCATTGAACAGGCGTATACGGCCTCGATAAGTTTCAGGTGGCAGTGCTTGATCTTGAGGCCAGCTATCACGCCCGCCCACCTTGCCCATCGTTAGGCAGATCGAGCGACTGTTCGACCAGCAGTCGCTGTTCTCGGACGAGCTCAGCGCGCAGTTCTTCCTCCGAGGGCAGCACCAGTTTGTATTGGGTCGCAAAAAGCTGTTCATGGCCGTGCAGCACGGAGTAGCGGACGACAGACCGGTCTTTCTGGGCACAGAGGATGATACCGACGGTGGGATTGTCCTGCGGGCCGCGCCGCAGATCGTCGACCATGCGCACGTACATGTCCATTTGGCCGATGTCCTGATGGGTGAGTTCGCCGGTCTTCAGATCAAAGAGTACAAAACACTTGAGCAGGTAGTTGTAAAAAACCAGGTCAAGGTAGAAGTCCTTGGATTCCGTGCTGATGCGCTGCTGGCGGGCGACAAAGGCAAAGCCTTTGCCAAGCTCCAGCAGGAAGGCCTGCAGCTGGCCGATCAGCGCGTCTTCAAGGCTGGATTCGAGCAGCTTGCCGGTATTGGGCAGGCCGAGAAATTCGAGCATGACCGGATCGCGGATGAAGTCGCGCGGGCTGGGCGCCAGCGCGCCGATTTGCGCGGCGGCCTCGTCGCGTACGGGCTGACGATCCTGGCTGGCCAGCAGGCGCTCGTAATACAGCGTGCCGATTTGCCGATCCAGCGCACGGGTGCTCCAGTTCTGATCGGCGGCTTCGTTCATGTACCAAGCGCGGGCGGCGGGTTCTTCGACACGAAGGAGGGATCGGTAGTGGGTCCAGCTTAATTCGTGACGCAGTGCGTCGCGAATCGGAAACGTCTGATAAAACAGCCGCATGTTGCGGAGGTTTGAGATGTCGAAGCCTTTGCCGAACTCGTCGGTGAGGCTTTCAGCCAAATCGGCCAGCAGCCGCTTTCCATAGGCGGCCCGGCTGGCGCCGCCCTGTTCGAATTCGACGATATGCCGCCCCACGCTCCAGCAAGTGCGAACCTGCACGACATCGACTGCACGCAAAGCTTGCTGGCGAGCACTCTGGATGATCTCGCGCAGACTGGCAAGCAGGCTGCCCATGTCATGCGACTGTGCAGGTATGGCGGCGATTTTCTTTTCTTTCATGCCACGCCTCCTTTCAACGACCCATCCAGCAGCTTTGACACTAATACGTTACCGCACCGAACGCTGCGCTGGCCAGAGCATCATGAGAACGCTCATTGATCATTGACCGCAACCCGCGTCGCCCCACCGTGCTGAGTTACACGTGGCCGGCACCTTAGCTTGACTGCACCTTTCGAGAAGGATTCGTCCGTCGCCTTGCTTGACCATATATAGGCTTCGCCCGCCTTCAGTTGTGCCATCCGCTCAGGGGTCAAATTACCCAGTGCGGCGTTGGCCTTTTGTATGTGCTTCAACCAAGCCGGTGAGTTGAATTTGTGCAGGATGATCTGGCTGGACAACTCAATCAGGCTCACTGGCACAGATGGCGGATCTTGGCTGGCCACCATGATGCTCACACCCTTGTGACGCATCTCCCGCACAACCTCAACCAAACCGGCCACCAAGTCTGGGCTTTCGATATATTTGTGCGCCTCGTCAAAAACCACCAACTTGTTGAAAGTGCGGCCGTCAATACGGGCGTCGGCGAACAGTTGAAGCAGAACAACGAACAAGCCCAGCGCCTCGTCCTTCTCAATGAACTCGTCGCGCAAATCAACGATGATCAAACGGCCCGGCTTCACAACTTCTGTGAGAGAAGTTGTGTCGTTGATGTACTCGGCAGCCAAGTCCAGACGCATCCGAGCGAGCTCTTTCAGATGATCAGGAACAGACGAGGCTTCGATGCCAGCACGCAGACCTTCCAGGCTGATTCCATCACGCATCGACTTCATGATGCGCATGATCTGGCGGATGTAGGTCGCTTGGTTGCCGACTGCCCCCATTAAGAACTTCCAGTGTGAAGCTTTCAGTTCTGAGGCGGCGAACTGTAGCGGTAGCACCTTGATGTCGGGGTATTCTTCGCGCCGTTCGTTTATCTTGTCGGCCGGCACGAGCAGTAGTACATCTGCCAAAGCCTTTGGCTCTGCGCCGTAAGTCTCTCGCAAAGCTTGAATCTGATCCTCGACTGAATTGGGCGCGACCATCGACGTGAACTCAGGCTTGTAGTCCATCGTCGGGCTGTAATGAAAGATCACTGTGGCGAGAGGTTCCGGCAAGCAGTTAATACCCGGAATCGGCAGTGATACCATTTCGGCAACGCTGCCCAAGGTGTAGCTCTTGCCACCACCTTGCACACCGAAAAGACTGATCGTGTGGGTCTGATTCAGATCGAGCGCCACTTTGCGACCCGACACCTCACCCAATAGCCCGTACTGCGGCGTGATACCCGTTGCGCCAAGCATAATGTCGTACGCCACCTTGGATGACACTGCGGGCAATACATTCACCTGCTCCGAGGGCACCAATACTTGCTGATGAACCGGCCCCGCTTCGGCAGGGGCTGGCAAAACCACCGGTATCTCTACGGCAGCGATATTACTCGACCCAGGTGGAGTCTCTGGCACTACTGCCACCGGCGGTACCAATACAGCAGAGGGTTCAGGCTCGCGTACCGCAACCTGCGGAGCCAGAGGACGCTCCTTGGGTACGTACGACATACGTGGACTATCGTCCCAGGCCAAAGTCCGGTCACGTGGCGGGCTGAGGAAGGCCGCCGTCTCGAAGGTCGGCACGGCAGGTGCTAAGCGCCGCCGCCGAAGCAACTCTTGCGTAACCTCTCGGGCGACATCGGACCGCTGTTCAATCGGCAGATTAGCCATCGATTCCGTATCCGTAACGGCGGACTCAACCAATTGACGAATCAGATCGCTACCAATCCGGTAGAACTCGATGCCATTTTCATGCTCGGCGGGTTCAGTTCCCGGCTTGCTGAAATCGAACACCACCGCACTGCGAGTGAACTGCAAGGAGTAGGGTTTCTCGTCCAGACGCCGGAGGAAATAGCGGGCTTCTTCGGCAGCTTCGGGCAACACAACTCCGTAGCGCTCAGAGCGATCCAGATAGAAGCCCAACAATGCTGCCAAGTCGCGGTTCTTGATCGCACGGTCAGGCCGGTCTACCTCGGCAAACTTAGGATCAAAGTGGTGCGCAACAACATGCTCTGTTTGGGCAATTTGCTCAGCGATCGAGGCTTTCAGTTGGCCATAGGCTGCGATATCGCCAACCTGCGAGTAGCACTTCACCTCTACCAGACGGCACGTCACCACGCGTGTAACGGGATCAAGATCGAAGAGCGCCAAGTCGGTTCTGCGGAAACTTACCTCATCGCCCATTTCCTGGGCGTTCTGCCGTAGGGCTTTGTAGAGTTCCAGATGAGCATCAAGCGGAACCACTACTTGGCTTTGAAATACGCCTTGATGCTCCAGAAAGAGTCGCGAAAGGGCGAGTCCCATGGCCTCTGCGCGCTGCGATGACGAGGATAAGAGCTTTAGCGCCAAACGCCCTGACAAGGAGCGAAGCTGATCTAGCATCACCAGCGCATGCTTGCCCGTGTTGGGTAATCCATACTCGCCGAGGATCGGCACCAGCAAAGACTCCAGTTCCGCCACCGAGCGTGAGGTAATGGCCAGCCTATGGCTCATGGCGTTCGCCATATCAGGTGAGTGGTCGATCAAGTAGTCTGGTCGCGTCGCGTGACGGCGGTGGTCAAAGAACTCGATGCCCAGGTTCCGATCAATCGTCATCACCCAGTCACTGACCTCATGCACCTGGTGAAGCAAGGCACGCTCGTCAGCAGACAAGCTCAGTGCGATCACGGGGCGAGCATTCGGCAAATATTGGCTCCGGGCTATCGTGGCTGCAGCCACCGACACCACGCGCGACATAGTACCCAACAGGTCGGACAGGGCCTCCGCCCCCTCCAGCGGCTGTGCAACGCCATGCAGTGGTCGGCGCAACCAAGTGATTGATTGCTCGTCCTCCAGATACTCCACCTCGAAGGGCTGCACAAGGCCGTGCACAAACGACGAGTCGTCGGATTCGCGAACATCAACCGCGCGAATTTCCTCGGCCGGGAACAAGTCAAACAAGAAGGAGAGATGCGCCGCGTGCAAGTCCGGATCATCGCGAAACTCTTTGATTGAACGAATCGCCAATCGCAGCTTCGGATGCAGGTGACTATCGGTAGGCGTCGAAAAGGCATCCGCCTCCTTCACGCTGGTCCCAGAGTCAGGTGCGAGCAGTTCAAGTAACGCCTCACCCGTTGAAGGCGCAGCGGGGTCGAGTACAAACAAACGAACGTCGTAACGCAGATCGGCAAACTCAGGATGCCGTTGCATGGCGATCAAAACATCGGCGAGCACCGCTGCGCGGCCTGCGTTGAATGCATTGATCGTCAGGGTACGAACGTAGGGGTGCTGAATGAGGTATCGCTGAACCCGTACTGCCAAGTACGCGCTATCAATCGTGGCGCCACCAATGGAGGGCTCCGCAAGCCCCAATGCCGCACACACCTCGCCGACCAGGCCACGTGGGTCTTTTTCATCCGTCGCTGCGTAGAGCGACCAGAACGGGTTGATGTTGTCTACGGCCAAGGCTGTGCGCCCCAGTTCTTCTCCGAACGGCAGCACTGGCGGAAACGCTGCAGGAGCAAGCTGCTTGAGTACCGCATCACGCGTGGGAACCACGAACTCGCGATTGCTGGCCTGGCTGCGCTCCATCCACAGTTGCCCGAGCTGACTCCAGGCAACATGCCAATTGACACGAAGTGGGTGAGTCGGTCCAAGCAACACGGCATCGCGTCGCCTGCCCTGGTAGTCCTCCAGCACCAGCGCAACCGAATCGATGGTCAGTGCGCAGCGCAATTCCTCAAAGGCCTGCCGTGCCATGGCCGCGTCGGTAGAACTTGCCTTCACAAGCACGGCATCCACCCAATCGATGTAAGCGGACGCATAGTTCTGCGCCGGCTCCTGCAACTCCAGCAGATTGCAAGCTTGCATGATCAAGCGCTGATCGCCCTGAAGCACCGCCGCGAAGAACGCCGTTCGCATCTCACGGAACCGTTCTGCCTCTGTCGAGTTCGGCCACTTGAACGATACCGTTGATCGCTGCCGAACCCCGGAGGCATTGATCTCCAGCCGTAGTCGATTGATGTCGTCGGGTTCTGCCAGAAATGCCCGCTCCAAATCAGCCAGCACGCTCGACACCAATACGTTCGCTTTGCCTTCTTTGCCAAGGCGGATTTCTAAGGTGTCGCCGCCGCTTGATGACGATTTGGCACTGCGTTCGACCCATGCACAACCAGTGATCGACACCGCTCTTGGGTCGCGCTCCTGAGCAACCGCCGCAAACCGCGCACGCAGCAAGGCATGCACCAAACTGGCTTCACGCGGCACCGCCCGTTGTGGCGGCTCCACCTCCACCTCGTCGTCGGTTACCACATAGAACAGATCGCTTTCATTGGCACTGGATTGCGCCTCAGCGGAATCACTCGTGAATCTGACCGGATTACCTTCACCATCGGTCAGCGGGATACGATCTCCGTCTTCGGTTTCCGCCAACACCCGCACAAAATGCCAGCCTTCCTCCCAATCAATCTTGCCAATTGACGAGAAGGCGATAGCACCTGAATCGGTAGCCTTTACCCAAGCCGCCTTGCGACGACGCAAGCCGGTCGGCCCGTTATCGCGGGAGACCACCTCCGCAACAAATCGCGATAGCCCCTCCACCTTTGAAGGAACGGGGTCTACGCGAAACGACACGCTGAACTTCTTCAACCCCGTCTTGGAAATCGGCAGTACCCGATGCCCTATCAGCTCAGCCAGCCGCGGATCGGTGTTGTCGTCCTTCACTACGGGCAAATCTGGCAATTCAACATCGCCGATAAAGATCGAGTCCGGATTTACGCCACCGTCTTCAAACAGCCACTTGTTGAAGGCAAGCGACCAGTTGGCGCGGTCGCGAACGATCAACTGCGTCCACTCCCTCGGATTTGATACGCCGACACGCGAGAAGAACTCGCCCAACTGTTTGCAAAAGACCGGGTCCAACAAGCCTAACTCAAGCGCTCTGACACGCTCAGTCCGAGTGGACCACGTGATGCGCTCAACACACTCGCGGTTGCGCACTACCCGAGCAGGTGCACGCTCTGCTTGTTGGAAGAGTTCAAAATCCGGAACCAAGGCCAGCTCAAACAGGGCTGCGCCCATGGCGTCCGGTTCAAAGCCGTTGATCTGTGCGGTCAGTAGAAAGCGCGCAATCGCCGCGTCGTCAGCGTAGCGCCAGCGCGCGTCGCTTCTACGCAACTCGCCAAGTGATGCTTCGACTGCGGTTCGCAGGTTCGCTGGCACCAGAGACAGGAGCTTGTCATTCAGCTCAGCGTAGGCCCCTTCAATCAACAGCTCTTCAAAGGTAGCCACGCCGAAGGAATCTTCGGCAGAGGCCCGCAAGTCATTTGGCACGAAAACCAACAATGGGGGACGTAGCTCATCATTCGGCAGCGGGTTGCGCAACTCCACCAACTTGGTACTCGATACGGCGAATTCAGGAGCTTGAGCGCGCAGCGCATCGTCGGCCAGCAGAACGATGCTGGCTGTTGGCACTGCGGCACGTAGGCCGCCCACCAGGCGGATCATCAACTCGCGGTCCAGGTCCGTTACCCGCATGCAATGCCCAAGCTCGCGGGCCGCCAAGGTCTTTGCCAACTTTGGCAGCAGCACGGATTCGAGCGCGGCATTCAGCTCTTGAGTGGTGAGTTCGCGGAGACCCTGAATCATGCGCGCGCTCCTTCTGATTTTTCTGCAATGGTGTAGCGCGGCACCACGGCCTGAGTCACGTAGGCATCCGACAAATCGCGATAGAAGCCGATCTCACGCAGGCGGCCCGTGAAGGCCTGCACGTTGTTGCGCAACGCCTTGCGTTCATCAATCGTGGGCGAGGCAAAGCCTTCTCCCGGCGGCAGTTGATCGATGTACAGGCCGTAGCGTTCGCGCAAAAACGACAGCAAATCGTCGATCCGCATCTCGCCCGTGAAGTAGCCTTGGTCGCCCCCCGGCCGCAGAACAGCAATCTGTAGCAACACTTCCAGCAAGCGGCTTTCCAGTGCGAAGCGTCGCGGAGCATTTCTGGTTCGTGTCTGCGCCAGCAGGGCTCCAGACTTGTTCTTTTGCATTGTCGCGTCGAGCGATTCGATGATGTACTTCCGGTGGAACGCCCCGCGCAACGCAACCAGGATTTCGATGTACGTCTCGAAGTCCGAAAGCCCCATCTTGGTAATGGCCTCGACCTCTGCATCCAGGCTACCTTCGCCCTCGGACAGCGATTCCAGCAAGCCAGCCAGGCGCTTCCCGAAAAACTTGTCTCGCTCTTCAGCGAAGGGCTCTGCTTGCAGCCCATAGAGCTCACCCACCGAGAACACGGAATTCAACGGTCGAATGAGCTTGCCGCGCCGCAGCAAGTGCTCAGAAAATTCATCCAGCTTCTTGGCTACAAAGTAGGCGCGAACAAAGCTCGGAATGCGGCGCAGGTAGCCATCCGCGCTGCGCTCAGCCAAAGCCGCCGTTGCGGATTCGGCACTACCCGATAAGTCCACAAACAAGCCTAGCTTGTAAGGGCAGTCACCTTGCGGTTCTCGCTGTTGACGGGGCTTCATCGGGCACACCGCCTCCGCGCACAACGGGTTTGCTCCCTCGACCTTCTGCCAGGCAGGCAAGAGCTTGAGCAAGCGCAGGTGGTAAAGCGCAAGGTGGAAGGAGAGCAAAATCTTCAGGTACTCCACCATCACCGCACGCGGCATGAACGGCTTGTAGAACAACAAGCGCTGGATATCCTCCGCCATCAAATCCGCAGACCCAATACAGACCGGCGCAAAGCGTTCGCCGCCGGAACGGGGGTCAGCCGTGTCTTTGCGCTGCGACAGAAAGTGCAGCAGCGTTGCCGTCTCGATGTCGGTCAGCGCCTTCTCGTTCAGCTCACGCGTAACCTTGTCGAAGCCGTCGAAGAAGAAACCCTTCAGGTGCTCAATGGCCCGATGCCCGGAAAGATTCCGAGCGTGGTGCAGCATTTGGTACAGGTGCTGCGCCGCACCATAGTCCCGCGAATGCTTCGGGTTGCGGAAACGATAGGTGTATCCATGCAGCGGTCGCGGCCCCGCGACCGCTGCATTCGCCTTGCCGCGATTGACGATGTCCATCAGGTGGGTTTCCACCCAGCGCTCAACCATATCGCGGTGCTGGCCGAAACCAAGAAAGCGGTCGCTCGCATCGATAATGTCATCGACAAATTTATCTACGGTCAGCTCGCGTTTGTCGCGGAACACGCTGGAGTAACCTCCGTGCTCCAGTCGCTCAAACAGGCCGGTGAGCACGCGGTCCATCTCGATGTACTTGAAATCGAGGTAGCTGATCTTCGGAAGACGAAACTCCCGGTCTTTCTTTTGCAGTGCCATCAGTTCCCCTTGCGGACTTCTTCTTTGGCGCGTTCGTTTACCATTGAGCCCTGCAACGGCCGCATTTCAACGCGGCCGTCGTCATGGCGAGCCAGCCGATAAAAGTCGTGGCCGGTCGTGGTCAGCAAAATCTCTCGGTACGGCTGCGCGTTCAGGCTGTTCTTGAACACACCCAAGCACAGGTAGAACCCTTGCATCTCTTCCACACTTGGCCGATAGCCCTCGTTCAGGCGCACCAACATCTCGAATACATCGAGGTTGATGATCAGCTCGCTGGAAATCGCACCCGCTCCCTGGCCCTTGAACTGAAGCAGCAGCCCGGTCGGCAAATGTTCAACGAAGCGCGCCTTGGCCGCATAGTCCTGCACCGTCAACGAGAAGCCATCCACCGGGAAAAGCCGATAGCTACGCACCGTGCCGTGCTCAACATGGCGCAATTGCAGCGCAAGGCTGGCCCCCAGTCGTTCCGGCCGCTGCAGGCCTTCCCCACGGTTGATCGCATGCAGAATCTCTTTGGTCAGGTCATCTACTGGCACATCCCCGCGAACGATTTCGACCATGCGCTTTGCAGAACGATATGGCAGCATTTTTTCCCAGCTGCCGTCGCGGCGCTCAAAGAAATGCTTGCGCCGCGCCATCGCCACATACTCACGGTGCTTGCCCGCGCGCAGGCGAACCGATGAATCCGACACCCCTCGCGGCAGTTCGCCAAATATGCGCTTGAGCACCTCAAAGTCGAACTGACCCCGGCGTTCAAAGCGGAACAAGGCACGGTCATCCGGCTGGACAAAGTCCAGGCCACGGTCGAAGCGCGGGTCTTCCTGGTGACCAACGTCCAACTCGGTCAGCAGCGAAATCAATCGGTCCGAATTGGGCTTGCCGCCGCCCATCCAACTGTTGAAGTAATAGCTACGGGCCACCTCGTCATGCTGGCCGGCGGCATACAGGGTATGCATCTCGTTGCAGTCCCGGTTGCCAATCAACATAAACGATAGTGCCGAGCGCAGATCGCGCATCGTAATGTGCAGCCGCCCGCGCAGATGCGCCATGGTGTAAAGCGTCTTTAGCCGTTCCAGCAAACGCGGTCCGGCGATTTCATCCTGAAAGCTGCGTGCGTTATGCAAGGCGTAGCAACTATCTTTCAAATCACAGGCTTCGCAAGCCATCCAGTTCTTGGGCTGGACAATGCTTTGCAGTGTCCGCTCCAAGATCGAGCCGCCCTCAGCCTGTGCGACGACGCTACGCAGATTCAGGTTGATCACCGCAACACCAGACTCGGAATCCCCGGTCGCGAATGCGCGGCGCACCAAGGCAGTAAGCGCAGGGAAATCGCTTTCATGAGTCGCCAGAAAATCAACCAGTCGCCCTTCGTTGATGGCGATCAGGCGGGTTTCTTTTGGCTTCCAGGCGGAAACAGCACGCCCGACGAACGGCGACAGGAAGTCCAGCAGCACTTGGTTGTTGTCTTTATTGCCTTCGTCCTGGCTGCCGTCGTAGTTGATCAGATAGCGTTTGCCATCGAGTATCAGCTCGCTGCCGTTGGCCAGGCCACGATTGGCATTGCCGCCACGCGCCTCGACTTCCTTTTCCAGCCGCTGAAGGAAGGCCGTCTTGCCATCGCCCGCGTTGCCCGAGATCAGAACCAAGCGGAACTCACCTGACAACACGGCGGGCAACAACTCGCGGTCAAGCGCGGTATCCACATAGGCCGAAAACCCCAATGCATCCATGCCGCGCGTCCCCGCGTTGCTACGGCGGCTTTGGCTGTACAAGGTCAGGAGGTGCGAAATAAAGGCATTGCTGTTCGGTGCGGAATCGGCGAGCACGGCACTACCAGTGCTCAAAGCCGAAGCCATTGAAGTCAAGCTCACCGTCTGTATGCGCCGCGCGTGACGCACTTCGGCCAGGGCATCGCGGAACTCGATGGCCGAGGCAAATCGCTCGGCGCGGCGCGGAGCAACAGACTTGAGCACCACATTGACCAACTCTGGGGCCAAGTCGGCAAAGCCAGACAGCTCACGCGGATCGGGCGCGGGTTTGTTGACCGGCGGCTCGTTGGTGTCCCATGGGTAGCGAGAAGTCAGAGCCTCGTAGAGCGTGAGACCCAGCGCATACAGATCGCGGTCTGCGCGTTCTCCATTGTGTGGAATCACCTCAGGGTCGAAATCGGGCGGCAGGTAGCGGCGCGATCCGCCGCCACGCGATTCGCGGTCGTCGGCCCGCACCGAGACATTGAAGTCGATGATTTTCGCGCCCTTCTGCGTCCATAGCAGATTGCGCGGCTTGATGTCGCAGTGGTGGAAGCCTTGCGTATGCAGATGCACCAGCCCCTCGATCACCTGCTTGCCCAGTTCCAGGGCATCCTCGGGCGAGAGCAGGCGATCCTGAATCATGTCGCCCACATCAGAGCCTTCGACGTACTCAAACACGAGGAAGGGAATGTCTCGACCAGGAATCACATCAGCATCCAACACCCGCACCACATGCGGATGCTCAGGAATATGCACCAGGTGCCGGTATTCCTTCTTCAGCCGCTCCAGTGTCGAATGCCGGTCGCTGATGATCAGCTTCACCGTGCGCGCCACATCACCCAGTGTATCGATGACCTTGTAGACCACCCCGAAACTACCGCGCCCAAGCTTCTTTTCGATGATGAACTTGTGGGTCAGCCGATAGCCTGCCGCCAGGTTGAGATAGTCCGCTTGATCGTCGATCACCTCCGCCGCCGCAGGTACAGGCGCGACTGACTCTGCTTGGGGCGTAGCTTGCACCGGAGGCTGTAGCAGGGCATTCAAGCTCGCCAGCGCGGCGGGCGCGGTCGGGCGTTGGTGTTCATCAAAAGCACACAGCGATTGCAGCCAGGCATCGAAGGTCTCGTTCAACTCCGGCCGCAGCGCTGAAGGCTTGTTCAAAAACTCACCGGCGCGATCCCACACTGCCGTGGGTTGGCCGGCGAAGGGTTTCTCGCCCGTAAACAATTCGTACACGATAACGCCCGCCGAGAATACATCCGAGGCCGACGTGGCTGCCCCCGGCTCGCGGAAGGCTTCCGGGGCGACATAAGCCTGTTCAACCAGATCGACGATGTCTTCCGCAATCGACAGGCTGCGATCCACGCCCGGCTTGGCGAAATCGAAATCGGTGATGCGCGTGGTGCCGTCCTGGCCGATCAGAATCGCACCGGGTGTCAGATTGCGATGCACCACGCCATGTTGGTGGGCGTGAGCCAAGGCTGCCAACAGGTCTTTGGCAACGCGCCATTTCTGGTCCAAGGTCAGCGCCAGTTGCGGCCGGGCCATATGCACGGTCAGCGCCTGTCCCGGCGCATCGTCGAGGATCAGGATGAAAGACTTCTCATCGTCGGTAGGGAAAAAATCCCGTGCCGCAACGATGTTTGGATGCAGCGGCAGGCGCGACAGCGCGCGGTAGGCGTTTGCAATGCGGTTGACCTGCGCCTTGCGCACCTCCTCAGACTGGTAAGGGTCAGCCTGATACACCCGCAAACGAGCCGTGCCACCGGCAAAGGCGTTCTCGGCGCGGTATTCAATGTAGGCCTGGGCGGCGCCCAGCTTCTCCTTCACCTCCCAGTGCCCGAAGCGCTGTACGCTGGCGGCGGGCTTCACCACCTTCAAGGCATGCAGAATCAAGCTGTGTTGCTGCGAAATGTTCTTCGAGAAGCGCGCCGGAATGCGCGTAGCGTCTTTGAAGTAGCGCTCGACATCCTTCAGCTTCACCACGTGGTCTGTATCCAGTTGCTCGCGGTCATTCAGATACGCATCGGGCGCAGTCAGCAAGATGGCCGCATCCACATAGATGTCGTCCAGCTCACGCCGCCCAGGATGGGCCTGAGTGACCAGGCCTTTGACTACGCGGGCATGGCTGCGCAGCTTGCCGAGTGGCGAGGGGTAAGGCGCGCGCCCTTCTGGATACCACTTGTTGCCGTACACATCGATGGTGCCGCGCGTGCCCTTTACATCGATCAGGTATAGGGCATGGGGCGTGAGCAAGGCGATGTCGATCTCAAAGCGCTCGCCCTGGCGCTCAATCTCGAAGTTGTGGAGCAGGATAAAGCTGTCTGGCAAGCGATCCCGCAGGGTGGCAATGGCGGCGCGCTCGGCATCGTTCACTGGATGGCCAACGGGAATCACCTTGGCCATCAGCCAGCTCCTCCACCAATCGCCGTCTCGACTGCCATTCGTGCCTGCCGCTCAAGATCTGTGGCAAGAACTTTCTCTTCAAAGGCCGCCACAACGAGTGCAGAAATATTGCCCATCTCAACCGCATCGGCCAATACCACTGGAAGCGACTTAAGCTGTGAAGGCCACAAAGCGGGGATTGAGTGGCCGGTCATTGTGCGAGTGAGAAGGGGATAACCGACCTTCATGCTGTAAAGGTATGCAAACAAGTAACCTCCGGGCACACCGTGAGGCACAACCCGAATTACATGATCCGAGGTCGAAGCGCCGCAAAGCCCCGAATCAGCGTATTGCGGACGACCAATGATGCCCCCCAACTGTCCTGACCTGGCGAGTAATACCCAGTCTTGCTCAAGGATGTACTTCTGCAAATTCACCGTCTTTGTCTTTGACAAAAACTTGCTCGCTGCTCTATCGAGGTCAAACAATTCGCCACTGGTGAAGAACGGGACCCCATGACCTTCCTCCACATATATGTGCTTGAACGGGGGCGTGTCGTACACGTCTGCGATACTGCCAAGCGTTTTGCACTTATCTCCAAAGGATTGAGCCCACTTTTCAATGCGTGCGGCGGTAGGGTTATAAAAGAACCCCTCCATCCGCATCGTTCGCTGGATATCGGAGCACTGAATAACCTGAGTCAACCGGTCTTTTTCCGACACATCTTGAGTAGGAAATGATGGCTCTCCGAGCGCGAGAAAGAGAAGTCGCTGGGCATCAGCAAGTTTCTGCGTCGCATCCGCGCGTAGATCTGCTGCACGAGACACAAGGTTATGGATCTCATCTTCTTTTCTTGAGCCAAAACGCGGAACCGGCAATTCGGCAATGTGATGCGCCTCAATGTGCTGGATGATCGCGCCATATGTCCCGGAGACAACTAATGACACCCCATACTTGCTTGACAAAAAAGCAAACAGGTACCCGGGCCGTATTTTTGTTTCATCTGGCACTACCTTAAGAACATCTTGAGATGACCACATTCCATCCATGTCGGGACGCACGTAGCACATCCGCCCGATCGTTCCCGAGCAAGAGATCATGGTCATTCCAGTGCATAAGCGCAAATAGGAAAGACGCGATGACTCTGCGTCTTTCCTTCTAAGAAGTGGCAGTGTACTTAGCTCGGAAAGTAGCATGGTGCCGCTAGTAATGAACGGCACACCATGCTCTAGTGATTCCACATAGTTACGCTTGAATATGGGGCCGTTATAGATACCTCCTGCATGTCCCGCAGTCAGCGACTTCAACGGTTCTTTTTCCGCCTTAAGTGCGATCAGCGTATCCCTAGCCTCCAGTGCGCCGGACATATATGGGTTGCAATCAAGCCGCCGTCCGCCTTCTTCAAGCCATCCTGAGCGGACGATTCGCGCCCTTTTGAATGCGGCGAAGGTCATGCCGCCACCTCCGCAGGAAACCAAAGCTGTAGCTGATTAACGAGACGGCGAAACTCACTGTCTTGGCAAGCTGCGACGGGCACATTGGCCGCAATACGCTTGAACACGGATGAGGATAGCTTGACGTTGTTTTCCCTGCGCAACTGGATAAACAACTCTTTGGGTGATGGGGGTTTCGCTGCATCCTGCGGCCACAACCCACGCGCGCTCAGTGCCGCTTTGAGCCCTTGAGGCGCATCCATCCGAAGTTCATCCGCGAGAACGGGCGAGTCTTGCCAAATCCATTGCTCAAGTTCGGGCTCAATGGCGATCACGATCACATCATCTGCCGCCCAGCCACTCCCAAGCAGTTGAGTGGAAATATTCTGAATGATCGCGACTTGGCCTGGAGATCCATCCCATTCACAATCGAGCGCGACGACGACTTTTTGGTGGCTATGAAGGAAAGCACTTAACAGCGCGTCGGCTCGCTTGTTCAGCCCGCAGTCATTTTGGCCGGCGGCAAAGAACAAGTCCTCCGCTGGATCGAAGGTAAAGGCACCACAGCCCAGTTGCTCATCGCGATCCTCGCGGCTCAGAAAGCCAAGGAAGGTTTCGCGCATCGTCTTGTCGGCCACGAAAAAAACGCAATCTCTCTTCATCCCAAAATCCCCGCTGCAAAGAGGCTGCCTAAGTCGATGCCACCATGCCAGTCTTTGAGGCGAGGATGTTCCAAGCCACTCACGACAACGACGCCGTGTTCTGACGTTTGGCGCGCGCATAGCAACTGATCCAGCTTGCTGGCGGCCAGCACGACCGGCGAATGCGAGGAAATCCAGACCTGGCTGTCGTACAGCGACGAAAGCGATTGCAAGATTGCTTCGATGGCGCTGGGATGTATGCCGTTCTCAGGCTCTTCTGTCACCACAAGTTGCGGTGCGTCGGGCAGATAAGCCAACAAAGTGAGGGTAAGGATGCGCAAGGTACCGTCCGACAGCCCGCTCGATGTAACGCTGTAGCCGCCGGTGTAACGGACGCTGAAGTAGGCGTGATGGTCTTCTTCGCGCTCCTTGACGTCGATGTCCTCAACCTGCGGCAAGGCAGTTTTGACATGGTCTACCCAGTCGTTGAAATCGCGACTTCGCCAAGCTGTGCGCTCTTCCTGACTGGCATCGTCCTTCAATCCAATGCGCTTGAGACCCAAGGCTAACCAAGGCAGATTGAGTGCAGAAGCAATCAGTGTCTTCGGCTGCCCTGGAGGGCTAGCTGCCCGCAATCGGTCCCAATCCGGCGAGAGAAAAACGACCTTCTCAGTGAGCAAGTCATACAGCCAATAGGCGGCGGGGAACGAGTCCGGCTTGTACTTCACGGCCGACATCGCCAACAAGCCGGGCTTAATACGAACCTTGTCTTCACGCTCAGCGTCCGTTTGGCCAGTCTTCGCTTCATCGACAAAAATAGCGGGACCACCGTACTCGCGGCGCAAGACGAAGTGCCAGTCGTCCTTGCCCTGATTGACTTCGCCCAACAATCCACCAATCGTGCGATCAGGTGCAGCAGCCTCAGGGTACGCAAACAGGTACTCGTTTTTGACGTTGAGCTCACGCTCATTGAAAACCTCAAGCCGTAATTCATAGCGCAAATGGCTGGGCCATTTGGCAGGGCTGTTGCGCAGGAGTTCGGCTTGCCGCTTGCTCTTGATGCTTGCTACCAGTGAGTCAGCCCATTGATTGCGAACATCCTCCGGTAGCTTGACCTCAATGACCAAGGAGAAATCATCCCCTCGACCCGCAAAGACCAATTCGCGCAATGCGGCTGCGCGTACAGGCTGTTCTCCTCGCTTTAGCGTGAAGACGGAAGCGATGTTGTCGGCACGCAGAAGCTCCCCGAACAGGCTCGGCATGTCGATCAGCGTGGTTTTGCCCGAGCCATTGGCACCGACAATGACCTGAAACTCGGACATATCCACACCTAGCTGCTCAAAGCAGCGGTAGCGGGTAGCTTCAAGTCGCGTGATCATTTGCTGGGCTCCGGGTTCTTGGCGCGGAACTCGGCGTAGGCCTTAGCGATTTCGGGCAGGTCGTCGTCGAGAATGCGTTCCTTGCGGTTGAGCGTGCGCACCTCCATCGTGCCGCCGATACGAACCTTCTCGGGGTGACTGACATCGACGAGAATTTCTTCGCCATCCGGATGACGCTTGTACAGCGTGTTCCCGCGACGGTCGAAGCCCACTTTTTCGGCTACGGCCATGAACACCGGGTAGTCCTTCTTATGCCCCAGGTCTTCAGCCTGAATGACCTCTATCGGTTTGCGCTTGAGGAAAAGCAGGCTGGTGAGGATGTTGACGTTGGCCTCAACGATGAAACATTCAACCGGTAGATCAATGCTTGCCAGCACCCAGCAGTTGCGCAGAATCCAATAGCGGATGTACTCGTCACCAGGGTTGCCGAGAATGCCGTCGGGGAGAACGATACCTAAACGACCGCCCGGTTTGAGCCATTTGACGCAGCGTTCAATAAACAGAATTTCGGGCGAGACGGCAGGCTTGATTGCTTGCGTCATAACAAAGCCGTTGCCCTGCCGCTCCCAACGGCGAGCCAGTTCGTATTGTTCCAGGATCGTTCTTTCGGTGACCGGAATATCCGAACCGAAGGGCGGATTGGTCATGACCAGATCGACGGAACCGAGAGGGATCTCGTTACGCCCTGGTGTTACCCCGGGCAGATGACCAGCGGGGAACTCCAGAGAGTTCATGTGGTAGAGATGGCCGAGCGAGTTGCCCGCCATCATCACGTTCATCTGCGCGGCGCGAACGAGGAAGGGATCGAAGTCTGCGCCGAAGAGGTTCTTGGCGGCGTAGTTGGCGAGGCGGTCCCGGATGGAGATGAATTCTTCGGTGTTCTCGTCCCCCGCTTTGACGCGCTTCTCTTCGTGGAACACCTTGTTCAAATGATTCAAGACTTCGACCAAAAAGCCGCCCGTACCGCATGACGAATCCAGCACGCGCTCATGTTCCTTGGGCGCGAGCATTTGCACAACTAGGCGGATGGCTCCGCGCGGCGTGAAGTATTGACCACGATCGCCCCGCAGGTTGGTGCCGACGATCTCTTGGTAGGCTGTGCCCTTTGCATCCACATCGGTACGGCCGAAGTCGTATCGGGCCAACTCGGAAACGATGAAGGCCAAGGCCCGGTCTGACAGGGTGATCTCTTCGTTGCCCTTGAACAGGTCGGGGTACTTGCGTTTGACCTGCTCGAAAAGTGGTTTGATGCGAAGGCGAATTTCTTTTTGACCACTAGGATCAAACGGCTCAAACGGACCAACCCAGAATCCCCGGCGTTCGTTGGGCTGCTGCTCGTCATACATTTTGCAGAAAATGAGATAGAGAAACTGCCAGAATGCCGCATCCTTTGGCATGCCTTCATTGCCGTGGATGTAGTTGTGACAACGACGGAAGGCAGTGCGCAGCATGACCGGGTCGGCGCGACGCAGACGGCCCATTGATCGACCTTCGACACTGAAGGTGTCGTCGCCCATCGGCCAGTCGCCAATGGGTTTGAACTTGGTGTCAAATCGAGTGATTTCCTTCTTGAAAAAGAAAAACTCCAAGCCATTGGTCCATAGACCGTAGTCGCAGCTTGCCACTTCGGCCATGACAGCTTCAAGGACATCGAACTCTTTGCGGGCCTCATCCGGATCGCGCATGCGGTAGGCGCCCTTGGTGCCCAGCTTAGGTTCCTTCTCGACGATCACTGCGCGGTAGAGGTTATCTACCGTGTGCTCGGTATTGGGGCGAAAAATGGCGATGTCAAGTTTGCGGTTCTTGCCGCTAATCTTGAGCTTGAAGTCGGGCTCCATATCTTCGGCAGCGATGCCGTATTCGTGGATGATCGCGCGGGCGATGCGCTGGCGTACTCGCTCTTTGTCGTTGTCTTTAACCGGCTCGCCGGTGATGTAGTCGAAGACCTTTCCCTCTTCGAGCGCACTGTCTGACGCAGGGGCTTCTTGTTCAAGGTCGCTCATATCATTTTCCTGTGCGGAACTCGCCTTAGCCATTGCGCGGCTCCTTATCGTCAAAGTCATCACTGCTGGCGGCGGCACCGCCCTCACGCACCCAAGCGTCTACGTCGTCTTTCTTGAATTTCCAGAATCGCCCGACCTTGTGCCCCGGCATGCCCTTGTTGGTCACCCAGGTGTAGATGGTGTCTTTGGCAACACCGAGGTATTCGGCGATTTCATCGACAGAGAGCCAGCGATCGTCCATGGCTGTATCCGAACAAAAGTGCGCCGCCAAAGTGGCGGCAGTCGGCCATAGTTTACGCCTATTTTCGCGGCTTTGCTTGGGTTGGCTTGGGTTAGGCACGGTTAAATTGGGGCCAGAAAGCGAGTAGTGTCTCCGGCAATGCTCAGGAGAAATTCGGGACCTGTCGCCTTTCGCCAGATTTCTGATACAGCTCGCCAAGAAGGGGCGTCTGCGAGCTGTGGGGGGCCGGCGCTCAATCGGTGGTGCTGATGCGACTTTTCGGGTCGCTGGTGGGGATGCAGTCGGGTCGTACGGGCAGGAAGTGTGGTGGCAGCGAGACGCCTTTCAGTTTGACCAGTTCCAACGCCAGCTTTTCGACCACCTCGAACCGCAGGACGCTCATCGCCTCGATCCAGCCGACGAGTTGCGCCGAGAGCTCTGCCGAAGTCCGCACACTGGACAGATCCAGCCCCAGGCTGTTCCCCTCTTCGATCTCGGCGGCCGAGAAGCGAATCTGATTGCCTGACTGGATCATCAGCGATTCCCTCGCAATCGTTCGGATGCCACGGGATGCTGCGCCACGCTATTTCACTCGGCGCAGTTGCGGTTGCCTTGCCTCGTGGCCTTTCACGATTTCCAGTGCTCGGTCAACCTGTGCTCGTGTGCGGCAGCGCCAGGTGAAGCGCGCCGCCACCATCAGCGGCGGGTACAACAACGTGAGCGGCAAACTGATCAGCAGGGCGGGCCACGCCGCGAATGCGAAGGCTACGATGCTGGCAACCAACAGCGCCGCTACAGCGGCTGCGTCGCATCGTCGCCAGAGTAGCGGTGGATCGGCTCGAACAAAGTTTGCCTGCTTCCCGGTGGACGCGTTGTGGAGCCCGACCAGGCTTTCACCGAGAAGCAGTGCCGTCACCTGGTGACCGCGTCGGGCCGGCATCTCGCGACTGTGGATGACTAGCTTGATGTCGTGGCCACTGGTCGTCGATATCCAGAGTTCGCGCCTTTCGCGTGCCGGGTATTGCTCGCACCAGCGCATTGGTACGTTGATGTAGCGCTGAACCTCGACCAGTTGGCCGCTGACAGACCAAAATTTTCGCATGCGGGACTCCTTGTGTGTTCGATCAACGTCGCATGCGGCCCAGCCTTGTCAACCAGCGCGTTCTCATCTGGCGGAGCGGTTCCGGTCGGCGTGCCGGATGATCTGCGAATTCAAATGTCACCGCGGTGACACCGCAGTACGCACGCATCGACAGTGCAGTGTGAGCGTTGGTCAGTTGTGCGATCCGGGCTGCCTAAGCCTGTTACTGGTTTAACACCGCATTGGATATCCACGTGTGCGCGAAAACATGAATTCAGCGCGACCTATGGCCTCGCAATATTCGTGATCCGAACCAGAGGCCATGCTTGTTCCCGTCAACCCCTGATGCAGCTTGCCTGTCAGCGTCGAGCAGAAAATGGAGCCACATCAAGAGCTGATACAACACCACCCGTAATACCCAGAAAAACGCGGCTGTTGCGGTGCCGGCGCCTTGACGCAGCGTGATGACCGGTGTCAACTGATGACTCCCGACGGCCGTCCTGATGGCCGGCTCCATGTGGAGCGAAAGGCGTTGCAGTCGTTACCTGCCTCTGAAGTCCCGATCCTCGAATCGGACTGGCCGCCACCCCTGAGGTGGCGGCCCTGTACAAGTCGTTCGTAGAGCCAATGTCTGCGACCTGCCGGCGCTCATTGCCGGGCGCTCCCGAAGCGCGTCGCAGCCAGAGCTGATGTCGTGCCCGGTACCTGATGCCGGTGCACCTGTTCCCGCCATTCCTTCGAGCACCAGCCATTCCACCATGAATGGCAAGGCACGCGGTCGTGCTTGCCCCTGATGGGCTCCGCCGCGTGCCGTTCCGCTCGATGACCTGACACCACCCCGGACTCTCGGTGAGAGGTGGGCCCATGCAGGTGGATGGCGCTACGAAGCAGAGAACTGATCCATCGAAGGCAGCAGGCTCGACCTGGCTGCCGATGCCGCTGTGACCCTGGAGGCCGGCGACATCAACCCCCCCGTGTAGCGCGGAAACCCGCGCACGGGCCGGATCAACCCGTTTCATTTTTAAGGATGACCGAGTCAGCCCGTAGCGAGCACTTCGCGAGGGCCGGCACAACCATGGGTAGGTGCAGCGACGCTGTGGTCGCGTGCTGCGCTGAACTTTCTGACCACTGCTTGGCCGGGCGATGGAATCCACCCCGCCAAACACAGCCATAGATTCCACCTGCATTTCGTGCGCGCTGTTCGGGCGGCGCGCTCCTTCTTTTGGAGAAAGTTATGTCCCATACCGCCGCCGAATCATCCTTCCCCCACCGCCCGCGTTCTGCTGGCCGGGCTACCCATCAACCTCTGAACCCACGCGACTGGTCGGGCCTGAATGCGCCGGATATTTTGGCACGCTACCGGCCGGGCCATGCCGATCCCATGCACGTGCTGGAGGTGCTGCTCAAGCTGTTCAACGAGCGGCACACCGCCCGTACGAAAAGCGTGTCGCACAAGACCCGCCAGGAGCGGGCCGATTTCCTGCGGCGGTTTTTCCGCGACCTGCACAAACGGGCGGGCTTCAAGACCTTGCCTGACCCGCGTAATCTCGGCCAGAAGCACATTCACGCGATGGTGCAGGTATGGCGGGGGGACAAACTGAAGCCCGCCACCATCCAGACCTATCTCAGTTTCCTGCGCGGCCTGGCGAAGTGGCTGGGCAAGAACGGTTTCGTGCGCAGCCCGGCGCACTACGGACTGGAAATCGATGAGTACCAGCGCCACGAGGCGGCCGAGCGAGACAAGAGCTGGTCGGCGCAAGGCGTGGACATCGAGGCATTGATCGACAAGGTCTGCGCATACGACCCGCATGTCGGTGCGTCACTGCGACTGATCCGGGCGTTCGGTCTGCGGCGCAAGGAATCGGTGATGCTGCGGCCGAATGCGTGCATCGTACCCTTCGAGTCCACCGGTCTGCCGGAGAGCGAGAAGCAGGCGGATCGGTATGTCTGGATCAGGCAGGGGGCCAAGAACGGCCGCCAGCGTTTTGTGCCGCTGAACACGCCGCAACGCATCGCCGCGATCGAATATGCACAATCGGTGGCGGCGGGGCCGGAGGCGCACATGGGCGATCCGAACAAGGACCTCAAGCGGAACCTGCGCCGCTTCGACTCCATGCTGGCAAAGTTCGGCATCACAACGCGCGCGCTGGGCGTCACCGCGCACGGCCTTCGGCACGAAGCGCTCATCGACGAGTTCGTGGCGCAATCAGGGCAACAACCACCGGTGCGTGGTGGCGGCGACCTCACGCCAGAGGCCGAAGCATCGGCGCGGCTAGCCGTTTCCGGGCTGGCGGGGCATGAGCGCAAGCGCGCGGCAAGTGCCTACCTTGGAGCCGCGATGTTCCGTAAGACAAATGGAGGAACAAGCGCTCCTGTCGAGTAGGGATCGTTGATCGATGGAAATGTCGGGCGGGCGCTGATTGATCGTCACGCCGTCTTGAACGGAAAAAACTTTGCGTTCGCCCGCAGCCCTTCCATATGGTCGCTCCATGAGGGCGCCATCTTTCGGCCCTGATTCTTGGCATGGGCTGACTGTAGCTTGACGATCGATTTTGAGTGATCGCGAGCGTCTCCGGTTCGGACATTGCTGCCATTGGGCCACTTGCCGCGCTACGTAACCAATATGGCGGCGGACGATTGCTGACGTTCATGGCATCCGCTTTCTCGTGGGCCACCTGAGTCAAGATCAATGCTCCTCAGTGGTGGATTACCTGACCCTGTCGAGGGTGTCTTCATTTGTGACTGCCGGAGGCCCATGGCCGAAAGATCGAGGACGAGCTGTTGCAATAGCATGCGTGTCGCAACGTCTCCGCGTGACAATAGATCTACGAAATCTTCCTGATTGGGTTGTCCTAGTGCCAGCCGATAGATCATGCGCTGCTCTCGAAGTTGTGCGAAACGCACGATATCCCGGCCAAACGGGCGCTCGAAAACATAGCGGCGGATTTCGCCTCCATCAAGCACCCACCAAGGTCGAAGGCCGCTCGCATCGACCAACTTCTCCGCATGTCTCTGTACGCAACGCCAAGGTGACCCATGGGCCAGACTGGGATCTTCCATAACCTCCTTGTACAAATCCATCGCCAGTCGGCGCCTGATAGCCAATCCTGCATAGCGCTGGATTCGACCTTCACGTTGCTCGAGGTCGAGCGGGTTCGACGAAAGGTCCCAATGCACCACATGTGAACACCAGGGGTGAAAGTCCAACCCCTCTTGGCCAACGGACGTCGTCGCCAAGACATGAGGCCAAAAAGGCGTGTTGAAACTCCGGCGTACCTCATCTGGACGAGCAGGAGCCACTTGAGCCTGGTTGCCCCCAACTTTAACCGGAGGCTCCGTCTCCGCGTCGCCAAACGGCACAGCGACATGGCAACGGACCGGGATCTTGTGCGGCGGTCCGCCAATTGGATGAAAGCTGAAGCTGCCGGCGCGAAGTCCGAGCGACGACTGAAGGTCATTGGCGAGACCAGCAATGCCCTCTTGGAGATTCTGGGCACGCAACCAGAAATGCTCGTCGAGAACGCTCTCGAAGCCGCCAGCGACGACTGCGCCCATGACTTGCTCGACCGCGCTTTTTCCCGGCAGCGATGACAGAATCACCGGATTATCGAGATAGGCGCGCAGTCCATGCCAACTGAGCTGGACCAACTCAGGATAACGGTCCGGGTCAAGGATCGTCGGATCGTGCCGAAACAACGCGCGACCGAGCGCGACGCCAGGCGCCCCAATTGCATAGTCTACGAGGTCCGAAAGCTCGACGGGAGAGAGCCGGTCGATCGGCTGTGCCTGGCGCCATCTCCGAACCGCGGACTGCGCGGCACGATCGTCACCGATCGCCCTGCTCCAGCCTGCGGCGGATTGTTCCGCGACACCTGCCATCCGTTCGATTGACGCCAGGGTCGATGCAATCGATCTGTGGCGCCGGCGGGCCTTCGCGGTATCCATTTGAATGATGCCTTTGGGCAAAGCGGTGAGAATCTGCCGCCGAACCTCTTTGCGGACAGCGCTGAGCGTCGCCCCGGCTTTCGCGAGCGGGTCCGCGTTGCGGATCAGCCATGGCGATGGATGAAACGCGGCCATCACGGGCCCTGGCATGGCCGCCAATTTGAAACGGCGACGGCTGTAGGCCTTCTCATAGCCGCCATGCTTCTTGGGAAGACAGTGCGCTTCGACGCCAAAGCTCAGAAGCGCCGCCACGCTAGGTGGTGTTGCGCGGAAGCGGCTGAACATCAAGAGTTTGGGGTCGGCCCCGGCGCCATTCCAACATCCGCCGAGCGGCCACCAGGGGAATGACGGGGCAACCCATGGAAGCGACAGCAGCTTGGGCGGAGCGACGCTGCTGAGCGCACGAAGCTTGGCGTCAGGCCATGCCGCCGGCGCATTGAGCTTATTGCGACGCTCGCGCGTCATCCGTGTGAGCTTCGGCGCCGCCTTGATTCTTGCGCGCTTCCAGGCCGCATAGCGGGGACCGAGGGATTGGGCTGGCAGCGGAACCGACGACCAATAAGGCAGCGCCTCATAACGCATCTGCTCGGCGAAACTCTCCACGAGATGCCGATAGACCTGAAAGTCCTCGGGCGATGGGTCCGCATCAAGGAATTGCGTTGCGGCGAGCGGATCGGCCGACGCCACGCTGTCCCGCTCTGTGCGCGACATGACCGGCGTCAGCAGGCCACGAAGCTCATCTCTAAGCTTGGCTGCTTCGGCGACCTCGCCCCCCAACTCGGGATGGCTCGTATCCGCATGCGCCGCGATGTCACGCAACTTGTCGCCGAAATCGGCGAAGAGCGTCTTCGCGCGCTCACGAACATCGGGGCCGGCAAGAAACGTGATCAGGTCCAGAAGTTCCGCGTGAGCAAGGGCGCCGCGGGCCTCCTCCCACCGTGTGCTCAAAAGCCGATATGGCGTCGCGCTGAGCAGCAAGATCGCCGGCGGACCTACCGAGCCTTCCGGTTCCAGAAGCGCCTTGAGAAGCGGATCGGCGTCCTTCTCGTCGAGAATCAGCCGGTAGCGCTGAAACTCATCGAGAACGACCAGATCAGGCGGCTGGTGGCGCAGCGTCGCCAGCGCCAGGGCGCGCCGGAGGTGGCCCACGAAGGTGGTCGGCTTGAGGGGCTTTATCTTCTTGCCCGCATCGCCATGCACCGCCAGATCGAGCATCGCGCGCACCGGTTCGCCGAATTCGGCTGCAAGGGCTTCGCGATACCGCTGGCGCAGACCGGACGGCGACGCCGCGAACTTTGTCTCCGCGTCCTTGACGGCCCAGTCCCACGAACCCCGCGCGCTGAGCCGCAATATGTCCGGATCAAGATCACGGGCGAACGCGGGATAGCTCTGCTCGAGCAACACCTTTAGAAACGCTCGCTCTTCCTTGCGTCCTCCCGTGAGACGCGCACGCGCACCTGGAAAGGATGTCGCTGGGGTCAGTGCGTAGATAAGAACGGGATTGTCTGGTCGCTTCGCGATCGCAATCAGCGAGAGTCGATCCGGTGTTGCGGTTGCGGCCTTGCGTTGTGAATCACTGAGGAAACCAACGACGCGGCCCTTGTTCTGGTGCGAGACCGAATGACCATTGGCGATATAGTAGATCACCAAAGGCCGGTGGCCGTCCTCGGACATGCGACGAGCCAGTTCCTTCGCCACGACCGTCTTTCCGAGACCAACTTCATCGGCAACAAGAAAGCGACGGCGACCCGTCTGGTCGGCGAAGGCCTCGAGCGCCGCATTGACGGTGGCCTCCTGAAACGGCTTGGGCGCGCTCACTGCCGTCTGCCCTTGATCTCGGCGGCGCCGAGCCCGCACCGGAGCTTGCCCCACAACACGTCAAAGCGTCTCAGCATCGCCGCGGTTTGCGGATCTTCCTGCACGGCCTGATCAAGCACGGCCGGCAGATATTGAGAGATCCGTCGCTCGATTTCGCGGAATTTGTCCGGGTCGCGCGCCCATGCCGCCAACATCTCTTCCAGGGTCGGCAACGAGGAGTCGAGCGCCGGATTCTCTCCCAGGCCTGCCCGTTCGTGCGGTTCGTCATTCGTCCAGTCGCCTTCGCCCTGTCGATCGTCATCGGCGAGTAATCCAGCCACCCAGAGAAGGAATCCTCTGGCGCCGAGAAAGCGCACGAATGCGGCACGGTCGCGATCCTCACCGAAAGGCGGCTCCGCCGGCGCTCGTTGCAGCCACGAGATGCCTTTGTCCCCACGGCTGACTCGCAAGCGCACGAATTCGCTTCGTTCTGCAGGGGCGACGTGCCCCAGATCCACGACGGATTGCTTTGCCGGCCAGACTAGGAGTTCGCCGTGAAGCGCGCCCACTTCGAGCACGATGTCGGACTCGTCCGGATGTGGCCCGCCAGGACGGAGATCGGAGCGATGGGTGAGGCGTATCCCTTCGTCGCCGATGTTAAGCTCCGCCGCCCATCGCGCCGCCACTTGGGCGCGCGCCCGTTCGAGCGCCTCCTCCTCCAGGGCTACCGCATCGGGCGAATACTCGACGCTGGGCGCTTCAACAAGACGGGCCGAACCGAGAAGCGCCTTCAGCCCTTTCTCGACAGGCTCGGCGACAAGCAGCTCGGCCGTCACCTCGGCGTTGCGCCCGGTCCAGGCGCGCATCGTCGCATTCGCGCTTCCCAACCATAGCGTCCGCTTGCGCCCGGACCGCATGAACAGCAGCTTGGCATGAAGCCCGCCGCCCACTTCGTCTTCCTCATGGTCCGCCGGAATGACATCGGCTGCCGACGCTGCGGACTGCGGGCCAGGCTCGGGATCGCCGATGGGATAATCAGGCACGTCCAGCGCGAGCAGCTCATCGAACGCCGCCAGCGACGGGCCGATCCGCTCGATCTCACGCATTGTAGTCAGCAGCACGCGCCGCGCCTGTTTCGTCCCCTTCGGGGTCTGTCGCAAAAGGAAGTTCTTGTCGACAAATGGGCTTACCACCACGATTTCATCCGTTTCCGGCGGCGGAAGTGGAACGGGTCGGTCTCCGGTTCCAGCCGACCAATGAATCCGCACGACCCTCGTGCCCGCTGGCGGCCGCCAGGCCACCTTCGCGATGGTCGCAGCGAGAGAGGCGGAACGATGGCCTTTGAGCGCGGCCCTGTCGGCCAGCGCGCGCGCCAGCTCATCCGCACCGGGGATTGGGGCGCCACCGTTCGCACCGGAAACGAGCAGAAGCCCAATGTCGCGATTCACGCATTCGGTGAGATTCCGGCTCCCAATCCAGAGTCGCCAGCCTATCTCGCCGTCCGAGCTGCGCGTTCGCACCAACGCGGCCTTGGGGTGCCAGCTATGGGTCGCCTCATCGAAATCGACTTCGCGCACGAATTGGTCCAGCACCGCCGCGATGCGGGGTGTCCGCCGCATTTTCGCGAGGCGGCCGCGCTGGATGATAATGCGCACCTTTCCGCGCAGCTGCTCAACCGCATCGGCGAAATCGGACGGACTGCCTCGGCCTGCATCGGTGTCCTTGCCTGCCAGCGCGAGCAAGGTTGCACCGATTGATCCCAGGTCCGCCGAATAGGATGCCAGCAGGGCCAGCTCGACGCTTTCATCGGGACCGGGACGTAGCCCTTCAAGGAACGAGAGCGCCGGCCAGCTATCGACCACTCCGCTCATTCCGCGCCCGCCAGATCGTTGAGGAGCGTGCTGACCTGCCCCCATCTGTAGTGTAGAGGCCCCGCCAGGCCATGTTCGTCGCTCGACCATTCGAGGCGCCGAGCACGTCCATTGGGCGTCGCTGCAAGGCGTGCGCGCGGCCCCTTGCGGGCTTCAGCAGCGACATAGACGTCGAAGAGCGGGGCTGGATTCCCCGATTTCGACGCTATCCAGTCCTTCGTATCTGTCAGGACAGTACGCAATTTTGGCGGCAGCGCACCAATATCCGCCTCAAGCGCATCGACATCGAGATTGGCAGCGACGGGACCATGCTCTTTGACAACAGCCGCGAGGTGGTTGCGATGTCGGGTTGATGTCTCCCGCTTGTCGTAGGTCTCGAAGATGCGTTCCAGAAGCGCATCGTAGACAGCACGGCCCACGCCCGCCAGACTTGCGGCCTGCTTCGCCCGCGCAAGCGCAGCCTGGTCGGGGCCGGCGATCGCGCGTGCCTCGGCGTCCCACATTCCGGGCGGAGCCGCTGCCCCCGTCCGCACCAGCCTCGCGAGCAGGGACAACTCATGGCTGCCATTGCGGCGTAACTGAGCAAGCCGCTCGCGCAGGAACGCCGCTTCTGCGGTGGCCAGCCGAAGTGTGATATGCCCACCACGCCAGTTGTCCGGCCGCTCGGGGAGCGACACGAATGGCGGGTCGAAACTGAGGAGCGGCTGCCCATCGTCGTCGGCAGCCACACCCGAACTCTTCAACAGCCGATGCGCTTGCGCCCGCGAAACGGTCCGCCCATCCAGGCGCGGACGCAATATTCCCCAGACCGCGAGCGCATTCCAATACACGGTTGACGGCGGCTGACTTGACGGCTTGGGGAAAACACGCCCGCCGATAACTTGGGATTCGCCTGCATCCTTGAGCCGGCCGGCGAGTTCCCTTTCGCGTTCGCGCAGAGCACGCACGGCTGCCGGCCCCGTCAAGCCTGACAAATCCTCGAACAGCCAGGGCACGAAGATTGTGTAGCGGGCGCGGGTGTGCAGCACCGATGTACCCGGGAAGAAGCGGTCGGCATAACGCTGATGGATCGTCAGGAAACCAATCTCATCGCGCACGCCCATTGATTCTTCATCCATCTGCGCCTTGGCGCGCGCCAGCGCCTCGCGCGACAGATAGGTCCATCCCAAAGCAGGCTCGATTGTTGGGCCGCGCCTCATGCGTAGTGATCCTGCAGACTTCTTCACGGTGCTCTCAGCTCCAAAAGGTGGACACGGGCGCCGCCAATCCAACGCCCGAGAGTACGAGATAGGAGCAGCCAAAGACAACAACGCCATAAGCAATGATTCTTGCATGTCTGCGCCAGGGGCACTAATTCGCGGAAGTCGCTAGACCTCGCCGTCAGCGACAACTTGACCCCAGTGACCTCAATCAGGTCACTGTTGTACTTCAATATGATAAGCGCACATGCTCACACATTGGCCCGAGGACGGCCCAAGCGAACCTCAATTGAGGGCTCGACCACCCGCCGTCGCCGCTCAGATCGACACCGCCTTGCTCCCGGCTTCACAGGCAATCAGAAACTGCGCCCACTTCTCCAATGCCTGTTTGCGCTCGTCGAAGTATGTATGCCGGTCGTATATGCCTTCCACGCCCGACAGTTTGTGGTTTAGGCACATTTCCGAGATGTCTCGTGGCACACCGAGCGCGCGCATGTGAGACTTCATGGTGCTGCGCAGGTCGTGCGGGGTAAAGCGACGGACCGCCGGCTGTTCGGTGTCAAGCCAGTAGCCGATCGCTTCTCGGATGCTGTCCTTGCAGGCGTAGGTGTCGCCGCCGTTTCGTGCAGCTCGGCCCCGCGTCCAGGCGGGCAGTACGTAGGCCGATTCACCGGCCATTTCACGCAGCTCCTTGAACCACCCGACGACGACAAGCGGAAGGGGAATATCCATCGCCGCGCCCGTCTTGCTCTTCGGGATGCGCCACCGCGCCTCATCCAGGTAAACGTCCTCCCACGTTGCCTTGTAGAGTTCGGCGCTGCGCACTGCAGTCGCCAGCAGGATACGGATGGTCAGCATGCTACGCCTGCGCATGCCGGCGTTCAGCAGAAGGTGTAGTTCGTCCTTGGTCAGCATCAGGCGCTGTCGCTTCGGAGGGCGCTCTCCCAGCAGCGCAGAAAGCATGATGCCGTGGCACGGATTCGCGCTCACCAGCCGCTTGCCGCAAGCATGGGTGAATAGGCACTTGGTGGTGATCAGAAGCATGTTGGACTCGCCCCAGGTCAGCGAGCTGGCTTCGATTAGGGCAATCACGTCAGCAGCTTCGATCTCGCGCACCGCCAGCGTGCCGAGCCGGTTCTCAATGCGCTTGAGGTGGCGCCCGTAGCTTACCTGCGTGCTCTCTGCCAGGCTCACCAGCTTCTTCGCCCGATAGTCCTTGACCAGTTCCCGCACCGTCCAGTCCTTGGCCGCAGTGGCCTTGGCCTTCCGCTTATCGGCGGCCGGGTTACCGCCTTGCATGATCTCGGCGCGCTTGATGGTGGCAATACTGCGCGCGTCGGCCAAACTGATGTCTGGGTAGCGGCCGATAGACAACTCACGGCGCCGCCCGCCATAGCGATAGCGGAGAACCCAGCACGTCGCTCCGGCCGCAGAGAGCGTGAAGGTCAGACCATCGCCGTCAGCCTTGGCCAGTGGCGTGCCCGCCTTGACCCAGTGCCTAATTTGCAGGTCCGTCAGTGGCCCTTTGTCTCTTGCCATGTGCACCTCCGTTGGTCTGGTGTGCAGCTACCCATCTAGCTACCCAGCCAGCTACCCAATATTGGCAGGACAGCATGAGACGTCAAGAGACTTCAAAACGACAGAACCCGCAAAACTCCTTGTTTTATTGGGTTTTTCGTGTGGCAAATGAGACGTGGCGAGACACCACGAAACCTCACATCAGAACAATGTCGTACTGCTCCTGCGAGTAGCTTGGCTCGGCCTGCAGCGAGATCGGTTTACCGATGAAGTCGGAAAGCATGGTCAGGCCCTGCGATTCCTCGTCGAGGAAGAGATCGACCACGGCCGGGCTGCCGAGCACGCGGTATTCGCGGGTGTTGAACTGGCGCGCTTCGCGCAGCAGTTCGCGCAGGATCTCGTAGCATACGGTGCGCGCCGTCTTCACTTCGCCGCGCCCCTGGCAGGTCGGGCATTCCTGGCACAGCACGTGGGCCAGCGATTCGCGCGTGCGCTTGCGCGTCATCTCGACCAGGCCGAGCGCGGTGAAGCCATTGACCGTCAGGCGCGTGTGGTCGCGCATCAGCGCCTTGTTGAACTCGCCCAGCACGGCGCTCTTGTGCTCCTCGTTCTCCATGTCGATGAAGTCGGTGATGATGATGCCGCCGAGGTTGCGCAGGCGCAGCTGGCGGGCGATCGTCTGCGCCGCCTCGAGGTTGGTCTTGAAGATGGTGTCGTCGAAGTTGCGCACGCCGACGAAACCGCCGGTGTTGACGTCGATCGTCGTCATCGCCTCGGTCTGGTCGATGATCAGGTAGCCGCCGGATTTCAGGTCGACGCGGCGCGCCAGCGCCTTCTGGATCTCGTCCTCGACGCCGTGCAGGTCGAACAGCGGGCGCTCGCCGGTGTAGTGGAAGAGCAGCGGTGCGACGGTCGGCGTGTACTCGGCGGCAAAGGCGGTGAGCTTCTGGAAGTTTTCCCGCGAGTCGATGACGATGCGCGCGGTTTCCGGGTTGACGAAGTCGCGCAGCACGCGCTGCGAGAGCGACAGTTCCTGGTACAGCCTGGCCGGCGGCGCAGCGGTTTTCGAGGCGGCCTGGATGTCGCGCCAGATCTTGCGCAGATACTCGATGTCGTTCGTCAGTTCGGCTTCCGAAGCAGTCTCGGCCATCGTGCGGACGATGAAGCCGCCCGGCTCGTCGGCGGGCACCAGGCGGGTGATTTTCTCGCGTAGCGCTTCGCGGTCCGACTCCCTGTCGATGCGCTGCGAAATGCCGATGTGCTTTTCCTGCGGCAGATACACGAGCATGCGGCCGGCCATCGAGATCTGCGTCGACAGGCGTGCCCCCTTGGTGCCGATCGGATCCTTGATGACCTGCACGACGATGCTCTGGCCTTCGAACAGCATGCGCTCGATCGGGCGGATCGGCTCGCCCTGCGCGCGCGGCTCCCAGATGTCGGCGACGTGCAGGAAGGCCGTGCGGTCGAGGCCGACGTCGATGAAGGCCGACTGCATGCCGGGCAGGATGCGCACGATGCGTCCGACATAAACGTTGCCGACCAGGCCACGGCTGGCGCTGCGTTCGATGTGCAGTTCCTGCGCGGCGCCCTGATACATGACGGCGACGCGGGTTTCCTGCGGCGTAAAGTTGATCAGGATTTCTTCGGGCATGGGGAGAGGGGAAGGCGTAAAATTTCGGGTTACGCGCATTCTACCCTTTTCCTCAAGACTCCCTGCCATGCCCACTGCCGCACCGCTTGCCTCACCCCTGCGCACGCTGGAACTGCTCGCCCCCGCCGGCTCGCTGACGATGATGCGCACCGCCTATGCCTTCGGCGCCGACGCCGTTTATGCCGGGCAGCCGCGCTACAGCCTGCGTGTGCGCAACAACGATTTCGGCAATCTCGAAACCCTGGGCGGCGCGATCGGCGAAGCGCACGCCGGCGGCAAACAGTTCTACGTGGTCAGCAACGTGCTGCCGCACAATCCGAAGGTGCGCACCTACCTCGCCGACATGGCGCCGGTGATCGCCCTGGGGCCCGACGCGCTGATCATGGCCGACCCCGGCCTGATCATGATGGTGCGCGAAACCTGGCCGGAAATGCCGGTGCATCTGTCGGTGCAGGCCAACACTGTGAACTTCGCCGCCGTGCGTTTCTGGAAGCAGCTCGGCGTCTCGCGCATCATCCTCTCGCGCGAGCTGTCGCTCGACGAAGTGGCCGAAATCCGCCAGGAATGCCCGGACATCGAACTCGAAGTCTTCGTGCACGGCGCGCTGTGCATCGCCTACTCGGGCCGCTGTCTGCTCTCCGGCTATTTCAACCACCGCGACCCGAACCAGGGCACGTGCACCAACTCCTGCCGCTGGGATTACAAGATGAAGCCCGGTGAGGAAGACGCCGGCGGCGACGTGCACGCCTGCGGCGCGGCGACGCCCGAGGCAGCCGAAGTGCCGCAAGGCAAGGTCTGGCTGCTCGAGGAAAAGGAGCGTCCCGGCGAGCTGATGCCGATCGAGGAAGACGAGCACGGCACCTACATCATGAACTCGAAGGACCTGCGCGCCATCGAGCACGTGCAGCGCCTGACCGAGATCGGCATCGATTCGCTGAAGATCGAGGGGCGCACCAAGTCGCCCTACTACGTCGCGCGCACCGCGCAGGTCTATCGTCGCGCGATCGCCGACGCGGTCGCCGGCCGCCCCTTCGACCCGACGCTGCTCGGCGAACTCGAAGGGCTGGCCAATCGCGGCTATACCGACGGTTTCTACCAGCGCCACCACGAACACGAAATGCAGAACTACCTGCGCGGCCATTCCGAATCGGGGCGCAGTCTTTATGTCGGCGATGTGATCGGCTGGGACGCGGCGCGCGGACTGGCCGAAATCGACGTGAAAAACCGCTTTGCGGTCGGCGACCGCATCGAGGTGATTCATCCCTCGGGCAATTTCGACGTGGCGCTGGCGCGCATGGAGAAGGCCGACGGCACGCCGATCGGCGTCGCGCCGGGCAACGGCCACCGCGTCTGGATTCCGCTCGCCGCCGAACTGCAGGGAGCGATGCTGGCGCGCTTCGTCTAGCAGGGAGCTGCGCGATGGCGCAAGCACAGCCGGGGCTGCATCTTTTCGTCGATATCTCGGCGCACGGCTTCGGTCATCTGGCGCAGGTCGCGCCGGTGCTCAACGCGCTCGGCGCGCGCCTGCCGGCGCTGCGCCTGACCGTGCGCAGCGGCTTGCGCAGCGAGCATTTGCGCAACCGTCTGGCGCCCGACTTCACGCACATCACCGCAGCCAGCACCAGCGACGTCGGCTACCTGATGCACGGCATCCGCGTCGATCTGGACGCCAGCGCAGCGGCCTATCGTTCGCTGCATGCCGGCTGGGCGGCGCGGGTGGCCGCCGAAGCCGCTTTCCTGTCCGCGCTAGCGCCGGATCTGATACTCAGCGACGTCGCCTATCTGCCGCTCGCCGGTGCCGTGCAGGCCGGCATTCCCGCACTGGCGCTCAGTTCGCTCAACTGGGCCGACCTCTTTGCGCACTATTTTGCCGGTCGGCCGTGGGCGGCGCAGATTCACGATGAGATGCTGGCCGCCTACAACGGCGCCGAATGCTTTGTCCGGCTGACCCCCGGTATGCCGATGAGCGACCTCCAGCGCGTGCGGTCGGTCGGGCCGGTCGCCGCCATCGGCGAGGACTGTCGCGCCGCCCTGCGCGCGCAACTCGGCTGCGCCACCGATCAGCGCCTGGTGCTGATTACCTTTGGCGGCTTCAGTAAACGCTTGCCGATCGAAAGCTGGCCGCCGATCGATGGCGTGCACTGGCTGGTCCATGACGCCTGGCAGTTAGCGCATGCCAGCGCAACGGCCTTCGAGCCGCTCGGCCGGCCGTTTACCGATCTGCTGCACTCGGTCGATGCGGTGATCACCAAGCCGGGCTACGGCCTGTTCGCCGAAGCCGGCTGCAACGGCACGCCGGTGCTTTACGTGCGGCGCGAGGACTGGCCGGAGCAGGATTGCCTGATCGACTGGCTGGCCCTGAACGGCCGCTGTCGCGAGATCGGTGAGCGCGATCTGCTCGCCGGCCGGCTGGCCGCGCCGCTTGCCGGGCTGTGGCGGCAGCCGGTGCCGCCACAGCCCGGTCCGGTGGGAGCCGAAGAGGCTGCCACGCTCTTGTTTTCGCGGCTTACAGCGGGTAGTTGAAGCGTTTGAGCAGCTCTGCCGTTTCAAACAGCGGCAGGCCCATCACCCCGGTATAACTGCCAGCCAGATGCTCGACGAACATCCCGGCCCGGCCCTGGATGCCGTAGGCGCCGGCTTTGTCCATCGGTTCGCCGCTCGCCACGTAGCTGCGGATTTCGGCGTCGTCGAGCGCGCGAAAGCGCACGTCGCTGATCGACAGCGTCGATTCGACGCGCCCGTCGAAAGCGACGGCGACCGCCGTCAAGACGCGGTGCGTGTGGCCGGACAGCTGGCGCAGGATGCGTTCGGCATCGTCGCCGTCGACCGGTTTGCCGATGATTTCGCCGTCGAATTCCAGCGTCGTGTCGGCCGCCAGGACGGGTTGCGCCATCAGCCGGCGCCAATCGACGATGCGCCAGCCGTGCTCGGCTTTGGCGCGCGCGACGCGCTCGACATAGACGACCGGGTCTTCGCCGGCCTGCGGCGTTTCGTCGAGCGCCTTGTCATCGCGCGGCGGATTGCGGAAAACGATGGTGTCGAAGGAGACGCCGATCTGCGTCAGCAGCTCGCGCCGCCGGGGGCTGCGCGAAGCGAGGTGCAGGCGCGGGTTCTGTCGGTTGATCTGCATTTGGGAGTCCTAACCCTCGCGGTGGTAAGGGTGGTTCTTGACGACGCTGACCGCGCGATAGAGCTGCTCGCAGAGGATCAGGCGCGCCATGGCATGCGGCAGGGTCAGGCTGGACAGGCGGATGGTGTCGTTGGCGCGACGTTTCAGTTCCTCGTCGATGCCGTCGGCGCCGCCGATGATGAAGGCGGTGTCGCCGCCTTCGCGCATCCAGTCCTCAAGGCGCTGCGCGAGCTTCAGGGTGGAGAGGTCGTCGCCGCGTTCGTCGAGCACGACAATCCGGTTGTAGCCGGGCAAGGCTCCCTGCAGGCGGGATCTTTCGGCTGCGAGGAGTTGTTCGCGGGTTTTCGAGCCGCGCGGCTCGGGCTTGATTTCGACCACCGCGAGCGGCAGTTCGCGCGGCATGCGCTTGATGTACTCGGCGCAGCCCCTGGCGACCCAGTCGGGTAGCTTGTGGCCGACGGCGAGAATGCCGAGCTTCATTCTCCGCTGGCGGCCTTGCGGGCTCTGGCCGGGCCTTTGCCGCTCCATAGTTCTTCGAGGTTGTAGTAGGCGCGAATGGTCGGCTGCATGATGTGCACGACGATGTCGCCGAGATCGACGAGAACCCATTCGCCGTTTTCCTCGCCTTCCGAGGAAATGACCTGGCCGCCGGCTTCGCGCACCTTGTCCTGGACGTTGTTGGCGAGCGATTTGACCTGCCGGTTGGAGTCGCCGCAGGCGATGATGACGCGGTCGAACAGCGAGGTCAGCTTGGTGGTGTTGATGACCTCGATATCGCGGCCTTTGATGTCTTCGAGTGCGTCGACGACGATTTTTTGCAGTTTGGTAACGTTCATCAGGTTTGGGCGGGTTTCATCGTGAAGAATAAAGAAGCGTGCTCTGAATATAAGCGATAACCGCGTCGGGCAGCAAATAGCGGGGGCTGCGGCCGTTGGCCAGCAGCGTCCGGATCTGCGTGGCCGAAACGGCGAGCTGGGTCATCGCGAAGGTGACGATGCCGCCGGCCGGGCTTTCGCCGAGCGCCGCCGGCGACGCTCGGTGGCGCTGCCGGTAGCAGTCGGCGAGCAGCGGTGGCAGGCTGTCGGCGTCGATCGGGAAGCCCGGGCGGTGGGCGACGGCGATATGCGCCAGTTCAAACAGTTCTTCCCAGCGGTGCCAGTCCGGCAGCCCGGCGAAGGCGTCGGCGCCGACGAGCAGCACCAGTGGCTGTTCGGCGCCGTAGGCGTCGGCCTGACGCAGGCGTTCGAGGGTGGTCACCGTGTAGCTCGGCCGGTCGGCTTCGACTTCGGCCGGATCGAGTTCGAAGCGCGCATTGCCGGCGATGGCCAGCCGCACCATGGCCAGGCGGTGCGCCGCGGTGACCTGCGGCGGCTTGTTTTCGAGCGCGCGGTGCGCCGGCTGGCCGGCCGGTATCCAGCGGATGCGTGCCAGGCCGAGGCTGTCGGCGGCTTCCTCGGCGAGGCGCAAATGGCCGAGGTGGACCGGGTCGAAGGTGCCGCCGAAAATCCCCAGGGGTGCGGCCAGCGGCGGTGTCCGCTCAGGCATCTTCATCGACCGCGACGAAGACGTCGCGGTAGCTGACGTAGAAGCTCGCGAACAGGGTCGGCGCGAGCACGAGGAGCAGCGGGATCGTGAACAGCGGGGCGAAAAAGCTGATGCCGTCGGGCATCAGCGAGGCCAGCAGGCCGAGCAGCACGCCCGGGATGACGCCGCCGAAAACGATCAGCGCCGCTGCGTAGGCGAGGAAGGCGCGCCAGTTACGCAGGCAGGCGACGAAGCTGAAGAAGAGCGCCTTGCCGACCGGAAAGCCGTGCCAGGCGGCGAGCACCGGCGCATACCAGTAAGCCATCGTAAGCGGCGTCAGCAGAATCAGGCCGATCTGCGTAGCGGCGAGGAATTGCCCGCTGCCGATCGCCTCCTCGCTGGGGGCCGCGCCGCCGAGCATCATCTGCATCAGCACGCCGCCGTCGGCCATCGCCGAGACGCCGAGGATGGTGATCGTCGCGCCGAGGTAGAGGCCGCCGAGCATCAGCAGTTCCCTGAGGTTTTCGCGAAAACCCGAGAACAGCAGCTGCGGGCCGATCGGCCGGCCTTGGTCGAGTTCGCGGCAGGCGTTCATCAGGCTGACCGAGAAGGCCGGGATGCACAGCGTGGCGACGATGGCGCCGAGCAGCGGGATCAGGTTGATCACGGCGACCAGCATCCAGTAGCTGACGACGAGCAGGGTCAGCAGTGGCGGATTCTTGCGGAAGAGGGCGAAGCCACCGGCCAGCCAGAGCCAGCCGTGGCGGGGGGGGAGCTTCAGTGCCTGCATGGCGTTGAAGCGAGGGGGTCAGGTCGCAACAAAAATATCCCGATACGAAGCGTAGACCGAGCCGGCGAGGACTGGCCCGAGAACGAGGAAGCCGAGGCCGATGGGCAGCGCGGCGAAGAAGCAGAGAACCAGCGTGATCAGGCCATAGACCAGGAAGGGCAGCATGTTTTTCAGGCAGGCGTTGAAGCTCGCCTTGAGCGCCGGTACCGGCTGCATGTTGTTGAAGAGGACCAGCGCCGGGGCGAACCAGATGGCCATGAACAGCGGCACCGAAAGCGCCAGCGAGAGCAGCAAGGCGAGCAGCATGCCGCCCATCGCCATGCCGAGGCCGGCGCCGCGCCCCATCATCATGCCGCCTGCGACGCTGCCGCCGCCGAGCAGGGCGACGATGGCGAAAATCGCCAGCATGCCGGCCATGTAGAGCACGCCGAGCATGGCGAGGTTGCCGGTGTTGCGCTTGAAGCCGGCGAACAGGTCAGGAATTTCGATCGTTTCGCCGTTCGCGATTTTCTGGCAGGCGACCAGCATGCCGGCGCCGAGCACCGGGGTCAGCAGATTGGCCGCCAGTTGCCCAATCAGCGGCACGATCGCCAGGCCGAGAAAGATCACGATCAGGATGACCATCATCGCGATCCAGACGCCCGGATTGACGACGAACATCGCCCAGCCCTGCTTGAGCCACTCGAAGGCATTGCCGGCGGCAACCGTGCGGCTGTCACCGTCGAACGCCGGCGCGGAAATCGGAAAAGGTTCCATGGTGGCGCTCGCTAGGCAGGAATACGGGAAAAGGGATGCCGCATCCTAGCCGGCTTGGCCGGGGGAGGCAAGCCGGAGTGCGTCCTGGAGTTGTTCCGGAAGCAGCGTCTGGCTGCCGGCGATGCGGGCGCGCAGGATGGTCCGGTAGTCGTCCGGATTGCGCTGCACGACCAGATCGCCGGCGCGCGGCCGGTGGAAATCGTGCAGCCGCGAGAGCCAGAAGCGCAAGGCTGCGGCCCGCAGCATGACCGGCCAGGCGCCGCGCTCGCTGGCGGTCAGCGGCCGGCTGGCGTGGTAGGCGGCGAGCAGCGCGTTGCAGCGCCCGGCGTCGAGGCTGCCGTCGGACTCGATGCACCAGTCGTTGACGGTGACGGCGACGTCGAAGAGCAGGTCGTCGATGCCGGCGAAGTAGAAGTCGAGCAGGCCGCTGACCCGCTCGCCGTCGAACAGCACGTTGTCGCGGAACAAGTCGGCGTGGATCACACCGCGCGGCAGGTCGCCGGGCCGGTGCTGCGCCTGATGGCGCAGCTCGTCGCGCAGCAGCGCGGCATCGTCTTCGTCGAGGAAGGGCTGGACCAGCGCCGCCGTCTCGCGGCACCACGCCGCGCCGCGCTGGTGCGCCTGCCGGCCGCCGTAAGATTGCGCCGCGATGTGCAGGTCGGCGAGCATCGCGCCGATCGCCGCGCACTGTTCGGGCGTCGGCGCGAGCGCCGATTTGCCGGCCAGTCGGGTGACGATGACCGCCGGTTTGCGCTGCAGCTCGCCGAGATATTCGTTGTCGCGATTGGCCAGCGGCGCCGGACAGGGGACGCCGTGGCGGGCGAGATGCGCCATCAGGTTGATGTAGAACGGCAGCTCGCGGCGCGCCAGCTGCTCGAAGAGGGTCAGCACGTAACGGCCGTGCGAGGTGGTTAGGAAAAAATTCGAGTTCTGTACGCCCTCGGCGATGCCCTCGAGGCTTTCGAGGCTGCCGAGCGAATAGTGCTTGAGCCAGGCCGAGACCTGGGGCGCAGTGAGCGAAGTGAAAACCGACATGGCGATCAGCCGCGCGCGGGCCGCGCGGAGGCGTTGATGAAAAAACTGGCGGCGCGGCTGGTGGAGGCGCTCAGAAGGTGCCGATGACCCACTGCGGAACGCTGGTCTTGTTGTCGAGCGTATCGATCCGCGAGAAGTTGCCGTCGCCCTTGTTGTCCATCAGGTAGTAGGGTACGCCGTGCGCCGGCGTGACCTTGATCATGTACAGCTTGCCGGCGACGCGGAATTCCTCGACCGTCTCGTTCTCGCGCTTCTTGATCGTCACCTGCGGCTCCAGCGCGGCGTCGAACGGCGCCATCTCCGGCGGTGGCGGTGGGACCGCCGGCAGCGGTTGAAGATCGGCCTTGTTCTGGGCGAAGGCAGGAGCGGCGGCGATGGCCAGCAGGACGATCAGGGAATGGAGGCGGCGCATGACGAGGTTTTCCGGGTGGCGAACGATTGGTTTCGATTGTATTACAGATTGAGCAGCATCTCGCGCTCGAAGGGCAGCGGGGCAAAGCCGCGCGTCTCGTAGTGCTTGAAGATGGCCTCGACGACGTCTTCCGGCTTGTCGATGATCTGGATCAGGTCGAGGTCTTCGAGCGAAACCACCTCCTCCTTGACCAGCGTATCGCGGAACCAGTCGATCAGCCCGCGCCAGAACGGCTCGTGCACGAGAATGATCGGGATTTTGCGGCTCTTGCCGGTCTGGATCAGGGTCAGCGCTTCGAGCAGCTCGTCGAGGGTGCCGAAGCCGCCGGGCAGGACGACATAGGCGCTGGCGAACTTGACGAACATGAACTTGCGCGCGAAGAAGTGGCGGAAGGTCTGCGAAATGTCCTGATAGGGGTTGGCCGCCTGTTCGTGCGGCAACTGGATGTTGAGGCCGACGCTCGGCGACTTGCCGAAGAAGGCGCCCTTGTTGGCCGCTTCCATGATGCCCGGGCCGCCACCGGAAATGACCGAGAAGCCGGAATCGGACAGTTGGCGCGCGATCTGTTCGGCCAACACGTAGTACGGCGACTCCTCCGGCGTGCGTGCGCTGCCGAAGATCGAAACCGCCGGACGGATCGCCGCGAGCCGTTCAGTCGCTTCGACGAACTCTGCCATAATGCCGAAGATTCGCCAGGATTCCCGCGCCAGAAAGGTCTTCGCGGTGGCATCTATGTCTGCCATCTGGGGTAGTTTGTCTTTTTCGCTCATCGTTTTTCTACTTGATTATGCCAACCCTGCTGCTGGTCGACGGATCGTCTTATCTTTATCGTGCTTTTCACGCCATGCCCGACCTGCGCAACCGGCTGAACGAGCCGACCGGCGCGATCTATGGTGTGTTGAACATGCTACGCCGGCTCGATGGCGACTACAAGGCGCAGGGCGTGACGTACAAGGCCTGCATCTTCGACGCCAAGGGCAAGACCTTTCGCGACGAATGGTATCCCGAATACAAGGCCAACCGTCCGCCGATGCCCGACGACATGGTGCGCCAGATCGAACCGCTGCACGCGGCGATCGCTGCTTCCGGCTGGCCGATCCTGATGGTCGACGGCGTCGAGGCCGACGACGTGATCGGCACGCTGGCGCGGCAGGCCGCCGCGCAGGGTATCGACGTGGTGGTGTCGACCGGCGACAAGGATCTCGCGCAACTCGTTGGCCCGCACGTCAAACTGGTCAATACGATGAGCAACGAAGTGCTCGACGAAGCCGGCGTGCTCGCCAAGTTCGGCGTGCCGCCCGGGCGCATCGTCGACTACCTGACGCTGGTCGGCGATACCATCGATAACGTGCCGGGCGTCGAAAAAGTCGGCCCGAAAACGGCGGTCAAGTGGCTCGCGCAATACGGCTCGCTCGACGGCGTGGTCGCGGCAGCGCCCGACATCGGCGGCGTGGTCGGCGAGAACCTGCGCCGCGCGCTCGACTTCCTGCCGCTCGGCCGGCGCCTGGTGACCGTGCGCTGCGACCTCGAACTGCCGCTGACGCTGGCCGAACTGGCGCCGCGCGCACCCGACCGCGAGCGCCTGATCGAACTCTTCTCGCGCTACGAAATGAAATCGTGGCTGAAGGAAGCGCAGGAGCAGCCGGTGGGCGATTTGCCGCTGCCGCCGCCCGAAGCCGCTCCCCTGCCGCCCGATCTGCTGAGCGACGACGGCAAGCATCGCGCCGGCTACGCGACGATCGTCGACTGGGCCGGCTTCGAGGCGTGGCTGGCGAAAATCGAAGGCGCCGAACTCACCGCGCTCGACACCGAAACGACCAGCCTCGATCCGTTCTCGGCGCGCATCGTCGGCGTTTCGCTGGCCGTCGCGCCGGGTGAGGCGGCCTACCTGCCGCTCGCCCACCACTACGCCGGCGTCCCGGCGCAGCTGCCGCGCGACGAGGTGCTGGCGCGCCTCAAGCCGTGGCTCGAGTCGGCGTGGCACGCCAAGATCGGCCAGAATCTCAAGTACGACCAGCACGTTTTCGCCAACCACGGCATCGCGCTGGCCGGCGTCGCGCACGATACGCTGCTCCAGTCCTACGTCCTCGAATCGGGCAAGGAAGGCGTGCGCGGCCACGACCTCGGCCAGCTCGCGCTGCGCCACCTCGGCCTCGCGACGATTTCCTACGAGACGCTGTGCGGCAAGGGTGTGAACCAGATTTGCTTCGACCAGGTGGCGGTCGAAACCGCCGCCGAATACGCGGCCGAGGACGCCGACCTCTGCCTGCGCCTGCACGAGCTGCTCTATCCGCAGATCGCCGCCGACCAGGGCCTGGCACGCATCTACGGCGAAATCGAAATCCCGGCGCGCGACATCCTGTTCCGCATGGAGCGCAACGGCGTGCTGATCGACGCGGCGCTGCTCGCGCAACAGAGCAAGGAACTCGGCGTGCGCCTGATGGAGCTCGAAGCGCTGGCCTATGAAGCTGCCGGCCAGCCGTTCAACGTGAACTCGCCGAAGCAGTTGGCCGAGATCCTGTTCGACAAGCTCGGCCTGCCGGTGAAGAAGAAAACGCCGTCGGGTACGCCGTCGACCGACGAGGAAGTGCTTTCCGAACTCGCGCTCGATTACCCGCTGCCGAAAATCCTGCTCGAATCGCGCCAGCTCGCGAAGCTAAAAGGCACGTACACCGACAAGCTGCCGAAGTCGGTCAACGCCGACACCGGCCGCGTGCACACCAGCTACGCACAGGCGGTGGCGGTGACCGGCCGGCTGGCGTCGAACGATCCCAATCTGCAGAACATCCCGGTGCGCAGCGCCGAGGGGCGGCGCATCCGCGCCGCCTTCATCGCGCCGGCCGGTAGCCGCATCGTTTCCGCCGACTATTCGCAGATCGAGTTGCGCATCATGGCGCACCTCTCGGAAGACCCGCGCCTGCTCGAAGCCTTCGCGCAGGGCGAGGACGTGCACCGGGCGACCGCCGCCGAGATTTTCGGCGTCACGCCGCTCGAAGTCGGCCCCGACCAGCGGCGCGTCGCCAAGGTCATCAACTTCGGCTTGATCTACGGCATGAGCGCCTTTGGCCTGGCCCGTCAGCTCGATCTCGAACGCAGCGCCGCGCAGGCCTATATCGAACGCTATTTCGCGCGCTACCCCGGTGTCGCGCGCTACATGGCGAGTACGCGCGACAGCGCGAAGCTGCACGGCTACGTCGAAACCGTCTTCGGCCGCCGTCTGTGGCTGCCGGAAATCCGCGCCAGCCAGGCCGGCCGCCGCCAGGGCGCCGAGCGTGCGGCGATCAACGCGCCGATGCAGGGCACGGCGGCCGATCTGATCAAGCTGGCGATGATCGCCGTGCAGGGCTGGCTCGACGCCGAGCGGCTGCAGACGAAGCTGGTCATGCAGGTGCACGACGAACTGGTGCTTGAGGTGCCGGATGACGAGCTGATGCGCGTACGCGTCGAGTTACCGCCGCTGATGACGCAGGTGGCGAAACTGCGCGTGCCGCTGGTCGTCGAGGTGGGGGTCGGGGCTAATTGGGATGAGGCGCACTGAGGACGCGGGCGCTATCCGTTGGCGTTGAGGTGCATTTCGAGTCGTTCGCAAGCAGCCATTGCTTCAGTTACTGAAACATCGGCAACATGCAGACTCGGCGGCTGCAGCAACTCATGTGGGATGCCCCAAGGGTGCCAGTGCTGCGCGCCGGAGTTCCCGAAGAAGCAAACCATGGGTTTACCGAGACCTGCCGCAAGGTGCATCGCGCCGCCGTCCGAGCATATCACCCGGTCGCAGCATGAAAGGCCGGCGATCAGGTCTTCAAGACGCTGAGTTGGGCATGCCAGTAGCGGCAGGTTTTTGCATAGTTCGATCAGGCGGCTGGCCTTGCCGTCGTCACCGGGATGCTGCGCATGGTCTTCGGCGCCGGGGGACCAGAACAGCAGGAAACGAGCGCCGTAACTGCTGTGCAACCCCTGTGCAAGCTCGGCGAAACGCTCAATCGGCCAGCGCTGGGCAGGCTTGCGCGCCGAAATATGCAGGGCAATCAGCGGGCCTGTTCCGAGAGGTAAAGTGATTGTTCCCGCAAGCTGTGTATCGGCGAAAACTCGTACCGGGCCTGGCGTTTCTCTGATGCCAAGGGGGCTCAGTAGACGTATTACAGCCTCGGTTTCGTGACCGGCACCGGCTTGCGTTAGCGGCAGCGGATCGTCGATGCCGTCGGCCCTTTCGCCATAAGCGATGACGCGTCGGGCGCGTACCCAATGTGCGAATTTTAGTGCTGCAGGCTGGCGGCCTGGCGTGGCGACGATGGCAACATCAAAATTTTCGCTGCGCAGGCGGCGCATCAACTGCCAGGTTCCCCACCAGATGGCGAAACGCGATTCCCCTGGGGTACGATGCTTGGCCTTGCGATAGACACAGACTTCGTCTACCTCCGGGTTGCCGGTCAGAACCGGCGCGTTGTAACTGTTCACCAGAACAGCAATATAGGCCTTGGGGTAATGTCGTCGTAGTGCTGAAATGAGCGGTGTGGTGCACACCAGATCGCCAATGTTGTCGCGCCGGATGACGAGAATTCTCATTGCCACGATTTCCATTCCCGCAATTCCGCGGCAGCCCAGGCCACCACCGGCCGCAGGCGTTCGACGAAAGCGTCGAAGGAAAAGCGGGCGAGTTCGTCTGCGGCTTGCGCTGGGTGCAGGCGGTTGGGGCGTGTCTGCAGTTGGTCGAGCAGACGGGAAAAATCGGCACCTTGGTCCTCGCGCGGATCGCAGTAAAAAAAGCCCGTAAGACCTTCGACCACGGTCTCGGTAAAGGGTGGCGCCTTGATCGCCAGTACCGGTAGATCGCAAGCTTGTGCTTCGATGACGTTAAGCCCCAGGGCTTCTTTCTCGGGCAAGCCGGTCATCAGGTAGTCGAGTTTGGCGTATACAGCGCGCATATCGCTTTGATGGCCCCAGAAGCGAACCTGGTCGCTGATCGGGAGCAACGATTTCTTCAGGTCGCGGACCGACGCATAGCCGCCGTTACCAAATATTTCCAGATGAAACTCTGGCCGGCGTTGAATCAGTGGCGCCACGATTAAAAACAATTTATCGAATTGTTTGATGGTTGTTATCCGGGACACGATTCCCAGCGTAATCCCCGCTCTTTTCGCATACGCCGGGTGGCTGCGCAACCGCTCGGTGACCGGCTCAATCCAGGACAGCACGCGATCACGACCTTTCCTCATGTCCCAGTCGAAATGGCTTCTGCGGGAAATCGCATTTGTTGCTACCAAGGCAGTATTTCGCCCAAGATCGGCAATGCCATAGAGGGGGGTTGGCCAGGCTGGAATATTTCCTTCATGCAGCCCTTCGAGTACGTGCACGGATACGGCATAGACCATCCGGTAATTCGTGAAGCCGTCGGTTTTTCTGCCTTTGATCGGCATATGTGCCATTCCAGTCAGCAAATAGCGGTGCGGAATGAGGTTTGTTGCAGCGGGAGGCAGGTAGGTATGGCTCATCAGCCAGGCGGGTTGCGCGGGCAGGACGTGCGGGAGGTCGGATGGGCCGTCAACCTCGATGAATTTGATATTTTCCGGGAGATGAAGATTTTCCCAGAATGTTGCGCGTCGATGACGGATGAGCGTGACCTTTTCCCCAAGGGCGTCCAGTGCACGGCACATGAAGGCGGTATAGGCTTCGCCACCGCCAAATTGCTGTTGCAGGTTGATCTGGATGACGTTCATTGCGCCCGGTCATCTGTCTGTGCGGAACGGGGCCCGATGAACAGGGCGCTGAGGGGCATGAACATTTCAAGTCGATGTCCGGTGAGGTGGCTGTGTTTGAAAAAACTTACCCATCCGCGACGTAACAGGATCGCCGTAAATGTCAGCCACAGAACAAGCGCAGGCACGCCGCCGCCAAGCGTCAGTTCAAGCAGTCCATTATGACTCGCGCCTACCCGGATTGGCCCATCGTATTCGAGCCGAATCGCCGAACCAAGCGCCTGGTGGTTGTATCCCGCTCCCACCGGATGCTTGATGATCTGCTTGAGCGCTTCTTTTGCCCAGACGATACGCATGTATGCCGATTCTTCAAGAGGCGTTCCACTGGTCGTTTGTGGTCGGGGAAATATCTTGTCGTTCAGCCAGAAGCGCTGATGTTCAGTGTCGAGTGCGATGTTTCCTGACTCGCTTAGATTTTGCCAACGGCTAACGGTGTTGTATGAGCCGATGGCAAGCAGCGCGACAGCGACGGTCAGAACAGCGCCCACGACCAGAGTTTTTGGACTGATAGAATGACGGGAAAGCAACATACCCGTCATGGCAATGAGGAAAAGCATGACCCCGACGGTTCCGTTGCGTGTGGTCAGGGTGTAGGTGGCGAGCAGACCGAGAATCAGAAGTGTATAGAGCAGAGGTGCGGGCAGGAAGCTCGCCTTCTTTTTAAGGATCGATCGCGCTAGAATATCCGTGATCACCAGCGACAGACCCGTGTTGGTCAAGACGCTGAGATTGTCCCTGTTGCCGAAGCGCGCATAGCCGAAAGGAAAGCTTCCTTCTCGCAGCCAGACCCAGCCTTGCTCAAACAGGAAAAACAGGAACATTGCGTGCAATGCGGCAATTGTAATCGTGCCGATCAGTCTTCCGGCGGCTTCGAGTCCGATATCGCGAACGATCCGGCGGCAATAGAGAAGGCCAAAGGCAAAAACGGCCAAGGGAACCATCCAGTCTCCACGCAACGAATCAATCGATTGCTCATGATATGGGGATGTGAAAAGCGCCTGAATCCAGAGCAATAGCGTCAGCACACCGAGCACACCGGCTTCCAGGTGCATGTCCGGCAATTCTGAAAGCTTTCGCAACTGCGTCATGCATGCCGCCCCGGGTAGATGACTAGCGTTGCGAATAAACATACAGACAGGAAAATCAGGGGGGCGTTTGTTCGCACGAAAATGGTTTGCATGAAGGCATTCTGGAAAGGCGAGGGTTGCGTTGGGGATTCTAACATCCCGGCCGGCAAACCGAGTTCCGGGGCGCGCAGCGCCATCGATTGTTCTAACGAGTTGGATGTGAGTCGATGAAAATAATTATTATCAAGCGCGATAAGATCGGCGACATGTTGCTGACCACTCCGATGCTGGCGCATCTAAGGAGAGTGTTGCCGCAGGCCGAAATTCACGTGCTGGCCAACGACTACAATGCATGGGTGCTGGAGAATAACCCGGATGTCGATCGGGTCTGGGTCTATGGTCGTGTTCGCCAAGGGCGAAAATATCGGCTGATGGCAGCTATCAAGCAGTTCCTGATGTTCATACGCTTGCGCCTGGAAAAGTTTGATGTAGCGGTAGTCGGGAATGGCAGTGAGTCGTCGCGGGCGATTAAGCGAGGCCTGTGGGTCGGGGCGCAGCGAACCATTGCCTATTGCGCCAACTTGCCTCTTTGTTCGCGTCTGACGGACTCCTTTTCTCCCCTTGGCGCGGCGACCCATGAGTGCGACCGCCTGCTGCAACTGTTGCAGCCGCTTGGCATTACGCCGCCAGAAATTCCTGCGCATCCCACATACATGATTGGCCAGTCGGCGATTCAGCAGGCGCTGGCGTGGAAAGAAGCAAATGGCATGGGAGGGAAAGCGTATATCCTGCTTGGTCTCGGTGCACGACGTGAAAAAAAACAACCCTCGACACAGCAAATCATTCGCTGGTCGCGACACGCCAAGGAAGTGTGGGGGCTTGAAACCATTCTAACCTGGACCCCGGGCGGGAAAGACAGCGCGCTTTATCCTGGCGACGACCTCATCGCAAATGCGGTTCTTGCCGAAAGGCTCGATTTCATTCATCCCTTTCGCGGTCGTCCCGTTGCAGACCCCGCCGAATTTGGTGTTTCCCTGCAGACCTTGCTGGGCCTAATGTGGCAGGCAAAATGCAGTGTTTTTCCCGACAGCGGCCTGATGCATTTTGCCGCGGCGAGTCCCGGCGGTGTGCTGGGGTTCTTTGCCGATGTTGATTCATCGGCCTCACCGGCCGAGTGGGGGCCGCGCGGGAAAAATGTGGCGATTGTCGTCGCGGACCGCGCCGTTGAAGAGCTTGATGATGAACTGGTGCTTGGCCGACTAGGGCGCCTGCTCGAGCAGTGAAAGTGCGGCAGCCCATACATCGTCAACCGGAAGGCCGGCCATGCAACGGTTCGCATTGTGGCACTGCGCTGGCGTTCTGCCGCAACGCTGTACCCATTGTGGCGTCCGCCTGAATATCTGGTGCTGATCGCGGCAGGAAATGTCGCTGATCCAGACCGCACGAAACGGATTCTCGCGCCAGAACCGACCCGCTCCGAACAGCTCGGGAGAGCCCGGGCCATAAATCACGATGGTCGGTGTTCGCGTGATTTTTGCCAGATGTGAAATCCCGCTATCGAGGCAAATCAGCAACGAACTTTGAGTCAGTAATTGCCGGAGCTCTTCGAGGTTCAGGCTGCCAGGGTAAGACGAATAAGAATTGTCAGGATCAATCTCGTGAATCAGGTGTTGTTCGCCGGGGCCGCAACTGAATACCGGTTTTATCCCTGCGCTCTGCAGTTTGGCGGCTATCGTTCGCCAGTTCTCGGGGTGCCATAAACGCAGTGGATTTCCAGCACCTACATGCAAAACTGCGAATGGCGCTTTCGGTGTTTGTCGAATGTCGGTTGTGGAGTGTGGCCAGGCTTCCGGCAAATAAACCTCGTCCCATTCACCTTCGGCCAGCAAGGTAAATAAATCCGCCACAGCAAGCTTTTGTTCCGGAAATCGGATCAGTTGATCACACAGCCAGTCTTTCCACCGGGGACGGTCACCGGCGAATGCCACGATCCAACGCGCGTCGAGGGCAAGCGCCAGGAGCGCATGCCGGTTGTCTCCCGGAATGATGGCCAGATCAAAGCCCTTTTCGTCGCGTAAAAGTGCCCGTGTCGCGTCGATGTCGTAAGGTGAATAAACGACGGTGCGAACACCGTAAGGTTGCGACCGGTAAAGTCCCATCAGGCCCGGTGCAACCGTCATCACGATCTCTGCCATCGGGTAGCTAGCTCGAAGCTTCGCCAGCAAGGGCGTTAGCATCAGGGTATCGCCCAGCAGGAGATTGTGCGCGAGCAAAATCCGTTTTGGCGATGCTGGCCGTTGCCGCCAACCCAATGTCCTTAGTCGATGGATTGTCGCGTGAAACAGGATTCGGATGCGAACGGGGAGGCGCGATGCCATTGGAATGATGCCTCTATTTCGAGCCAGGGTTATTGTGCGGCATTGCTCATTGGCTGCAAGCGGACTTTCGCCAGTTTTCAATCAGTGCGATCGTCTGCCGTGCGCGTTGCTCGTAGGTGTGATCGAGCATCACGCGGGCATGGGATTGTCTGGCAATGGAGCGTGTTTTTTCAAAGTGCGCGAGGTAATACTCGATTTTCGCCAGCGCATCGTTGCCATCCCGAAACTGCGCCCATTCCGAGTCGAGACTGAATGCATCCGTCGCATGCAGGCGATAGTCGGATAGCAAAAATCCGCCACACGCCGGAATGCCGAAGCAACGCTCCGGCAGGCCGTAGCCGATCGCGCTTCCGTGCTCACAACCGGCATCAAAATTCAGATTGATGCGCGATGTCTGGATCAGCTTGATCTGCTGTGCGAGGCCAAGCGGTGTTCTCAAAGTATCGATGAAATTGAAGGAGATGCCTCTGTCGATCAGTGCGGAGGCCAACCGGGAAAAGAACACCTGGCGCTTTTCGTATTCCTTGTACCGACTGCTGTCGATGGCGCCAAAGAATGAAACATCATAACGATAGTGTTCAGGTCGATCCAGCTGATCCAGCGTCATGCCGCTGAGGTTGTAACTGTCAGTCTGCACGGCGTTGTGAAGCAGTACCTGTGTTCCGGCAAAACGCCGTTCATCAGGCAAGGCATGGCTAAGGTAAATGTCGATCAGTTGTGCACGTTCCAGCCAGTCCAGCTGCCATTCCTGTTTGTTCATATAGCCTGGCGCATCGCGGTTCCACGCGATCAGCGGAATATTTCGTTTCCGCAATGCATGGTGCAGGCGGAATACGCGGAGTGGATGGCTGATACAGTCATAAAAGCTGACAAAACAGGCCGAAATACTATCAAGAACGGCCGCCTCTGGTGTCCATATGTTCCGGTACGTTTCGATACCGAGCCTTGTCAAGGCTATGGTGAGTGGAGAGGGCTTGTTCTCGTTGATCAGTATTGTTTTGATTGCCATGGCTGGAAAGACTTAGTTCAAGGTTTGGCGCTGATTAGAAAAGCGTAGTGATAGAGGACGTTCGCCATGGCTGCGATGAATACTGACAGGTTTAGCTTCGTTCTTATGACCGAGGCTGATGAACTAATACGGTACGGAAACTGTGCCACCCACGCACTGCACTTCGGACTATTACGGTCTGACTCGTTGCTATTTTTGAAGTAGTAGTTTCGTGCCATGCATAAACGTAGTGGTAGAACCTTTTGCAGATGGTAGCAGTTCTGAACATGGCTGACAGAAGACGCCTCGCGATTTCCGACCGTTCCGGGTTTCCATTGACACGATCGTTTTATTTTCTACCTAATTGGTTACAGTGTTGCCGATAGTTGGAGTGCCAGTAAGAATGAGTATTGAACCGGAGCATGCAAGGTTTTAACGTGTCTAGGGGCTTTTCGCAGTAAAAGGCGGGCGTGCGGCAGACAGCCGTCTGTTTGTAAAAACGATGTTATACACGGTGTCGGTCGCTAATCCTTGGCGCGACTTGCGGCCGGCGCACCCAAAAAAGCGTCGGCGATCGGACGATTGGCCGATCGAATGGCGGTTTGACGACCAGGATCCAAGTTTGCGTGGATGCCTTGGGTAATGCGCTGCGATTGATCCTCACCGGTAAGCAGGTGTCCGATATCGCGCAAGGCCATGCCGTGATTCCGTCGATCAGCACGGATGCTGCGCTGGCTGACAAGGGGTACGACCGCGGGCGTTCCAAGGAGAGAGGCTTCGTTGAGCGATTCTTCAATCGACTTAAGCAGTTTCGTCGCCTCGTGACTCGCTACGACAAACTTGTTCATCGGGTTAATGCATTTTTGTATTTGGCAGCTCTTATGTCTGGCTACTTTAAACACGCTCCAGCGGCTTCGGGCGATTCGGTGCTGCTCTGTTCGGAGTCAAGCGCTTGTGTCATCACCAGTGCGCCGACTGCCAACGCATACATCTCCAGTCGGAAGCCGGAGAGGTGCCCGTCAATTAGGCAGCGAACAAGATACGCAATGACTGTAAGCACTAGCATTAAACCAACAGAAGAGATTTTTCTCCGAAAAGCATGCCAGCCAGTAGCGATCAATGCCCCTGAGAGTGCAAGCCAGAGGATAAGACCGGGAATGCCGTTGGCCAGCGTAAAATCGAGCAAGCCAGAGTGACTGCTTTCGATTCCACTCTGGACATGATACGAACGATCGACTGCCCAGCCAAAAGCTTTATGCCCATACCCGAGGCCGAGTGGGTAATGCTCGATTTGCTCCAAAGCAACTTTCGCCCAAGAGAGTCGTAAATAGGCGGATTCCTCGACTGGTTGCCCGGACCTCATCTGAGGTACTGCGTATTTATCATTAAGCCATCTCAGATTATTTTGGGTGTCGAATGCCGCTGTTGCAGCTTCAATAAATCCGTTCCAGCGCGTATCGCTGCGCAGGCCGACCCAGCCGACAATGCTGGAAACCAGAAAAAGAATCAGGATGACCGGCGTCGCCCAGCGACCAAGGCTACGACGGCCAGTCAGAAAAAAAACTACGGCCGTCGCCATCACCAATACAAAGGAAATGACAACGGCGTTTCTTGCGGTCAATATGACCGTTGTGACTAGTGAAATGCTCAGCATTAGGATTATTGTATTTGATGATATTGCCAAGGCAGTGCGCCCTGCAATTACGCGGCTGGACAGATCAGCAAGCAGCAGTGCTATCAGAGCGGTGAGTAGCGTGCTGTGATAGTCAATGTTCGCGAAAGGAGTTTGCCTGGATGGGTAGTTGCTTGTACTCACCCACAACCATATCTGGTAGGCAAAGAGGAGTACTACATGGGCAAACAGTGCGAGAGCGAGGATGGTGATGGAGTGTCGGGCACGAGCGCGTCTTGTTGCCAGGACCGCACATCCGCCGGTAATGGCGACCAGCAGTTCGATGAACCAGTCACCACGCAACATATCCAGCGCTAAAAGCGGATACGGTGAAATAAGCGATGACTGAATGATGAGCCACACTGTCAGAGACGCCAGAATCAATCCACTCACCCGAAATGATTGCAGTGCCAGCCAGGCTGCCTTGCCTGAACCGTCACGTTTAATTAGCCATAAACAGCCTGCAAGACCACTTAGCAACAGCAGATTGCGCAGGGCGATGGTGTGCGGGATTGGATAGATGAAATACAGCGCAAACAGCCACACTGGTAAGCACCATTTACGCATTGTTTCAATCAAGGGCCCCTCCGGGGGAAAAGAAGTTTCAGATAGTTAGGTGCGAACTGGCGGCGCTTACGCCGGTTATCGGTGTCTTTCCAGCGTACGGGCGAACAGGCCGTTTGCGTAAGTTTCACTCAATCACGCGTGTCTTCTGCTGGGATTTTGGAGCTTGTCTGTCTTTTGTAAAATAGAGAACGCATCACTTATCGTCTGCCAATCCAAAAGATGGCGCTTCAGCACTGTCGCTAATCTCGGAAAATTCAAAAAGTTTTCGCACTTTGTTTCACTGTTGGCAATGATTGCTTCAAAACGTTGCAGGTTCTGCTGGGGCGGGTCTTCTACCTATGCCGTCGCGAGGGCACGCAGGCATGGCGTCGTGAGCAGCAAATCGCTGACCCGCATGACGTCAATCACGAGGATATTGGTCGCACCAGTCATAGCAAAGGTTTTCGTTGGGACGGGGCATCTACTTACGCCTGCTTGGTAGCGGCAAAAAAAATCTGCTCCATGCGGTCCAGCATGCCGTGCAGGGAAAAGCGGTCCTCGGCACAAAGCCGCGCTTCTCGGCCCAGTTGCGCAGCGAGATGTGGTGCTGCGATCAGCCTGCCAATGGCATCGGCCAGTGCATCAGTATCCTTTGGCGGCACGACGAGGGCAGTTTGGGCATCGGTCACGGCTTCGAGGATTGCACCAACCGGGGTGGTGACAATTGGCAATCCGGTCAGCATCGCCTGCATGACCGATTGCGGAACCCCTTCGTTCGCGTAGGACGGCAGGCAGAAGATATCGAGGGCGCGCAGCCAGCGTTCAGGGTCGGTTTTCTGACCGGTCAATACGACGCGATTTTCAAGCGCAAGTTCGACGATCTTGGCTGTTATGTTGTCGTATTGCGGTCCCTCGCCGACGATGAGCAGCGTCCAGTCCGGGAGGGCGAGTTTCGCAAAGGCTTCCAGCAGATATTGGTGCCCCTTCCAGCTGCGCAGGGTGGCAACGATGCCGAGGTAACGGCGAGTGGGGTCCAGTCCAAGTGCTTGGCGCACGGCGGCCTTATCGCCGGGTGCAAAGCGTTCGGTGTCGATACCCGTGGGCACCGAGGTGACGCATGCCGGCTGCAATCCCAGCTCCCGGATCAACATCTGCTTCAGCGATTCGCCGGTGGTTACAACGTGTCGTGCCGAGCGGCCGTAAAGCCATTTTGACCCGGCATTGACCGCTATTGGCGCCGAGATGTGGCGGGTGCGGACTATGGCTGGCGGCTGCTCCAGTGTTGCGCAGGCCAGACCAGTCAGCCAACTGTCGGTCGAACTGTGTGTGTTGACCACGTCCGGGCGATGCTCGATCAGCCAGCGCCGCATCGCAAACAGGCCGGGCAGTCGCTTGCGGCCGATCGGCAAGGCGGTGATCGGTACGCCGAAGCGCGGTGCTTCGGTCAGGATGCGTGCTTCCGGGGTGCACAGGACGGAGACGTCGTGGCCACGCGCGATCAGGCCGCGGGCCTCTTCGAGAATGCGGATTTCCTGTCCGCCCCAGCCGTTCGACGCTTCGGTGTGGACGATTTTCATTCGCTGAAATTTCCTTTGCTCATGCATCAATCTCGGCGAACTGCAGTTTGTAGAGTTGCGCGTAAATGCCATCGTGCTGCAGCAGCTCGCCGTGAGTGCCGATTTCGGCGATGTGTCCGTGTTGCAGAACGACGATGCGGTCGGCCTTCTCGATGGTCGACAGGCGATGGGCGATGACGATCGTCGTCCGATTCTGCATCAGCGTCTCGAGCGCTGCCTGCACTTGGCGTTCGGATTCGTTGTCGAGCGCCGAGGTGGCTTCATCGAGGATGAGGATCGGTGCATCCTTCAGCAAGGCGCGGGCGATGGCCAGGCGCTGCCGCTGCCCACCCGAGAGGCGCGTGCCGTTTTCGCCAATCAGCGTGTCGAAGCCTTCCGGCAATGCGCGGATGAACTCCAGCGCATGGGCAGCATCAGCTGCCGCTTCGAGTTGCGCCATCGACGCGTCGCGCATGGTGCCATAGGCAATGTTTGCGGCCACGGTGTCGTTGAACAACTGGACGTCTTGGCTGACCAGCGCGATATTGCGGCGCAGGCTGGCTAGGGTCAGGGCCTGCGTGTCGTGGCCGTCAATCAGGATGCGGCCACTGGTTGGGTTAAAGAAGCGTGGCAGGAGATTGGCAAATGTGCTCTTGCCGCTGCCCGAAGGCCCAACCAGGGCGATCGTTTCACCGCGGCGGACCGAGAGGTTGATGTTGGTCAGTGCGGCGTGTTCGGCACCGCTGTAGCTGAAAGACAGTTGCTCGATGTCGAGATTGCCATCGGCATGCGGCAGTTCAATGCTGCCGCTTTCCGTTTCGGCTGGCTCGTCAAGCAGCTGAAAAATGCTTTCCGCCGCAGCCAGGCCCCGTTGCAGCGGGGCATTGACGTCGGCCAGGTGCTTCATCGGCGAGAGCAGCATGAGCATTGCCGTGATGAAGGAGACAAAGCTACCGACCGTCGTCTCGTGATTGGCCGACTGCTGCAGTGCCGAATAAACTACTACCGCCACCGCCACCGACGCAAAGAACTGGGTAATCGGTACCGATGCAGCTGCTGCGATCGCCTGCCGCATGCCATAGCCGCGCAAGTCGTTGTTGGCCCGGTTGAAGCGCTGGGTTTCCTGCACTTCTCCGCCAAAAACCTTGACTACCTTGTGACACTGAATGCTTTCCTGCAGCGACTGCGTCATTACCGCCGTGCCAACCTGCGAAGCGCGGCTCATGGCGCGCAGCCGGCCGCTGAAGGCACGGATGACCAGCGCCATGACCGGGATCAGAACGAAGCAGACCAGCGTCAGCTTCCAGTTCAGATACAGCAGCCAGCCGAGCAGGCCGACTACCACCAGTGAATCGCGGATCATTACGGTGATCGCGCTGGTTGCCGCTGAAGCGACGCCATTGACGTCATAGCTGATCTTGGTCATCGGTACGCTCGACGACTGGCTCTGGAAATAACTTGCCGGAAGCGTGACCAGGCGCTTGAACATCTCGCTGCGCAGATCGGTGATCACGCGATTCGATACCCAGGACATGCCGTAGGAGGAGAAGTAACCAAGGATGCCGCGCAGTACGAAAATACCGACGATGGCCAGCGGGATATAGATCAGGTTATCCCCGCCGGGCGCGCTGAATCCCTGATCCAGCATCGGCTTCATCAGCGCGGGAAACAAGGGTTCGGTGGCAGCCGTCGCCGCCGTTGCGAGCAGGGAAAGGACCAGCACGCGCCAGTGCGGGCGCACGTAGGTGAGCAGGCGGAGGTAGAGTTCCCGGCTGGTGTGAGGGCGACTGGTCATGGCGGTAGGTGTGGGCAATCCGCAATTATAGCGGGTCGGCCTGTGCGGTGAGGTCGCCAGACAGCGTGCCTGAGTGTGTGCCGGAAAGCGCGTGATAGAGCACGGCAAGTCGTCCGGCCATTTTTTCGAGCGAAAAATCGGTGATTTTTGCGCTGATCGCAAGTCGCTCCGCCGTGATCGGCTGGCGAGCGGCAAGTTGATCCAGCAGTGTGGTCATCGCCGCAAGGTCGAGCGCATCGCAGACAAAACCATCGCGCTCGTCAGCAATCAGCTCGGCGGCACCGCAGCTTGACGAAGTCAGCACCGGTAGACCGCAGGCCATCGCTTCTAGGGCAGCGTTGGGGAAAGGGTCGTAAAGCGTCGGCAGGACAAAGGCGTCGGCCGCTCCGTACCAGGGTTTGACATCCTTCTGCGGACCGACGAACAGCACGCGCGCGCAAAGGCCGAGCCGGTCGGCCAGTTTGCGCATGGCCGCCAGCTTCTTGTCACCGCCGACGATGGCCAGCCGGGCGCTTTTGTTGGCCATCGTCGCGAAGGCGCGTAGCAGTTGCGGCACGCCCTTGCGCTCGAAGCCGTTGCCGACGAAGAGGAAGAGCGGCGTAGCTTCGGTGATGCCATGCGCGCGGCGCACCGTCTGCCGGTGTTCGTCGGCAAGGCCGGGGTGAAAGGTATCCAGATCGACGCCGTTGTAGATGACGTGCAGCTTGTCTTCCGGCACGCCGTAGTGGCGCACGATCTCGTCGCGCACCATGCGCGAATTGCAGATGATCGCGCGCAGCGCCGGATGCGCGAACATCTCGCGTTCGGCGGCGACGACGTAGCGGTGGTAGGGGTTGATGCGCAGACCGAAACGGCCGAGCGGGCCGCGCACGCGACGCAGGTGGGCTAGCCAGGCGGCATGCACGCCGTCGCCGGCGCGAAAGATCATGCAGCCGGGAATGCGTTCGTGCGACTGGGTGATATCGTAGCCGCCGGCGGCCATCGCTTCCTGCGCGCAACGCGCGAAGCTGCGGTCGCGCGCCACCCGGCCGCTGGCCTGCGGGTTGCAGATCAGTTGTTTGTAGCCGTCGCGGATTTCGGCGCCCTCCCAGCTGCGCGTGATCAGCGTGATTTCCGCGCCCTCCTGCACCAGCGCGCCGAGCGCGCGTTCGACGAAACGTTCGGCGCCGCCATAGGGGTTGTAGCGCTGGCGGACGACGGCGATTTTCATCCGGCGAGCAGTTCCTGCAGCGCGCGTTCGATGCGCTCGACCGGCAGCGACGTCAGGCAGTCGCTGACCTTGCCGCCGCCGCAGCCGTCGATGCCGCAGGGGCGGCAGGGATGCTTGTCGCTGGCGACGATGCGGTGGGCGACGCCCCACGGCCCCCATTCCTTGTCGCCGGAAGGGCCGAACAGCGCCACCGTGGGCGTGCCCATGGCGGCGGCGATGTGCATCGGCGCCGAGTCGACGCCGATGAACAGTCGGGCGCGCGCGGTCAGTGCGGCGAGGCCCTTGAGTGAGAGCTGCCCGCCGAGGTTCACGGCGCGCTGCTGCAGGCGTGCCTGGATGGCTTCGATCATCGCCACCTCCGCCGGGTCGGGCGCGGCGGTCAGCACGACGCGATGCCCTGCGGCGTGCAGCCGGTCGATCAGCGCCGCCATCTTCTCGCTCGGCCAGCATTTGAAATGCCAGCGCGAGGCCGGATGGATGTGGATGAAGGGCGTCGTTTCCAGTCCGGTTTCCAGTCCCCATTCGCGCAGCAGCGCGGCAACGAGCGCTTCGGCGTCGCGGCCGGGCGTCAGCGTCAGGGCGCGCTCGTTTTCGCCGGGATAGATGCCGATCCGGCGCAGCGCGTCGAGATTGCGTTCGACGGTGTGACGCAGGGCGTTGGCCGGTTTGCCGTAAAAGTGGGTGAACGCGTTTTGCCAGAAATTGCCGCGCTGCTTCATGATCGGCGCGACCGCCCAGCGCGCGCCGGTGAAGCGGGACAGCCAGGCGCCGCGCGGGTGTTCGGTGAGGTGGATGACGAGTTCGTAGCGGCGCGCGCGCAACGTCTGCAGGAGCCGCCATTCGGCGCGCGCCTGCTTGAGCGGGCCGAGTTTCTTCCATTGCCGGTCGATCGTGTGCAACTCGCCGATCGCCGGGTGTTCGCTGAGCATGTCGGCGGTGTCGGCGTAGACCAGCGCATCGATCTCGATGTGCGGCGCGTGCGCTTTCAGTACCGAGAAGACGGGCGAACTGAGCAGCACGTCGCCGTGGTGTCTGAGCTTGATGACGAGTACACGGTTTACTTCGCCGAGCGGAACGGGATCCTTGACCATGCCGGCATTTTACCTGTTCGTGTAGCGCAGCGCGGCTTTGCCACCGGTTTTGCCATTTTCGAGTTCGAGCAGCGTCGCGCGGCCGAACTCGAACTTGAGCTGGCTCCACTCGTCGACCGGCAATTCGAGCCAGTGGCCGAGCAGCGCGCGCATGACGCCGCTGTGGGTGACCAGCGCCACCGCGTCACCAGCCGATGACTTGCCGGCCAGGGACGCGGCGAATTCGCGTACGCGGCCCTGTAGCATGGCGGCCGATTCGCCGCCCGGCGGAACGAAGTGGAGAACGTCGGCGGCCCAGGCGTCGAGCAGTGCGCGGTCGATCTCCGCCCAGCGCCGGCCTTCCCAGTCGCCAAAATCAATTTCCATCAGGCGTTCATCGAGCTGCGCTTGCGGGTGCAGGGCTTTGGCCAGGCGGCGGGCGCGTTGCAAGGGACTGGCAATGACCGGAATGCCGGCCGGCAACAGCGTACGCAGGCGGGCGGCGCTGGCCTGCGGGTCTTCGGCGTCCACGTCGAGCCGGCCGTAGCAGATGCCTTCTTCGATCAGCGGACGCGGATGGCGAATCAGGAATACTTGCACAGCAGTCCGCAGTAGAACGCCACCTCGGACAACTGCTGCACGGCGCCGAGGCAGTCGCCGGTATAACCGCCGATGCGCCGGTGGAAGAGGCGCGCCAGCCAGAGTGCGGCGAGTGCGGCGAAGGTCGCGCCGAGCAGCGCCGGCAGCGGCGGCAGCAGGAGCAGCGCGAGCAGCGCCGTGGCGCCGGCCAGCGCCAGCTCGCCCCAGCCGATGCGCGTCGCCAGCGGCTTGGCCTTGCCCTCGTCGCGCACGTAGTCGAGCGCGCTCATCAGCGTCGTCGCGCAGAAACGCGAGAGCGTATGGCCGGCGACCAGCGCTGCCGGAATCGTCGCCAGATCGAGTTCGATCAGCGCGCAGAACTTGCCGAGCAGCAGGACGAAGAGCGCCACGGCGCCGTAGCTGCCGATCCGCGAGTCCTTCATGATGGAGAGGATCTGCGCCTTCTCCCAGCCGCCGCCGAAGCCGTCGACCATGTCGCTCCAGCCGTCTTCGTGGAAGGCGCCGGTGATGTATAGCGTCGTCGCCATCGACGCCAGCACGGCCAGCGTCTTCGGGAAGAACAGCGAAGCCAGTCCGAAAACCAGCGCGGCGATGGCGCCGACGACGATGCCGACGGCGGGGAAATAGCGCGACGCGCGGTCGAGCGCGTCGCTGCTGTGGCCGACCCAGGCCGGCACCGGCAGGCGCGTGAAGAAGCGGATCGCGCCGAAGAAGTATTCGGCCTCGCGGCGCAGCCGGCTGGCGCTCATCGGGTGCCTACGATTTCTCGCTGACGCCGGCCGATGCGAAGCTCGCCATCTCGTTGAGGAAGGCGGCGGCGGCGCGCACCAGCGGCCAGGCCAGCGCGGCGCCGGTGCCTTCGCCGAGGCGCAGGCCGAGGTCGATCAGCGCCGTGGCCTCGAGGTCCTTGAGCTGCGCGAGGTGGCCGGGTTCGGCCGAGTGGTGGCAGAAAACGCAGTAGTCGCGAATCGCCGGCGCGATGCGCGCGGCGACGAGCAGCGCCGAGGTCACGATGAAACCGTCGATGAGCAGCAGCACGCCTTTTTCCGCCGCGCCGAGCATCGCGCCGGCCATCATGGCGATTTCGAAGCCGCCGAATTCGGCGAGCACGCGCGCTGCGTCGGTATCGGCCGGCAGCGCGGCACGCTCGACGGCCTGCGCGAGCAGCGTGTGTTTGCGCGCCAGTCCGGCGTCGTCGAGGCCGGTGCCGCGCCCGATGCAATCGGCGAGCGGCGTCTTGGTCAGATAGTGGGTGATCAGCGAGGCGCTGGCCGTATTGCCGATGCCCATCTCGCCGAAGCCGAGCACCTTGCAGCCCTGCGCGGCGAGTCCGCGGCCGAGTTCGGCGCCCTTGGCCAGCGCGGCGTCGCGCTCGGCGGCGCTCATCGCCGGCTCGGCCAGGTAGTTGCGCGTGCCGGGCGCGATCTTCGCGTCGACCAGACCGTCGCGGACGCCGAAGTCATGCGCCACGCCGGCGTCGATCACCGTCAGCTGCAGCCCGTTCTGGCGCGCGAAGACGTTGATCGCCGCGCCGCCGGCGAGGAAGTTCTCGACCATCTGCCAGGTCACGTCCTGCGGGTAGGCCGAGACGCCGGCTTTCGCCGCGCCGTGGTCGCCGGCGAAGACCAGCAGGTGCGGCTGGTCGAGGCTGGGCGTCAGAGTGCGCTGGATCCGCCCGATCTGCAGCGCGAGCTGTTCGAGCTGGCCGAGCGCGCCGAGCGGCTTGGTCTTCTGGTCGATCTTCTGTTGCAGCGCCGTGGCGATGGCGGTGTCGAGCGGAGGAATGGAGAAATGCATGATGATCCGGGGGCGGGAAAAGCGCGAATTATACGCCGCCACCTGTCATGCTAAGCTTTGATCCATGAGAGAACTGATCATTGGCGGCGCCCGTTCGGGCAAGAGTTTGCTGGCCGAGCAACGGGCCGCCGAAAGCGCCTTGCGCGTCGTTTATGTCGCCACCGCGCAGGCCCTCGACGGCGAAATGTCGCAGCGCATCGCGCACCACCGGGCGCGGCGTCCGGCGCACTGGGCGCTGGTCGAAGCGCCGATCGATCTGGCCGCCGCCCTGCGCCGGCACGCGGCGCCCGATGTCTGCCTGCTCGTCGACTGCTTGACCCTGTGGCTCTCGAACCTGCTCTTCGCCGGCGAAGCGGCCCGGCAGGCCGAGGCCGGCACGCCGGTCGATTGCCCGAAACTGCGCGGCGAACAGCAGGCGCTGATCGACACCTTGCCGCAACTGCCCGGCCGTATCATCGTCGTCTCCAACGAAGTCGGCTGGGGGCTGGTGCCGATGGCCGCGGTGTCGCGCCTGTTCACCGACGAACAGGGGCGCCTGAACCAGCGGGTGGCCGCGGTGTCCGAGCGGGTGACGCTGGTCGCCGCCGGCTTGCCGCTGGCGCTCAAGTGAAAGTGGAGATAACGGCGGAGATTTTCACGATGGGCGGCGGGTGCTATTGTCCGGGTTGTCCGACAACTTCAATAATCAGGAGCCAGTAAATGTACAAGCGAATCATGGTTGCCGTTGATGAGAGCTTCATGACCACCAAGGTGCTCGATACCGCCATCGACCTGGCCAAGGTCAGCGGCGCGCAGTTGGCGATCTGCCACGCGGTCGACGAAACGATTTTCGCGCACCGCGAAGTCGAAATGATGCTGCCGAACAGCGTCGGCAAGGCCGAGTACAAGATGCGCCTCGGCGCGCAGGGCTTCCTCGGCAAGGCCGCCGACAAGGCGCGCGCGGCCGGCGTCGAGGTGGAAACCAGACTGGTCGAATCGGAAGAGAAGCACGTCTCCGACATGCTCGCTGCGGCCTCGGCCGAATGGAAAGCCGATCTGCTCGTCGTCGGCACGCACGGCCGGCGCGGCATGGAACGCTATTTCGTCGGCAGCGTCGCCGAGCGCCTGGTGCGCAAGGCGGAAACCTCGCTGCTGCTGGTGCGTGGCGAGTAGTTTCTAGGCCGTCGCCTGCGCCGGCAGCGTCGGGAACCACCCGGCAAGCGGACGCAGGTCCATGTTTTCCTCCACGGCGTCGGCCAGCCGGTCGAGATCGCGTTCGCGCCGCTGGCGCGGATCGAAGTGCTGCGTCGGCCGGTGCCCGGCCCAGGTGAGCAGTGCCGCGAGCGCTTCCGGCAGGTCGAACAGCCCGTGGCAGTAGGTCGCCAGAAGCTGCCCGTCGGCCGAGCGCGCGCCGTCCGCCTTGCCGTCGAGCAGCGCCGCCGGGTTGTCGAGCGCGGCGCCCTGCGTCACCCCCATGTGGATCTTGTAACCGGCGACCGGCGCGGCGCCTGCGAGCGACAGGGTTCCGCTGACGTTCTGTAGCGTCTTCTCGGCGGCCAGCGTCGTTTCGTAGTCGAGCCAGCCGAGGCCCATGACGCTGCCCGGCGCGCCTTCCAGGCCGAGCGGATCGTGCAGCGCCTTGCCGAGCATCTGCAGGCCGCCGCAGATGCCGATCACCTTGCCGCCGTAGCGCAGATGGCGGCGGATCGCGTCTTCCCAGCTCATTTCGCGCAGCCACGCGAGGTCGGCTTGCACCGCTTTCGAGCCGGGCAGGACGATCAGGTCGCACGGTGGCGGAGCCTCGTGCGGGCCGACGAAACGGAAGTCGACTTCCGGGTGGAAGCGCAGCGGGTCGAGGTCGTTGTGGTTCGAGATGCGCGGATAGACCGGCGCGACGACGCGTAGCTTCGGCGCTTCCTTTGGCTCGACGCCGCGCGGCAGCGCGTCTTCGGCGTCGAGGTAGAGGCCGTGCAGGTAGGGCAGCACGCCGAGCACCGGTTTGCCGGTGCGTTCCTCAAGCCAGCGCAGGCCGGGTTCGAGCAGGCCGATGTCGCCGCGAAAGCGGTTGATCACGAAGCCCTTGACGCGCGCCTGCTCGGAAGGCGAAAGCAGATCGAGCGTGCCGACCAGATGCGCGAAAACGCCGCCGCGGTCGATGTCGGCGATCAGGATCACTGGGCAATCGACGGCTTCGGCGAAACCCATGTTGGCGATGTCGCGGTCGCGCAGGTTGATCTCGGCCGGGCTGCCGGCGCCTTCGACGAGCACGCATTCGTACTGCGCGCACAGGCGGCCGTAGGATTCGAGCACGGCCTTCATCGCGCGCGGCTTGTACTCGTGGTAATCGCGGGCGTCGAGATCGCTCAGCGCCTTGCCGTGAATGATCACCTGCGCGCGTTTGTCGGTCGATGGCTTGAGGAGCACCGGGTTGAAGTCGGAATGCGGCGCCAGGCCGGCGGCCAGCGCCTGCAGCGCCTGCGCGCGGCCGATCTCGCCGCCATCGACGGTGACCGCCGAATTGAGCGCCATGTTCTGCGGCTTGAACGGTGCGACGCGCACGCCGCGGCGGTAGAGGATGCGGCACAGCGCGGCGACCAGCGTGCTCTTGCCGGCGTCGGAGGTGCAGCCCTGAATCATCAGGGTGGGCGCGCTTCGGGCTGAGTTCGGGGCGGGTACAGGTGTTTTCATCGTAAAATCCGGGCTTCGTTGCCCTGATTTTCTCATGCCCGTCCCCTTTTTCACCCAACTCTTCTCGGCCGCCGTTCCGGCCCCGCTCTGGCTGCCGCTTGCCGCGCTGGCCGGCGCCGGCCTCGACCGCCTGTTCGGCGAAGTGAAGCGTTTTCATCCGTTGGTCGGTTTCGGCGCGCTGGCCGATGCTGTCGAGCGCGCGCTCAATCGCGGCGCCTGGCGCCGGGCGAGCGGTCTGTTGGCCTGGGTGCTAGTCGTTCTGCCCTGCGTCGCGCTGGCTCGCTGGGTGACGCCGCACAATGTGCTCGGTTGGGCGATCGACGCCGGCCTGCTCTATCTCGCGCTCGGCGGGCGCAGCCTCGCCGAGCATGCGACGCGGGTGGCGGGCGATCTGGCGGCCGGCGATCTGGCCGCGGCGCGTCGGCACGTCGGCTGGATGGTGTCGCGCGACACGCGCGAGCTCGACGAGTCGGGCGTCGCCAAGGCCTGCGTCGAATCGACGCTGGAAAACGGCAACGACGCCGTGTTCGGCGCGCTCTTTTGGTTCGCCCTACTCGGCGGGCCGGGCGCGGTGCTCTTCCGGCTGGCCAACACGCTTGATGCGATGTGGGGCTACAAAAACGAGCGTTTCCTGCAGTTCGGCTGGGCCGCGGCGCGCATCGACGATGCGCTCAACTACCTGCCGGCGCGCCTGACCGCGCTGTCCTACGCGCTGTTCGGCCAGACGCGCACGGCGCTGGCCAGCTGGCGCGCGCAGGCGCCGAGCTGGGAAAGCCCGAACGCCGGCCCGGTGATGGCCGCCGGCGCCGGCAGCCTCGGCCTCGCGCTGGGCGGTGCGGCGATCTATCACGGCCAGTGCGAAGAGCGGCCGACGCTCGGCGCGGGCCGTCCGGCGCAAGGCGCCGACATCGTGCGCGTGCTGCGGCTGGTGCGGCGCAGCCTCGTTCTCTGGCTCGCCGTGCTCCTCTGCTGGGGGCTGGTGCGTGCTTGAGCACGGCGGCCGCCTGCGCGCCGCAGCGCAAGAACACGCGATTCCGCTCGCCGACTGGCTCGACCTGTCGACCGGCATCAATCCGCAGGCCTACCCGGTGCCGCCAATCGATCTGGCCTGCTGGCAACGCCTGCCCGAGGACGACGACGGCCTCGAGGCGGCCGCTGCCGCCTATTACGGCAACCCGCGCCTGCTTGCCCTGCCCGGCTCGCAGGCCGCGATCCAGATCCTGCCGGCTTTTTTCCCGCCGGCGGCGGTGGCCTGCCTGTCGCCCATTTACGAAGAGCATCCGCAGGCCTGGGCGCGCGCCGGCCATCGGCTGCGCCGCCTGCCGTCCCTGCCGCGTGCGCTGGCCGCGGCGACGCCGAACATCCTGCTCTGCAATCCGAACAACCCGACCGCAAGCACGCTGCCGCGCAGCGTCCTGCTCGACGCCGCCGCCCAGTTGCAGCGCCGTGGCGGCTGGCTGATCGTCGACGAAGCCTTTGCCGATGCCGAGCCGGAGAACTGCCTCGCGCCGCTGGCCGGCAGCGAGGCGGCGCCCAACCTCATCGTGTTGCGCTCGCTCGGCAAGTTCTTCGGCCTCGCCGGCGCGCGCGTCGGCTTCATTTTCGGTGCGCCGGAAAAACTCGAGCGCCTGCGCGAAGCGCTCGGCCCCTGGCCGCTGTCCGGCCCGGCGCGCGCCGTCGCCCGCCATGCGCTGGCGGATGTCGCGTGGCACGCGCAGGCTCGGGCCGATCTGGCCGCCGCAGCGCAGCGCCTCGCCGCGCTGCTCGCGCCGCTTGGCGAGGTGGCCGCGACCACCCTGTTCGCCACGCTTGGCACGCCGAACGTTGCCGCACTCTTCGAACACTTCGCCCGGCGCGCCATCCTGCTCCGCCGTTTCGACGCCCACGCCCTGCTGCGCGTCGGCCTGCCCGGCACGGAAGCCGAATGGCAGCGCCTCGCGCAGGCCATCAACGAATGGAAACCCCCATGCTGAAACGCCTGCTGCTGACCGCCCTGCTTCTCGCCTTCAATGCCGCCCGGGCCGACGTTTCGGTGGTCGACGATACCGGCGCCACGGTGCGCCTGGCGCAGCCGGCGCGGCGCATCGTCAGCATCGCGCCGCACGTCACCGAGAACCTGTTCGCCGCCGGCGCCGCCGAGCGCATCGTCGGCACCGTCGACTACAGCGACTACCCGGAGGCGGCGAAGAAACTGCCGCGCGTCGGCGGCTATTCGCGCGTCGATCTCGAAGCCGTTGCCGCGCTCAAGCCCGACCTGATCATCGCCTGGCAGAGCGGCAACGCCGCAGCGCACGTCGACAAGCTGCGCGCGCTCGGTTTTCCGCTCTACGTCTCGCAGCCCAACCGCATCGAAGACGTGGCCAGCGAGCTCGAACGCTTCGGCGTGCTGGCCGGCAGCAGCGCCACCGCCAATGCCGTTGCCGCCCAGTTCCGCGAGCGCCTGGCGGGCTTGCAGAAACGCTATGCCGGACGCTCGACGGTGCGCACCTTCTACCAGATATGGAAACAGCCGTTGATGACCATCGGCCGCCGGCAGATCATCACCGACGTCGTGCGCCTGTGCGGCGGCGAAAACGTCTTCGCCAAGCTCGAGACGATGGCGCCGACGGTCACCGTCGAAGCCGTGATCGCCGCCAACCCCGAGGCGATCATCGCCAGCGGCATGGGCGATTCGCGCCCCGAGTGGCTGGACGACTGGAAGCGCTGGACGTCGATCAACGCGGTGGCGCGCGACAACCTCTTCTTCGTGCCGCCCGAAGTCATCCAGCGCCACACGCCGCGCCTGCTCGAAGGCACCGAGCGCCTCTGCCAGCACCTCGAAACGGCGCGTAGCCGCAGGCAGGCAAAGTAGGGGCTTAGCAATGGAAACCGCTGTGACATACCCTGGCAAAATCGAAGGCCCGAACATCCTGTCGGCGCTTCCGGCCGGACCGTCCGAGCAAGGTCTGGCCCGCGCCGTGATGATCGTCTCGCTGCTCTTCTTCGCCGTCGCGGTGCCTTTCGCCAAAGAGCCTCTGGTCAAGATCTGGGCCTTCATCCCCATCTATGAATCGGCGCTGGCGATCAACGATCTGATCACGGCCGTGCTGCTCATTGGCCAGCTGCATATCAGTCGTTCCAGAGCGATGCTGATGCTGGTTTCCGGCTACCTATTCACCTGGCTGATGACTTCGATGCATGCCTTGAGTTTTCCCGGACTGTTCGCCGAGCAGGGATTGATCGGCGGCGACGGACAAACCACGGCCTGGCTGTACATGTTCTGGCACGCCGGCTTTCCGCTTTGCGTGATCGCCTACGCCCGCCTGCAAGGCGAGATCCGCGGCGACACGCGACGCAGCCTGTTGACGGCTTGCGCCTGGGTGCTCTTCGCCGTCAGTGCGCTGACCCTGGCGGCGACCCAGGGCGGGATCGTGCCCTTGCCGGCCTTGATGGTCGGGAACCACTACACGCCGACCATGATCGGCGTCGTATCGACGGTGTGGTTGCTGAGCCTGGCGGCGCTGGCCGCGCTGTGGCGGCGGCGCATGCGCTCGGTACTGGATCTCTGGCTGATGGCGGTGATGTGCGCCTGGCTGTGCGATGTCGCGCTGTCGGCCGTGTTCAATGGCGGCCGCTTCGACCTCGGGTTCTACGCTGGCCGCCTCTACGGACTGCTCGCCGCCAGCTTCGTGTTGCTCGTGCTGCTCGTCGAGAACGGCTGGTTGTATGCGCGCCTGCTCGATGCCACGGCAGAGCTGCGGCGGCTGATGGCTGCCGACGCCTTGACCGGCATCGCCAATCGCCGCGCCTTCGACGAGTCGCTCGACCGGGAATGGCGGCGTTCGGCGCGCACCCAGGCGCCGCTTTCCTTGTTGATGATCGATGTCGATCATTTCAAGAAATTCAACGATTGTTACGGACACGTCGTCGGTGACGAGTGCCTGCGCAAAGTGGCGGGCATCCTGGCGCGCTCCGCCAAGCGCGGGGGAGAAGTGGCGGCGCGTTATGGTGGTGAAGAGTTTGCGGTGCTGCTGCCGGACATCGACTCGGCCGGAGCCTTGCGCATGGCTCGGCACATCTGCGAATCGATCGCGGCGTCGGCTATCCCGCACGTGCAGTCGCCCACCTCGGCATGCATCACGGTCAGCATCGGCGTGGCATGCATGCGCCCGGGAGTGAGCACGGCAGACAAACCCGAAGCGAACTGCACGCGGCTGGTCGAGCGCGCCGATACGGCGCTCTATGTGGCCAAGGCGGAAGGGCGGAACCGGGCTCATGCTGCGGCGGAGGATGCCGGCGTGGCCATGAGTGTGGCAAACGAGGACGCAGGAAAAGACTTTCCATCGACGCAGGCTGCCGCAAGCCAAATTGCATAGCGGCGCCGACCGGCAGCTTGCCGCCGCCTGAAAATTCAGTTTCCCGAGGCCAGCCGCTCGCCGAGAAAATCGACGAAGGCGCGTACTTTCGCCGAGAGGTGCATGCGCTCCGGATAGAGCGCGTCGAGGTAGGCCGGCGCCGCGCACAGCACGGCCGCGACCGGCGTTGAGCCGCCGCAGGTGCCGGCCACATTCACCCGAACCCACTTGGTGCTTGGACGGCGCAGACGACGAGACGTGTTTTCATTTTGCAACTTCCGACTGAGGCGATTCATCGTTGTTTGAATGCTGATGTTGCTTGTTGCCCGGTTCGCAATGCAATTGGCGAAACAATCCATCATGGAGAGCAATGCGTATCGTCAGCTTTTCGCACGAAGCATTTGCCAATGGCCTGAAGTCGCTCTCGGTCTTCGATTACGATCAGCCGAGGGCTTAGCGAGATCAGGCCTTCCTTGATCCAGATGCCCAGCTGTTTGTTCACGCTTTCGCGACTGACTGAAACCATGTTCGCCAGCTCATGCTGGGAGATATTCATGGCGATGACGGTCTTTGAGCCGACGGCGTCGCCGTGCTCGTCCGCCAGCGCAAGCAGTTTCTTGGCCAGGCGCACGGTGAGCGAGAAAAAAGTGATGCCTTCCATTTGCTCATCGGCACCTCGCAAACGCTGACTGAGCAGCGAGAGCAGATGGATGGCCAGTGACGGGTTTTTCTCGAGGAAGGGAATGAAGCTGCGCCGTTCGATGGTGGCCATCTGGCAGTCTTCAATGGCCGTGCAGGTCGCGCTTCTGGGCAGGCCGTCGAGTAGCGCGGTTTCGCCAAAAAAATCGCCGCTCTCGAGGATCGCGAAAATCACTTCCTTCCCGTCGTCGGAAAATGCGCTGATCTTGACCCGCCCCTGCAGGATGGCGAACATTTCGTTGCCCGGCGCCCCTTTTTCGCAGATGACGGCCTTTTCGGGAACGTTGCGAATGACCGCCTGCGCGGCAAGCTCCCCCAGCGCATCCGCCGGGAAAGTCGAAAACAGCTGACTTCCGGCCAGCAGGCGCGTCATTCTGGTGTGCTCCGCTGCAGTCATGGGCATTCTCTTCAGGTTCCCGCATCGATGACAGTCGGGGTGATGACAAACATCAGCTCGCGCTTGACCGAAGTCGTCGAATTGTTCTTGAAGAGATTTCCGAGGACGGGAATGTCTCCGAAGAAAGGCGTCTTGTTCGAGTCGTCGGTTTGGGTGGCGCTCTGGAACCCGCCGAGCAGCAAGGTTTCCCCATTCTTGAGCGTGACGTTCGAGGTCAGCTGGTTGGTGTTGATCGTCGGCCCGATCGTCGACGTCGAGCCGACGCTGTCGTCGGTCAGGGTCAGTTCCATTGAAATGGAACCATCCGGCGCGACCAGGGCGGTTACCGAGATGCTGACCTTGGCGTCGATGAATTCAGTGGTATTGACGCCCTGAACGATGGAGGGACGCGAGTAGGGAATGCGCTGGCCGGAGGACAAAACGCCGGGTCTGAAATTGCTCAAGACCAGCTTGGGGCTGCTCAGCACCTTGGTGTGCCCGGCTTCTTCCAGCGCCGAGATTTCCAGCCCGATATTGATTCCGGCCGGCAGCTTGTAGATGCCGAAAGCCAGGCTGCTGACCGCGGCGGCGGTCAACGTATTGCCTGCCGGAAGTGACGAGCCGCTCGGGAAATCGGAGGTGCCGGTGGTGGCGATCTTGTTCAGGTCGGCGAGACTGCCGCCGACCTGAACCCCCTGTTGCCGAGGGGTCGCCACATTCAGCAAGTGCGATCCGGTTACGCCGAACCTCGCGCCCAGGCTTTTTCCGAAGAACTCGTCAGCCGTGATGATCTTCACTTCGACGAGGATTTGCTTGATGGGCACGTCGACCCGGCGAATCAGGTTTTCCACCAGCTGATGCTCGGCTTCCGTTCCTTTCACCACCAGCGTGTTGCTTCTCGCGTCGGCAATGACGGTCGAGGTTTCCTTTGGCAACAGCGGCGCATTGAGGTCGGCCACCAGCGTCTGGACGTCCAGTGCCCGCAAGTGCGTAATCGTATAGGCCTTGGTCACGGTGCCGCTCGACGTGCTGCCCAGCACTTGCGCGATGCTGGTGGCCCCGGCTTCGATCCGGTCCTGGGGCATCGGTGTGCGGGTCGGCGGCGCGCCCCGCGCAGCGGCCTCGCCGGAGACGACCAGACCAGGTGGTGCAATGCTGAGCGGAATGACCTTCAGCAGGTTCTTCATCGGCGGCGATTCCGTAGCCGGCACGGGGAGGGCCTGGCCGGATTTCGGGATCGGCGGAAACTCGCTTCCGGCTGATTGTGCGCCGACCGCTGCGCTGAACGAGAGCAGCATTCCGGAGGCAATGGCGAAAGCCCAATGGGCAATGGCTGTTCCCAACGCCCTACCTGGATGAGATGAATATTTCGGGGTTCGCGGCTGAGGCGAACGAAGGGCTTGGAACATCGCGGGGGTATCCATCTGGAAGCGGGCCAATTCTACATTTCTGACTGGAGAAATGGGCTGCCGTGTTTCTACGGCAGCCCCGATCTTTCTTCCTTTGGCGCCGCTTACTTCTGCCCGGCACTACCGGCAACAACCAACGCCATCGCGGACTTGAAGGCCGGCTCGGTGACGAAGGTGTTCCAGGTCGTCATCAGGCTGTTATAGGCCGCTTGATCGACCGACTTGGCATTGACGATGGCGGTGACCGCCGCATTCAGCCGGCTGAGTTCGTCGTAACGCGCATATCCCCTGCCTTTCAATTGCGTCGTCGCGTAATTGCTATAGCCCCAGACGATATTCAGGTTGTTCCATTCGGCAGAGCCTGGCTGGAACTTGACGATCACGGGCGGCGCTGGCGGCGTGACCGGCACGGTCGCGACCGGTGTGGTGTTGGCGACCGGTGGTTTTACGACGGGCGCCGCCGGTGTCGTGACGACCGGCGCTGAGCCGCCGCAGGTGCCGGCCACATTCACCCGAACCCACTTGGTGCTTGGGGCGGCGCCGTCGGCATTGACCACCACGCGAATGGTGTTCATCCCGGCATAGAGGTAGGGCTGCGTCCAGATCGTTTTCTTCACCCCGGGCGTCAGCGAGATGAGGCTGTTGATGGCAATCACGCTGTCGTTGCTGTAAAGACGGTTGGTCGTGTTGGTGGCGGCGCTGCTCGAAGCTTCGTCATACTGGACGTTGAACGCGCATTTGCCTTGTGGTGTCTTGCTGATGAAGGCGTCGCTCTCCGAAACGTTGATGACCTCCATCGCGGCGCCGGGGGCGCTCAGATTGCCCTGTTTGATGATGGTCGAGCCATCCGGCTTGACGATGCGGAAGGTGGCGCCCAATTGCGGACCGCTCGCCAATGCGGCCATGGTCAATGGCGCCGCGGCGCCAACGACAGGGTTGCTGGCAGCCGGTGCGGGGGCCGCGGGGGTTGTGCCGAAGTTGGCGGCGAAGGCCGAAGTGGTGGCCAGCATGGTGGCGACGACAAGATGTGTTTTCATTTTGCAACTCCCTAAATAGACGGATAAATTTGATCGGCTATTGAAAGTTACAAACCGTACTGAGCATCTGCAACCCGGCTGCCATATGGACAAATCAAACACATCCACTTAGGCCCGAAGCTTTGCGCCCCCAGCTTTCACTGGGTTTGCCCTTTCAACGGTTTTGATTATCGCCATCCTCAAAAGCGTGGGCTATGAAGTAGCTCACAAGGCAAGCGCTGCTGTGAGGTAGTTCACAGCGCCAGGGGCGATCTCGGATTTTGGCGGCTATTCATCGGCGGAATGGTGTAAGGTGGCGCCTGGACGGGCGAACCACATCATGTTAATCAAATACTTAAATACATTTGTCATTGCCATCGGCGTGCTTGCTGCCCCGGCTTTCGCACAGGGGGGGGCGGCGCTTGGGCAGGCCGAACAGCTCATCCGGAGCGGGCAGGGGGGACGGGCCTACGAGCTGCTCTTCCCCTATCAGTTCTCCCAGGCCGGCGATCCGGACTTCGACTATCTGTTCGGGCTGGCGGCACTGGATGCCGGGCATCCCGGCGTGGCCACACTGGCTTTCGAGCGCGTGCTGGCGGTTTCACCCAACCACGGTGCAGCCCGGCTGGATATGGGGCGCGCCTATTTCGCCCTGGGCGACCTGCCGCGCGCCCGACGCGAATTCGATCTGGCGCTGGCGCTGAATCCGCCGCCCGCGGCCCGCGCCACCATGGCGCGCTATCTGGCCGAAATGGAGGCGCGCGAAAACAAGCCGGCGACCCGCTTTGCCGGTTACGTCGAAGCGGGCCTCGGGAGCGACAGCAACGTGACGCAGGGGCCGAGCAGCAGCATTCTGTTCCTTCCCTTGTTCGGGGTGAATTTCACCCTCAACGCAGCGAACCAGAAAACGCACGACGATTTTTCCCAATTCAACGCCGGCGCCGAAGTAACCCACCGTCTCGATGACTCCGTCTCGCTGTACGGCGGTGTCGATGCCAAGTGGCGCAACTACAACCAGGTGACGAATTTCAGTTATGGCAGCGCCGACTGGCGTGGCGGCGTGCAGTGGCAGGACGGACCCGACACCTGGCGGGTCGGCGCAAGCTATAACGACTACCGTCTCGATCAGCAGCAATACCGGACGATCGCCTCGCTCGGTGGGGAATTTCGCCGCTCGCTGAGCGAACGGCAGCAACTGATGTTCTTCGGCCAGTATTCCGAAGTGCGTTACAGCCAGAACGTTCAGGCCAACAACAATGTCGAGCAGTGGGTTGCCGGCGCCGGCTGGATGAATCTGCTGGAGACGGTCTTGCCGACGACCTTGATTTTATCGGCCTACGCCGGCGGCGAAACGGAGGCCGATCGTTCCCGCCCGCGGGTCGATGGCGACAAGATTTTTTTCGGCCTGCGCGCCGGCGCTCAAGTCACGCCGCGTGTAGATCTCGATCTCTTCGCCACGGCCGGCGTGCAGTCCGGCAACTACCAGAGAAGCAACACCCTCTATGACCGCAAGCGCGCCGACGGGCTTTATGAGCTGGCGACGGGCGGCATCTGGCGCTTTGCCCCGGCGTGGAGCCTGAAGCCGCAAATCACCTGGCTCCACAACAACTCCAACGTCTCGGTCAACGATTACGAGCGTTACGAAATATCAGTCTTTTTGCGCCGTGATTTCCAGTGAGGCCTTCGTGATGCGACTTCCTTCTTTCGGCATGGCCCTGTTTCTCCTGCTCGGCGCCGGCCAAGGCGCCGCGTTCGCCGAGGCCGGGCGCTTTCAGTTCGTCCATGGCGAGGTCTTCGTCACGCATCCCGACGGGAGCCGGTCGGCGGCCAGCAAGGGCGATATCGTCGATGAGGGCGACACCATCACGACGGGAGCGCTCGCACAAGCCCAGCTGGCCATGAAGGACGAAGGCCTGATCGCCTTACGCCCCGACAGCCGCTTGCACATCGAGACCTACCGTTTTTCGGGGAAGTCCGATGGTTCGGAGCAGGGGGTTTTTGCTCTGCTGAAAGGCGGGTTTCGCTCGATTACCGGCTTTATCGGCCGCATCAATAAAGATCACTACAAGGTGCGTACGGCGACGGCGACCATCGGCATCCGCGGTACCGACCACGAACCGCTGTACATCCCGCCGCCCGCACCCGGTGAGACGCCGCTCGGCCCGCCGGGGACCTACGACAAGGTCAATAGCGGGCGAACCTACATGGAGTCTGCAGGCCGTCGGGTCGAACTGGGCGTCAATCAGGTCGGCTTCGTTGCGGCGACCGGCAATGCCCCACCGGTTCGCCTGCCAGCCATTCCGGACTTTCTGAAAGCCACGCCCGGCATTCAAACGGGCGCCAAGAGCGGCGTGCAGGCGTCGGGGCAAACGCAAAGCCCGGCGGCGTCGACCACGAATACCAGCACGAATACCAGCACTTCCGGCACTGCCAGTACGGATGGCGGCACGAGCGGTGCGACGGACACTGGCAGCACCAGCACCAGCACCAGCACCAGCACCAGCAGTACCGGCAGTACCGGCACCGCGACAAGCAGTCCGCTCATCGTGAACACCGTTGCGGCGCCGGCCACCGTGCTGGTTTCGCCGTCGCCGTCGGGAGCCTTCAATCCGGCGAACCCGACGGTGGGGGGCGGCATTATCGCGCCCGCCGGAACCGCGGTGGCCGGTGGCGGCATGGGATCAACCGGGCCGAATAACGGCGCCGGCTTTATCGGCGATCCGTCGAGCAACCTGATCGTCACGCTGGATGCCAGCGGCGCTCCGGTGACGGTCATCGGGAACAACTTCAGCTACAGCCGCAACGGCGCGCCGGCGCTGATGTCCGGCGGCATCACGCTAAGTGGCGAGACGGTGCGCTGGGGGGTCTATGACGGCGGCGTCATGACGGACGAGGGCGTGACCAGTGCGAAAACCGTTTTCTTCTGGATGGACTCGACCAGTGCCTCGACTGCCGCCAGCCTGCTTTCGGCCATGCCGGCACCCGGGGCTGCGCTGACCTTTGCCGGCGCGGCCGGCCACACTTCTCCGATCACGGAAAACGGCAGTATTGGCGGAACCGTGACCTCGAGCATCGTCCTCAAGAATCTGGCCGGCGTTCCCTCTGTTTTTAGCTACGCCCTGTCGGTGACCGATGCCTTGAGCCGGACCTGGAGCGCCTCATTGGTCGCTCCTCAGTCACTGGACTCCTTCCGGACCGGCAGCGTGCAAAACCTCACTGGAACATGCGCCGGATGCGCCCTGACGACATTGACCGGGAATGCCCAAGGCGTGGTCATCGGCAACCCCGTTCCGGTCGGCATGATTTCTTCCTACAAGATGACGGCAGGAACCTCCGCCGTGGTCGGCGCCGTGGTGACGCGTTAGGCAAGAGCGATCATTCGAAGATGACGAGCGTGCAAGAGGCTTTGCGAAGCCTGCGAATGGCCGATTGTACGCACTCAGCATCCCAGCAGAAGTCCGACGACGGCAGCGCTAGCTGTATGCCTTCGTAATTCCTGACGCTCCGCGTTTTTTACGTCGTGCTCGCCGCTTTTCTTGAATGAAGGCTTCGAGTCGTCACCGCCTGAAGATTCAATTTCCCGAGGCCAGCCGCTCGCCGAGAAAATCGACGAAGGCGCGCACTTTCGCCGAAAGGTGCATGCGCTCCGGGTAGAGCGCATAAACGTCGGCCGGCGCTGATTGCCACGCCGGCAGGATGCGCTGCAGGCGGCCGGCCGCGAGGTCGGGGCCGATGTCCCACAACGAACGCAGCAAGATACCGTGGCCTTCAAGCGCCCAGCGTACGGCGCTTTCGCCGTCGTTGGTCGACAGCGGACCGCCGACTTTCACGCGCACGCCGTCGCGGCCCTTGCCCTCGCTGTTTTCAAAGAGTTGCCAGCTGCCGTAGGCCGTCTCGTTCTCGCGGATGACGATGCACGCGTGCCGCGCCAGATCCTTCGGCGCGGCGATCGGCGGCCGCGCGTCGAGGTAGGCCGGCGCCGCGCACAGCACGCGGTGGTTGGTCAGCAGGCGGCGCGCGAAGAGGCGCGAATCGGGCGGCCGCCCGAAGCGGATGCTGACGTCGAAGGCGGCCTCGGTGAGCGGCGGCATGCGGTCGGTGAGCTGCAACTGAAGCTCGACTTTCGGATGGCGCCGCGCGAACTCGGCGGCGAGTGGCGCGATGTGCCGCCGGCCGAAGCCGAGCGTCGCATCGACGCGCAGCAGCCCCTGCGGCTCCGAGCGGCTGCCCGCCAGTTCGCGCTCGAGTTCGGCGATATCCTCGATGATGCGCCGCGCCTGTTCCAGGTAGCGCTCGCCCTCGGGCGTTGCCGCCAGCGAGCGCGTCGTGCGGTTGAGCAGGCGGATGCCGAGCCGGTGTTCGAGCGCCGCCAGCCGTCGGCTTACCGCCGGCGGCGTCACGCCGAGTTCCTGCGCCGTCGCGGCGAGGCTGCCGCAGTCGACGACGCGGACGAAGAAGGCGAGGTCGGATACGTCGTTCATGCGCGGTCTCCGGGCGGGGTATTCGTGCGTACAGCTTATCAATGGCTTTCGCTGGATTGAATTATAGCCGCCTGAAGAACCGATAGACTGAGCGCTCTGTCAATGGCGCCGGTCGGCGCCGGGAGGAGCGTCATGGCGTCGAGTATCGGATCACTGCTGTTCTTGTCGGCGCCCCTGCTGCTCGGTTGCGTGCTCGGCGGCGTCGGCGGTCTGCTCGGCATCGGCGGCGGCATCATCGCCATCCCGGTCCTCGCCATGTTCTTCGGCATGGACCAGCAGACGGCGCAGGGCACGGCGCTGGTCATGATCACGCCCAACGTGCTCGTCGCCTTCTGGCGCTATCGCCAGCGCAATCCCTTCCCGCTGCGCACGGCCGGCCTCGTCGGGCTGGTCACCCTGTTCGCCACCTGGCCGGCGGCGCGCTTCGCCGTGCTGATGAATCCGCATCTGCTGATGGTCTGTTTCGCCGTCTTCCTGATCGCGCTGGCCGGCTATTTCCTGTGGGGAACGCGCGCCGCCGTGCCGACCGCCGTGGCGCCGGTCGCGCCGTGGAACGAGCGCTACCTGCCGGCGGTCGGCGTGGTCGGCGGCCTGTTTGCCGGCCTGTTCGGCGTCGGCTCGGGGATCGTCGCCGCGCCCTTGCTGGTGCGCGGCTTCGGCAAGCGGCAGGCGGTGGCGCAGGGCATCGCGCTGGCCCTCGTGGTGCCCGGCGCGGTGGTCGCCCTGGCTACGTTCGCGCAGGCCGGGCAGGTCGACTGGCAGGTCGGCAGCCTGCTCGCGATCGGCGGCATGTCGACCATCTCGTGGGGCGTCGCCTGGGCGCACCGCCTGCCCGAGCGCCGCCTGCGCCGGTTGTTCGCGCTCCTGCTGTTGGGCACCGCCGCGTTGATGATCCGGCAGGGGATGGCCGGTTGAGGGGGCTGCCGAAAAACAAAAAGCCCACAGGAGCGGTGGGCTTTTCGTCGTTTCACGCCGTGGAAATCAACAACTAGACCAGCCCGAGGCTTTCCTCGACGCCCAGATGCACGTTCATCGCCTGCACGGCGGCGCCCGAGGCGCCCTTGCCGAGGTTGTCGAGACGTGCGACGAGCAGCATGCGCTCTTCGTTGCCGAAGACGAAGAGGTCGACGCGGTTGCTGTCGTTGCACGCTTCGACGTCGAAGAAGCCGCCGTCGGTGTTGGCCTCGAGATCGACCGGCGCGACGCGGATGAAGCGCTCGCCGGCGTAGTAGTCGGCGAGCACCTTCTGCACGTCGGCCGGGCTCGCCCGGCGCGTCAGTTGCTGCGGATGCAAATAGGCGCTGACGGCCAGGCCCTTGTAGAAGGGGCCGACGATCGGCTGGAAGATCGGCGCGACGGTCAGGCCCGTGTAGGCGGCCATTTCCGGCAGGTGCTTGTGGGCCAAGGAGAGCGCATAGGGGCGCGGCGCGTCGATGCGTTGCGGACTCTGGTACTGCTCGATCATCTTCTTGCCGCCGCCGGAATAGCCGGTGATCGAATTGGCCGCGACCTGCGTGTCGGCCGGCAGCAGGCCGGCGGCGACCAGCGGCTTGAGCGCCAGGATGAAGGCCGTGGCGTGGCAGCCCGGATTGGCGATGCGCTTGCACGAACGGATCTTCTCGCGCTGGTCCCTGGCGAGTTCCGGCAGGCCGAAGACCCAGTCCGGATTGACGCGGTGGGCGGTCGAGGCGTCAATGATGCAGGTCTTCGGGTTATCGACCAGCGCCACCGATTCCTTCGCCGCATCGTCCGGCAGACAGAGGAAGGTGACGTCGGATTCGTTGATCAGGCGCTTGCGTTCGGCGAGATCCTTGCGCTTGTCGGAGGCTATCCTGAGCAGCGTCACGTCGGCGCGCTTCGCGAGGTATTCGTTGATCTGCAGGCCGGTCGTGCCTTCCTGGCCGTCGACAAAGACTTTGTAGGTCATGGAGAATCCAGAGTTTCCGATATTGTTCGAAGATCGAATTCTGGCAGAAAAGCGCGACGCTTTGTCGAAAGCCGATGCGCCGGCGGCGGATTCCGCCGAACCCGATAAAAGATAGAGCACTCATTGATATCGGGGCTTTGCTGCGGCGCAGCAAGGTGATAGGCTGCCCGGCGATAAAAAAATCATTCTTAGCGAGAAAAAGTAGGAGAAACAGCATGAGCGAAATCGATCTGAAACGCTTCTTCCTGGAGCAGGTCCGCCTGTTCGAGAATTTCCCGGCCGACAAGGTCGAAGAGATCGTCGCCAAATCGCGCCTGGCCACCTACGAAGGCAACGAGGCGATCCTCGAAACCGGCGACGAGGGCTGCCATATCGGCGTCGTGATCAGCGGCCACGCCGAGGTGTCGATGACCGACAACACCGGCACGCGCGCCGTGATCAGCCAGCTCGAGGCGGGCGATGTCTTCGGCGTCATCTCGCTGCTCACCGGCGACCGCATCGTCGCCGACGTGATCGCCGGCAACCGCTGTCTCGTGCTGATGATCCCGCAGGAGGTCTTCAACACCCACATCCTGACCAACCCCAAGGCGATCGGCTACCTTTCGCGCCTGCTCGCCGAGCGCACGCGCGCCATGTCGGTCGATCTCGTCACCGCGCAGGCGCGCGCCATGGCCAAGTCCGACGATCCCTACGCGCTGTCGCTGTCAACCAACCTGCCGGGCAAGATCGTCGTGCTCAATGCCGGGATCAGCCAGATCCATTTCGGCATCTACGATACGCACGACATCGGTTCCGAAGTCCACGGCATCATCGACAATGCCGACCAGCAGGTCGCCCGCATCACGGTCAAGATCGGCCCGCAGCAGCAGACGATGGAGCACGTGCCATTCGCGTTCGCCGACCTGTTCAAGGTCATGCAGGAAGCCACCGCCCTGCTCGGCCCGGCCTTCACCTTCCATCCGGAAGACGTCACGGCGATCGGCCATCGCGTCGTGCATGGCGGCAACAAGTTTTCCAGCTCGGTCGTCATCACCCCGGCGGTGATTGCCGACATCGAGGAACTGGCGGTCTTCGCGCCACTGCACAACCCGGTCAACGTGGCCGGCATCCGCGTCGCCCTCAAGCAGTTCCCGAACGTGCCGCAGGTCGCCGTCTTCGACACCGCCTTCCACCAGACGCTGGCGCCCTACGCCTACCTCTACGGCCTGCCCTACGACCTCTACAAGCAGCACGGCATCCGCCGCTACGGCTTCCACGGCACCTCGCACCGCTACGTTTCGCTGAAGGCCGCGGAAATCCTCAAGCGCCCGCTCGGCGAGCTGGAGATCGTCTCCTGCCACCTCGGCATCGGCGCCTCGATGTGCGCCATCGACCACGGCCGCTCGGTCGACACGACGATGGGCATGACGCCGACCGACGGGCTGATCATGCCGAGCCGCTCGGGCAGCATCGACCCGGCCGTGATGATCCACCTGATGGAACAGCACAACATGACGGCGGAGCAGCTCTCCGCGCTGATCAACACGGAAAGCGGCCTGAAGGGGATTTCCGGCATTTCCAGCGACATCCACGAGATCGAGGCCGCCGCGGCCGACGGCCATCACCGCGCGCTGCTCGCGCACAAGGCCTTCTGCTACCAGGTGCGCAAGAACATCGGCGCCTATGTCGCGGCGATGGGCGGCATCGACGTGCTGGCCTTCACCGGCGATGTCGGCGAAACCAGCGCCACCGTGCGCAGCCTGGCCTGCCAGGGCCTCGGCTACATGGGCATCAAGCTCGACGAGGAGAAGAACCGCAACCTCGGCAAGCTCGGTTCGCACGCCGTCATCTCGGCCAGCGATTCGCCGGTCACCATCGTCGTCATCACCAACGACGACGAACGCCTGATCGCCTGGGAAGCCCTGCGCGCCATCGAGCGCAACGAGCTGTTGCTGGAAGCAAGAGCCGAGGAAACGCCGGCCATCCCGGTCGAAATTTCGGCGCACCACGTGCATCTCTCGCAGGCCGACGTCGAGGCGCTGTTCGGCCCCGGCCACCAGCTGACCCCGGAACACGAGCTGTCGCAGCCCGGCCAGTTCGCCTGCGCCGAAAAAGTGCACCTGGTCGGCCCGAAGGGGCGCATCGCCAACGTCCGCGTGCTCGGCCCGACGCGCAAGGAAACCCAGGTCGAAATCGCCATGACCGAGCAGTTCAAGCTCGGCGTGCAGCCGCCGATCCGTCAGTCCGGCGACCTGGCCGGGACGCCGGGCATCACGCTCGAAGGCAGCTACGGCAGCACCACCATCGAGCGCGGCGTGGTCTGCGCCCAGCGCCATATCCACATGTCGCCGGAAGACGCCATGCGCTTCCGCGTGCGCGACAACTACGTCGTTCGCGTGCGCGTCGAAGGCGAACGCCAGCTGATCTTCGGCGACGTCGTCGTGCGCGTCAATCCGGCCTTCCGCCTGGCCATGCACATCGATACCGACGAAGGCAACGCCGGCAACATCCGCACCGGCATGCTCGGCTACATCGAGGAAATCCAGAACCGGCACTGACCCAGAGAACCCGCCCATGTCCCGCCTGCCGCAACGCATCGTCTGCCTGACCACCGAAACCGTCGAGGTGCTCTACGCCCTCGGCGAGGAAGACCGCATCGCCGGCATCAGCGGCTATACGGTGCATCCGCCGCGCGCGCGCAAGGAAAAGCCCAAGGTCTTCGCCTTCACCAGCGGCGACATCGAGAAGATCCTCGCCGTGCAGCCCGATCTGGTGTTCAGCTTCTCGAACCTGCAGGCGGACATCGCGCGCGACCTGATCAAGGCCGGCGTGCCGGTCTACGCCTTCAACCAGCGCAGCGTCGAGGACATCCTGGCGATGATCGAAACCGTCGGCCGCCTGGTCGGCGCCGAGGACAAGGCGCTGGCGCTGGTCGCCGATCTGGAGCAGATCATTGCCGAGACGCGCGCGGCGGCCGTCCGCCTGCCGCGCCGGCCGAAGGTCTATTTCGAGGAGTGGGACGAACCGTCGATTTCGGCGATCCGCTGGGTTTCGGAACTGATCGGGATCGCCGGCGGAGACGATATCTTCAGCGAACTGGCGGCCAAACAGTCGGCAAAAGAGCGGATCATCGCCGATCCGCTTGAAACAGCACGGCGTGCGCCGGATCTCGTCATCGGCTCTTGGTGCGGCAAGAAATTCCGCCCCGAGAAAGTCGCCACACGTCCGGGCTGGGCCGAGGTGCCGGCAATCGCCGGCGGCCAGCTGCACGAGATCAAATCGGCGGTGATCCTGAATCCCGGACCGGTCGCCATCCGCGAGGGCCTGCCGGCGCTGGCGCGTCTTTTCGAGCAATGGGCCAAAACGGCGTGAGCGGCAGGACGCGTTAAAGGGCGGTCCGGGCGAGTTAACGCTTTTCGTCCGCCATCTCGGCAGTACGCGCTTCGAGCGCCTTGGTGTTCGCTTCAAGCTGCTGCGTGAGCCTGGCCGCGGTTTCCTGCGCCTGTTTCGCCTGTTCGGCCTGCAGCTTGGCCGCCGTCGCGGTGGCCGTGGCGACATCGGCGCCGCAGGCGGCGAGGCTCAGGGCAAGTGCAGCGAGGATCAGTGAGCGCATGATTTTCCTTTCGGGCCGGGTTCGTTTCGCCCACTGTAGCGCATCGCCGCCGCGTTTGCTGCCGGCCTCTGCGGAACTGCCGTTGGCGCTTGTCGGTCGAAACTTATAGAGTATAAGCATTGATTGATATTCAAAAAGGAGCCGCCATGATCAAACAAACCATTGTTTCCGCCCTGCTCTGTCTCGTCGCGCTGGTCGCCCGCGCCGACGTGGTAACCATCGACAGCGCCGAACTGGCGCGTCTCTCGGCGAGCGGCGCCGCCGTCGTCGATATCCGCACCGCGCCGGAGTGGAAGGATACCGGCGTGATTCCCGGCAGCCGGCTGCTGACCTTCTTCGACGAGAATGGCAAATCCGACCCGCCAGCTTGGCTCGCGCAGTTGAAGACTGTCGTCAAACCGGACCAGCCGGTCATCCTGATCTGCCGCAGCGGCAACCGCACGCGTGCGGCAACGCAGTTTCTCGCGCAGCAAGCCGGTTACAAAACGGTCTATAACGCCAGCGGCGGGATGAACGCGTGGAAGAAGGAAGGCCGTTCGGTCGTGCCGCCGGGCAATGCGTTGGCTGGATGCGCTGCCGGCGCGCCGTGTTGAATCGCTGCTGAGTTTTGGACTGCGCGCTCGAGGGGGGCGTGATTCGCGATTTGTCTGCTTATGGCATGCTGCGATGCGGTAGGTTGACATTGGCCTTGTGTAAATCGGTCGATGGCTTAGTTCGACCCTTTACGGTTCTATGACAAACAGAAAGCCAATATCTCCAAAGTCGCCGTAAAATGCGGATCAGAGAAAACCAATCAAGGTGAGGCATGGCAGCGAAACAAAAGGAAATCGTCAACCTGGATGCGCTGATTCCGCGGGACGACGTGGAGGCTAAGAAGCCGAAGGCCAGCAAGGGGGTGATTCAGGTGACAGAGCTGGCGATAGGAAAGCACTTTTATGGCCTGCTGCGTAAGCCGCTGTTCCAACGTGAAACTAATGATTGGGGCGTGGACAACGTGGTGTCATTGGTCCGAAGTTTTCGCAACGGCCACCTGATTCCAGCGGTCATTTTATGGTCGGCTGATGGATCGACCTTTGTGATTGATGGCGCGCACCGTTTGAGTGTGTTTGTTGCCTGGGTGAATGATGACTATGGTGATGGGGCAATCTCACAGGCATTTTTCAAACACCAAATCCCGAAATCACAACTGACTGCAGCCCGCAAGTGCCGCGAGCAAATCAAGGCCCAGGGATTGGAGTACGCCGAGCTTCAAAAGCTGACGTTGCTGCCAAGCCGCACGCCGGAACAGCTGGCATGGAGCACGAACATCGCCCAACCGGTTGAAACACAGTGGGTGGTGGGTGATGCCGATGTGGCGCTGCAATCGTTCTTGGACATCAACCAGCGATCTGTCGAGATCGATCCGACCGAGCGCTACATGATCGTGGAGCGAAAAGCGCCTACGATCATAGCTGCTCGCGCATTGGTGAGCGCTGGGCGCGGCCATGCCTACTGGGGTACTTTCGACCCGAGGTATGTTGAAGAAATCGAAAAGTACGCCAAAAACATTTACGACGCTATTTTTGAGCCCGAAAACGCTCAGCCACACACCCACACCGAGTTGCAGCCCGCTGGCATGGCACAAACGGCCAATGGCCTGCGGTTGGCGCTTGAATTGGTGAACATCATCACGGGTGTGAAAGCGGGGACTGCCAACATGGAGGCCGATAAAGATGGCAGTCAGACTTCGCGCGTACTTGCTAAGGTCTGGGGTGTCATTAAGTATGTGGCGGGCAATGAGCCTGCATCTCTTAGCCTTTATCCTGCTGTCTATTTCTGGGGCACCACGGGAAACCATCGCCCCAGTATGTTCCTCGCGGTGGTGTCATTCATACAAGAACTGATTCAGAAAGATGATTTGGTCACGTTCACCGTTCACCGAGCACAACTAGAAGAATTTCTGGTCGGCAAGAATGCGCCGGGCCAGCAGATTCTTAGCCGCTATGGTGGCTGGAAACGGAGCCTAGAACCTGTTCAAAAATTGCTTAGACAAATTCTCGACGGGCTCAAGGCCGGCAAGACAGAGAAGGAAATTTTGGACATTATCTCAACCTTGGGTACAGGCGCGTCCAGCAACGAAGCGGGAAAGTCGGATACCTGGAAGGAAACACGCAGCGCGGCTCGTATCAAAGCGAGTTTGGATTCGGCGCAGCGCTGTGCCATCTGCCAAGCGCGCCTCGTTCTCCTCCATGCCAGCGATGACCATGATCAGCGTCGAGCTGATGGTGGCCACTCAGGTCAAGACAACGCGCAACTGACGCACCACTACTGCAATCATGGATTCAAAGAGCATTATGCGCAATTAAGGCAACCTATTCCCGTGATTGCTTCTCCAGTGTAGAAGAGATAGCGCGTCTTATTGATTGCCCGCTGGGGCATCAGCGCATTTACATGAAAAAGCTGATTGCTTACGAATACCATGTGATGCTTACCTCGCTGCTCGCGCACCTCGGAGCGAGAGTACAGACGCATGCGTCGCGCGAATCGCAACTTTTACCATGCTCTGTGAAGGTCGGGTCACTGCCAGCAATCAGACGTGCCGCGTCAAGAGGCGAAAAGGCCGTTCATGGCCGAATTCAGATGGCTGGCGCCCCCCGTGATACCCGCGTGTCGCCAAACCAGTGCAGTGCACAACAAAAAATCAAGCACGAATTAGCTATACCCGAAATAACTCCCGGACCCGATCGGCCAACCTTCCCGAGATACGCCAACCGCAAGGACTCATGGTCTGTGCCATCCGTTTCGTCCATAATGCTACCAGCCTAAGCTGAGAGCACTCAAGGACAGGATGCACCGCATGTACAGAGCACGGCCGATTGGCGACTCACCCGAAAGTTCGTTCTTCAGGTTGCCGGACACCCTGCTCCTGGTCTTCGATGAGCGCTGCGCGCTGCGCATGATCAGCGATGCCTGGGCGACGACGCTGGGTTTTGCGCTGGAGGATCTGCAGCGCATGAGCTTCCTCGATCTGCTGCACGAGAACGACCGGGCCGAGTGTGCCGGCAGACTGGCCAGCCTGCGCCTCGACGGCGTTTCGCTGCGCTTCTCCGGGCGCTGCCAGCGCCGCGACGGCAGCTACCTCGGCGTCGCGTGGAGCGTCACCTACCGGCCCGACAAGGAACTCTATTTCGCTTCGGCGCACGAGACGGCGGTCAATCTTTCCGGGCACAACGCGTCGCTGCCCGACATGTACGTCGATGGGCTGACCGGCCTGCCCAACCGCAGCCTCTTTCTCGATCGCCTGGAACACACCTGGCGGCGCAGCGAGCGGCGCCAGGATCTGCAGTTCGCGATGCTCTATTGCGGTATCGACCGTTTCAAGGTGATCAACCACAGCCTCGGGCAGCGCATGGGCGACCTGCTGCTGGTCAGCGTCGCCAATCTGATCCGCAACACGATCCGGCCGACCGACATGGTGGCACGCCTGGCCGGCGACGAATTCGGCCTGCTGCTCGAAGACATCCGCGATGTCAGCGCGACGCTGCACGTGGTCAATCGCATCCAGCAGAAGCTGGTTCTGCCTTTCACGCTGTCCGGGCATCAGGTCTTCGCCACGGTCTCCTTCGGCATCGCGTTCAGCGGCTCGGAGTACGGGCAGCCCGACGAAATGATCCGCGACGCCAATATGGCGATGAGCCGCGCCAAGGCGCAGGGCGGCGGTAGCTACGTGGTGTTCGACAAGGACATGCACGACCGCGCGGTGCACCGCCTCGAACTCGAACTCGACCTGCGCCATGCGATCGAGCGCGGCGAGTTCGAGGCCTATTATCAGCCGATCGTCGCACTCGCCGACCGCAGCCTGTCCGGCTTCGAAGCGCTGGTGCGCTGGCGGCATCCGCGCAAGGGGCTGATTTCGCCGGTCGAGTTCATCCCCGTCGCCGAGGAAACCGGGATGATCGTCGCGCTCGGCCGCTGGATGCTGCGCGAAGCCTGCCGGCAGGCGCGCGACTGGCAGTTGCGGCTGCCGCGCGAGGTGCCGCTGACCGTCAGCGTGAACCTCTCGGCGCGCCAGATGCTGCACCCCGATCTGCTCGCCGACGTGCGCGAAGCCCTGGCCGACAGCGGCCTGCCGCCCGAACTGCTGAAGCTGGAGATCACCGAGAGCGCCGTGATGGAGAACGCCGAGCGTGCCATCGAGCTGCTCAAGGCGTTGCGCGCCATGCGCATCCGTCTGCTGCTCGACGATTTCGGCACCGGCTACTCGTCGCTGAGCTATCTGCACCGTCTGCCGATCGACACGCTGAAGGTCGACCGCTCGTTCATCCGCGACATGCACGAGAACGAGACCGACCGCCATTTCGTCGAAACCATCGTCCATCTCGCGCACAAGCTCGGCCGCGACGTGATCTGCGAAGGCGTCGAACTGCCGGAGCAGGCGCAGATACTCTCGGCGATGGGCGCCGAGTACAGCCAGGGCTTCCTCTACTCGCGCCCGGTGGCCGCGCACGAGGCGGAAATGCTGATCCTCACCGGCTTGTAGGCCGGGCGTGTTCGGCTTTTGATGAACGTCAACGCGGCAGTAACACCACTCTGGTAACTTGCCGGCAAACCACAGCAGGCCCCCGCTTTCGCGCCGCCACCCCATGACCACGAAAAAACAACGGCAACACGCGCGCTATCCCCTGTCCTGGCGGATTGCGCTGGTTTTCGACGAAACCGGGGAGCGCGTCGCCTTTCACGGCAAGACGCGCGATCTCTCGCTCTACGGCGCCGCCATGCATACCCACCACAACATCGTCGGCGGCGGAACGCAGATCGTCCTGTTGGCGCCGCCGCCGCTGAGCGTGGCCGATTGCCAGACGATCATCGAAGTCAAGGCGCGCATCGTCTATTCGGTGTATTCGAGCGAGAACATGTGTTTTCGCGTCGGCCTGCAGTTCACCGAATTCCTGAACAACAGCCGCGCCGTCCTCCAGACGCGGCTCGAACATTACACGCCGGCTTTCGGGGCCGCGCCCTGACTGCCCGCGCGGCGGGCGCTCAGTAGGCGGTCGGCGTCGGCTGCGCGTCTGCCGGCCAGCGATTCTCGAACAGCACCTGCGCCAGATCGAGGCGCTTGCCCCAGCCGGCGTCCTCGAACATCGGGCGCGGGTAGAAGGCCGGCACGTGGCCGATGCACAGGATGCCGAGCGGATGCGCGCCGTCCGGCAGGCCGAGCAGCTCGCCGAGCGCCTGTGGTTCGAAGAACGACACCCAGCCGAGGCCGACGCCTTCGGCACGCGCCGCCAGCCACATGTTCTGGATCGCGCAGCCGACCGAGGCGATGTCCATCTCGGGCAGCGTGCGGCGGCCGACGATGTGCTTCTCGCGGCCCGGCATCAGCGCGACGACGAGCAGTTCGGCGCAGTCGCGGATACCTTCGATCTTCACCTTGAGAAACTCTTCGTTGCGCGAGGGCAGCGCCGCCGCCGTGCGCTGGCGTTCGGCGTCGACCTGCGCGTGCATCGCCTCGCGCAACGCCGGGTCGCTGACGCGGATGAAGCGCCAGGGCTGCATGAAGCCGACCGAAGGCGCGAGGTGCGCGGCGAGCACCAGGCGTTCGAGCAGGCCTTCGGGCAGCGGCTCGGCTGTTGCCGCCGGCACGAAGTGGCGCATGTCGCGGCGTTCGCGCAGCGCGCGCCAGAGGGCTTCGATTTCGGCGTCGCTGTAGCGATGGTCTTGATTCGGCATGTCGGGCCTCGATTACACGAGAAAATTAAGCGGGAAACTACACCAGAAACAGCCGGGCGGCGGCTTCCGGGTTGGACGGGAAGTAGAGGTGCATATAGCTCGCGGTCAGCCGCTGGCGGCGATAGACGGCCTCGCCCTGGCGGCCGTCGGGGCGGCTGGCCTGCGCCAGCACGGTAAGCGGGGTTGCCGTGCGCGAGTAGTGGAAGGTGTGGCCGCGCAGCGTGCCTTCGGGCAGTTCGACTTCCTGCAGGCCGAGCGCGGCGAGTTTCTTCTGCATCGTCACCTGGCCCGGCAGCAGGCCGCCGACGGCGTGGCTCAGGCCCTCGCCGTCGACCAGCGTCTCGAACAGCGCCATCATGCCGCCGCATTCGGCGAGCACGGGCTTGCCGGCGTCGACGTGGACGGTGAGCGCCGCCCATAGCGGGCGGTTGCCGGCGAGCGTTGCCGCATGCAATTCCGGGTAGCCGCCGGGCAGCCATACCGCGTCGCAGTCGGGCAGCGCCTGGTCGGCGAGCGGCGAGAAGAACGCAAGGCGCGCGCCGAGGGCGGCGAGGCAGTCGAGATTGGCCGGGTAGAGGAAGCAGAAGGCCGTATCGCGGGCGATGGCGATGGTCTTGCCGGCGAGCTGCGACGGCAGGCCGGGGGCAGACGCCGCGGCGAAGGCGACCGGCGGCGGCAGCGCAGCGGCGGCGGTGCTTGCCAGCAGGTCGGCCATGCGGTCGATACGCTGCACGAGATCGGCGATTTCGGCCGCCGGCAGCAGACCGAGGTGGCGCTCGGGCAGCGCCGCGTCGGCGTCGCGCGGCAAATGGCCGTACCAGGCGATGTCGGGCGGCAGGCTCTTTTCGAGCAGCTCGGCGTGGTAGGCGCTGCCGACGCGGTTGGCGAAGGCTGCGTTGAGCTGCGTGCCGGGCCGGTAGTGCTTGAGGCCGTAGGCAATGGCGCCGAAGCTGGTGGCCATCGCCGCGCCGTCGATCACGGCGAGGATGGGAACGCCGAGCCGCGCGGCGAGTTCGGCGGCCGACGGCTCGCCGTCGTAGAGGCCCATGACACCCTCGACGAGGATCAGGTCGGCGTCCCGCGCCGCTTCACTCAGCCGCCAGGCGGCGTCGGCCGCGCCGCACATCCACAGGTCGACGTTGTAGCACGGCGCGCCGCTGGCGATGGCGTGGATCTGCGGATCGAGAAAATCCGGTCCGCACTTGAAGACGCGCACCTTGCGGCCCTGCCGCGTATGCAGCCGGGCGAGCGCGGCGACGACGGTGGTCTTGCCCTGGCCGGAGGCGGGGGCGACGACGAAAAGTGCCGGGCAATTTGTGCTTTTCATTTGCCTGCCGCCGGTTCGATGAGCACCAGCTTGCCCGTTTTGGGATCGCGGAAGACTTCGCCGACGCGGTCGTAGCCGGCGCCGCCCTGCGTGGCACCGGCCGCCGGGCGTTCGATCTCCTGTCCTTTTTCGACCGGCTTGGGCGTCTGCAGCGAGCTCTGGCTGCCGGCCGCCAAGGCTGCGAGCAGGCCGCAGGCGAAGACCAGCATCACGTCGACGAGGTTCACGAGACTGGCGCGCGGGTCTTCGTCGCGGTCGTCGAAACGCGCGTCGAGCTTCGAATAGAGGCGCAGCCGCTTGCGCGGCGCGCCGTGCTGGTCGGTACTCATTCCATGCTCTCCAGCAGTTCCTCGTACCAGCGCCGGCGCAGCTTGCCGACGACGAGGCCGACGATGCCGGCGACCAGGCCGAGGACCGTCGCGTCGAAGGCGACGGTGACGGCGGCGGCGAGCTTGCCCGGATCGCCGTGGCCGAGCGCGGCGAGGCCCGGTCCGAGCGGGATGATGGTGGCCATCAGGCCGAGCATCGGCGGGATGCGCGCCAGGAGGTCGGCGCGTTCGAGACGGCGACGCGCGATGGCCTGCACGCGCAGCGGGTCGCCGCTGGTACGCAGGCGCTGCAGGCCGACGAAGCGTTCGCCGAAAGCCAGGCCGGATTCGAGCGCGGCGACCGCGCAGCCGAAGAGCAGTGCGCCGAGCGCCGGGGCGAGCAGCCAGTTGACCGCCTGGTGCAGCCAGTCGAAGGAGGCGAGTTCAGTCATGGTTTTCTCCGGAAAAGAGGGGCGGCGCCATCGCGCCGGCCGAGCGCGAGGCCGGCCAGGAAGAGGAAGCCGAGCAGCGGCAGGAAGCCGGCGGGCAAGGTGGCTTGCGGGGCCGCGCTCGGATTGATTTCGTAGTAGCGGGCAGGCGGCATCGGTGCCGCCGCTGCGGCGACCGGTGCCGATGCTGGCGTCTGCGCTGCCGACTGGCCGGCGGCTGGCTTCGCCGCTTTTGCCGGCGCGCTCGGATAAGCCGCGGCGACGTTCTCGCCGCGTGCCCGGGCCAGCGTTACGCCGAGCGCCGCCGCTTCGGCGGCGTCGAGCTGCGGCGCGAGCCAGGCCCACATCGGGTGGTTCGGCGCGGTATGGCCGCTGCCCGGCAGGCCGTTCTTCGCCACCAGGCGCGCCAGTTCGCCGCCGAGGCGGCGGATCGTTGGCGCGTCGGTCTGCCAGAAGTTCTTCTGTGCGGCGACCATCATGATCGCCAGCATGTGCGCCTTGACGTGCGCGTTGGCGCCCTGGCCGAGGAACTGCGGCAGGCCCAGCTTGTGGCTGTCGTCGAAATAGACGCGCTTGACCTCGTCCCAGGCCCAGCTCTGCACCAGGTCCGGGCGGGTGACCTGCCAGCCCCACATGTTTTCGAGGAATTCCTGCCCCATGGTGCGCGCGCCGGCGTAATCGTGCGTCATCAGCGGCTTGATCCACGCCGGGTTGAGGTAGCGCCCGCGCAGCTCGCCGAGCAGCGCCGAGGTGAGCGGCTCGACGCTCGCCTGGCCGGCTTCGGCGTGCTGCAGGATCAGGCTGTCCGGGCGGCGGCCGGTGAGCGTTTCGACGGCCAGCGAGAGGCCGCCGAGGTAGTCGAATGCGTCGTTGTTGTCGAGCAGGCCGTAGAGGTGGCTGGCGCGGCCGTGGTAGGCGCGCGTCACGTCGCGCAGGGCGTTGTCGAAAGCGGCGTGCGCGGCTTCGCCGCTGCTGTCGAGCGCATACGAATGGCCGAGGCGGTTCAGGTAGGCGCGGCCGATTTCGCCGCGTTCGCGCCAGGCCCCCGAGCGCTCGGTCAGGCGGTTGACGCCGGCGCCGTAGGCCCCCGGCGCGTCGCCGAAGATGCGCCAGGCGGCTTCCCGGCCGGCCTCGGCGGGCGGCTTGCCCTGCGCGAGCAGCGCCTTGGCGTGCGCCTGCCAGCGTTCGGCGAGGCGGTTGGCGGCGAGCGGCTCGTGGCCCCACTGCGCATTGGTCAATGGCGCGAGCGCGGCGGCAAGCGCTTCCTTCAGTTCGGGTTGCGCATCGGCGAGTGTCGCGGCGCTGGCGGCGAGCGCGAGGCGGCCGGCGCGGTCGATCAGGTTGAGCAGGTTGGGGTAGAGGTCGCGGAAGAGGCCCGAGGTGGTGACCAGCACGTCGCGGCGCGGCGCGCCGGTCGATGCGGGCAGCAGGCGCACGTCGGTGACGATGCCGCGCGCATTCCACACCGGTTCGGCGCCGATCAGCGCGAGCGAGAAGGCGACCATGACGCCCTCGTCGCGCACGGCGTCGGAGGCCCAGAGGATCACCGCTTCGCTGCCCGAATCGTTCTTCGCCTTTTTCAATGCTTTCGCCGCGAGATCGCTGCCGAGGCCGTAGCCCAATCGCGTCGGCAGGATGTCGCCGTCGACGGCGTGGAAGTTGCGGCCGGTCGGCAGCGCTTCGGGCGAGCGTAGCGGATCGTTGCCCTTGCCCGGCGCGACGAAGCCGCCGTCGAGCGCGCCGAGCAGGCCGGTCATTTCGAGGCGCGGCGAGCGCTTCAGGTTATCGACGACAGTCGGGTCTACCGGCGGTTGGTCGGCGCCGTGGCGCATCGAATCGATCATCAGTTCGAGGTTCTCGGCCGACCACGGCCGGCCGAAGATATGCAGGCCGTAGGGCATGAATTTCTCCTGCAGCTTGGTCAGGTAGTGGCCGACTTCGTGCGCCAGCAGTTCGTCGTCGGCGTCGTCGATGCCGATGCCGCGCACCTGCAGTACGTCGGCCATCGATGCCTCGAGTTCGGCGCGCAGTTGTAGCGCGTCGACCTGCTCGCGCATGGCGCGTGCGGCCTGCGTGCGCAGGCTGTCGGACGAGGCGCTCTCGAAGCTCTCGACGACCTGGCGCAGGGTCAGCAACTGGTCGTAGAGCGGCGTCGTGGCGATCGGCGGCGTCAGGTGGTCGACCATCACCGCGAGGCCGCGCCGCTTGGCCTGGATGCCCTCGCCGACGCCGTCGACGATGTAGGGGTAGATGCCCGGCAGGTCGGACGCGACGAGGCTCGGGTAGTCGTCGGCGGTCAGGCCGACGGCCTTGCCGGGCAGGAACTCGTAGGTCGAGTGGCGGCCGAAATGGACCACCGCGTCGGCGCGGAAGCTGTCGCGCAGCCAGTGGTAGAAGGCCAGGTACTGGTGCGGCGGCGTGATGCTGGTGTTGGCGTGCAGCAGCTCCTCGTCGACCTCCCAGCCGCGCGGCGGCTGCGGGCCGATGAAGACCTTGCCGAAGGTCAGCCCCGGCACCAGCAGGCGTTCGCCCTCGACCATCACCTTGCCGGGCGGCGCGCCCCAGCCGCGCAGGCCCTCGATTTTCAGCGCGCTCAGGCGGTCTTTGGTCGCCCCCTGCTTGCTGCACGGCTGACGCGCCTTGTCGGCAAGACATTCGGCGTAGCCGGCGGCGAGCCGGTCGAGCAGGTGCATCGCCTCGACGCGCTGCGGATGGTCGGCGCCGGAGACGAGGTGGTGCAATTCCTTCAGGATGGTTTCGGCCTTGCGCCGGCCGAGTGCGCGTTCGCCGGCCGCTTCGGCCTCGAGCACTTCGGCGTGCAGGCGGCCGAGCGGGCCTTCGCTCATCTCGCCGCGCACGCGCGGCGGCAGCTGCGCGAACCACTGCGCGTAGTCCTTGGCGCCGACGCCGTTCACGCTGAGCGCCAGTTCGCGCAGCGCCTGCCGGTCTTCGGGCAGATTCACGCCGTGCGCCATGATCATGTCGAGCAGCGCTGCCGGGCTGGCCGGCAACTTGCCGGGATCGCCGAGGTCGTAGCCGGCGGCTTGCAGCGCGCGCAGCGTGTCGAACAGCGAGGCCGGCACGTCGAGATTGTCTGCGCCGATGTTCTGCCGGCCGGGCGGGTGGTTGTAGTAGACGATGGCGACGCGCTTGTCGCGGTTGGCCTTGGCCGACAGGCGCTGCCAGCGTACGGCGCGCGCGACGAGGCGGGCGACTTCGGCGGCGAGGATTTCCGGGCGCTTGATTTCGATGCCGGTACGCGTGTCGACGAGCGGCCGGCCGGCGGCGGCGACGACGATTGGCTGCCCGCTGCCCTGCAGTTCGGGCAGCGCGACGCGGTACTGCACCGAGTCGGCCGGCAGGCCGTCGGGCGACAGGCGCCACTGCGTCGCCGTCCGGTCGGTCAGGCGGATGGCCTTGAACACCGGCACGTTGAGCTTGCTCAGCGCGGCGGTGGCGGCTTCGCGCCCCTCGGCGGCGCCGACCACGAAATCCTGCAGGACGACGAGCGCGGCCGGTCTGGCCGGGGCGATCAGTTCGGGCAGGCGTTCGACGACTTCGCGCGAGGTGGCGCCCCAGCGCGCGAAGATCGCCACGCAGGGCAGCTGCTGGTGGCGCGCTTCGGCGCACAGGGCCTCGGCCGGCTGCGGGTCGGCCGTCGACAGGTCGAGCACGATGAGCGCTTTTTCTGCGGGCAGCGCCCGGTTGGTCCACGCGGCGGCGCCGGACCATTCGCGTTCGCCGACGCGCAGGCGCAGCGCCGCTTCGGGCTGCGGCGCCGGCAGCTCGCGCAGCTCGGTGCGCAGCAGGTGATCAAAGAGTTGCGCGACATTGCCCGCGCCGCCGGCCTGCCAGGTTTGCCGCGCGGCCAGCCAGCGCCGCGCCACCGGATGCGCGTGCGCGGCGGCGAGCGCGGCCTCGGGCGGCGCTTCGGCGGCGAGCTGGCGCGAGGTGTCGACCGGGAAGTCGGCCATCGTGCTGGCGTCGTAGCGGCTCAGCGCGGTGAGTCCCTGTTCGCCGTTGAAGGCGAGCACGCGTCTGGCCTTCTGCGCGTGGCGCGGCGCCAGTTCATTGAGGCGGCGCGCGCCGTCGCCGAACACGGCGACCGCCAGCACGGCATCGGCGTCGGCCAGCCAGCGCGCGACCTGCTTTTCCGGCGCGGCCATCAGCTGGCCCGGCGTGCGCAGCACGATGCGGTCGCCGGGATGGGCCTGCAGATGCTGGCGCGCGGCTTCGGCGGCAACCGGCGCGGCGCGTTCGGTGACGACGCCGAACAGCGTCGCGGCCTGCGCCGTGGCGGCGAACAGCAGGGCGCCGGCGAGCGTCGCCAGTTGCCGTCGCGAACGGGGAAATGCCGTCATGCCCGGTGCGCCCAGCCGGCGTCCTAGAACTCGACGCCCGGCATGGCTTTGACGCCGGCCTTGAAGGCGTGCTTGACCAGCGTCATCTCGGTCACCGTGTCGGCCGCTTCGACCAGCGCCTCGGGGGCGCCGCGCCCGGTGATGATCACGTGCTGCATGGCCGGCCGCGCGGCCAGCGTGGCGAGCACCTGCGGAAGATCGAGCCAGCCGTACTTGAAGGCGTAGGTCATTTCGTCGAGCACGACGAGGCCGATGCCGGGGTCGGCCAGGTAGCCGCGCGCGAGGTCCCACGCGGCGCGTGCGGCAGCGGCGTCGCGCGAGCTGTCCTGCGTTTCCCAGGTGAAGCCTTCGCCCGAGACATGCCAGCTCAGCGCGCCCGGCATGGTCGCCGCGACGCGGCGGTAGAAGCCTTCCTCGCCGGTGTCGGAGCGGCCTTTGACGAACTGGATGACGGCGGCTTTGAGGCCGTGGCCGAGCGCCCGGGCGAGCACGCCGAAGGCGGCCGACGACTTGCCCTTGCCGTTGCCGGTGTTGATCAGCAGCACGCCGCGCTCGATCTGCGCGGCGGCGATCTTCTCGTCGATCACCGCCTTCTTGCGCTCCATGCGCGCGTGGTGGCGCGCTTCCTTGCTTTGCTCTTCGCTCATGTTTTGCTCTCGATTAGCGGGGGATAAAGCTGATCCGGCCGTCGCACTCGATGGCCTGCAGGGGGTATTGGTAAAGCGCGGAAAGGCGCTCGGCGGTCAGCATTTCCCGTGCCGGGCCGCTTTCGGTCGTGCCGTCGCCGTGAATGAGTAGGGCGCGGTCGCAAAAACGCCAGGCCAGCGCGGGCTCGTGCAGGACCATGACGACGCCGGCGCCGCAATCGCGGGCGGCGCCGGCGAAGAGTTCGAGCATGGCGATCTGGTGTTTCAGGTCGAGGTGCGCGATCGGCTCGTCGAGCAGGAAGAGCCGCGGCGTCTGGGCGAGCAGCGTGGCGATCGCCAGCCGCTGCCGTTCGCCGCCGGACAGCGTTTGCACGTCGCGCTGTTCGAATTCGGCAAGATCGACCGCCGCCAGCGCTTCGCGAACGATTTTCGCATCGCCGGCGGATTCCCACTGCCAGCGGTCGAGATGCGGATGGCGGCCGACCAGCGCGGTCTCCAGCACGGTCGAGGCGAAGGCGTCGCCGCGCGCCTGCGGCAGCCAGCCGCGAATCAGCGCGCTGCGGCGCGGGCCGAGCGCCGTGTAGCTGCTGCCGTCGAGCAGCACCGCGCCGGCTTGCGCCGCGCGCAGGCCGGCGAGCACCGAGAGCAGCGTCGATTTGCCGGCGCCGTTGCGGCCGAGGATGGCCAGACGTTCGCCCGCCTGCAGGCTGAGATCGAGGTCGCGGCAGACGGCATTGCCGCCGATGCTCACGCTGAGCCGGCGCGCTTCGAGCAGCGGCGAGGTTTGGGTCGTCGCGCTGGTCATGGGCGTCGCGCCTGCGTGTCGCGCGTCAGCAGGAAGAGGAAGACCGGGACGCCGATCAGCGCGGTGAGCACGCCGACCGGCAACTGCTGCGGTGCGACGATGGTGCGCGCCAGCGTGTCGGCGATCACCAGCAGGCTGCCGCCGGCGAGCACCGAGGCGGGCAGCAGCAGGCGCTGGTCGTTGCCGGCGGCGAGACGTACCAGGTGCGGCACGATCAGGCCGATGAAGCCGATCGAGCCGGCGTGCGTGACGGCGGCGGCGGTGGCCAGCGAGGCCACGAGGTACACGCCGCGGCGCAGGCGGGCGACGGCGACGCCAAGCGTTTGCGCCGTATCCGCGCCGCGCGCCAGCAGGTTGAGTTCGCGCGCGAAGGGCAGCGCGACGAGCAGCGCCGCGCCGAGAATGCCGAGCGCGAGCTTCGGGTCGTTGGTTTGCGAGAGGTCGCCCATCAGCCAGAAGAGCATGCCGCGCAGCTTGTGCTCGGGTGCGATCGAGAGCATCAGCGCAACGACCGCGCCGCAGCCGGCGGCGACGATGACGCCGGTGAGCAGCAGGCGCGTCTGCGTCCAGCTGCCGTCGCCGTGCGCCAGGCCGAAGACGACGAGCATCGCGCCGAGCGCGCCGAGAAAGGCGAAGCCGTTGATGCCGGCGGCGGAGAGGCCGAAGAGGATGGCCAGCATGGCGCCGACGCCGGCGCCGCCGGAGATGCCGAGCACGTAGGGGTCGGCCAGCGGATTGCGGAGCAGGATCTGGAGCAGCGCCCCGGCCAGCGCGAGCAGTCCGCCGCAGGCAAAGCCGGCCAGCGCGCGCGGCAGGCGCAGGCTGCGCACCACGTCGCCGGCCATGCCGCCGCCGTGATTGAAAAGGGTCGAGAAAACCTCCGTCGGACTGACCGGAATGCTGCCCACCATCAGCGCCAGCGCAATGCTAGACAGCGCCAGCCCGGTGAGGGCGGCGAGGATGAACAGGGCGCGGCGGCGGGTGGGCATGGTCAGTATTTGTAGCTCAGCTCGGCGAACCAGCTGCGGCCGGGGGTCGGATAATAGGAGAAGTATTCGCGGTTAAACAGATTGTCGATCGACAGCGCGGCGGTGAAGTTGCGGTCGATCCGGTAGGATACCTTGGCGTCGGCCACCACGTACGCGTCATAGACCGTCGGGACGCCGTTGGCGACGTCGCTGTTGTCGTCCGACGCATACTGTTTGCTCGCGTAGCGTGCATTCATCGCCAGCGTCCACGGGCCGAAACGGGAGTCGGCACCCAGCGTGGCCTGATCCTTGGGCAGGAAGGTGAGCTGCTTGCCTTCCGACAGCGGGGATAGGCTGTTCTGCTTCATCGTCGAGTTGGTGTGGGTCAGCGAGCCGAAAATGCGGGTCGCGCTGGTCAGCTGGTGAGAGAGCGACGCCGTGACGCCCTGACTTTCGGCGCGTTCGGCATTGATCCGGTTGCGCACGGCGCCGCTGCCCTGAATGTAGATCAGGTCGTGCATGCGGTTGGCAAACAAGGTGAGCTTGAACTCGCCGCCCTGCCACGGTTTGAAGTCGGCGCCGATGTCCCAGGTCTGGACCGTCTCAGGTTTGAGCTCGGGGTTGGCCAGAATGGTGTAAGTGACTCTGGTGCTGCGATACAGCTCATAAAGGCTGGGCGCGCGGAAGGCGCTGCCGAGCGAGCTGCGCAGGGTCAGTGCGTCGTTCGCTTGCCAGACCAGCGCGACTTTCGGGCTCCAGGCGTTCTCGTCGCGCGATGCGTAATCGCGGTTGACCTGTGTGGCCGGCGTCCAGCCCGGTGTGCGAATGCTGCCGTCGCTGTTGCGCCAGTAGTCGTAGCGCAGGCCCAGATGCGCGGTGAGCGCCGGCCTGAGGCGCCATTCGTCCTGCGCGTAGACGCCGGTGGTCGTCGATTCGCCTGATGCCTTGGCATAGACGCCGGAAAGTGACGATGCTGTCTGCCAGTTGCTCAGCGTGAATTCCTCGCTCTTCGCCTGATCGGCGCGCCAGGCCAGCCCCAGCGTCAGGCCGTGCTGGTCAAATTCCCGATTCCAGAAGGCATCGAGCATCTGGCTTTGCGCCGGACTGTTGGCGATCCGGCCGGGACCGCCGCTAACCGTCGCGCCAGTGGTCGGGGTGATGTAGGAATTCGTCGCGATGTCGGCGTAGGCGGCGCTGACTTTCAGCAGGCCGCCGAGCAGTTCGCTGTCGTACCCGGCCTGGTAGATATTCCGTTCGTAGTCTCCTTCGCCGTTCAGGAACAGGTATGGGCTGGCGCCGCAGCAGCCCGTGAAGACCGGCGTGCCGGCGGCGTTGCGCAGATAGGTTTGCGGGTCGACGCTGGTGTAAGTGTAGTTCTGCCGCTGCCAGCCGAAGCGCCAGCGCGAGCCGCCGGATAGGCGCTGTTCCAGTTTGAGGAACTCGCCATCCTCGTTCCATTCGGTGCGCCCTTTGTTGCCGAGCAGATAGCCGGCGGCACCATTTTTTTGCGGCAACGACGACCAGCCGCTGAAGCCGGCGGCCGGTGCCGTCGTTCCGGTTACCCATTCGCTGCGGTAGCCGTCGGTTGCCAGCCAGTGTCCGCCAGCCAGCAGTTGCAGATCGTTATCGAATTTCGTGCCGCCGCTGAGCGATGTTTTGCGCAGGTTTTCCGGCGCTTTGCCGGCGGAGAACGGGTTGCCGTAGCCGACGCTGGCGGCGAACTCGGTCTTCGTCGGCATGCGCGTGGTGTAGCTGACGACGCCGGCCATGGCATTGCCGCCGTAGAGCGAGGACATCGGCCCATAGAGCACTTCGACGCGGTCGATGGCGTCGGGCGGCAGGGCGCCGAAATTCAGGCCGCCGGAGTAACCGTCGTTGAGCGGAACGCCGTCGAGCAACACCTGGATGCGACGTTCGTCGGGAATGCCGCGCATGGCCATGCTCTGGATCGGCTGCAGGACGCCGCGCCCGGTCTGCACGTGGATGCCGGGCAATTGCTTGAGGCTGTCGCTGAGGCGGACGTCGTTGCGTTTTTCCAGATCGTCGGCCGTCAGTATTTCGATCTGGCCCGGCGCATTCTCGAGCCGGGTTGGAAAACGGGTGGCGGAAACGGTAATCGATTCCAGGCGCGTTGCGGCTTCCTCGGCACTAACCGGCAGGGCGGCCAGCATGCCGGCGAGGATCAGCAGGGTGTGGGGCGGATTTTTACGGATAAGCATAGTCATGGCATTCACTGTTTGGGCGTGTAGCGGACGCCGACATAGAACGCCCGGCCTGCGGTCACGAACTGAGTGTCGTTGGTGCCCCGGGTAAGTTCATATTGTTTGTCGCCAGCATTTTTCAACTGGGCTTCGAGCATCCAATCTTTTTCAAGGGCATAGCGCGTGTAAAGGTTGAGCACGCCAAATCCTCCCATACGGTTCAGGTTCGCCGCGTCGTCAAAGCGACGTCCGGCGGCGCGAAGGTCGCCGCCGACAGTCCAAGCTCCTGCCTGGTGGGAAAGCCCCGCCTGCAGTTGTTCCTCGGCGCGACGGCGCAATACTTTTCCGGTGACTTCGTCGCGCGGCTGGGAAAGGTCGAGAGATGAATTCCAACTCCAGCCACCCGTGCCGCCGCGATAGCTCAACGTGGTGCCAGAAATCCGCGCTCGCCCGATATTGACTGGCGTGTTGCCCCAGTCGATCAGGTCGGAGATGTGATTGTCGTAATACACCGCCTGTACTTCGTGCGAGCCCGATTGCCATGCCAGCCCGGCTTCGGCATTCTTGGCGCTTTCAGGTCTCAGGTTGGGGTTGCCGCCGAAGCAGCCCCAGATTGGGAAACAGGCAGTCGGAAAATAAAGGTCATTGAAACTGGGGGCCTTGAAGGCCGTGCCGGTCGATGCGAAGCCCCGCAGGTGGTCGGTGAATTGGTAGCCGTAGCCGACCAGCCAGTTTTCCTTGTTGCCGATTCCGGATATTTCATCACGACGCAGGTTGGCCTGCAGACGGTGATTGCCGAAGATGTTATTCCAGCCCAATTGATAAGCATGTGTCGTACGGCTTTTGAGGACGAAGCTTCCCGTCGAGTCGATGTTCACCTGTTGCTGCTCAGCCCCAAGTAACCACTTGCCCCACGCGCTACTGATGTCGTTCTGCCACGAGTAGGATGTCTGCGTGGTTTTGAAACGATCCAAAGTGCCCGGACGGAAGGACCAGGATTCGTTGTTCGATTCCCCGACGCGCAGTGTCGAGGTCCAGTCGCGGGAGAGTCGGTTCTTCGTATAGGCGGCCCAACTGGATAGATGCGTGTCGGTGCGATTGTCGAAGTTCAAGTCGCCGTCTGTGTGATTAGTGTTCGCCGTTTGCAGGAAATTGATTCCCAGTTCGTGCCCTGTCGCGGGGCGAAACTGCAGAGAACCGGAGGATGAGTCGGCGAAAAATCCATCGCGATCCGGATTGGTAAGAGGGCCGCGGGTAATACTGAATCCATTGGTGCGCAGGGTACTGGCCGACAGTGCGTACGAGATGGTCTCGTTGCCGCCGGACACGCCGACGCTTGCATCACTGCTTTGGTAGCTGCCATAGCGTGCCGACATGCGAACCTTGGCGGGTCCTTCGCCACGCTTTGTGAATATCTGGATGACGCCGCCTAGCGCTTCCGATCCGTATACTGACGAAGCGGGGCCGCGCAACACCTCGATCCGTTCGATTTCGCTGGCCGGAATGGCATCGAAAGGAGCTTCTCCCAAGGTGGCTGAGCTTACCGGCATACCGTCGACCAGAAGCAGTGCATGCCCGGGATTGGTGCCGCGTATGAAAACGGATACTTGTTTTCCGGGTGTATTGCCGTCGGTTACGAAAACGCCGGGAATGGTCGCAAGAACTTCTGACAATGAGGACTGGCCACGCTGTTCGATTTCTTCACGCGTCACGACCGAAACGTCACTCAGCAATTCATTGCTGCGGGTGGCCTGGCGGGTCGCGGTGACAACCACCGAGCCGAGCTCCGCATCGGCGGCATAAGGCGTATTGGAGAACAGTGCGGTGAATAGTGCTGTGACGACGGCCGTGACAGGCGCGCGTCTTGTGTGCAGATGCATGGATATCTCCCCGTTGCCGACGAGCGTCCCCGCAAGTCGACGAGCTGGTAAATGAAAATGCTTCAGGGAGAAAACCGAACCGGACGAGCGCGTCTGTTTGCAAGTAAGAAGCGCAAACCGCGTCGTGCATTCCATGACCGCCTCCCCGCGGCACTTCCGCTAATGTGTGCGAAGGCCGGTATCCGGGCTCACGAGTCTGGAAGTGTCGCCTTCCCAGGCTTTCGCCCAGTGGCATATCGACACACCGTGTACATCACTCGCTTACCGTTGCGGGGGCAGCACAGGCATTGCATCTTGCGGACGCGTACCTGTTTCCCGTTTAACCGCTGCAGAGAATTTGGCAAACTCTGCGCTGCGGCACCTTGCACGATTTTCCGCGCCATGAAGGCGGCGGAATCGCTGATTGTAGCGCGAAGCGGTCTTGCACTGCACCATTCATCGCATCCTGTGGAATAAATCACATTTAAAACACCTGCTTAGTCCTTGACTCGCCTTGGTTTTTAACTCTATAGTCGCAAATATGGTCAATGAACTGAATGCGCTCGAGAGCAAAATCGCCCAGGTCGCGGCCCTCTGTCGCACCCTGCGCGCGGAGAATGCCGAGCTCCGGCAGAAACTCTCCGCCAGCGAGAGCGAGAAGGCGGATTTCGCGCAGCGCATGAGCGAAGCGCGCGAGCGGCTCGAGCAACTTGCCGGGCAGTTGCCCGAGCCCGAGCCCGAAGCCAAAGCCTGAATGTGACCCACTGATGCCCAACGAAGCCAATTTCCTCGACATCACCCTGCTCGGCAAGGAGTACCGCGTCGCCTGCCCGCCGGAAGAGCGCGACGGCTTGCTGGCGGCGGTGGCATTCGTCGATGCCAAGATGCACGACATCGCCGAAAAAACCAAAAGCAATATCGCCGAGCGGATTGCCGTGATGGCGGCGCTGAATATCGCCCACGAGCACCTCGCCGCGAAGAATTCAGCGCCGGCGCCCGATCAAAAAATTGAATCCGAATCGGCTTCCGAAGGGCTGGACTTCGGCGTTGTTAAGCGTAGAATTTCTGACATGGAGGCACGGCTTGAAGCGGTGCTGGCACCGCAGGAAAAGCTGCTCTGAGCCTCCGCCAAGTGTTCCCTGCGGTGTTCGTTAAGGTCATATATTCCTTGAACCAATGCTAATTGGCGTCGGTCGCGAACCATTGAAACTGCTGTTGTGCGTGCCCCTTATGTCGGGTGCGCCTGAGGCGGAAGGAACGCGACACATCTGAACCCAGGTTCAGGATGCCGGCCTGACGGCACTCGCGGGGACCAAAATACGGCAGCGCGGAAAGTTTTTCTTTCCGCGCTGTTTTCATTTGCGTTGCAGTTTTGTTCGTTTCCGATATTTCGCCATGCGCTACTGGTTGATGAAATCCGAACCCGCCGAACTCGGTATCGACGATCTGGCCGCCCGACCCGAACAGGCGGCGCCGTGGTTCGGCGTGCGCAACTACCAGGCGCGCAACTTCATGCGCGACGCGATGCAGATCGGCGACCGCGCTTTCTTCTACCACTCGGGATGCGCCGAACCGGGCATCGCCGGCATCTGCGAAGTGGTGTCGAGCGCCTATCCCGACGCCACGCAGTTCGATCCGGCGAGCCCTTATTTCGATGCCAAATCATCGCCGGAATCGCCGCGCTGGGCGAACGTCGATGTGCGGCTGGTGCGCAAAACGCCTTTCGTGCCGCTCGCCGAATTGCGCCGCCACCCCGAACTGGCCGCCATGCCGCTGCTCGCCCGCGGCAACCGTCTTTCCATTACGCCGGTCGCCGCGAGCGAGTGGCATTTCATTTGCGAACAACTGATCGGAACCCGAACGTGAATTGGTGGCTGTTGAGTTATCCCCTGCTCGGTATCTTTGCCGGTTTCGTCGCCGGCCTGTTTGGCGTCGGCGGCGGCCTGACGCTGGTTCCCATCCTGTTCATGATCTTTACATCGCAGGATTTTCCGGCCTCGCATCTGATGCATCTGGCGCTCGGCACCTCGATGACGACGATCGTGTTCACCTCGATGTCCAGCATGCGCGCCCATCATGCGCATAACGCCGTGCGCTGGGATATCGTGCGCGCCATGGCGCCCGGCCTGCTGCTCGGCACGCTCGGCGGCTCGCTGTTCGCCAGCCTGGTGCCGACGCGGCCGCTGGTCGTCGTATTTACCTGCGTGGTGTATTACGCCTCGGCGCAGATGATCCTCGACTTCAAGCCGAAGGCGCATCGCCAGTTGCCGGGCGCCTTCGGCCTGTTCGGCGCGGGCGGCCTGATCGGCATCGTCTCGAGCCTGGTCGCGGCCGGCGGCGGCTTCCTGTCGATCCCCTTCATGCTTTTCTGCAACGTGGCGATCCACAGCGCGGTCGGTACCTCGTCGGCGCTCGGGCTGCCGATCGCGGCGGCCGGCATGATCGGCTACATCATCGCCGGCTGGGGCGTGCCGGGCTTGCCGGATTACACGCTCGGCTACATCTATCTGCCGGCCTTGCTCGGCGTCGTCGCCATGTCGATGCTGGTCGCGCCCTACGGCGCCAAGCTGGCGCACCGCCTGCCGGTGAAGCAGCTGAAGCGCGCCTTCGGCGGCTTTCTCGCGCTACTGGCGACCAAGATGCTGTGGAGCCTGATCGGCTAGGCGGCCACCGGGCTGGCTTGCTGCTGACGGAGCATCGGCAGCGAGGCGACGAGGTCGGCGAAGCGTTCGCCCTGCACAATGACGTGCGTGCGCAGGCGTTCCGCCGCCAGTTCTCCCTCGCCGGCCAGGATCGCCTCGACGATCGCCGCATGCTCGGTGAAGGAATTGCTCATCCGGTTTCTGACACGTAACTGCAGGCGCCGGTAGGGTTTCAGCCGGCGGTGCAGCGCGGTCGCTTCTTCCTCGAGAAAGCGGTTGTGGCTGGCGGCGTAGATGCAGCGGTGAAAAACGCCGTTCAGGCGATAGTAGGCATCCGCATCGTTCACCGCACGCGCTTCTTCGCAGGCACGGTGCGCCGCCTGCAGGTCGGCCTGCTCGGCGTCGGTGATGCGCCGCGCGGCCAGCCGGCCGCACATGGCTTCGATTTCGGCCATCACTTCGAACATTTCGCACAGGCGCTGCGGCGTCAATTCCACGACGATCGCCCCGCGCCGCGGGCGCATCTCGATCAGCCCTTCCGCCGCCAGTTGCATGAACGCTTCGCGGATCGGCGTGCGCGACACGCCGAATTTCTCCGCCAGCACCGTTTCATCGAGGTGTGCGCCGGGCGGCAAGGCGCCGGTGACGATTTCTTCTTCGATCTGCTCGCGCAGTTGCTCGGAGCGGCGCAGGGGAATGCTGTCCTTCTGCATGGCTTTCCTCCTCTTGTTTATCAATCAGTGAATTAATTATACATGAGGCTTGACAAATTATTCGTTGCCAATCTATCTTGTATACAACAACACAAATAATAAATACGCAGATGTTTTTGTCGCCGGGCTTGCCCGCCACACGATCAGGAGATGAGAGATGAACCACACACGACGCAATCTGGTTTTTGCCATGCTCGCCGCGCCCGCCGCCACGCTGCTCGGACGTTCGGCTTACGCCGCGCCGACCAGCCTGCGGATTTCGCACCAGTTCCCGGGCGGCTCCGCGACCGAAGGCGATTTCCGCGATCAGTTCTGCCGCCGCTTCTCGGCCGAGGTCGAAAAACGCACCAACGGCGCGCTCAAGGGCTCGGTCTATGCCGGCTCGTCGCTGATGAAGACCAACGCCCAGTTCAGCGCGCTGCGCAAGGGCGCGCTCGACATGTCGCTGGTGCCGCTCTCCTACGCCGGCGGCGAAGTGCCGGAAACCAATATCGGGCTGATGCCGGGCATCGTGACGTCCTACGAGCAGGCACTGGCCTGGAAGAAAGCCGAGATCGGCAAGGCGCTGACCGATATCCTGGCCGACAAGGGCGTGCTGGTGGTGAGCTGGATCTGGCAGGCCGGCGGCGTCGCCAGCCGGACCAAACCGATCGTCGAGCCGGAAGACGCCAAGGGCCTGAAGATCCGCGGCGGCAGCCGGGAAATGGACATGGTGCTGAAGGCGGCCGGCGCCGCGGTGCTGACCCTGCCGTCGAACGAAATCTATGCCGCGATGCAGACCGGCGCGCTCGATGCGGCGATGACCTCGTCCACCAGCCTGATTTCCTTCCGCCTCGAGGAAGTCGCCAAGCAGCTGACCAGCGCGCGCGGCAAGACCTACTGGTTCATGTTCGAGCCGCTGCTCATCTCGCGCCAGGTTTTCCAGGCGATGCCGAAGGATCAGCAGGATGTGATCATGAAAGTCGGTGCCGAGCTCGAACAGTTCGGCCTGCAGGCGGCGAAAGCCGACGATCAGGCGGTCGTCTCCGTTTATCAGAAGGCCGGCGGCAAGGCCTACGACATGTCCGATGCGACGGTCAAGAAATGGCAGGCGATCGCGCGCGACACGGCGTGGAAGGATTTTGCCGCGAAGAGCGAAAGCTGCGCGCGCATCCTCAAGCTCGCGGAGCAGACGCTGTGAGCCACGGTTACGAACCCGTTGGCGTCGGGCCTCTGCCGGCAACCGTACTGCCCGGCGTGCTGGCGCCGCTCGCCCGCGCCGTGGCCTGGGTCAATCGCGGCGTGCTCGGCCTGTCGATGCTCGCGCTGCTCGCCGCCTGTCTGATCCTGAGCGGTAGCGTCTTCCTGCGCTACTTCCTGAAAATCCCGACCGACTGGCAGGACGAAATGTCGGTCTTCCTGCTCGTCGGCGCGGTGTTCTGCTGCGGCGCCTACGTCCAGTCGCAGCGCGGCCACATCGGCATCGAGGCGATTGCCGGGTTGTTGCCGCCGGCGCTCAACCGGGCGCGGCTGTTCTTCTGCGACGTCTGTTCCTTCGCCTTCTGCGCCTTCTTTTCCTGGAAATCCTGGACCCTGTGGCACGAAGCCTTCGTCGAGGGGCAGACCACCTCTTCATCGTGGGCGCCGCCCTTGTGGATTCCCTACGGCCTGATGGCCCTCGGCATGACCATGCTGGCGCTGCAGATCGCCCTGCAGATCATCGCCAGTTGCACCAACCAGGAGGCTGCAAAATGACCGTCTCGATTATCGGCATGCTCTACGGCCTCGGCACGCTGCTGCTGATGTTCTCCGGCATGCCCATCGCCTTCGCGCTCGGCTCGATCGCCGTCGTCTTCATGTATTTCTTCATGCCCGGTGCGTCGCTCGATACGGTGACGCAGAACGTCTACGAGGAAATGGCCAGCATCACGCTGCTCTCGATTCCGCTCTTCATCCTGAAGGGTGCGGCGATCGGCAAGTCGCGCGCCGGCGCCGATCTCTACTCGGCGATTCACGCCTGGATGTACAAGATCCCGGGCGGGCTCGGCATCGCCAACGTCTTCGCCTGCGCGCTGTTCGCGGCGATGGCCGGCTCCAGCCCGGCCACCTGTTCGGCGATCGGCAGTTCGGGGATTCCCGCGATGCGCGCGCACGGCTACTCGCCGGGCTTCGCGGCCGGCATCATCGCCGCCGGCGGCACGCTCGGCATCCTGTTGCCGCCGTCGATCACGATGATCCTCTTCGCCGTCGCCGCCGAACAGTCGCTCGGCCGGCTCTTCCTCGCCGGCATCGGCCCGGGCGTCTTGCTGGTCACCCTGTTCGCCGGCTATGCCGCGATGCGCTTCAAGCACGAATACAACGAGGCGCTCAATATCTACGAGAGCGGCGGCGCCAAGTCGGCCTATCTCGACGAGATGAAGCTGACGCTCGCCGACAAGACGCGCATGCTGCCGCGCGTGCTGCCTTTCGTCATCCTGCTGATCGGCGTCATGGTCGCGCTCTACGGCGGCTTCGCCACGCCGTCGGAAACCGCCGGCCTCGGCGGGCTGCTCGCCCTCGGCCTGATCGCCTCGATCTACGGCGTCTGGCGTCCGGCGCAGCTGAAGCCGATCCTGGCCAGCACGCTCAAGGAATCGACCATGCTGATGTTCATCATCGGCATGTCGCTGCTCTACTCCTACGTGATGAGCTATCTGCTGATCAGCCAGTCGGCGGCGGAGTGGATCGTCGCGCTCGATCTGTCGAAATGGGTGCTGCTGACCACCGTCCTGCTGATGGTCGTCGTCCTCGGCTTCTTCTTGCCGCCGGTCTCGATCATCCTGATGACGGCGCCGATCATCCTGCCGCCGCTCAAGGCCGCCGGTTTCGACCTGGTCTGGTTCGGCATCGTGATGACCGTGGTCATGGAGCTCGGCCTGATCCATCCGCCGGTCGGCCTCAACATCTTCGTGATCAAGAACGTCGCCCCCGACATTCCGCTCAAGGACGTGATCTGGGGCGTCATGCCCTTCGTCGGCCTGATGATCTTCTCGGTCGTCCTCCTCTGCCTGTTCCCCGGCATCGCCACCTGGCTGCCCGATCTCGTGATGGGGCTGAAATGAACGCGCGCACTGATTCCCCGGTCTGGGACAAGCTGGCGCGCAGCCGCGCCGCCCGCCTCCAGCGCGCCGCGCCGCTGGCCAGCGGCCGCGCGGTGGCCAGCGAAAACATCGTGGCCCTGCTCGAAGCGCTGATCGAACCCGGCGACCGGGTGTGCATCGAGGGCAACAACCAGAAGCAGGCGGATTTTCTCGCGCGCAGCCTGGTGCAGACCGATCTGGCCCGGGTGCGCGACCTGCACCTCGTGCAGTCGGTGCTGGCGCTGCCCGAGCACATCGACCTGATCGAGCGCGGCCAGGTCAGCCGCATCGACTTTTCCTTCTCCGGCCCGCAGGCCGGGCGCCTGGCGCGCCTGGTCGAGAGCCGGCAGATCACGATCGGCGCGATCCACACCTACCTCGAGCTGTTCGCCCGCTACTTCGTCGACCTGACGCCGCGCGTCGCGCTGATCGCCGCGCAGGCGGCAGACCGCGAAGGCAATCTGTACACCGGTGCCAACACCGAAGACACGCCGGCGATCGTCGAGGCCACCGCGTTCAAGGGCGGCATCGTCATCGCGCAGGTCAACGAGATCGTCGACCAGCTGCCGCGCGTCGACATTCCCGCCGACTGGGTGAATTTCTACGTCAAGGCGCCGACGCCGCACTACATCGAGCCGCTGTTCACGCGCGACCCGGCGCTGATCACCGAGATCCAGGTGCTCACCGCGATGATCGCGATCAAGGGCCTCTACGCCGAATACGGCATCAAGCGCCTGAACCACGGCATCGGCTTCGATACCGCGGCCATCGAACTGCTCCTGCCGACCTACGGCGCGGAGCTCGGGCTGAAGGGAAAGGTGTGCACACACTTCGCGCTAAACCCGCACCCTACCTTGATCCCCGCAATAGAGGCCGGTTTCGTCGAGTCGGTGCACTGCTTCGGCTCGGAGGTCGGCATGGAGCGCTACACCGCCGCGCGGCCGGATGTCTTCTTTATCGGCGCCGACGGCAATATGCGCTCCAACCGGGCTTTTTCGCAGGCCGCCGGGCACTACGCCTGCGACCTGTTCATCGGCTCGACGCTGCAGATCGACCTGCAGGGCAACAGCTCGACGGCGACCAAGGGCCGGATCGCCGGCTTCGGCGGTGCACCGAACATGGGTGCCGACGCGCGCGGCCGGCGCCACGCCTCGCCGGCCTGGCTGCGCGCCGGGCGCGAGGCCAGGCGCTCCGGCGAAATGCCGCGCGGCCGGAAGCTGGTGGCGCAGATCGTCGAATCCTTCCGCGAGCAGATGACGCCGACCTTCGTTGAGCGTCTCGACGCCTGGGATCTGGCCGAATCGGCGAACATGGAACTGCCGCCGGTGATGATCTACGGCGACGACGTGACGCATCTGATCACCGAGGAGGGCATCTGCAATCTGCTGCTCTGCGCTACGCCGGAGGAGCGCGAGCAGGCGATCCGCGGCATGGCCGGCTACACGCCGGTCGGCATGGCGCGCGACAAGCGGATGGTCGAAAACCTGCGCGACCGCGGCGTCATCCGCCGCCCGGAGGATCTCGGCATCGACAAGCGGCAGGCCACGCGCGACCTGCTCGCCGCGCGCAGCGTCAAGGATCTGGTGCATGCCTCGGGCGGCCTCTACGAGCCGCCGAAGCAGTTTCGCAACTGGTGAACGGAGAACAAGCCATGGAAAATTTCACCCTTACCCTGCCGTCGGCCAGCGCCGCTGCCGATCCGGCCCTTCCGGCGGCCGCCCTGTGCGGCGTCGTCTCGTCGGGCAACCTCGAAGTGCTGGTCGAGCCGGCGCCCTTGCCAAACGCCTGCGAGATCGCGGTGAGCACCTCGGCGCACGGCTTTCGCGCGATCTGGGAGGCGGTGCTGGCGGATTTCGCGGCGCGTCACCCGGTCGCCGGCCTGCACCTGTCGATCAACGACGCCGGCGCCACGCCGGCGGTGGTCGGCCTGCGTCTCGACCAGGTCTTCGAAATCTACCGGAGCCGCTCATGAATGCCGGACGACGGGTCAGCTACTACGAAGCGTCGGCGCGCACCCGCGTGGCCCGGCTGGCGGACGAAGCCTCGTTCACCGAGTTCTGCCCGCCGGCGCAGCGCCTGACCAGCCCGCACCTGGCGCTGCTTGGCGCGCCGCTGGCCTTCGACGACGGCGTGGTGGTCGGCCGCGCCCGGCTGGCCGGCATGCCGGTGCTGATCGCCGCGCAGGAAGGGAAATTCAACGGCGGTGCGGTCGGCGAAGTGCATGGCGCGAAGATTCGCGGCTTGCTCGACAGGGCGCTGAACGAGGCGTCGAGCGAGCGCCCGGCGGCCGTGCTGCTGCTCGTCGATTCCGGCGGCGTGCGCCTGCACGAGGCGAACGCCGGGCTGATCGCCATTTCCGAAATCATGCGCGCCGTGCTGCGCGTGCAGGCCGCCGGGATTCCCGTCTTCGCGCTGGTCGGCGGTTCCTGCGGTGCCTTCGGCGGCATGGGCATCGTCACCCGCCTGTGCAACGAGGTGATCGTTTCCGAACTCGGGCGCATCGGTCTTTCGGGCCCCGAGGTGATCGAGACGGTGAAAGGTGTCGAGGAATTCGATTCGAAGGACCGGCCGCTCATCTGGCGCGTCACCGGCGGCAAGCTGCGCCGCACGCTGGGCGAGGCGACCCGCCTCGTCGACGACGATGTGGCGGCTTTTCGCGCCGTCGTGGCCGAGCGGCTTGCGGCGGAATCGGTGCAACCGGCACACTCGGCACCCGTCGCCTCGCTCGCCTCGCTACAGGCGGCGCAGCAGAAACTCGCGGCGCGCCTGGCGCGTTTCAGCACTACGCGCGACGGGCTTGAAATCTGGGGCGCCGCCGGTTTCGCCGACCCCGCCGGCGTACCGCTGCTGACGACGGCGAGCTTCAATCAACAACTGGGAGAAGCGGCATGAGTGCTTCCGAGATTTCCGGGATTTCCGATATGGCGCTTTTCGACCGCCTGTTCGGAGCCGGCCGGCACGCGATCGCGATCGACGGCCTTTTTCTCAAAGGCAGCGCCATGATCGGCGGTGGCGAAGTGGCGGTGATCGGCACGCGCCAGCATGCGGCGGTCGATGCGCCGCTGGCGCTGGCCATCGGCGGCGCCGTGCTCGACGTCGTGGCGGCCGATCAGGCCGGCCGAACGGCGCCGCGCGCTATCGTCTTCCTGGTCGATACGCAAGGCCAGGCGCTGGCGCGGCGCGACGAACTGCTCGGCCTCAACGGCTACTTCGCGCACGTCGCGCAATGCGTCGATCTGGCGCGGCGCAGCGGCCACCGTATCGTCACCGTGATCGACGGCGAGGCGGTGAGCGGCGGCTTCCTGGCCTTCGGCCTGCTCGCCGACCGGATTTGCGCGCTGCCCGGCGCGCAGGTGCGCGTGATGGATCTGCGCGCCATGGCGCGGGTGACCAAGATCCCCCTCGAACGCCTGAGCGAACTGGCCAAGGCGTCGCCGGTGTTCGCTCCCGGCGCCGAAAATTACTGGCGGATGGGGGCGATTCACGAAATCTGGCGCGACGACGAAAGCTGGAGCGAACGGCTGGCGCAGGCCTTGTCAGCGGCCGGCTCGGAGTCGGCAAGCGGCGATACGCGGGCCGCACTCGGCCTTCAGCGCGGCGGCCGGCAACTGGCCGCCGGCATCGCCCAGCGGATGGTCGCCGCATGAGCGGGGGGGGCGAGCTCGCTCCGTTGCAGCGGCACGATCTGGTCTGGCTCGACGCCGCCAGTGCCGCCGATGCCGGCGCTTTTGCCCGCGATGCGCGATGCGCCGACATCGTTCGCGACTGGGTCGCGCAGCGGCGGCCGCTCGTCGTCGCCTCGCAGCCGGACGATCTGGCCGCCGGATGCGTGGCGCTGGGCATCAGCCTGGCCTCGCCGCGGGCGCGCCAGCGCGTCTGCCTGCGCGTGCCGCGCCGCTTGATCGTCCTGCACTGGCGCGCGCTGCCGCTGCCTTCGGCGATCGAGAGCGCGCCGCCGCACTGGCGCGCGCCGATGGTGCGTATCGAACAATTGTGCCGCCGGCTCGGCATCCGGGCCGGCGTCTATGGTTCGCTGGCCTTCCAGATTCTGACGGGGCAGGACTATCTGACGCCCGACAGCGATCTCGATCTGCTCTTCGACTGCCCGTCCGGCGTCGATTTGCCGGCCCTGCTCGCCGGCCTGCTGGCCACGGAATTCGGCGCCTTGCGCGTCGATGGCGAGGTGCGCCTGCCCGGCGGCTGGGCGGTGCCCTGGCGCGAGCTGGCGATCGCCTTTGCGGCGAGTGAGGCAAATGCCGCAAAGGCGCCGGCCCAGGTGCTGGCCAAGTCCGATAGTGCCGTGCGCCTGATCGATGTCGACGAATTCGTCGCACAGTTCCTTCCGCTGAGCGTCTGAGATGGATGCCGCCATCCTTTCGCTCGAGCCGCGCCACGGCGCAGCGGGCTTGCCGTTCGGCACGCCGCCGACGGCCGACGAGGCAGTCCTCGACCGCCTCTGCCTGACGGCACTGCATCACGAAGCGAGCGCCTGGCCCAAGCCGGGGCTGGTGACGCCGCGCGATGCGGGCAGTCACGCCGACATGGACATCGATACCTTCCTGCGCAGCATCGATTCCCTGCACGGCACATTTTCGCGCATGGCCCGCGCCGGGGCCGCCGGCGCCTCCTTTCCCGAACTGCAGGCGATCGGCGTGGCGGCCGAAGCGCGCATGCTGCGGGCGACCGGCGGCATCAATACGCATCGCGGCGCGATCTTCAACCTCGGCCTGCTGGTCGCCGCGGCGGCCTTGCGTTCGCGCCGCGCCGATCTGCTCGGCCTTTCCTGCGGCGAAGTGGTGGCGCACGTCTGGGGCGAGGAAATCGGCGCGGCGCGCCGCAACTCGCCGGCATCGCACGGCAACGCGGTGTTCCGGCGCTATGCCAGCGGCGGCGCGCGGGCCGAGGCGATGGGCGGTTTCCCGACGGTCTATCGCTTCGGCGTGCCGACCCTGCGGCGCCTGCTCGCCGACGGTCACGAGCGCCAGACGGCGCTGATCGGCACGCTGCTGGCGCTGCTCGAGCGGGTCGACGACAGCAATCTGCTCTGGCGCGGCGGCGTTGCCGGGCTGCGTTTCGCGCAGGCCGCGGCGCGCCGTTTCAACCGCGCCGGCGGCGTTGCGCAGGACGACTGGCGCGCCGCGCTGTGCGCGATGCACGCGGAATTCGTCGCGCGCAATCTCAGCCCCGGCGGCAGCGCCGATCTGGTGGCGGCGGCGTGGGTCGCCTGCCGGCTCGACGACGGGCACGCGCCACGGCAATGAAGCTCGCCATCCTCTGCTCCGGTCAGGCCGGCCAGCGCTGCACGATGCTCGACGGCGTTTTCGCCGATCCGGATTGCGCCGAACTGCTGGCGCTCGCCGGCGACGTGCTGGGCCGCGACGTCGAGCGCTGGTGGCGCGGGCTGAGCGAGCCGGAGCTGTTCCACAACGCCAACGCCCAGTTCGCCATCGCGCTCTACCAGATCGCCATGTGGTCGCGCATCGCCGCGCGGGTTCCGCTGCCGCAGCTGATCGCCGGCTACTCGCTCGGTGAAGTGCTGGCCTATTTCGTCGCCGGCGCGCTCGATGCCGGGCCGGCCTTGCGCCTGGTGCGCGAGCGGGCGCGCCTGATGGATGCGGCGGCGAGCGGCATGGCCACGGCGGGCGGCTGCATGCTGCTGTGGCGCGGCGCGACGCCGCCGGCGGTGCGCGCGGCGCGTGACCGGGCGCTGCTCGCCAACGGACAGCAAAGCGGGCTGCAGATCGCCATCCGGCGTTCGGCCGACGAGATGGTGCTGGCCGGCGACAGCGCGGCCGTCGAGCGTTTCCTCGCCGATCCGGAAATCGTCAATCCACAGCTCGTCCGCCTGCCCGTGACGACGCCCTCACATACCTCGTATCTCGCGCCGGCCGCCGCGGCCTTCGCCGAACAGCTGGCCGCCAGTGCGCTCGGCGCGCCGCGCATCGCGGTGCTCGGCGGCCTCTCGGCGGCGCCGGTGCGCACGCGCGCCGGCGCCATCGCCGCACTGTCGGCACAGATTTCCGGCTGCCTGCGCTGGGATCTGTGCATGGAGGCACTGGTCGAGCGCGGCGTCGATACGGTCATCGAGCTCGGCCCGGGCAGCGATCTGTGCAAGCTTTTCGAAATGCGCTATCCGCAGGTGGCGGCGCGCTCGCTCGATGCCTTCGCCGATCCGCGGCACGTCGCCGACTGGCTCGACGCGCGGCACGCATGAGACGGCCTTTGCGATAATTTCTGCGATGACTCTCTTCCTGTCCGCCTATCTGCTCCTCGGTGCCGCCGCCGGTTTTTTCGCCGGGCTGCTCGGCATCGGCGCCGGCCTGCTGATGGTGCCCGTCCTGCAGGAGCTTTTCCTGGCCCAGGGCTTCGTGCCGGATCTCGCGCTGCGCCTGGCGCTCGGCACCTCGATGGCCGGCATCATCTTCAATTCGCTGGCCAGCCTGCGCGCGCACCACCGCCACGGCGCCGTGCTCTGGCCGGCGGTGCGCGCCATCGCACCGGGCATCGTGGCCGGTACGCTGCTCGGCAGCCAGCTGGCGAACTACCTGCCGACGCACTCGCTGGCCATGATTTTCGCGGTCTTCCTCGTCCTCATCGCGCTGCAGATGGCGGCCGAGCGCAAACCGAAACCGTCGCGCACGCTGCCGGGCCGGGGCGGCATGGGCGTTGCCGGCGGGCTGATCGGCGTCGTCATGAGCCTGATCGCCGGGGGCGGCGGCGTGATGTCGGTGCCCTTCCTGATCTGGTGCAACGTCGAGCCGCGCAAGGCGATCGCGACGGCGGCGGCGATCGGCTTTCCAATTGCCGTCAGCGGCACCGTCGGCTACCTGTTCGCCGGCTGGCGGGTGCCCGGTCTGCCGGCCTGGAGCGCCGGCTATGTCTATCTGCCGGCGCTGCTCGCCGTGGTCTGCGCCAGCACGCTGACCGCGCGGCTCGGGGCCAATGCCGCGCACCGCCTGCCGGTGCGCGTCCTGAAACAACTCTTCTCGGGCTTGTTGCTGCTGATTGCCGCGCGGATGATCTACCGAATGCTCTGAGCGGGCTGCGGCGCGGATTATTTACCGTGGAAAACCGGGCTGCGCTTGGCGAGAAAGGCGCTGAGGCCTTCCCTGTAGTCGTCGGTGTCGAGAAAGGCGAACGAGGCGCGCAATTCCGCATCGCTGAGCGGCACGTCGTGCTGCAGGCGGCGCACCCACTGCTTGTGCCAGCCGGCGACCAGCGGCGCGCCGGCGCAGATGCGGCGGGCGCTGGCCAGGGCTTCGTCGCTCACCTGGTCGTCGGCGACGACGCGGCTGACGAGCCCCTTGGCGTAGGCTTCGGCGGCGCTGAGGATGCGGCCTTCGAGCAGGATTTCCAGCACCGTCGCCGCGCCGGCCAGGCGCAGCAGGCCTTCCATTTCGCCGGGGTACATCGAAAAACCGAGCTTGTTGATTGGCGCGCCGAAACGCGACGACTCGCCGCAGATGCGCAGATCGCAGTTGCCGGCGATCTCCAGTCCGCCGCCGATGCAGGCGCCGTGGATCATGGCGATGGTCGGATGGCGGCAGTCGGTGATGGCTTGCAGGGCGGCGCCGACCTGCGCGTGGTAGACCATGGCGCGGTCGACGGTGTCGCGCCGGGTGAGGAATTCCTCGAGGTCGCCGCCGGCGGCGAAGGCCTGCTCGCCTTCGCCGCGCAGGATCACGCAGCGGATTTCATCGTCGGCCGAGAGCGCGGCCATCGTGGCGGCCAGGCTCTGCCACATGGCGAAGTCGACGGCGTTGAGCTTGCCCGGATTGGCCAGTGTAAGGGTGGCCACGGCGCCGTCGCGGGCGCAGAGAACAGTCCCGGCCATGGTTCTAGCTGGGAAGCTGACTCTTGGCCAGCGCCTGTCGTCCGGCGAGCAGGTGTTCGTGCATCGCCTGTTCGGCGCGCTTGGGGTCGCGTGCCTTGATCGCCGCCATGATCGCGCGGTGCTCGATCAGCGACTGCTGCAAGCGCCCTTCGATGGTCAGCGAATGCATGCGCGTCAGTTTGAGCACCTTGCGCAGGTCCTGGATCATTTGTAGCAGCCAGCGATTGCCGGAAATCTCCTGGATGCGGCGGTGGAATTCCTGGTTGGCTTCGAAGAAGCGGTCGATCTGGTTGTTCTGGGCAAAGCGTTCGAGTTCGGCGTGGATGGCTTCGAGCTTCAGGATGTCGTCAGGCTTGGCGCGGCTGGTCGCTTCGAGCGCGCAGCGTCCTTCGAGCATGGCCATCAGCGGGAAGATGTCGTCGAGGTCTTTTTCCGAAATTTCGGTCACGTAGCAGCCGCGTCGCGGCTTGAGCGTCACCAGTCCTTCCGAGGCCAGTACCTTCAGCGCTTCGCGCAGCGGCGTGCGGCTGATGCCGTAGTCGACGGCCAGCGCCTGCTCGTCGATCCAGGTGCCGGGCGGCAGTTCGTGCGCGAAAATTCGCTGGCGCAGGCGTTCGGCAACTTCCTGGTAAAGGGCGGTCTGTGCGATGCGGCTCGGGATCATGATTTCTTCAGTTAGCAAGATAGGTCACTTTGTAACTGAATATCGGGTTGGCGACAAGGCTATTGCATTCATAATTATGGATACAGTATTATCCAATCTTCGGGGTGTCAAGAACTGATTGTGGCGCGGGTCGGGAATCCAGCGCCGCGCAGACCACTAGCCCCCGGTTTCTGGCATTATCAGGCGGAAGCACCGCCTTAACGTATCGGTTTCGTGAAAGGTTTCGCCATGTCCAACCCGGATAACGCTGCTTCGTTTGACTCGTCGAATCTCGACGCCTGGAAAAAGGCCGCCGCCAAGTCGGCACCCGGCGGCAATATCGACGCGCTGAACTGGGTGACGCCGGAAGGCATCGTCGTCAAGCCACTGTATACGAAGCAGGATGTGGCCGACCTGCCGCATGCCGACACGCTGCCGGGTTTCGCCCCCTTCCTGCGCGGCCCGCAGGCGACGATGTACGCGGCGCGCCCATGGACCATCCGCCAGTACGCCGGCTTCTCCACCGCCGAAGCCTCCAACGCCTTCTACCGCAAAGCGCTGGCCGCCGGTGGTCAGGGCGTTTCGGTGGCTTTCGATCTGGCCACGCATCGCGGCTACGACTCGGACAATCCGCGCGTCCTCGGCGACGTCGGCAAGGCTGGCGTGGCGATCGACTCGGTCGAGGACATGAAGATCCTGTTCGACAGCATCCCGCTCGACAAGGTGTCGGTCTCGATGACGATGAACGGCGCCGTGCTGCCGATCCTCGCCGGCTACATCGTCGCTGCCGAAGAGCAGGGCGTGTCGCAGGACAAGCTGTCGGGGACCATCCAGAACGACATCCTCAAGGAGTTCATGGTCCGCAACACCTATATCTACCCGCCGAAGCCGTCGATGAAGATCATTTCCGACATCTTCGGCTACACGGCAAGCCACATGCCGAAGTTCAACTCGATCTCGATTTCCGGCTATCACATCCAGGAAGCCGGCGCCAACCAGGCGATCGAACTGGCCTTCACGTTGGCCGACGGCATGGAATACGTGCGCACCGGCATCGCCTCGGGCCTAGATGTGGACGCTTTCGCCGGCCGCCTGTCCTTCTTCTGGGCGGTGGGCATGAACTTCTACCTCGAAGTGGCGAAGATGCGCGCCGGCCGCCTGCTCTGGAGCCGCATCATGAGCAAGTTCGAGCCGCAGAGCGCCAAATCGCTGATGCTGCGCACGCACAGCCAGACTTCGGGCTGGTCGCTGACCGAGCAGGACCCCTACAACAACGTCGTGCGCACGACCATCGAAGCGATGGCCGCGGTATTCGGCGGCACCCAGTCCTTGCACACCAACGCGCTCGACGAAGCGATCGCGCTGCCGACCGAGTTCTCGTCGCGCATCGCGCGCAACACGCAGCTGATCATCCAGGAAGAAACGCACATCACCAGCGTCGTCGATCCGTGGGCCGGCTCGTACATGATGGAAAAGCTGACCCAGGACATGGCCGACAAGGCCTGGGGCATCATCGAGGAAATCGAGGCGATGGGCGGCATGACCAAGGCCGTCGAGTCGGGCTGGGCCAAGATGCAGGTCGAGACCTGCGCTGCCGACAAGCAGGCGCGCATTGATTCGGGCAAGGACGTGATCGTCGGCGTGAACAAGTACAAGCTGGCCAAGGAAGATCCGATCGACATTCTCGACATCGACAACCACGCCGTGCGCGATTCGCAGATCACCCGCCTGAAGAGCATCCGCACCAGCCGCGATGGTGACAAAGTCGGCGCGGCGCTCGCCGATCTGACGAAGTGCGCGGAAACCGGCGACGGCAACCTGCTCGATCTGGCGGTCAAGGCCATGCGCCTGCGCGCCACGGTCGGCGAAGTGTCGGATGCGCTGGAAAAGGTCTTCGGCCGTTTCCGCGCCAACAACCAGACCATCTCGGGAGTCTACGGAGGCGTCGTGGAAGGACAGGAAAGCTGGGAAGCGATCAAGACGGACATCGAGAAATTCAAGGAAGAGGAAGGCCGCCGGCCGCGCATCATGATCGCCAAGCTCGGCCAGGACGGCCACGACCGCGGCGCCAAGGTGGTGGCCACGGCCTTCGCCGACCTCGGTTTCGACATCGACGTCGGCCCGCTCTTCCAGACGCCGGAAGAAGCCGCGCGTCTGGCCATCGAGAACGACGTGCATGCGGTCGGCGTTTCCTCGCTGGCGGCCGGCCACAAGACCTTGCTGCCGGCGCTGGTGCAGGCGCTCAAGGATCAGGGTGCCGACGACATCATCGTTTTTGCCGGCGGCGTGATCCCGGCGCAGGACTACGACTACCTGTTCAAGGCCGGCGCCAAGGCCATTTTCGGGCCGGGAACGCGGATCGAGGATTCGGCGAGAAAAGTGATCGAAGAGATCCGCAAGGCGCGCGCCTGAGTTTGTCCGGAAGACTGCGCTGACCGAATGGACATGACGCACATGCCCGCTGCCGGACTGTCCGCCGCCGACCAGAAGCTGGTCGATGGCGTGCTGGCGCGCGGCCCGGCGCAGCGCCGGGCGCTGGCCAAGACGATTACGCTGATCGAGTCGGTGCGCGCCGACCATCAGTTGCGCGCGCAACAGGTGCTGAACGCGCTGCTGCCGCATACCGGGCGGGCGATCCGGATCGGCATCTCGGGTGTTCCGGGTGCCGGCAAGTCGACCTTCATCGAGGCGCTCGGTACTTGGCTGATCGATCAGGGCAAGCGTCTGGCCGTGCTCGCCGTCGATCCCTCGTCGTCGGTTTCCGGCGGCTCGATCCTCGGCGACAAGACGCGCATGGAGCTCTTGTGCCAGCGCGAGGAAGCCTTCATCCGCCCGAGCCCGTCGGCCGGTTCGCTCGGCGGCGTCGCCGAGAAGACGCGCGAGGCGATGCTCGCCTGCGAGGCGGCGGGCTACGACGTGATCATCGTCGAGACGGTCGGCGTCGGACAGTCGGAAACGACGGTCGCCGGCATGGTCGACATGTTCTGCCTGCTGCAGCTGCCGAACGCTGGCGACGATCTGCAGGCGATCAAGAAGGGCATCGTCGAGATCGCCGACCTGGTCGTCATCAACAAGGCCGACATCGACCCGAAGGCGGCGCAGGTGGTGCGCGCGCAGTGGAAGAACGCGCTGCACATGCTGCGCCCGACCTCTCCGAACTGGGCGCCGCCGGTGATCACGCTGTCGGCTCTGCATAAAGAGGGCATTACTGAATTCTGGGCGCAGGTCGAAAAATACTGCGCCGCACTTCAGCCTACCGGCGAGTTTGCCGCGCGTCGCCAGCGCCAGTCGGTGGGCTGGATGTGGAGCCTGATCGATTCCGGCTTGCACCAATATTTCCGCCAGCATCCGGCGGTGCGCGCCAGCCTCGCGGAACTCGGCCAGGCCGTATCCGAAGGGCGAACGACGCCGGGTGCGGCGGCGTATCGCTTACTCGAAGCACTAAAACATTGAAACAGCGAAGCATCGTTGAATTTTTGAATCACCCGATCCTGTTGAGGAGTAAACCTATGCACGACATCATCCGCCAGCTTGACGACAAGCGCTCGGCGGCGCGCCTCGGCGGCGGCGAAAAGCGTATCGCCGCCCAGCACGCCAAGGGCAAGCTGACTGCGCGCGAGCGCATCGAGCTCTTCCTCGATCCGGGTTCATTCGAAGAATGGGACATGTTCAAGGAACATCGCTGCACCGACTTCGGCATGGAGAAGCAGTCGCTGCCGGGCGATGGCGTGGTGACCGGTTACGGCACGGTGAACGGGCGGCTGATCTTCGTTTTCTCGCAGGATTTCACGGTGCTCGGCGGTTCGCTCTCCGAGACGCACGCCGAGAAGATCTGCAAGGTGATGGACCACGCGATGAAGGTCGGCGCGCCGGTGATCGGCCTCAACGACTCGGGCGGTGCGCGCATCCAGGAAGGTGTCGCTTCGCTCGGCGGCTACGCCGACGTTTTCCAGCGCAACGTGATGGCTTCCGGCGTCGTGCCGCAGATCTCGATGATCATGGGGCCCTGCGCCGGCGGCGCGGTGTATAGCCCGGCGATGACCGACTTCATCTTCATGGTCAAGGATTCGTCGTACATGTTCGTCACCGGCCCGGAAGTCGTGAAGACCGTGACGCACGAAGAAGTGACCGCCGAGGAACTCGGCGGCGCCGTGACGCACACCAGCAAGTCGGGCGTCGCCGACCTCGCCTTCGAGAACGACGTCGAAGCGCTGACCATGCTGCGCCGCTTCATCAACTTCCTGCCGGCCAACAACCGCGAGAAGCCGCCAGTGCAGCCGACCAACGATCCGGCCGAGCGCCTCGACTTCTCGCTCGACACGCTGGTGCCGGACAACGCGAACAAGCCCTACGACATGAAGGAGCTGATCATCAAGATGGTCGATGATTGCGACTTCTTCGAGATCCAGCCCGAGTACGCGAAGAACATCATCACCGGTTTTGCGCGCATGGACGGCCACACGATCGGCATCGTCGCCAACCAGCCGCTGGTGCTGGCCGGCTGTCTCGACATCAAGAGCTCGATCAAGGCGGCGCGCTTCGTTCGTTTCTGCGACGCCTTCAATATTCCGGTGGTGACCCTAGTCGACGTGCCGGGCTTCATGCCGGGCACTTCGCAGGAATACGGCGGCATCATCAAGCACGGCGCCAAGCTGCTCTACGCCTACGCCGAATGCACGGTGCCGAAAGTCACGCTGATCACGCGCAAGGCCTACGGCGGCGCCTACGACGTGATGAGTTCGAAGCACCTGCGCGGCGACGTCAACATGGCCTGGCCGTCGGCCGAAATTGCCGTGATGGGCCCGAAGGGCGCCGTCGAGATCATCTTCCGCGAGGAAAAGGGCGACCCGGAAAAGCTCGCGCAGCGCGAAGCCGAGTACAAGGCCAAGTTCGCCAATCCCTTCGTGGCCGGCGCGCGCGGCTTCATCGACGACGTCATCATGCCGAACGAAACGCGCAAGCGCATCTGCCGTTCGCTGGCCATGCTGCGCGACAAGAAAATCGACAATCCGTGGCGCAAGCACGGCAACATTCCGCTGTAAGCGTCAGGGAGGATTAGCAAAAATGTTCAAGAAAATTCTGATTGCCAACCGCGGCGAGATCGCTTGCCGCGTCATCAAGACCGCCCGCAAGATGGGAATCAAGACGGTTGCCGTCTACTCGGAAGCCGACCGCGATTCACTGCACGTCGAACTTGCCGACGAAGGCGTCTGCATCGGCCCGGCCGCGTCGAAGGAATCGTATCTGGTGATCGACAAGATCATCGCCGCCTGCAAGCAGACCGGCGCCGAAGCCGTCCATCCGGGCTACGGCTTCCTGTCTGAGAACGCCGAATTTTCGCGCCGTCTCGAAGAGGAAGGCATCGTCTTCATCGGTCCGAAGCACTACTCGGTCGGCCAGATGGGCGACAAGATCGCTTCCAAGAAGCTGGCCAAGGAAGCCAAGGTCAACACCATTCCCGGCTACGCCGACGCGATCGATACCGCGGAACACGCCGTCGAGATCGCCAAGGGCATCGGTTATCCGGTGATGATCAAGGCCTCGGCCGGCGGCGGCGGCAAGGGCCTGCGTGTCGCCTTCAACGACCAGGAGTGTTTCGAGGGCTTCACGTCGTGCCGCAACGAAGCGAAGACGGCTTTCGGCGACGATCGCATCCTGATCGAGAAATACGTCCTCGAGCCGCGTCACATCGAAATCCAGGTGCTCGGTGACGCGCACGGCAATACGGTCTATCTGCACGAGCGCGAGTGCTCGATCCAGCGCCGGCACCAGAAGGTGATCGAAGAGGCACCAAGCCCCTTCCTCGACCCGGCGACGCGCAAGGCGATGGGCGAGCAGGCGGTGGCGCTGGCCAAGGCGGTCAATTACCAGTCGGCGGGTACCGTCGAGTTCGTCGTCGGCGCCGACAAGTCGTTCTACTTCCTCGAGATGAACACCCGCCTGCAGGTCGAGCATCCGGTCACCGAAATGATCACCGGCCTCGATCTCGTCGAGCAGATGATCCGCGTCGCCGCTGGCGAGAAGCTTTCCTTCACCCAGGACGATCTGAAGATCAACGGCTGGGCGATGGAATGCCGGATCAACGCCGAAGATCCCTTCCGCGGCTTCCTGCCGTCGACCGGGCGTCTCGTCAGGTTCGATCCGCCGGCGCCCGTCGACGGCCATGTGCGCGTCGATACCGGCGTCTACGACGGCGGCGAAATCTCGATGTACTACGATTCGATGATCGCCAAGCTGATCGTGCACGGCGCGACGCGCGAGCAGGCGATTTCCCGCATGCGCGGCGCCCTGAACGCCTTCGTGATTCGCGGCATCAGCTCGAACATCCCCTTCCAGGCGGCGCTGATGCAGCATCCGCGTTTCCAGTCGGGCAACTTCAACACCGGTTTCATCGCCGAAGAATATCCGCAGGGTTTCGATGCGTCGATGGTGCCGCACGACGATCCGGCCTTGTTGATTTCTGTCGCCGCTTTCGTGCATCGCCGCTACATCGACCGCGCCGCGAAGGTGTCCGGGCAGCTCGCAGGCCACGAACGCAAGGTCGGCGACGACTGGGTGGTACTGCGCGGCGGCGTGCAGCATCTGGTCAACGCCACGCCGATCGACGGCGGCTACGCCATCGAGTACAAGGGCGACAGATACGAGATCGTCTCGAACTGGCGCCTCGGCCAGCCGATCATGCACGGCACCTGCAACGGCGAGGAATTCACCCTTCAGCTCGAGCGCCACAACCTGAAATACCGCCTGTTCCATTGGGGCGCGCAGGTCGATCTGACGGTGCTTACGGCGCAGGCCGCCAGCCTGCTCGCGCTGATGCCGGAAAAGGCGCCGCCCGATCTGTCGAAGTTTCTACTCTCGCCGATGCCGGGCCTGCTGCGCGAAGTCAGCGTCAAGGAGGGCCAGGACGTGAAGGCCGGCGAGAAGCTGGCGGTGATCGAGGCGATGAAGATGGAAAACATCCTCAAGGCCGATCAGGACTGCAAGGTCAAGAAGCTGGTCGCGAAGATGGGCGAAAGCCTGTCGGTCGATCAGGTGATCATCGAGTTCGAATAACGCCCGTCGGCCGTGCCGGTGCGAACCGGCACGCTGTCCCTCAAGCAAAAACCCGCGCGCCAGCGGGTTTTTGCTTTTGCGCGATAAAAAACGAAATTATTTGATAAAGATCAATGTTCCCACCTTTACATGCTGCCAATTGAGGAATAGAGTCGCATGCGAGCCAACCGTTTTTACGACTGGAACGCCCAGAATGAAGTCCCCTCGCTACGCCTCTTTTCTTGCAGTGCTTTCCGTGATTTTCTTCTTTAGCGGCGCCGCCGCAGGCGCTTCGCTCGGAACGCTGGAAGAGATGGGGATGCGTCAGGTCGCCAATAATGTGTATGTCGATACTGACATGGCAAGCGACCGCGCAAAGGAACTCCTGCCCCTCGTCGCCGAGGCGCGGCGGCGCGTCGCTGCCTATTACGGCGAAGCCGTCGCGCGGCCGAACATCATCTTCTGCGCTAGCGCCGACTGCTATCGAAACTTCGGCGCCATCGGGCTCGGTTTTACCGACGGCACGAATGTAATCATTTCGCCGCACGGCCAAAGCGCTGCAATCGTTGCCCATGAACTCGCGCATATGGAATTGAGTGTCCGGGTCGGTGGCTTTGCCAAAGTGCTGGAGCGTGTTCCGCAGTGGTTCGACGAGGGGCAAGCGGTTATCGTGAGCCAGGCGGAAGAATTCTCCGAAGAGGCGTGGAAAAAGGCGACGCGCAACGGCGCCGACGCGCCTTCCCTTTTATCCCTGCAAGCGACGGCCGACTGGAATCGCATTACCGGACCGAACGGCGAGAACATGCAACTCTCCTACGGCACCGCGCGCCGCGAAGTCGGCCGCTGGTTCGGCACTGCCGGCCTGCCCGGCTTCCACGCCCTGCTCTCCGCGTTGTCCAGCGACGATGCCTTCGATGCCGCCTACTCGCGCATCGAAGGAGCGCATTCCCGCAAGCACTCCCATTCAGTCGTTTCGGCGAACTCCGCCCTGCCACCGGGCAAGAGCAGCGGCTCGGAAATCCCCTCGGAGTGGGCCAGCCGTGGTTTCGAGCGAGCCACCTGGTGAGCGACAGCACCTCCGCCTGAAAAGCGGTATTGCGACCGAATCAACAAAAACTCCCCCAGCCGGAAAAGCTGGGGGAGTTTTTTTATTTGAAACGGCTCTCGCTTGGTTCTTGCTTGATTCCCGCGTAATTCGCTCAGTCGCCGTAGAAAGCCCGATGGTAGCCATTGTGGCTCGTCTCGATGCCGGAGCCGCCCGAGCCAAAAGCCGCCTTGCCCATCGTGTCTGAACTGCCGCTCGACCACGCGCCAAGACCGTTGGTCGTCAGGACGACGATACCACCCTTCGGTCCAGCGAACGGAGTGGCCGCCGCCATACCATACGCGGCCTTGCCCATGGTGCTGCCCGTTTCGGTCAGTGTCGTGCCGGAATCGCCGAAGAAAGCCCGTTGATAAGCGCCATGCGCATCCGCCAGCGCTGTTCCGCTTGCTGCCATCAAGCCGCTAAGGGCGATCGCTACGGATAATGTTTTTGCTTTCATGATTGTTCTCCTCAACAAAACGTCGTACATCAACAGTCATCAGTGAGGGAAGCTTGCTACGAAAAAGGTAGGCGAGAACTTCACCCGAACCGACTTCCGCATTTTCTGTGACTTTCCATTGCACGGTTGCTTCCAGCAGTAATTGCTTGATCCGTGTGCTTTTTAGTCGGGGAGAAGCGGGGAAACCTTACAAGGTAATTTCGTTGCTCGCCTAATTCGTTTCGCAGATCCAGCGTTCGTAGTCGCTGCCGCGTTCGATACAGGACGACAGCTTGATGGCGAGCGGCTGTGGATGGTGTAGTTTGATCGACAGTGCGCGGGCCGGGACGCCGGCGGGAAGGAAGACCGACGGCGGGGCATCGACCGGCTCGGCGCCAGGCAGGAGAAACGCCGGCTGGCGCGATACCTTGCCCATCGGGCGTTCGCCGACTTCGGCGACGAGCGGCAGCGGCTCGCCGGGCAGCAGTCTGGCGACCGCGTGCAGGCTGCCATCGGCGTGCATGCAAAGGCGGTATACGGTCGCCAGGGCAAAACGGGAAGCGCCGGGCAACTGCACGGCCAGCAGGCATTTGTTGTTGAGCCGGGCATCGCCGTTGCCGGGGGGGCGGCAAAGCTGCAACTCGCCGCTCGCTGCGCCGGCCAGCGCCGCCGAATCGGAGGCTGCCGCCAGGAGCCAGCTTTCCGGTTTGCTGGCATTCGCCTCTTCGCTGGTGCGCGCGACGTGGCCGAAAATGGCGATTTGCTCCTGCTCCCGGCGATTGATCGAACTGGGCTCTTCGGCCTGTTTCAGGCTCTTGCCGCCGAGTTGGCGATGAATGTTCTCCAGCCCGACGGCGACCTTTGCCGCGGGCGAGCCGACCTCAGCCGGCGCGGCAATCGGGAGTGGATGCTTGAGGTTCTCGGTCAGTGTTTTCAGCAGCGCGCTGCAGGCCGCGCTGGAAATTCCGCTGCCCAGTTTGAGCTCTTCCGGGGACTCGCCAGCGGCGAGCGATTCGACGCGCTTGCGCATCTTGCGCAAGACGTTGTCGAGGGCCAGCCAGCGTGGAATGCCAGGCGCGCTTCCCGGCGCCATCGTCGGGCGGTCGAGCGACAGATCGAGTGCGATGCTGTGCGACTTCGGCCTGCTGTCGGGCGTCGCCGTGATCTCGGCCTGTTCGCGCCAGCGTGCCAGCCAGCGCGTCGCCGCGGCGAACTGATTGCGCGAGAGTTCGAAGGGGCGCGCCAAGTGCAGCAGCAGGATCATCGCATATTGGCCGCTGACGGTCGATTCGCTGGTTTCGCCGAGCAGCCGGTCGGAAACCGGATCGCGCGCCACGCCCATCTGTTCGGCGGAGGCGAGGACGGCATGCAGATTCCGCCAGAATTCCCCCTCCATTTCGAGCATGCCGAGATAGCTGGTCATTTGCTCCCGGCGCAGGCAGGACATCGTGCGATGTGCGATTTTCGCCTTGAGGTCGGCCACCTCCGGGGTGTCGTCGAGACAGGCGCGCAGGCAGTGCAGGTAACCGACCGTGCAGCTTTGCCACAGCCGGCGCGAGGTATCTAGCGCGACTTGTTCCGAGGACCACAGCGGGATCGGGCGGTTCTCGAAACGGCGCTGCGCGTCGCCGTCGATGGTAAACAGCACCTTGCGCAGGACTTCGAGCGTCTTGAAGCGCTCGCGCGGCGCCATGCGATAGGCGTTGAGGGCCTGGATCTGCCGCGTCAGTTCGATCTGCATCGCCGCGACGTTAGCCTGCGGCTGCTGGGCCAGCCAAGCCTCGGCCGCAGCGGAGTCGGCAAACGCAGCTCGGTTGTCGGGCTGGGTGACGGGCAGGGAAAACCAGGTCATTGCTTATCTCCTCCTTCGCTAGGGCGGTAACCGGTCTGCGCCGGCTTGCCGCAACGGCAGTTTAGCGGCTCAGCCGGGTAAAGGCATCAATCACTTCCGGCGGCGCCTGCACCAATTCGATCAGCACGCCCTCGCCGGCAATCGGGAATTCGTCGTTGGCTTTCGGGTGCAGGAAGGTGATATCGAAACCGGCCGCGCCCTTGCGGATTCCGCCTGGGGCAAAACGCACGCCTTTGGCGTTCAACCATTCGACGGCGCCGGGCAGGTCGTCGATCCACAAACCGACGTGGTTGAGCGGCGTGGTATGCACCGCTGGCTTCTTTTCCGGATCGAGCGGCTGCATCAGATCGACTTCGACCTTGAACGGACCCGTGCCCATTGCCGTGATGTCCTCATCGACGTTCTCGCGTTCGCTCACGAAGTTGCCGGTAATCTCCAGGCCAAGCATATCGACCCATAGCTGGCGCAGTTTCATCTTGTCCGGCCCGCCGATGGCGATTTGCTGGATACCGAGGACTTTGAACGGGCGTTGGCTCATGGCGGGTTTCCTTGCATTAAAAATACATAATTATAAAGAGTTTGCCTGCCAGCCACCGCTTCCCCATCAATCGCGTGCGCCTCGGCGAATCGCTGCTGTAGCGGCAATCTCGCCGCTGCGCGAAAAGGCTTCGACATTCGCTTCGATGGCATCGGGGTCGTACAGATAGTTGACCATCAGTCCGTATGATTGTTGCAGGCCGCGTGCCGAGGTGTCGGCCAGGTAGTTCAGGCGTTCGATGCGTGCGCCGTTGCCCAGGTGGAAGCGGGCGACCGGGTCGTACGGGCGGTCGCCGGTTTTCGCGGTCAGCAAATAACGGGCGGCCAGACGCGCCAAGCCCGGTTGCAGCAGGCGGGCGAGCCGGGTATTGGCGGCCCAGTTGTCGTCGGCGAGCAGTTGGCGAATGTCGTCGGCACCGGCGATGGTGATTCCCTTCGCCGTGCAGCACCGTGCGATGCGTTCAAGGTCCTCGGCGCTGAACGCTTGCAGCCATGCCGCCGGGTGTTTTTCGCCCCAGCGCCGCAGCGAGGGCAGCGGCGAGAGCGTGGCAAAGGTGGTCAGGCGCGGATAATCGCGTTTCAGGTCATCGACCACCCGCTTGAGCAGGAAGTTGCCGAAGGAGACGCCGCGTAGGCCGGCCTGCGTATTCGAGATCGAGTAGAAGATCGCCGTCGTCGCGCGGCGCGCGTCGAACACCGGCGCGTGCTCGTCGAGCACCGCCTGCACGTTGTCGGCCAGATGGTCGGTGAGCGCGACCTCGACGAAAATCAGCGGCTCCATCGGCATGCGCGGATGGAAAAAGGCATAGCAGCGGCGATCCGAATCGAGGCGGTTCTTGAGATCGCTCCACGAGCGGATTTCATGCACGGCTTCGTATTCGATCAGCTTCTCGAGCAACGCCGCCGGCGAGTTCCAGGTGATCCTTTGCAGCTCGAGAAAGCCGACGTCGAACCAGGCGCCGAGGCGGGATTCGAGTTCGCGATCGAGTGAGCGCAGCGCCGGGTCTTTGTCGAGATGATGCAGCAGGTCGGCGCGCAGATCGACGAGAAATTTGACGCCCTGCGGCAGCGCGTTGAACTGCGTCAGGATGCGCAGGCGCGACGAGCGCATGGCGTCGCGCATGGCCGACTCCGCCTCCCATTGGGCGGCACTGCCGATGGCTTGCTGATAGGCCTGATGGGCTGCCGAGACCGCTCGCGGATCGGGCCCGAATTCGTTGGCGACGATGCGCAGAAAGGCCGCGCGGCCTTCCGCGTCGAGCTGCAGGTAAGTGCCGGCAAGGCGCCCGGCGCGCTGCCGGGTCGAGATTTCGCCACCGATTCCGGCGGCGCACTCCTGGAGTTGCTCGCGGATACGCGTCAGCAACTGCTCGTTCGGCCCCGGCGTCTTCTCGTCGCGCAGCAGCTTGCGGACGCGGCGCAAGCCGCGGACGACGATGCTGTCGGTGTGATGGTCTGACATCTGCGATTCCTCCCGGTGATGCGCCGCGCGCCTGAATCGGGGATTGTCGTCAGTCCTTCTGCCGGTACGACCAGACGGCCAGGGCGATGCCGGCCAGGATCATCGGCAGCGACAGCCATTGCCCCATGCTGACGGTCTGCGACAGGCCAAAGATACCATCATCCGGCGTACGGAAGAATTCGGCGATGAAGCGGAAGCCGCCGTAACCGATCAGGAAGACGCCGGAGATCGCGCCGCGTGGCCGGACGCCACGCGAATAGAGCCAGAGGATGACAAATAATGCGACGCCTTCGAGCCCGGCCTGGTAGAGCTGCGACGGGTGGCGCGGCAGATTGTCGACCTGCGGGAAAATCATGGCCCACGGCAGCGCCGGGTCGGCGATGCGGCCCCACAACTCGCCGTTGATGAAATTGCCGATCCGCCCGGCGGCCAGCCCGAGCGGTACCAGCGGCGCGATGAAGTCGGTGATCTCCAGCCAGGTGCGCGAAGTCTTGCGCGCATACAGCCACATGGCGACCAGCACGCCGAGGAAGCCGCCGTGGAAGGACATGCCGCCCTTCCACACCGCGGCGATTTCGAGCGGGTGCGAGAAATAATAGCCCGGCTCATAAAACACCACCTGCCCGAGGCGGCCGCCGACGATCACGCCGAGCATGCCGTAAAACAGCAGGTCATCGAGTTGCGGCACCGTCCAGCCGGCCTTCGACAGTTGCGGGTGGGCGAGGATGCGCTGCCGGCCGAGCCACCAGAACTGGAGAAAGGCGGCCAGATACATCAGGCCGTACCAGCGGATGGACAGCGGGCCGAACGAAAGTGCAACGGGGTCGAACTGGGGATGGATCAGCATGACGAACTCAATAATAATCGGTAATCGTAGCGGCGTGACGCAGCGCTCGACGAGGCATTTTAGCGGACGCTAGCGCCGGCTTGCGGACGCGCTTCCGCCCCGCCCTGCGGGTAAGGCGCGCCGTTCTCGTGGCTTGGGTGCCGTGCGGCGGTCGAAAAATTCGGCCTGTTGCGCTTGCTCGATTTTTTGCGGTCATGACCTATCCACGACGCCTGCCCGGCGCATCCGTTGCGGATAGTATCTTATCGACGGCGTCCTGCTCTATTCCGCTGCCATTGGCGCTAAGGGCCGTGGACCGGGTGCGGTGGAATTCCAGCAAGACCCCGAGCAGGTGAACTCGCTAACTCACTGCTCGCTGAAGCGGATCGAATTTCGCCCCGCCTTTTTGGCCCGGTACATCGCTGCATCGGCCTGCTTGATGATGTCGTCCGGGCTGGCTTGGTGGTCGATGAAGAGGGTCACGCCGATGCTGGCCGAACAATGATGTTCGACCGTCGTTTCGATTTTCCCTTCCTGCGCGACGGTCAGAAAATAGGGTTCGGCCAGGGCCGTGCGTATTTTCTCCGCAATGATCCCGGCCTGCGCCGTGGATTCGGCCTTATTCACCTCGAGTTCATTGATCATCACGACGAACTCGTCGCCGCCGAAGCGCGCCACGGTGTCCATTTCACGGACGCAGGCTTTGAGGCGGTCGGCCGCCTCGATCAGCAGCAAGTCGCCGACTTCATGCCCGTGCGTATCGTTCAGCGGCTTGAAATTATCCAGATCGAGAAAAATTACGGCGGCGTAACGTTCGTTGCGCATGCTGGCGGCCATCGTCTGGTTCAGGCGATCGTTGAGCAGCCGACGATTCGGCAGTTTGGTGAGCGGGTCGTAGAACGCCAGCTGCCGCACATGCTCTTCGGTCTGCTTGCGCTCGGTGATGTCGTGCGACACCACGACGACGCGTGTAATCCGTCCTTCGCCATCCCGGATGACGCTGCCGCGCGATTCCATTTCGCGGATGCTGCCGTCGGCCATCAGGAAGCGATAGTCGATCTGGCGTCCGCGGCCTGTTTGCACGGTTTCCCGGAAGACCTGTTTGACGCGCTCCAGGTCTTCGGGATGGATTTCGGCGAAGGAGTCCGTGCCGCGCAAGTCATCCGCCGAACCGAAGAACTGCGCATACGAAGGGCTGTTGTAGAGTCGCCGTCCATCCAGATCGAGGACTGCGATGAAGTCGCCGATGTTTTCCGCGATCAGGTGGAAAAATTCCTTTTGTTCGCGCAAGGCTTCTTCCGTGCGCTTGTGTTCGGTGATGTCGCTCAGGACGACATGGCTGATCGGCTTGCCGTCGAGGTCCTGCGCGGCAACCGCAGCCAGATGCACCCAAAGCGTCGTCCCATTCCCTTTCACCAGTCGCAACTCGCACGGCGGCGACGCGCCGGCGGCGATCAGCTGCTGGCGGTGCTGGTCGTAGATGTCTTGGTCCGCCGGAAGGATAAAACGGGCGATCGGCTGCATGATGAGCCCGCCCCTGGGGACGCCCAGCATCGTGGTGACCGTGAAGTTGGCCTGTGCGATCCGCTGATCCGCATCGAGGGTGCAGCAACCGACAGGCGCGAGATCGTAGAGCTCGATATAGCGCGCTCTCGAGGCGCACAATGCGGCCTGCGCCCGGCGCAGTTCCTCGTTCTGCATTTGCAGTTGAAGTTGCTGTACGCGCAACTCGTGGAGCTGTTGCTGCAGTGCTTCGGTCGAAAGTTCTTCGTGCGTTTCCAGTGACTCGATCAGGCTTTGCCGCGCGATCACTTCGGCGCGCCTGCGCAGGGCCTTTTCCGAACTGAGCAAGGGGGCGCCGACCAGACGGTTATCGTCGCCCGCGATTTTGCTCCGCCCGGCGTTCCGCGCTTTTTGATTCATGTGCCCGCTCCGCTGTGGCAACACGTCTGCACCCATTCACGTCTGCTTGCCCGGCCAGCACGTCGGTGCATTGCGGGCAGGCGCCGGGACGCCCGTGTCTTTCGGACATCCCGATGCACGAGGAAGGGCCGGCATCGCGTCGGTCGTGCGATCTCCTAGCCTCCGCTCGAACTCATCGATCATCCTGCCGTCAAACTGTGAAAGCAAGCTAATTTGTTGCGAAGGGGCGGGGGGCGCCATGGATTCTCCGTCGGTTTTCATTGTTGAGTGCTGCGGCGGCACTTCTTTCCGGTCGGCCGGCATGCTCGGCAAGAGATCGGTAATGGATGAAGGATCCAGGAAGGCAAGAATCAGGCAAGAGTCGGTGTTGCTTGCTACCAAGCTTACCTATCCGGCTCGGTGCCCGTAATACACTCGTCCGCGTATTTGACCTACCCGAGAGAGAGTAGAGAGTAGCGGGATGTGCAGGCCGCCCGAGCGATCAACTTGAGAACTCAATGCAACGCAAGTTCGGTAGAATTGGCTGTTCGGTTTTGATCGTTATCGTTTTGGAGTTTCGCCATGCCCCAGTATCGTTCCCGCACCTCGACCCACGGCCGCAACATGGCCGGCGCTCGCGCCCTGTGGCGCGCTACCGGCATGAAGGATGGCGACTTCGGCAAGCCGATCATCGCCGTGGTCAACTCCTTCACCCAGTTCGTGCCGGGGCACGTGCACCTGAAGGATATGGGGCAACTGGTGGCGCGCGAGATCGAGGCGGCCGGCGGCATCGCCAAGGAATTCAACACCATCGCCGTCGATGACGGGATCGCCATGGGCCACGACGGGATGCTCTATTCGCTGCCGTCGCGCGACCTGATCGCCGACTCGGTCGAGTACATGGTCAACGCGCACTGCGCCGATGCCATGGTGTGCATCTCGAACTGCGACAAGATCACGCCGGGCATGCTGATGGCGGCGATGCGCGTGAACATTCCGACCATCTTCGTTTCCGGCGGGCCGATGGAAGCCGGCAAAGTGAAAATGACGGATGGCCAGATCATCCACCTCGACCTCGTTGACGCGATGGTCAAGGCCGCCGACGACAGCGTGTCGCAGGCCGATCTCGACGAAATCGAGCGCTCCGCCTGCCCGACCTGCGGCTCCTGCTCCGGCATGTTCACCGCCAACTCGATGAATTGCCTGACCGAGGCGCTCGGCTTCTCGCTGCCGGGCAACGGCACGATGCTGGCCACGCACGCCGACCGCAAGGAACTCTTCCTCAAGGCCGGCCGTCAGGTCGTCGAACTCTGCCGGCGCTATTACGAGCACGACGACGCCTCGGTGCTGCCGCGCGCGATCGGCTCCTTTGCCGCGTTCGAGAACGCCATGACGCTCGACGTGGCGATGGGCGGCTCGACCAACACCGTGCTGCACATCCTCGCCACGGCGCAGGAAGCCGGCGTCAACTTCACGATGGCCGACATCGACCGCATCTCGCGCAAGGTGCCCTGCCTGTGCAAGGTGGCGCCGATGACCGACAAGTACCATATCGAGGACGTGCATCGCGCCGGCGGCATTTTCGGCATTCTCGGCGAACTGGATCGCGCCGGCCTGCTGCATACCGACGTGCCGACCATCCACGCCAAGACGCTGGGCGATGCGCTGTCGGTCTGGGACGCCAGCCGCGCCCACGATCTCAAGGTGTCGACCTTCTTCAAGGCCGCACCGGGCGGCGTGCCGACGCAAACCGCCTTTTCGCAGGATAGACGCTTCAACGAGCTCGATCTCGACCGCACACACGGCTGCATCCGCGACAAGGCCAACGCCTACTCGCAGGAAGGCGGCCTCGCCGTGCTCTACGGCAACATCGCCGAAGACGGCTGCATCGTCAAAACGGCCGGCGTCGACGAGAGCATCTGGAAGTTCACCGGCAAGGCGCGCGTCTTCGAGAGTCAGGACGACGCCGTTGCGGCGATCCTCGGCGACGCCGTACACGCCGGCGACGTCGTGGTGATCCGCTACGAAGGGCCGAAGGGTGGTCCCGGCATGCAGGAGATGCTGTACCCGACCTCCTACCTGAAATCGAAGGGCCTCGGCAAGGCCTGCGCGCTGCTCACCGACGGGCGCTTCTCAGGCGGCACCTCGGGCCTGTCGATCGGCCATGCTTCGCCGGAAGCGGCGCAGGGCGGGGCGATCGGTCTGGTCGAAGAAGGCGATTCGATCGAAATCGACATCCCGCAGCGCCGCATCCATCTGGCCGTTTCCGACGCCGTGCTCGCCGCCCGTCGTGTCGCGATGGATGGCAAGGGGGCTGCGGGCTGGCAGCCGGTGGCCGAACGGCAGCGCGTCGTTTCCAAGGCCCTGCAAGCCTACGCGCTGATGGCCACCTCGGCCGCGACCGGCGCGGTGCGCGACCTCGAGCAACTGAAGAAGCGCTGATCGTTTGTCGCTCCCGCTCTGGCTCGCTTTTCTCGCGACGGTCATCGCCGTCGCCGTTTCGCCGGGGCCGGGAGCGGTGACCAGCATGAGCGCCGGCCTGCGCCACGGCTATGGGGCGGCGCTGCGCGCCATCCTCGGCTTGCAGGCGGCGCTGATCGTCCAGCTGGCGGTCGTCGCCGCCGGCCTCGGTGCCTTGCTGGCGACCTCAGCGTGGGCTTTCGATTTCGTCAAGTTCTCCGGCGCGGCCTACCTGATCTGGCTTGGCATCCAGAAATGGCGCGCAGCGCCGCATGAAATGGACGCAAGCACCGTCGCGCTGGCGCCGCGCGGCCTCTTCGTGCAGGGCCTGCTGGTCAATCTGAGCAATCCGAAGGCGATCGTCTTCGTCGCCGCGCTGGTGCCGCAATTCATCGATCCCGCGCGGCCGCAATGGCCGCAGTTCCTGATCATCGGCCTGACGATGTGTGCCGTCGATACGCTTGTCATGTCGGGTTATGCGCTGCTTGTGGCGCGGCTGCGCCGCTGGCTGCACGATCCCAGCGCGTTGCGCGCGCAAAACCGTCTGTTCGGCGGCATTTTCGTCGTCGCTGGGCTCCTGCTCGCCACCTCGAGCCGGCATTGAGCGTGGCTTTCATGCCGCCCGGTCAACGCGCGAAGGGGCGGCTGCGTTTATTGCCTGTCGCCGGTTTTCGGTCTGCAAACCCTGCTCAAGAGGCTTTCCAAGCCGGGCAAAGTGAAATAAGATCGGCGCGTTGCAACCCCCATCCACTGAACGGAGCGAGAGCATGAAAGCAATCTACGTGTCCCTGCTGGCTGCCGCCGGCATCCTGTCCGCCGGCGCTGTGCAGGCTGACGAAGCGCTGGCCAAGGCCAAAAACTGTCTGGCCTGCCACTCGGTCGACAAGAAGATCGTCGGCCCGGCCTACAAGGATGTTGCCAAGAAATATGCCGGCCAGAAGGATGCCGAAGCCAAGCTGGCCGAGAAGGTCATCAAGGGTGGCAAGGGTTCGTGGGGCGAAGTGCCGATGCCGCCGAACCCGGCCGTCAAGCCCGAAGAAGCGACCAAGCTGGTGAAGTGGATTCTCAGCCTGAAGTAATCGCTGACGCGCAGTAAAAAAACCGGCCGCGTGCCGGTTTTTTATTTCCCCGGAAAGCGCATGATTTGCCCGTCCCCTTGTATTGACAAGGCGTCTGCGCCTCCGCAGAATCAGTTGTCGTATTCGTTTCCTTCATTCAATTCCGTATCCGGAGGTAGAACCATGCAGTTTTCGCGAGTTCCCGGCATGACGCTTGCCATTGTTGCCGCCATTGCCCTGATCGGCTGCGGTCAGAAGGAAGAACCGAAGCCGCAGGCGGCCGCGCCGGCCGCTGCGCCGGTTCCCGCGCCGAAGCCCGAAGTGACCGTCAAGCTCGGCCATGTGGCGCCGCTGACCGGCCCGCAGGCTCACCTCGGCAAGGACAACGAGAACGGCGCACGCATGGCGGTCGACGAGCTGAACGCCAAAGGACTGGAAATCGGCGGCGCCAAGGTCAAGTTCGAACTGCTCGCAGAGGACGATCAGGCCGACCCGAAACAGGGCACCATCGTTGCCCAGAAACTGGTCGACGCCAAGGTTAACGGCGTGATCGGACACCTCAATTCGGGGACCACCATCCCGGCTTCGAAGATTTATTCCGATGCCGGCATTCCGCAGATCTCCGGCTCGGCGACCAACCCGAAATACACGCAACAGGGCTTCAAGACGGCTTTCCGCGTGATGGCTAACGATGTGCAGCAAGGCAAGATCCTTGGCGAATACGCGACCAAACAACTGGGCGCCAAGAGCGTTGCGATCATCGACGACCGCTCGGCCTATGGCCAGGGGCTCGCCGACGAGTTCAAGAAGGCCGTCGAGGCCGCCGGCGTCAAGATTGTGGCTACCGAGTTCACCAACGACAAGGCGACCGACTTCGCGGCGATCCTGACCAAGATCAAGTCGAAGAAGCCGGACGTCGTTTTCTACGGCGGCATGGACGCGCAGGGCGGCCCGATGGCCAAGCAGATGAAGACGCTGGGTCTGAAGTCGGCAAAATTCCTGACCGGTGACGGCGGTTGCACGCCGGAATTCATCAAGCTCGGCGGCGAAGCGACGGAAGGCCAGTACTGCTCTCTGCCTGGCGTACCGCTCGACAAGATGCCGCTTGGCAAAGATTTCGGCGACAAGTTCACCGCCAAGTACGGCCAGATCCAGCTTTATGCCCCGTACGTCTATGACGCGGTGATGGTTGCCGCCGATGCCATGAAGCGCGCCAATTCGGTCGAGCCGGCGAAGTATATCGATGCGATCGGCAAGACCGACTACCAGGGCGTCACCGCGAAAATCCAGTTCGACGAACTGGGCGATCTGAAGGGCGGTTCGGTCTCGCTGTATCAGGTCAAGGGCGGCAAGTGGGAATACCTGGAGACTCTCGGCGGCGGTATGGCGGAAGCAGGCAAGGAAGCCGTCGCCGACGCCAAGAGCGCGGTTGTCGAAGCCAAGGACGCGGTGAAGGAGGCGGCCAAGGCTACTGGTGAAGCCGCCAAGGCGACCGGTGCAGCGGCCAAGGAAATGGCCCGGGAAGGCGTCAAGGCGGGCGCCGACGCGGTGAAGAACGCGGCCGAAGCGACCAAGGCGGCGGTCGACAAGAAGTAGACGGCGGTACTCCTGTTAAAATGGAACGGCACCTGCGGGTGCCGTTTCCATATCCGTTATCAAGCCAGCTTCAAAAACCGTTTCTTCCGCCGCTTCTCTATTACATTGGCTTTCGATGGATATTCTCATCCAGCAAATCATCAACGGGCTGGTGCTCGGCAGTATCTACGCGCTGGTCGCGCTCGGTTATACGATGGTGTACGGCATCATGGGCCTGATCAATTTTGCCCACGGTGAAGTGGTGATGATCGGCGCGCTGGTCGCGCTCGGCGTGATCAAGCTGCTCGCCAACAGCGGCCTGCCCGGCGTGGTCGTCGTCCTGATCGGCCTGTTCGTTGCCGCGCTGGTCTGCATGGCGGTTGGCTTCACCATCGAGCGTGTCGCCTACCGGCCTTTGCGCAAGGCGCCCAAACTCGCGCCGCTGATCACGGCGATCGGCGTTTCGATCGTCCTGCAGAATCTCGCCATGCTGATCTGGGGGCGCAACTACCACGCCTTTCCGCCGATCCTGCCGAACGGCGAGCACGAAATCCTCGGCGCGACGATCACCAGCATCCAGATCGCCATCGTCATCATCGCCGCGACGATGATGGGCGGCCTGATGCTGCTTATCCACCGCAGCCGCCTCGGCCGCGCCATGCGCGCGACGGCCGAGAATCCGGCGATCGCCCAGCTGATGGGCGTGAACATCAACCAGATCATCTCGCTGACCTTCGTCATCGGTTCGGCCCTGGCGGCGGTGGCCGGCGTGATGGTCAGCGCCAACTACTCGATCGCGCACTACTACATGGGCTTCGTCCTCGGCCTGAAAGCCTTCACCGCGGCCGTGCTCGGCGGCATCGGCAATCTCGCCGGCGCGATGCTCGGCGGCATCCTGCTCGGCCTGATCGAATCGCTCGGCGCGGGTTACATCGGCGACCTGACCGGTGGCTTCTTCGGCAGCAACTATCAGGACGTCTTCGCCTTCCTGGTGCTGATCGGTGTGCTGGTTTTCCGCCCCTCGGGGCTGGTCGGCGAGAAAGTGGCGGAGCGCGCATGACTTTCTTCGAAAGCCTGCGCCGTAACCGCCGGGCAGCGACCGGCGCGCTGTTCTTCCTCGGCATCCTGCTTGCCGTGCTGCCGTTTACGGTCGGCAACCTGCTCGGCAACTCCTGGCTGCGCATCCTTGATTTCGCGCTGCTCTACATCATGCTGGCGCTCGGTTTGAACATCGTGGTCGGTTTCGCCGGCCTGCTCGACCTCGGCTACATCGCCTTCTACGCGGTCGGCGCCTATTTCTACGCGCTGCTCGCCAGCCCGCACTTCGGCCTGCACCTGCCGGTGTGGCTGATCATTCCCGGCGGCGCCGCGCTCGCTGGCCTGTTCGGCGTCATCCTCGGCGCGCCGACGCTACGCCTGCGCGGCGATTATCTGGCTATCGTCACGCTCGGCTTCGGCGAGATCGTGCGCATCTTCATGAACAACCTCAACGCGCCGGTGAATATCACCAACGGCCCGCAAGGCATCTCGGGAATCGATCCGCTCAACATGGGCGGCATCACGCTGGCCAGGCCGGTCGATTTTCTCGGTATCACCATCCCTTCGCTGCACGCCTACTACTATCTTTTCCTCATCCTCGCGCTGCTCATCGTTTTCATCACCATCCGCCTGGAGGATTCGCGCATCGGCCGCGCCTGGGTGGCGATCCGCGAAGACGAGATCGCCGCCAAGGCCTGCGGCATCAACACGCGCAACATCAAGTTGCTGGCCTTCGCCATGGGCGCCAGCTTCGGCGGCGTCGCCGGCGGGCTGTTCGCCGGCTTCCAGGGTTTCGTCAGCCCGGAATCGTTCAGTCTGATGGAGTCGGTGATGGTGCTGTGCATGGTCGTGCTCGGCGGCATGGGCAACATCCCTGGCGTCATCCTTGGCGGCATCCTGCTGACCATCCTGCCGGAAGCCTTCCGGCACGGCGCCGGCCCGGTGCAGACGGCGCTCTTCGGCAAGATCCTGCTCGATCCCGAAGCGCTGCGCATGCTCGCTTTCGGCATGGCGCTGATCGTCGTCATGCTCTACCGTCCGGCCGGCCTGTGGCCGTCGACGACGCGCCGGCGCGAGTTCAAGGGCGACGCGGCATGAGCGCGCAGCTGCTCCTCGAAGCACAGGGCGTCGCCAAGCACTTCGGCGGCGTCAAGGCGCTGCGCGACGTCTCGCTGACCATCCGGCAGGGCGAGATCTACGGCCTGATCGGCCCGAACGGTGCCGGCAAGACGACGTTTTTCAATGTCCTTACCGGCCTTTACCACCCGGACGGCGGCGAGCTGATTTTCGACGGCGCGCCGCTCAAGGCCAGCGCTCCGCACCTGGCGGCGCAGCGCGGCATCGCGCGCACCTTCCAGAATATCCGCCTGTTCGCCAACATGACGGCGCTCGAGAACGTGATGGTCGGCCGCCATGTGCGCACGACAGGTGGCGTGATCGGCGCCGTGCTGCGCCACGGCAAGGCGGCGCAGGAGGAGGCCGCGATCCGGCGCCGCGCCGAGGAGCTGCTGCACTACGTCGCGATCGCCGACCGCGCCAACGATCTGGCCAAGCATCTCTCCTACGGCGATCAGCGCCGCCTCGAAATTGCCCGCGCGCTGGCCACCGACCCGAAATTGCTGGCGCTCGACGAGCCCGCCGCGGGTATGAACGGCACCGAAACCGGCGAACTGCGCGTGCTGATCGAAGGCATCCGCAAGGACGGCATCACCGTGCTCCTGATCGAGCACGACGTCAAACTGGTGATGGGCTTGTGCGACCGCGTCGCCGTGCTCGACTACGGCGCGAAAATCTGCGAGGACGTTCCGGCGAAGGTGCAGAAGGACCCGCGCGTCATCGAAGCCTATCTGGGAGGCGCCCTTGCTTGAGGTAACCGGACTGCGCGTCGCCTACGGCGGAATCGCCGCGGTGCGCGGCATCAGCTTTCACGTCGCCGAGGGCGAGATGGTCGCGCTGATCGGCGCCAACGGCGCCGGCAAGACGAGCACGCTGAAAGCCCTGGCGCGCCTGCTCGATGCGGCGGGTGGCAGCGTGCGCTACAGCGGCAAGGAAATCGCCGCCCTGCCGCCGCACGAGCTGGTCGGCGAAGGCATCGCCCTGGTCCCGGAGGGGCGCGGCGTATTCCCGCGCATGACGATTGTCGAAAACCTGCAGATGGGCGCCTACTGCCGCGACGACAAGGCCGCGATCGCAGACGACATCGAGCGTGTTTTTTCGCATTTCCCGCGCCTCAAGGAACGTTTTTTGCAGTTGGCCGGCACCCTGTCGGGCGGCGAACAGCAAATGCTGGCGATCGGTCGCGCGCTGATGAGCCGGCCGAAGCTGCTGCTGCTCGACGAGCCTTCGATGGGCCTCGCGCCGATCATGGTGCAAAAGATTTTCGAGGTGATTCGCGCGGTGGCCAGCGAGGGCATGACGGTGCTGCTCGTCGAGCAGAACGCCAAGCTCGCGCTCGAAGTCAGTCAGCGCGGCTACGTCATGGAGAGCGGCGAGATCACGCTGAGCGGCGCGGCGGCCGACCTGCTGGCCGACCCCAAGGTACGCGCCGCTTACCTGGGCGAGTGAGTCCGTAATGACTGGCAGATCGGCAGGCGACATGCTCACTGAATCTCTGAGTCCGGAATTGAAATGAGGCTTTCGTGAAGAATCGGATTCATGTCGTGGCGCATTCCACCGACGGCCCGCCATGCCGCTGACCCGCCTGCGTCGTTCGGACGAGAGCGAGGACGGTGGGGGCATCGATTTCGATCCTCTCGTCATCGAGCGCAAGCGGGCGGCCCGCGCCCGCGCCTACCACACGCTGCAGATTCCCTGGCTGCGACTGATAGGATCGTTGCTGCTGGCGCTGGTCGTCTTCCTGCACCAGAAATTTGTGGCCGGCACTCCGGACGTGGCCTGGGTCGCGCCGCTCCTCATCGGCTATGCCGTCGTTTCGTGGCCGGTCATCCGCCTGCTTTACGGCAAGACCGGCCGCATCGATCTCAGCCTGTTGTTCCTGATCGTCGATGTCCCGCTGTGGACGCTGGCCATCTATGCGACGGGCGGCGAGCACAGCTGGATCTTCCTTGTCCTGCTGCTCCGCGTCGTCGACCAGACGCATACCAGCTTCCGCCGGGCGCTCTTTTTCGGTCACCTAGTCACCGCCAGCTATCTGTTGATGGCGGCCTACCTGCAGGTTTTCGAGCGGCATGATATCCACTGGCCCGAGGAACTGGCGAAGGTTTTCTTCATGTACGCCGGTTGTCTGTACACCTCGCTGGTCGCCCACACCGCCGAGCGGCATCAGCAACGCACGGCGGCCGCCTTCCGGCTGACGCGCGATCTGGTGCGTCAGTTGCAGGAGAAGTCGATGCAGCTCGATGCGTCGCGGGCGGAAATGCTGCGCGCCAAGAATGCCGCCGAGGCCGCCAATCTGGCCAAGAGCCAGTTTCTGGCCGCCATGAGCCACGAACTGCGCACGCCCTTGAACGGCATTCTCGGCATGGCGCAGCTCCTGCTGATGCCGAAGCTCAGCGACGAGGAGCGGCGCGAGTTTCCGCAGACGATCCTGGCCTCGGGCAAGACCCTGCTGGCGATCCTCAACGACATCCTCGATCTGTCCAAGGTCGAAGCCGGCAAGGTCGAACTGCAATGCTCGGCCTTCCAGCCCGCGCAGCTGATCGACGAAACGGCCGCCCTGTTTTCGGAACAGGCGCAGGCGAAGGGGCTGGCCATTGAAATCGCCTGGCACGGGCCGGCGGATGCTCGCTACAGCGGCGATCCGGCCAGGTTGCGACAGATGCTGTCCAATCTGGTCAGCAACGCCATCAAATTCACCGCGCAAGGTTTCGTCCGTATCGAGGGCTGCGTAGTGGAATGCCACGGCGGTCAAGCTGTGCTGGAGTTTTCCGTGACGGACAGCGGCATCGGGGTTCCCGAGGACAAGCAGGGCCTGCTGTTCAAGCCGTTCTCGCAAGTCGATGGTTCGATCACCCGGGAGTACGGCGGGACCGGGCTCGGGCTGTCCATCGTACGCAACCTCGCGCGCTTGATGCAGGGTGATAGCGGCATCGAGAGCGCGGCGGGGAAAGGGGCGCGCGTCTGGTTCCGTATTCAGGCCAGCCAGCTGACCGGGAGTGAAGAGGGCCGTCTGAGCGAGCGCGACGCCTGGCTCCGCGAGGCCGGTGCCGCGCAACCGGCCGCTTCCGGCTACATTCTGATCGCTGAGGACAACCAAACCAATCGCAAAGTGATCGAGGCCCTGCTCAACAAACTCGGGCTACGCTTCGTCAGCGTCGAGAACGGCGAGGATGCGCTCAATGCCGTCACCGGCGGTGCCGCCCCGGATCTGATCCTGATGGACTGCCAGATGCCGGTGATGGACGGCAACACGGCAACCGAGAAGATTCGGCAGTGGGAACGCGAGGGCGGCAGGTCGCGTCTGCCGATCGTGGCGCTGACCGCCGGCGCCTATCCGGAAGACCGCGAGCGGTGCCTGGCGGCGGGGATGGATGATTTTCTGTCCAAGCCGCTGGAGCTCAATAGCCTGCTCGCCGTTCTCGAAAAATGGCAGCCTCGCCGCTGAAGCCGGCAAGCAGCAGCCGATAGCGCGTCAGAACTCCATCGTGTCGGCGAAGGCCAGCGCCTGCAGTTGCGCCCGATTCAGCTGGTCGGCCGAGAGCCCCAGCATGCCGGCCTGTTCGGCGATTGCCGCGCCGTCATCGCCTTCGCAGGCGATCGCCAGATCGAGGAAGGGGCCGTAGAGGCCGCCGTTGCCGAGCAGTGCGTCGCTGATCGCTTCGGGCAAATGCATCGCCTCGAGCGCATGTTCCATGCCGACGCCGAGCAGCGCGTCGAGCAGCGAGAAGGCGCCGGTGATGAACAGGTTGTCGTACTCGCTGCGGTCGACCAGGCCGTGCGCCAGTAACTCCATCAAGCGTGCCCGCGTCAGTGCGGTGTACATCAGCGCGGGCGCCATCGGGTCCTTGCTCGCCGTGGCGAGCAGCAGCGACAGCCACTTGTTGAGTTTGTCGTAGCCGAGGATGGTGACCGCGTGGCGGAAGGACTGGATCTCGCAGGAAAGGCCGAAACCGGCGGAGTTGATGTAGCGCAGCAGCTTGTACGAGAGCGCGACGTCGTTCTTCAGCGCCGTCTCGATGTCCTGGATCTCGGCATTCTTGCGCACCAGGTTGAGCACGCGAATGATCTGCGCCTGCCCCGGGTTGAGCGCTTTCGCCGGCGCCGTCGTCGGGTGCTTGAAGAACCAGCTGGCGACGGCGTTCATGCCGGCGTCGAGGCTGGCCTGGAACCCCGCCGCGCTGTCGACGTTGAGGGCGACGCCGATCCCGTAGGGCTGGGTCTTGCTCGCCAGGGCCTTGAGTTGTTCCGGAGTGAAGGCCTTGGCATCGAAGGCGATGAAACGGAACTGGGCGCCCGAGGCGACGGCTTTGGCCGCCTGCGCATCGAAATCGAGACAGAGGGCCGGCTGCTGCGTCTGCAGCGCGGCGACGAATTCGTTCGCTTCGGCGCCGACGAAGGGCGCCGAACTCAACTCGATGGTCGCGTTTTGTGGGACCGACCAGTCGAGCAGTCCGATATCACACGGCACTTTGCCGCAACTGACGAAGATCGATTTCTCGCCGAGCGGCCAGGCGTCGCCGAGCGCATTGAGAATCTGCGCCGCGTCTTTCGTTCCGCTATGGTCGCCCAGGTGCAGGGTCAGCCGGGTGGCGATAATCTTGCTCTGGCGATTGACCAGCGGCTGGCGGGAGATGAAGACGTCGGGCATGGCGGTCAGTCCGGCTGGGTCGCAGTGTTTTGCGTATCGGTCGCGAAATCGAAAGAGTCGGAAAAGAACTCGTCGTCGGGCAGCTTGCAGCGGCTGAGAAAGTCGCGTTTGGCCGCGGCGACCATTCCCGGCGCACCGCAAACATACACCTGATGGCCGGAAAGGTCCGGAAAATCCCGCATCGCAGTCTGGTGCACCAGGCCGCGCCGCCCTTCCCAGTCGGCGTCCGGTTCGGCCAGCACCGGCACGAAGCGTATGTGCGGGCGCGTGGCCCATTGTTCGGCCAGTTGGGCGAGGTAGAGATCGTCGCGGCCGCGGCCGCCCCAGTAAATGTCCATCGGCCGCTCGCAGTTTTCGGCGATGGCGTGCTCGACGACGGCCTTGATCGGCGCGAAACCCGTGCCGCCGGCGACCAGCAGCATTGGCTTTTTCGATTCCTCGCGCAGAAAGAAACTGCCGTGCGGCCCATTGAGGCGCACGATGTCGCGCTCCTTCATGGTGCTGAAGACATGTTCGGTGAACTCGCCGCCCGGCACCAGGCGGATGTGCAGTTGCAGGCAGGCGTCGTCGTGCGGCGCATTGGCCAGCGAGAACGCCCGCCGCCGGCCATCCTTGAGGAGAATGTCGATGTACTGGCCGGCGAGGAATTGCAGGCGCTCGCTGGCGGGCAGCTTGAGTTCGACGATCATCACGTCGGATGCGGCACGCGTCAGTTTTTGCACGCGCGCGGGCAGCGTCTTGACCGGCACGTCCTGCAGCGAGCGGACTTCCCTGCATTCGATGGTCAGGTCGCTTTGCGCCGTGGCGCAGCAAAAGAGGGTGAAGCCGGCGGCGCGATCGGTTTCGGACAAGGCGTGCGCCTGTGCCTTGCCGTGATCGACCTGGCCGCTCAGCACCTGCCCGCGGCAGGCGCCGCAGGCGCCGTCGCGGCAGCCGTAGGGGAGCGCCAGGCCCTGGCGCAGGGCGGCGTCGAGTACCGTCTCATTGGCCTCGGCCTGGAAGTTGTGCTGACTCGATTGGATGCTGACCTGAAAACTCATTGATCCTCCCCTGGATCGCGAATCGGGTAAAGATTCCGGTAAAATTGCGCAGTGCAAAAATTATTGATTGTCGGTTGCGGCGATGTGGCGCGCCGCGCTCTGCCGCGCCTGATCGGACACTATCGGGTCTTCGCCCTGCTGCGCGAACCGGCGCAGTGCGACTGGTGGCGCAACGCCGGGGCGATGCCCGTTATTGCCGACCTCGACCGCCCGGCCAGTCTCGTACGTATCGCCGGGCTGGCGGATATCGTGCTGCATTTTGCGCCCCCCCCCGCCGATGACAAATCCGGTCGCCCGGTCGATGCCCGTACGCGCAGTTTGCTGGCGGCGCTGGCGAAGGGAAAAAGTCTACCACAGCGCCTCGTCTATATAAGCACCAGCGGTGTTTATGGCGACTGTGCCGGGGCGCGAATCGACGAGACGCGGGCGCCGCGTCCGGCAACGGCGCGCGCCGCGCGCCGGGTCGATGCCGAGCGCCGCTTGCGCGTCTTCGGACGGCGCTGTGGGGTGAAGGTCAGCATCCTGCGCGCCCCCGGCATCTACGCCGCCGATCGCCTGCCGATCGAGCGCCTGCAGAAGGGCACGCAGGCCCTGTGCGACGAGGACGACGTGTTCACCAACCACATCCACGCCGGCGATCTGGCGATGCTGGCCTGCGCCGCGCTGCGCTACGGGCGGGCGAACCGGACCTACAATGCGAGCGACGATTCGGAGATGAAGATGGGCGAATACTTCGATCTGGTCGCCGAGCGCTTCGGGCTGCCCAAAGTGCCTCGCCTGTCGCGCAGCGAGGCGCAAACGCGGATGTCGCCGCTGCAGCTGTCTTTCATGAGCGAATCGCGCCGGCTGGTGAATGATCGAATCAAGAAGGAACTGCGCACCAAACTGCGCTATCCGTGTGTGCAAGACGGCGTCGACGCGGCGTGGAACGATAGGATGAAAAAGTCATGCTCGTAGTGAAATCGCTGCATTTGTGGATGGTCGTCAGCTGGTTCGCGGGCCTCTTCTATCTGCCGCGCATCTTCGTCAATCTGGCGATGGTCGAGCCGGGCAGCGTCGCCGAGCGCGAGCGCCTATTGCTGATGGCCGGCAAGCTCTATCGCTTCATGACGCCGCTCGGCATCCTGGCCGTCGGGCTGGGGCTGTGGCTGTGGCTCGGTTTCGGCTTCTCCGGCGGCTGGCTGCATGCCAAGACGGCGCTGGTGCTCGTTCTGGTCGCCTATCATCTGTTCTGCGGCCGGCTGCTGCGCGATTTTCAGGCGAACCGCAACGCGCGCAGCCACGTCTGGTATCGCTGGTTCAACGAGCTGCCGGTGCTGGTCCTGCTCGCCGTGATCTTCCTCGTCGTCCTCAAGCCTTTCTAAATCCAACGCCTATTCTGGAATCATCGTGGAAAAATTTTTCGCCAGCTGCCCGCGCGGCCTTGAGCCGCTCCTCGCGGAAGACCTTGCCGCCGTTGGCGTCGAGCACCTAAAGCCGATTCCCGGTGGCGTACATTTTGCCGCCGAATGGCCGGCCTGCTACGCCATCAACCTGCATTCGCGCATCGCCACGCGTGTGCTGTGGCGCGTCGCGCACGGACGCTACGCGAAGGAAGACGACATCTACCGGCTGGCGCTCGAGACGCCGTGGGCCAAGTGGTTTGCCGTCGAGCAGACGATCCGCGTCGACGTGACGGCGGTCAAGAGTCCGCTGAAGAGCATCGAATTCATCACGCTGCGCATCAAGGACGCGGTCTGCGACCGTTTCCGGCGCGAGTTCGACAAGCGCCCGAGCGTCGATACCCGTGCTGCCGACGTGCGTATCCACGCTTTCATCACCGCCGACGAATGCACGCTCTACGTCGACACCTCGGGTGCCCCGCTCTACCAGCGTGGCCTGCGCCAGAAAACCGTCGAAGCACCGCTCAAGGAAAACCTCGCTGCCGGCATCCTGCGCCTGTCCGGCTGGCAGCCCGGCACGCCGCTGATCGACCCGATGTGCGGCAGCGGTACCTTCCTCGTCGAAGCGGCGCAGATGGCGCTCAACATCGCGCCGGGCGCCGGCCGCGACTTCGGCTTCCAGCGTCTGAAGAATTTCGATCTGGCGGTATGGAAGGACCTGCTCGATACGGCGATGGACGCCGAAAAACCCGCCGCCTTCGCCCAGATCTACGGCAGCGACATCTCGCCGGTCGCCGTGCGCGCGGCGCTCGCCAACCTCGACCGCGCCGGCCTGCTGCCGGCGGTCAGCCTGTCTTCCGGCGATATCCTCGAAATCGACGCCCCCACCGACGGCGGCATCATGGTCGGCAACCCGCCTTACGGCGAACGCCTGTCCGAACAGGACGAACTGGCCGAGTTCTATCCGCAACTCGGCAGCGCCCTGAAACGCAAGTTTTCCGGCTGGAACTGCTACCTGCTGACCGCCGACCTGCGCCTGCCGAAGATGATGCGCCTGACGCCGAGCAAGAAAACGCCGCTCTTCAACGGCGCGCTCGAATGCCGGCTGTATGAGTTCAAGATGGTCGCCGGTTCAAACCGGCCCAAGTAAGCGGGTAGGTCGGGTTAGCGTAGCGTCCCGCGGGATTTGCTGCGCGGCATAACCCGACGCTCGGCTGCCTTAAACAATATCCAGGTGGCCGATGCCGGAGTTGAGGTCTCTATCCTTCGACTCCTTGCCATGCAGCTTGATCTGAAGGCGCAGGTCGTTGATCGAATCGGCGTTGCGCAGCGCATCCTCGTAGGTGATGCGGCCGCCCTCGTAGTGATCGAAGAGCGCCTGGTCGAAGGTCTGCATGCCCAGTTCGCGCGACTTCTTCATGATCTCCTTGATCTCATGCACCTCGCCCTTGAAGATGAGGTCGGAGATGAGCGGCGAGTTGAGCATGATCTCGATCGCCGCGACGCGTCCCTTGCCGTCCTTCTTCGGCAGCAGGCGCTGCGAGACGAGGGCGCGCAGGTTCAGCGAGAGGTCCATCAGCAGTTGCTGGCGGCGCTCTTCGGGGAAGAAGTTGATGATCCGGTCGATCGCCTGGTTGGCGCTGTTGGCGTGCAGGGTGGCGAGGCAGAGGTGGCCGGTTTCGGCGAAGGCGACGGCGTAGTCCATCGTCTCGCGGTCGCGGATTTCGCCCATCAGGATGACGTCGGGCGCCTGGCGCAGCGTGTTCTTCAGCGCGGCTTCCCAGGAGTCGGTGTCGACGCCGACTTCGCGTTGCGTGACGATGCAGTTCTTGTGCTCGTGGATGTACTCGACCGGGTCTTCGACCGTGATGATGTGGCCGTAGCTGTTGCGGTTGCGGTGGTCGACCAGCGCCGCGAGCGAGGTGGTCTTGCCGGTGCCGGTGCCGCCGACGAAGATGACCAGGCCGCGCTTGGTCATCCCGATATCCTTCAGCACGGTCGGCAGGCCGAGTTCGTCGAGCGTCGGGATCGTCATGTTGATCGTGCGGCAGACGACGCCGACGCGGCCCTGCTGGACGAAGGCGTTAACCCGGAAGCGGCCGATCCCGGTCGGCGAAATGGCGAAGTTGCATTCTTTGCTCGATTCGAACTCGGCCGCCTGACGGTCGTTCATGATCGAGCGCGACAACTCGGAAGTGTGCTGCGGCGTCAGCGTCTGGTTGGAGACCGGCGTCACCTTGCCGTCGATCTTGATTGCCGGCGGGAAATTCGCCGTGATGAAAAGGTCCGACCCGTTTTTCTGCACCATCAGGCGCAACAGGTCGTGCATGAATTTAAGTGCCTGATCGCGTTCCATCGTGTCTCCTTTTATGCTCGAGCCGGGCGTTTTAACCTGGGAAAGCGTCCTTGTTGGCCGCCTTGGCGCGCGCTTCGCTCGCGGAGACGATGTTGCGGCGCACGAGATCGAGCAGGTTCTGGTCGAGCGTCTGCATGCCAAGCTGGGCGCCGGTCTGGATTGCCGAGTACATCTGCGCGACCTTGTTCTCGCGGATCAGGTTGCGGATCGCCGGCGTGCCGATCATGATCTCGTGCGCGGCGGTACGGCCCAGGCCGTCCTTGGTCTTGAGCAGCGTTTGCGAAATCACCGCGCGCAGCGATTCGGAAAGCATCGACCGGACCATTTCCTTCTCGGCGGCCGGGAAGACGTCGACGATACGGTCGACCGTTTTCGCTGCGCTCGAGGTGTGCAGCGTGCCGAACACCAGGTGACCGGTTTCGGCACCGGACAGCGCGAGGCGGATGGTTTCGAGGTCGCGCATTTCGCCGACCAGGATGACGTCCGGATCTTCGCGCAGCGCCGAGCGCAGCGCGTTCTGGAACGATAGCGTGTGCGGGCCGACTTCGCGCTGGTTGATCAGGCACTTCTTCGATTCATGGACGAATTCGATCGGGTCTTCGACGGTCAGGATGTGGCCGTGGTCGTTCTCGTTGACGTGGTTGACCATCGCCGCCAGCGTCGTCGATTTGCCCGAGCCGGTCGGGCCGGTGACGAGGACGATGCCGCGCGGATATTCGGCGATGTCCTTGAAAATCTTCGGGCAGTTGAGCTCTTCGAGGGTCAGCACCTTCGACGGAATCGTCCGGAACACCGCCGCCGCGCCGCGGTTCTGCACGAAGGCGTTGACGCGGAAGCGCGCCAGATTCGGAATCTCGAACGAGAAGTCGCACTCCAGCGTTTCCTCGTAGTGCTTGCGCTGCCCGTCGTTCATGATGTCATACACCATGGCGTGCACATCCTTGTGCTCCATCGCCGGCAGATTGATGCGGCGCACGTCGCCATGCACGCGGATCATCGGCGGCAGGCCGGACGACAGATGCAGGTCGGAGGCCTTGTTCTTGACGCTGAAGGCAAGGAGTTCGGTGATGTCCATCTAGGTTTGTCCTCAGGCTGTACGCGGGGCGCGATGCTATACTTCCCGGCATCTGCGCATCGCCCGATTATGACAACAATTTCCGCTAACCTGCAAGCCGTTCGCGTGCGCATCGAAGCCGCTGCAAGCCAATACGGACGCGACCCGCAGGACGTTGTCCTGCTTGCGGTGAGCAAGACGCGGCCGGCCGATTGCGTGCGCGAAGCGCTGGCCGCCGGGCAGCGGGCTTTCGGCGAAAATTACGTGCAGGAAGGCGTCGAGAAAGTCATCGCCTTGCAGGATGTCCGCGCGCTCGGCGTGCAGTGGCATTTCATCGGTCCCTTGCAAAGCAACAAGACGCGCCAGGTGGCCGAACATTTCGACTGGGTGCATTCGATCGATCGCCTGAAGATTGCCGAGCGCCTTGCCGAGCAGCGCCCGGTTTCGCTGCCGCCGCTCTCGGTTTGCCTGCAGGTCAACGTCAGCGGCGAACAGACGAAGAGCGGCGTGTCGCTCGCCGAAGCGCCGGCGCTCGCGCAGGCCATTGCGCGGCTGCCGCGCTTGCGGCTGCGCGGCCTGATGGCGATTCCGGCGCCGGTCGACGATCCGGCGGCGCAGCGTCTGCCGTTTCGCCGCCTGCGCGAACTTTTCGAACAACTGCGGGCCGACGGCCTGGCGCTCGACACGCTGTCGATGGGCATGTCGGACGACCTGGAAGCGGCGATCGCAGAGGGCGCGACGATCGTGCGCGTCGGCAGCGCAATTTTTGGTGAAAGAAACTACTCATGAAAATCACTTTCCTCGGCGGCGGCAACATGGCCAACGCCCTGATCGGCGGCCTCCTGAACACCGGCTTCGACGCCAGCGATATCGCGGTGATCGAACTCGGCGCCGAAGCGCGCGCGAAGCTCGAAGCGAGCTACGGCGTGCGCTGCTACGCGGCGCCCGAGACGACGGCGCTCGATTGCGATGCCCTGCTCCTGGCGGTCAAGCCGCAGCAGATGCGCGCGGCCTGTGCGCCGCTGCTGCCGTATCTGAAAGAGCAGCTGATCATCAGTATCGCCGCCGGGCTGCGTCTGGCCGATCTGTCGCGCTGGCTCGGCGGGCACGACAAGCTGGTGCGCACGATGCCCAACACACCCGCGCTGATCGGTGCCGGCGTGACCGGCCTGCACGCCCTGCCGGCCGTCTCGGAAGCCGAGCGGATCGGTGCCGAACGAATCCTGCAAGCCGTCGGCAGCACGTTGTGGATCGACGACGAGGCACAGATGGACGCCGTCACGGCTGTTTCCGGCAGCGGTCCGGCCTACGCCTTTCTCTTCATCGAAGCGCTGCAGGAAGCCGCCGCGCAACTCGGTTTCATGCCCGAGCAGGCGCGCCAGCTGTCGATCGACACGGCGCTCGGCGCCGCCCGGCTCGCCGCGCAGTCCGACGAGCCGGCCAGCGTGCTGCGCGAGCGCGTCACCTCGAAAGGCGGCACCACCGAAGCGGCGCTGCGCACGATGGCCGAGCGCGGCGTGAAGGACGGCATCGTCGCCGGCATCCTGGCGGCCGACGCGCGCGGCCGCGAGCTCGGCGAGTCCTTGGGCAAGGATTGATCATGCTGGCCCAAGCCGGATTGTTTTTGCTCGACGCGCTGATCGGTTTTCTGACGGTCGCCCTGCTCCTGCGTTTCTACATGCAGGCCTTCCGCGTTTCCTTCGCCAACCAGATCGGCGCCTTCGTCGTGCAACTCACCAACTGGCTGGTCAAGCCGCTGCGCAAGGTGCTGCCCGGCCTCTTCGGCCTCGATCTGGCGAGTCTCCTGCCGGCCTACCTGCTGCAGGTCGTGCTGCTGGTCGCGGTGTTCGCGCTGCGCGGCGGTTTCGAGATGGTCGGCGTCGAGAAGCTGCTCGGCTTGCTCCTGTGGCAGGGCGTGCTCGCCACGTTGCGCATCAGTATTTACCTGCTGATTGGCGCGCTCTTCGTGCAGGCGATTCTCTCGTGGGTGAACCCGTATTCGCCGCTCGGGCAGCCCGTCGCGCAGCTGACCCGGCCCTTCCTGCGGCCGATACAACGCATCGTGCCGCCGATCGCGGCGATCGACCTCTCGCCGCTGGTCGCCATCCTGCTCGCGCAACTCGTCCTGATGTTTCTCTGATGAACGAGTGGCTGCGGGGCGGCGACGCGAAGATCACGCTGACCCTGCACATCCAGCCCGGCGCCAAAAAGACCGAGGTGGCCGGCCTCTACGGCGATGCCTTGAAGATCCGGCTGGCTGCCCCGCCGGTGGACGGCAAGGCCAACGCCGCCTTGATCGGTTTTGTCGCGGAGCGGCTCGGTTTGGCCAAATCGGCGGTCACCCTGAAAAGCGGCCAGACCTCGCGGCGCAAGGTGCTTGAGGTGAGCGCCGCGCCGGCCGACGCGGCGCAGCGTTTGCTGGGCGTCTAGGCTTCGAAGACGATGCGCCCGCCGATCAGTGTCGTACGTACCCGGCCGGCCATTTCATAGCCGAGGAACGGTGTATTTTTTCCCTCGCTGCGCAGTGCCGGCGGGCTCACTTGCCATGGCTCGGCCGGATCGAAGATGCAGACATCGGCCGCGCTGCCAACACGCAGCGACCCGGCGTCGATGCCGAGAATCGCCGCCGGGTCGCAGGTGATTCTGGCCAGCGCGGTGAGCAGCGGGATCTTGGCCGCTTCTGCCCACTTCAGGGTCAGCGGCAGCAGCAGCTCCAGGCCGGTGGCGCCGGGCAGGGCTTCGGCGAAGGGCAACTGCTTGCCGTCTTCGTCGATCGGCGTGTGGTCCGAGCAGATTGTGGCGAGGCCTTCGGCGGCAGCGGCACGCAGTGCGTCGCGATCGCTGTCCGAGCGCAGCGGCGGGTCGAAGCGGGCGTGGCTGTCGAAGTAGCCGATGTCCATTTCCGACAGGTGCAGATGATGGACGGCGACGTCGCAGGTCACGGCGAGGCCGGAACGCCGCGCTTCGCGCACCAGGGCGACGCCGGCTGCCGAGGACAGGCGCGCGAGATGCAGGCGAACGCCGGTTTCGCGCGCCAGCTGCAGGCTGCTGGCGATGGCGATCGTTTCGGCGCAGACCGGGATACCCGTCAGTCCGAGTCGCGACGCGATCTCGCCGTCGTGCGCGACGCCGTCGCGGGCCAGGTTGTGATCCTGCGGCTGCAGGTGAATCGTATAGCCGAAGGTCGCGGCGTACTGCATGGCGCGCAGCAGCACCTGCGTATCGACGATCGGCTGCTTGGCCTGCGAGAAGGCGATGCAGCCGGCGCGCGTCAGGCTGCTCATTTCGGCGAGCTTTTCGCCGGCCAGTTGCCGGGTCAGCGCGCCGACCGGATAGACGTGCGCGAGGCCCAGCGTTTCGCTGCGCCGGACGAGGCGTTCAACCAGGCCCGGCTCGTCGAGCGGCGGATTGGTGTCGGGCGGGCAGGCCAGCGCGGTGACGCCGCCCGCAACCGCCGCGGCGAGTTCGGGTTCGATGCCGGCCAGCCGGGCCGACAGATCGACCAGGCCGGGGCAGACGATCCGGCCTTCGGCCTCGACCGTGCGCTGCGCGGCGAAGCCGGCCGGGGCTTTGCCGATCGCGGCGACGCGGCCGTCGGCGATGAATACGTCGAGCCGCTCGTCGGTGCCGCTCTTCGGGTCGATCAGGCGGCCGTTCTTGATGTGGATTTGATTGCTTGTTGATTCGACACGCATCGTTCAGTTCCCCGCCAGAATGCTCATGACCGCCATCCGCACGGCGATACCGTAAGTGACCTGCGGCAGGATGACCGCCTGCGGCCCGTCGGCGACTTCGGAGTCGATTTCGACGCCGCGGTTCATTGGTCCGGGATGCATCACGATGGCGTCGGGCTTGGCCAGCGCCAGGATCTCCGGCGTCAGTCCGTAGCAATTGAAGTATTCGCGCGCCGACGGCAGCAGCGCGCCATTCATGCGCTCGTTCTGCAGGCGCAGCATGATCACCACGTCGCAATCGCGGATGCCTTCGCGCAGGTCGTGGCAGACGCGCACGCCCATTTTCTCGACGGCGGTGGGGAGCAGGGTTTGCGGGCCGACCGCACGGACTTCGCCGGCGCCGAGGGTGGCGAGGGCGTGGATGTCGGAACGGGCGACGCGCGAGTGCAGGATGTCGCCGACGATGGCCACCGTCAGGTTGGAAAAATCCTTCTTGTAGTGGCGGATCGTGTACATGTCGAGCAGGCCCTGCGTCGGGTGCGCGTGGCGCCCGTCGCCGGCATTGACGACGTGCACGTCGTCGCGTCCGACGCGATGCAGGTGGTCGGCGATCAGGTAAGGCGCGCCGCTCGAGGCGTGGCGGACGACGAACATGTCGGCATGCATGGCCACCAGATTGTCGACGGTGTCGAGCAGCGTCTCGCCCTTGGCTGTCGATGAGCGCGTTACGTCGAGATTGATGACGTCGGCGGAGAGGCGTTTGGCGGCAATTTCGAAGGTCGTTCGCGTGCGCGTCGAGTTCTCGAAGAAGACGTTGAAGACGCTCTTGCCGCGCAGCAGCGGCACCTTCTTCACGTCGCGGTCGGAGACTTCGAGGAAGTTAGAGGCGGTGTCGAGGATGTGCGTGAGGATCTCGCGCGGCAGCCCGTCGATCGATAGCAGATGCGTCAGTTCGCCGTTGGCGTTGAGTTGCGGATTACGCATGCTGAGCCAGCCTCCACTGCAGGCGGCCGGCGGCGTCCGGCTCGAGAATCAGTTCTTCGTTGGCGTCGAGGTCGATTTCCCAGGTGCAGAACTCGGCGCAGACCGGCAATTCGCGTCCGCCGCGATCGGCGAGCACGGCGAGCTGGATACTCGCCGGGCGGCCGTAGTCGAACAGTTCGTTGATCGCCGCGCGCGTCGTGCGCCCGGTGTAGAGCACGTCGTCGACGAGGATCAGCGGGCGGCCCTCGACGTCGAAGGGGATCGAGGTCGGCTTGATCTGCGGGTGCAAGCCTTTTTCGCCGAAATCGTCACGGTAGAAAGACACGTCGATCAGGCCGATTTCGTCGGGAAAGACGGATTCGCCGAGCAGTTCGCGCAGGCGCCGCGCGATCCACACGCCGCCGCTGTGGATGCCGACCAGTGCGCTGTTCGGCCGCAGCTGCGGGCGGATGAGTTCGGCCAGTTCGGCGCACTGCGCCTCGGCGTCGGGAAGGTCAGTCTGAAGCATGGGTTGCGTGATCCAGGTGGGAGTCAAAATAACATTGCAGGATGAGCTGCGCGGCAACGGCGTCGAGGTGGGCTTTGGCGCTCTTCGCGTTGTGTCCGGTTTCGCGCAGGCGCTCTTCGGCTTCGATCGAGGAGAGGCGCTCGTCGGCGTAGTCGACGTCGAGTCCGAAACGGCCACGCAACTGGTTGGCAAACCGCGTGCAGCGGGCGGTCATCGCGTGCGCCTCGCCGTCGAGCGTGAGCGGCAGGCCGACCACCAGGCTGGCCGGTTTCCATTCGTCGATCAGGGCGCCGATCGCGGCGAAACGGTCGGCGTTGGCTTCGCCGCGAATGATTGTGAGCGGATGCGCCTGCCGCAGCGCCCATTCGCCGACCGCGACGCCGATGCGCTTTTCGCCGAAATCGAAGGCCAGTACGGTGCCCGTGTGCCGGATTGCCGTGGCGCCCTCAGGCATGCCCGGCGTCCTCGGCGAGGTGCGTGAAATCGATGCCGAGTTTTTCCATGGCCGAGGCGAGTCGTTCTTCGTAGGGCAGGTCGAAGAGAATGCGCGGCTCCGCTGGGACGGTCAGCCAGGCGTTTTGCGCCAACTCCGTTTCGAGCTGGCCGGCCGACCAGCCGGAATAGCCGAGCGTGACCATCACGTCGCGCGGTTGCCCCTGGCTGGCGACGGCCTGCAGCACGTCGCGCGAACTGGTGAGGCCGACGTGCCGGTTGACCGCCAGTGTCGATTGCCATTCGCCGATCGGGCGATGCAGGACGAAGCCGCGGTCCGTCTGTACCGGCCCGCCGAAGAAAACCGGGAAATCGGCGAACCCCTCGGCTTCCAGCGGTATCTCGATCTTTTCGAAGAGCGCGGCCAGATTCATGTCGATCGGCCGGTTCACGATTACGCCCAGTGCGCCCCGGTCGTTGTGCTCGGCGACGTAGACCAGCGTTCGCGCAAAATACGGATCGCTCATGGCCGGCATGGCAATCAGGAAATGGTCGGTGAGATTCACGCTTTGCATGGCTTCATTTTAATCGTCGGCGGCGGCTGACACAAAGTTTAGGCGCGTAAATTTTGGCGACGCCCGATTCCCTCCTCGCCCACTTCCGTCGCGGCGATGCGTCGAGTCTGGCGGAAGATCCGACACTGGGATGTGCCGACGCACGATGCGGTAGGTGCCGCATCGTGCCGCATTACGCAGCGCTCAAGCCTCTCGCTGCTGTTTGACGTAATCGGCGACGAGTTGCAGGAGTTCGTCTTCCTGATAGGGTTTGCCGAGGTACTGGTTAACGCCGATTTCCAGCGCGTAGTTGCGGTGCTTGTCGGCTGTCCGCGAGGTGATCATGATGATCGGAATGCCCTTCAGGCGAGCGTCGGCACGCACGTTGCGCGTGAAATCGAAACCGTCCATGCGCGGCATTTCGATATCGACGAGGAGGACATCGGGAACGATGTCGAGCAGCTGTTCCAGCGCGTCCACGCCGTCTTTCGCGGTGAGGACCTGGTAACCCTCGCGGGCCAGCAGGCGGCCGGTGATCTTGCGCACGGTCAGCGAATCGTCGACGACCATCACCGTCGGCAAAGTCGACGCCGTATCGCTTGCCCCCGGTGCCGCCTGCAAGGTCGGAATCGGCGTCGCGAAAGCCACCGTCGGGGCGTGGCTGGTCAGCGCGACCGGATTCAGGATCAGGACCACCTGACCGTTGCCGAGCACGGTAGCGCCGTCGATCCCGATCACGCGGGCGAGTTGTTGCCCGATATTCTTGACGACGACTTCCTGATTCCCTTTCAGTTCATCGACTTGCACGGCGATCCGCTGCTTGCCGCTGCGTAGCAGGAGAACCCAGTACTGCCGGCGCATTTCAGGCAGCGCCTGGGTATCGCCGAGGAGGTGCGGCAGGTAATTGAAGGGGTAATGGTTGCCCATCCACTCGGCGGCGCCCGCCTCGCGAATGCGCGTCAGCGCGGTGTCCTTGAGATCGAGCACCTGCTCGATCATGACCGAGGGGATGGCGTACATCCGGTTGCCGGTGCGGACGAGCAAGGCCTGGGTGACGGCCAGCGTGAGCGGGATGTAGAGGCGGAAAGTGGTGCCTTTGCCCGGCGTCGAGACGACTTCGATGCGGCCGCCGAGACCGGTGACTTCCGTCTTGACGATGTCCATGCCGATGCCGCGGCCGGAAACCTGCGACAGCTCGGCGGCGGTCGAAAAACTCGGCGCAAAAATCAGATCGACCAGCCGGTCGGTATCCGCTTCCTCGTCGGCGCCCAGCAGGCCGGCGGCGAGGCCTCGCTGGCGAATGCGTTCGAAGTCGAGGCCGGCGCCGTCGTCGGAGAAGCTCAGGATGATTTCGTTGCCTTCCTGCATCAGCGTGAGGTTGATCTCGCCGATATCCGGCTTGCCCTTGGCCTGCCTGGTTTCCCGGTCTTCGAGGCCGTGCGCGATGGCGTTGCGCAGCATGTGCTCGAGCGGTGCGCCCATCTTTTCCAACACGCTGCGGTCGACCTCGACCTGCCCGCCGCGGATTTCGAGGTTGGCGCGCTTGCCGAGCTCCTTGCCGGTCTGTCGGACGATACGGTAGAGACGATCGGCCACGCTGCCGAAGGGCACCATGCGCACGCTCATCAGTTCCTGTTGCACTTCGCGGTTCAGGCGCGCTTGCGCGAGGATGGCCGCGTTGGCATCGTCGAGGTTCTTGAGCAGGTTTTGCTGGACGGTGGCGACGTCGTTCACCGATTCGGCCATCATCCGCGTCAGTTCCTGGAAGCGCGTGAAACGGTCAATTTCGAGCGGATCGAAACCTGGATGGTGCTCGTCGGCAATGGCCGTTCGCGACTGCATTTGCGACTCGGCCTGGATTTCGATGTCGCGTAGCTGGCGACGCAGGCGGATCACGTTTTCCGTCAGGTCGAGCAGCGATTCCTTCAGGCCGCGCATTTCGCCTTCGATTCGCGCGCGAGCGATCGACAATTCGCCGGCCTCGTTGACCAGACGGTCGATCAGGTCGGCGCGAACGCGCAGCATGGCGCGTTGCGTGCCGGGGTCCGTTTCGGCCTCGAGGTCGGCAGACAGGCGCCCTTCGTGACGACGGTTGAGGACAGGAAGCGGGGTTTCGACCGGCATCGCCGGCGCGACTTCCTCGCGGGCCTGTTGGCTCGACGATTCGCCGGCCGGCGGTGCGGCATTCGGTGCGGCCGCTGGCAGATCCAGCGCTTCGCCGCGTTGCAGCCGTTCGACGATCTGGATGATAGCGTCGTAGGCGCTATCGATTTCATCGATCAGTTCGAGCGGTGCGTTGCCGGTATGGAGGGCGACTTCGACCCGGTTTTCGATGGCGTGCGTGATTTCGCCGAGGTTCATGGCGCCGACCATCCGCGCGCTGCCCTTCATGGTGTGCAGCAGGCGGGCGAGCGTGCGGGCGATCTCGCCGTCCTCCAGATTGGCGCGCCAGGCGCGCAATTGTGCGGTGATGCTTTCGTTCAGGTCGAGCGCTTCCTCGAGGAAGATCGGCAGCAGCTGTTCGTCGAGTTCGTCCTGTAGTTGCGGCGTTTCGACGGCAAGTGCGGCGAGGGCCGCCGGGAGCGGCTCGCTCGCGGGGGGGGCTTCTTGCGCTGGCGAGGTTTCGGTCGAATCGGTCAGGTGCGCCGGATAGAGGCTATCGAGTGCGTCGGTCAAATGCGGCACCGCTTCCGGATGACGGCCTTCGGCGACCGCGGCCAGCATCATCTCGAGTTCGGAGATCGTTTCCCGAATGATGGCGAGCGCTTCCAGGCTGCCCGGACTGCTGGCCTGGTCGCGACGCAGCAAGGCGTGCTCGAAGGCCAGGCCGAGGCGGTTGATTGCGCTCAGGCCGACCGTGCCGGCGATGCCCGCCAGGGTGTGTGCGGCGCGATACATGTCATGCGACGTCGGCATCGCCATATCGGTTTCCAGCACGCCGAATTCCCGCTGGAGCGTCGCGACATGGTTGCGCGCTTCTTCGAGGAAGATGTCGTGCAGCGTCGGTGAAACCGTAATGCGCGGCTCGGCCGGTGCTTCGGCGACGGGCCCTTCGTCCGGCGCGACGTATTCCGTTTCGTCCGGCGCCATGTCCGCGGCGATGGGCTCGGCATCCGGCATGGAAATGTCGAAATCAAAATCGGCGACTGCGGCGGCCGCAGCGGTCTCGCTCGGGAACTGGATGATTTCCGCTTCGCTCGGCGGGCTCGCCTCGGCAAGGGGCGCATGCTGCTCCTCGCCGGGGGCGAGCGGCTCAACCGGAAGATCGAAATTGAATTCGTCGATCTCGAGCGGCGCTTCGGTCGGCGCGCTTTCCTCGAAATCGATGCCCGGAATCGCCGATGGCAACTCGAATTCGATGGCCTTGTCGTTCGCCGGTTGAATTTCCGGCGCGGCACTGTCGATGCTCACCGGGGCCGGCGCGACGCCCGGCAATGCGGCCTCCTGCAACTCGTCGCCACCGCGCCTGAGCGATTCGGCGAGGGCGATCATCGCATCCGGGTTGGGGGCCGCGCTGCTGCGATGTTCAAGAAAGTCCACCCAGGCCGAGAAAACCGTATGGGCCTGATCGAGCAGGTCGAAGAGCTGCGCACTGACTTCGAGTTCCTGGCGCAACCAGAGGTTGAGCACTTGCTCGACCGCCCATGCGGCCTCGCCGAGATCCTTGAGGCCGACCATTCGGCCGCTGCCTTTGAGCGTGTGGAACGAACGGCGCAGCGTCGTCAGGATCTCGACATTGTGCGGCTGTTCGTGGAGCTGTTGCAGATGCTCGTCGATCGTGCCGAGCACTTCGTGCGCTTCCTCGAGGAAGATGGCCAGCAGTTCGGCATCGATTTCCTCGGTGCTCGCCTGCGACAACTGGATCGTTGCCGCCGAGGGCAGCGGTGTCTCGGGGGCCTGCGATTTCATCGAGGCGATGGCCTCGTCGATTTGCGGCGCGGATTCTCCGCCCGCCTCGAGCGCCGAGAGAACGGCTTTCGCTTGCTGTCCCAGCTCCTTGTCGGCGACGAGGTCGGCATCTTTTTGCAGTGCCGCGAGGTTCTGCTTGAGTTCCTCACGCAGGCCGGCGTCGCTCGGTTGCTCTTTGAGGGCTTCAAGCAGCGCGTGCGTTTCGCGTTTTTGCTGCTCGACTTCCTGTTCGACGGTTTCGGTGCGCTCCGCTTCGCGCTCGATCCCGTCGTTCGGGCCGGATTGCATGTTGCGCACGAAGCTGTCGAAATCGGTGACGCCGTGCTGCAAGGAGTCGATGAAGAAGCCGACGAGCGACAACTGGTCGGCGACCTGTTCGAAATCGGCCTCTTGCGGGAGGTATTCCGGTGCCGAAAAATTCTTGATCTCGTCGGCGCACCGGCGCAGTTCGGCAACCGCGCCATCGTGGCGCATCATGGTGAGCGCTCCGATGACCTGGCGCAACGGGACTTCGAGCGTCGCCAGATCGGCACGTTTCTCGGCATCGCGGAAAAAGCCGTCGAGCACCTGCTCGATTTGCGCGAGATTCGTCTGGATTTCCCGGGCGACCTGGCCGATCAGCAGTTTTTCCTGGGCCTGCCGCGACATTTCGTCGAGCGCCGGGACTTCCGATCCGGGCAGTGGCGGATTTTCGGCGATGCAGCCGTGAATTCGCGCGACCATCACATCGACCTGATGCGCGAAATCGGTACCGAGGCGATGGAAGTTTTCCTGCGCGTTCTGGGTCAGCAGAATGGCCGTGGCGATTTCCATCGCCAGCGAATCGGAGTGGCGCCCGGGTTGTTCCGCCAGCCAGTTGGCGGCGTTGGACACGGCTTGCGCCAGACGGCGGTAATCGGTCTGGCCAAGCTCTTCGACGGTGGCCGAGAGGGCCGTCGCGTGCTCTTTGAACAACGGCAGCGCCTGGGCGGTACCGGCGCAGAATTTGTTCCACGCCTCTTCGGTCGCGCTGATGACTTCGCGCAGGCGGCGGCGAACCGCTTCCTGCGGCGCCGGCGCGGTGGTTTCCGTCGTCGGGATCGCGGTCTGCAATTGATAGGCGGCCTTGACCTGCTGTACCGCGGCGCTGTCGCTGTCGGCACTGGCGACGAAATACAGCGCGTCGCGCATCAGGCGTTCGGCGACGTTCTTCGAGCCTTCAAGGAGACGGCGAATCTGCAGGTCGATCCGCGCGCACAGTTGCTTGACGTCGGTTTCGGCCGGGAGGGTACCTTCGGCCAGGGCAGCGAGAAAACCGGTGGCAATCCACCAGAACGAGCGTGCCGCGGCGATGTCCTGCGTCGCTTCGATGCGCTTTACCGCGCCCAGCATCTCGCTGATCCCGCTGCGGTCCTGCGGTGCCCGCAGCCAGGAGAGCAGACCGCGCTGGAAGCGGGAGCGTTCCTGGCGCAGCAGCCGCTGAAATTCGTTCCGATCAATCGCTTGCGGCGCGCTGTCGCGGCGCGGCGGGCGGACGGAGAGATCCGGGAAAAACAGATCGGTCGCCGACGTGCGTTCCTGTCCGCGCGCCTTCTGCACCTCGCGATAGATCGGGAGCAGGCGCAGCGGCTGGTTCGGCTGGCCGCTGATCAGGTCGTCGAGATAGTGGCGGATCGTTGCCAGGGCATGCTGCGCGAGCGCGATGCCGGCCTGATCCGCCGGCAGTTTCTGCTGCTCGATGGCTTCGAGCAGCGACTCCGTGGCTTCGGCAAAATGCGTCACGCCGTCGAGGCCGACGATGGTCAGCGCGCCCTGCACCTGGTGCAGGTGCGTGCGGCAGAATTTGATCTGCGTGAGGTCACCGGTGCTGCCATCGTCGGCAGTCGCGGTGCTCGCGGTGTATTGCTGCAGCGCCAGGTCGGCGCGCTCCAGCGCGAGGTCGATCTCGCTCTTGACCCAGGTCAGCGGGCCGATATCGAATTCCGTCACAGCGTTCATGTGGGGCGGTTTCTCCGGTCTCTGCGCAGGAATTTATGCAACCTTGAAGCCGGCGACCGAACCCTTGAGTTCGGTCGCCAGACCGGCCAGTTCGCCGACCGCGGTCGCTGTTTTTTGCGTACCCGCCGTCGTTTGCTCGGTCACGCGCAAGATGTCCTGCATTTTGCCGGCCACGCCGGTTGCCGAATCGGCTTGCTGCCGCGTCGCGCTGGAGATGCTTTCGATCAGGTCGGCGAGGTTTTGCGACACATCGCCGATTTCGGCCAGTGCCTGACCGGCAGCATCGGAGAGCTTGGCCCCTTCGACCACGCCTTGTGTCGACTCTTCCATCGCCGAAACCGCGTCCTGCGTGTCGGTCTGAATCGTCTTCACGATCGCTGCGATCTGTTTCGTCGCCTCGCCAGAGCGTTCGGCGAGGCGCTGCACTTCTTCTGCAACCACGGTAAAGCCGCGTCCCGCTTCGCCGGCCGAAGCGGCCTGGATGGCTGCGTTAAGCGCCAGCACGTTGGTCTGTTCGGTAATGTCGGAAATCAGCTCCACGATTTCACCGATTTCCTGCGAGCTTTCGCCGAGGCGTTTGATGCGCTTCGAAGTCTCCTGGATCTGCTCGCGAATTTCGTTCATGCCCTTGATCGAGTCCTGCACGGCCTGCGTTCCCTTGCCGGCGGCGGCCAGCGACTGGCGTGCCACCTGCGCCGACTGGTTGGCGTCGCCCGACACCTGGGTCATCGAGCTGGCCATGGCCAGCACCGATTGGCCGGCGTCCTGAATTTCGATCGACTGCCGTTCGGCAGCGGCGAGCAGCTCAGCCGAGGTTTGCTGGGCGATCTCGGTGGCGAGCGTCACGCGGCCCGCCGCATCGTTGATCCGGCCGACCAGCACGCGCAGTTCTTCGATCGTGTAGTTGATCGAGTCGGCGATGGCGCCGGTAATGTCCTCGGACACGGTTGCGGTGACGGTCAGGTCGCCGTCGGCCAAGTCGCCGAGTTCGTTCATCAGGCGCAAAATGGCGTCCTGGTTCTGGCGGTTGAGCGACTCGGTGCCCTGCCGGCTTTGGTCGGCTTCCTGCGCTTGGCGGCGGGTGTCGTCGAGGTAGACCTTGGCCATCAGGGCCAGCGCGGCCAGAGCGAGCGCAACAAGAATGGCCAAGGCGACGCCGTAGGCGGCGCGCTCCGCGATCCCGCCCTGATAGGCTTGCGCCAGCTTGTCGGTGGCGTCGAGCAGTTCATCGCTGTCGCGGTAGATACGCGAGCCGGCCTGTTTGGCGAGAACCAGGCGCTGCATGTTGCCGAGAATCCCGCCGACGGCTGCCTGGTATTCCTTGAAGCTGACTTCAAGTTCGTTCAGTTTCTGTTTCGTATCGCCGTCGCTGGTCGCACCGATGCGCAGAACCTCGCTGCCCTTGGCCAGGGCGTTCATCAGGTCGCGAAAGGTGTTGGTGTCCTTGCCGAGCAAAAAGGCGATTTCCGGATCGATCGCGTCGCCGACCAGCAGTGCGCTGGCGTTTTTTGCGATGCGCTGGGTGAGCATGACGAGCTGGTTGGCCGCTGCGATTTCACGGGCACTGGCGCCAGTTTGCAGCTTGAGTGCGGCGACCTGTTCGGAAAGTTCGAGCAGTTGCGGGTTCTTTTCGTTGATCGACCTGACTTCCTTGCCGAGAGAAACCAGGTTCTTCTCCATCTCCAGCAGTTGCGCGGCATTCTTGTCGGTTTTTTCCCATTCCTGGGTCAGCGCCTGAAGCTGCGGCTGGACGCCGTCCGGCGAGGGGGGCACGGTGGCGTCGCTGATTTCGCCGCCCTTGGTCAGGCGCTCGAGCTTGTTGGCAAAGTTGTCGTGCGAGTCCTTGAGTTGTTTGAAGGCCACCGGATTGCCCTGCAGTGCGAGGCTTGACGCCTTGGCGAGGCGTTGTGAGAGCATGCGCATTTCGCCCGAGGCGGCAATGTAGGCCGTGCCGTAGGTCGATTCGCGGTTGTCGTGATAAACGATGCCGGCGATGATCAGCATCACCAGCAGCAGGCCGCCGCCAAGAATCTGCAACTGCTTGGTAACCGAGTACTGCGCGAGAAAGGAGAGCAGCGGCGCGCTCCCGGCGCTCGCCGCGGGATGGGCCGCATCCATTACCGTCGTCGCCGAAATGGTGTGCTCGGCAGGATCTTTCTTACCAGATACAAAGGCCGGCAGTTTCAGGTTGAACGCCATATTGCTTCTCCGGTTACACGCGCTTGGTAGTGTGATTGATTCGAATGTTTTTATTGTCGGGCGGATGCTCGGGCGTTTCGATCAGGCGCCGATTTCCATGAACGATTCGTCGGCCAGCAGCTCGCGAACATTCAGCTTCTTCCAGCGTCGCCCTTCATTGTCCGTATAGGCTTCCCGCGCCCAGGCCGGCGCCTCGGGGTCGGCGGGTGCGGCGTTGAGCGCCTCGACATTGCGCAAGCCGAGCATGCGCGTGACCAGCAGCGCCGCATTCGAACCGTGACGGGTGCCGATCAGCAGCAGGCGCGAACTGGCGTTCTGTGGCGTCGCCTCGTTGCCTTGAAAGCCGGAGAAATCGGCGACCGAGTAAAGGTTGCCGCGAATGTTGGCAATCCCGGCGAACCAGGGTTTGGTCAAGGGCACGCTGGTCAGCGGGGGCAGCGGAACGATTTCGCCGGAGTCCGACAGATTGAGCAGCCAGTATTCCGTGCCGGCCTGGATGCCGAGCAGGCCGGCCGCCGTCTGCGTGCTGGCACCGGCGAGGCGAGCGGCCAGGTGCGCCTGGAATTCGCGGAGGCTGATTTTCTTGGCCATGCCCTGGGCGCCGGTTAAAGTGCGGCGATTTTGGCTAGCAACTCTTCACCGTTGACCGGTTTGACCATGTAGTCCTGCGCACCCTGGCGCAAGCCCCAAATCTTGTCGGTTTCCTGTCCCTTCGAGGTGCACACGATGACCGGGATGTTCTTGGTGCTTTCGTCGCGGGTCAGGGTACGGGTGGCCTGGTAGCCGTTGAGTCCCGGCATTACGACGTCCATCAGGATGAGATCGGGCAACTCCGCCTTGGCCTTGGCAATCCCTTCTTCGCCACTTTCGGCGGTGCTTACCTGGTAACCGTTCTTGGTCAGCAGTTCGACCATGAAGTGACGTTCGGTGGGCGAGTCGTCAACGACGAGGATTTTCTTGACGGGCATTGTGCCGGCTCCCTGAATTGTTTCTTAAAGTCGGTCAGGCCGCCGCTTGCGGCGCGAAAGTCGCGACCGCTTGCAGCAGGCTGTCCTTGGTGAATGGTTTGGTCAGATACTGGTCGGAACCGACCATGCGGCCGCGCGCACGATCGAACAGGCCGTCCTTGGACGACAGCATGATCACCGGCGTGCCGCGAAAACGCTGGTTCTTCTTGATCAAGGCGCAGGTCTGGTAGCCATCGAGCCGCGGCATCATGATGTCGCAAAAAATGACTTCGGGCTGGTGGTCGGCGATTTTCGCCAGTGCGTCGAAGCCATCCTCGGCGAGCAACACCTGACATCCGGCCTGCACGAGAAAAATCTCAGCGCTGCGCCGAATCGTGTTGCTGTCGTCGATGACCATGACTTTGACGCCGCGCAGGTTTGGAGCTTCAGCCAATTCCGTCCTCCAGAAAACCCCGGGTTTGTAATTTTATGGCCGGCCCGGACCACGGCAACGATCTTATCCTCGCCATAATATACCGGAATATTTCAGATTGCGATCAGTTCGAAATCTTCCTTGCGCGCACCGCATTCCGGACAACTCCAGTTGATCGGCAGGTCTTCCCAGCGGGTGCCGGGCGGGATGTTTTCGTCCGGCAGGCCGGCGGCTTCGTCGTAGATAAAACCGCAGCTCAGGCACATCCAGGTATGGTAAGGCTGGTCGCGCGTTGTGTTCATGGGTGTTACCGGTTTTCGGTTAAAATTCCGCACTCCGGATTCTAGCCAAACGCCTCTCCCGCTGCCAAGCTTCCCTTCTAGCTGCCGGCACCCCTCACGACCAACGGAAATTCCCCCGGATGGATCAAAACAGACCGCAACCTTCGCCTCCCATCGTCCTCTCTTTTGCCGCCAGCGATCCCTCGGGCGGTGCGGGCGTCCAGGCGGATCTGATGACCTTCTCGGCGATGGGCTGTCATGCCCTGTCGGTGATTACGGCACTGACCGTCCAGGACACCATCGGCGTGGACAGTGTGCTGGCGATCGATTCCGACTGGGTCGAGGATCAGGCGCGGGCGCTGCTCGAGGACATGCACGTCGCCGCTTTCAAGATCGGCCTGCTGGGCAGCATCGAGAACATCACGGTCATCGCCGAAATCCTGGCCGACTACCCCGACGTGCCGCTGGTGCTCGATCCGGTCCTGGCGTCGGGGCGCGGCGACGAGCTGGCCGACGAGGAAATGATTTCCGCGTTGCGCGAATTGCTGCTGCCGCAGACGACGATTCTGACGCCGAACAGTCTGGAGGCCCGGCGATTGTCCGACGAAGACAACGAGGGGCTCGAGGACAATCTGTCGCTGATCGAATGCGCGCGCCGTTTGCTGGGTTACGGCTGCGAGTACGTGCTGGTCACCGGCACGCACGAAAATACGGCGCAGGTCGTCAATAACCTCTACGGCGAAGCGGGCCTGATCTGCAGCGATGCCTGGGATCGCCTGCCGGGCAGTTATCACGGCTCGGGCTGCACGCTGGCTTCGGCGATCGCCGCCAATCTGGCGCACGGACTGCCGGTCCCCGAGGCCGTGCGCGATGCGCAGGACTATACCTGGCAGGCCCTGGCCGCCGGTTTCCGGCCCGGCATGGGGCAATACGTTCCGGATCGTTTCTTCTGGGCGCGCGCGGCTGGCGAGGACGGGGATGCCTGACGCGCGTCCGTTTGCGCTGCGCGGCCTCTATGCCGTCACGCCGGAAGGCGTCGGCTTGAAGGCCTTGTTGGAAAAGGTCGAGGCCGTTCTGCGTGGCGGCGCGACTGTCGTTCAGTACCGCGACAAGAGCGGCCTGGCGGTGCAGCGTGCCGACGCCGGACGTGCCTTGCGCGAACTCTGCCATCGCTTCGGCGCGCGGTTCATCGTCAACGACGATCTCGCGTTGGCGCTGGCGGTCGACGCCGACGGCGTGCATCTTGGCGGCGCCGACGGCGATCTGGCGGCCGCACGCCGGATGCTGAAGGCGGGGCAGTTGCTCGGCGCTTCGTGCTATGCCGATTTCGAGCGCGCGCGTACGGCGGTCGCGGCGGGCGCCGATTATGTCGCGTTCGGCGCGGTCTATCCCTCGCCGACCAAGCCGCTGGCGCAGCGGGCGCCGCTCTCGCTGCTGGCGCGCGGCCATGCCGAACTGCCGGTGCCGGTCTGCGCGATCGGCGGCATTACGCTCGACAACGCCCGGCCGCTGCTCGCGGCCGGCGCCGACCTGCTGGCCGTCGTCAGCGATTTATTCGAGGCGCCCGACATTGCCGGTCGCGCTGCCGTCTATCAACAACTTTTCGAGGAATAGCGAAACCATGAACTCACGCAACCAGCAGCTTTTTGAGCGCGCCCAGCGCCACATTCCGGGCGGCGTCAATTCTCCGGTCCGCGCCTTCCGTTCGGTCGGCGGCGCGCCGTGTTTCTTCGTCGAAGGCAAGGGGCCGCGCGTGACCGACGCCGACGGCAAGCGCTATCTCGACTACGTCGGTTCGTGGGGGCCGCTGATTCTCGGCCACGCCCATCCCGAGGTGGTGCGCGCCGTGCAGGATACCGCGGCGAAGGGCCTGTCCTTCGGCGCGCCGACCGAACTCGAAATCGAGATGGCCGACCTGCTCTGCGATCTGCTGCCCTCGCTCGACATGGTGCGCCTGGTCAGTTCCGGCACCGAGGCGACGATGAGCGCCATCCGTCTGGCGCGCGGCTATACCGGGCGCGACCTGCTGGTCAAGTTCGAAGGCTGCTACCACGGCCATTCCGACAGCCTGCTGGTGAAGGCCGGTTCGGGCCTGCTCACCTTCGGTAACCCGAGTTCGGGCGGCGTGCCGGCCGACTTCACCAAGCACACGCTGGTCCTCGATTACAACGACGTGGCGCAGCTCGAAAGCGCTTTTGCCGAGCACGGCGCGCGTATCGCGGCGGTGATCGTCGAGCCGGTGGTCGGCAATATGAACCTGATCGCGCCGCAGCCGGCCTTTCTCAAGGCCATGCGCGAGCAGTGCACGCAGCACGGTTCGGTGCTGATTTTCGACGAAGTGATGACTGGCTTCCGCGTCGGTCCGCAGTGCGCGCAGGGCTACTACGGCATCACGCCGGATCTGACCACGCTCGGCAAGGTGATCGGCGGCGGCATGCCGGTCGGCGCCTTCGGCGGCAAGCGCGAGATCATGGAAAAGATCGCGCCGCTCGGCCCGGTCTATCAGGCCGGCACGCTGTCGGGCAATCCGGTGGCGGTGGCCGCCGGCCTGGCGACCCTGAAGCTGGTGCAGCAACCCGGTTTCTACGAGACGCTGACTTTGCGTACCAAGCAACTATGCGATGGACTGGTCGCGGCGGCGGCAAAGCACGGCGTGAGGTTTTCCGCGCAGTCGGTCGGCGGCATGTTCGGCCTGTACTTCCGCGCCGCCTGCCCGCAAACCTATGGCGAAGTGATGGAGTGCGACAAGGACGCTTTCAACCGCTTCTTCCACGCCATGCTTGAGGCCGGCCACTACTTCGCGCCGTCGGCCTTCGAGGCGGGATTCGTTTCGGCGGCGCACAGTGAGGCCGACATCGCGGCCACCGTGGCGGCGGCCGAGACGGTTTTCAAAGCCTGGTAAGGTACCCGGCTCCGGTGTTTACTGGAGCCAGCCCTTCTTGCGGAAGAACCAGAAGGGAATGACGACGGAGACGGCCATCAGGAGCAGCGAGAAGGGGTAGCCGTATTCCCATTCGAGTTCCGGGAACCAGCTCTTGAAGTTCATGCCGTAGATGCTGGCGATCAGGGTCGGCGGCAGCATGGCTACCGACGCTACCGAGAAGATCTTGATGATCTTGTTCTGGTTGATGTTGATGAAGCCGACGGTGGCGTCCATCAGGAAGTTGATCTTCCCGAACAGGAAGGACGTGTGGCCGTCGAGCGACTCGATGTCGCGCAGGATCTGCCGGGCATCCTCCTGCTGGTCGCTGCTGAGGAACTTGCCGCGGGTCAGGAAGGAGACGGCGCGGCGCGTATCGTGAACGTTGCGCCGAATGCGGCCGTTGAGGTCTTCCTCGCGGGCGATGGCGGCCAGAATCTTGGCCGCCTCGGCGTCGGTGATTTCGGTGCCGAGCACATGCTTGCTGACGTCTTCGAGCGCGGCATAGACGTCCTCAAGCGCATCGGCCGAGTATTCCGCGTCGGCGGCGTAAAGGTCGAGCAGAACGTCCTTGCCGTCCGATACATAGCCCGGCTGGGTGCGCGCGCGCAGGCGTTGCAGGCGGAACACCGGCAGCTCTTCGGTGCGTACCGAGAACAGGATGTCCTTGTGCAGGATCAGCGCGACCGCCACGTTGCGCGACTCTTCCTTGGTGTCGAGCAGGAAGTCCGAGTGCAGGTGGATCTCGCCGTTGTCCTCGACGTAGAAGCGGGCGCTGGCCTCGAGGTCGGTCAGGCTGCTCGGGTCGGGTAGCTGGACGTCGAAGAAACTGCCGACCCAGTTGCGGATTTCATTGGTCGGCGCGACCAGGTCGACCCAGATCGGCTTGAGATTCTTCAGGTCGCCGGGACTTTCGACAACGAACTGGCTCAGTCTGCCGTTGCGCAGCTCGAAGGCGTTGATCGTCGTTTTTTCGTTGCGGTGGTGGCTGTCGCCGATCAGTTCCTGGCGGACTTCATCGGAGAGGATTTCCAGAATCCGCTCGCCGCGCTCTTCCTTGACCTCGTTCCACGCCAGCAGGCGCTCATCGGGCTGCAGCGCCTCGAGGATGTAAGCGATATCGGCCGGCAGCATGCGTTCCAGCTTGTGCCGCAACTCGTTGAGGCGCTGTTTGTGCACCACTTCTTCGACGAGATCCTGGCGCGGCATGTCCTGGCGGTGCACCAGATCCTCCACCAGCTTCTGGCGGGCGAGCAAGGACCTTACCTCGGCGAGGCGTTTTTGCAGGATTTCGGCGGCGGTCAGGTTGCTTTCTTCGCTCATGGTGCAGGCTCGCTATCGCTCGGTGCTTCCCTGGTCTTGTCGTCGTGGTGCCGTGCGGAAAGCGCCCCGCATTCTAGCACCGGCCAACTGACGGGGCGCGGACAATCTCAGGGTAATTCGGCGGCCGGCATGCGGGCCATGATCACCCCGGTTTTTCGGGCGAGCCCCGGCGCGTTGCGGTGGTGATCGTAGAAGCGCGGATTGGGCACCATGCCGGCCAGCTTGGCGGCCTGCTCCGGTGCAAGCTGGCTTGCCGCGACGCCGTAATAGTAGCGGGCGGCCGCTTCGGCGCCGAACACGCCGTTGCCCCATTCGATGACGTTGAGATAGACCTCGAGGATCCGCTGCTTGCTCCAGATGGCTTCGAGCATCAGCGTGATGATCGCTTCTTCGGCTTTTCGCCAGGGCGTTTTCGACGGACTCAGAAAGAGGTTCTTGGCGAGCTGTTGCGAGATCGTCGAACCGCCGGCGACGATCCTGCCCTTCTTCTGGTTCTTCTCGATGGCTTTCTGGATGCCTTCCCAGTCGAAGCCTTCGTGGTCGACGAAGTTTGCGTCTTCCGAGGCGATGATCGCGCGCTTCAGATGCGGCGAGATTTTCTCGTAGTCGACCCACTGCTTCTTCAATTGCGCCTTCGGATCCTTGGCCTGCAATTCGCCGAGGCGGATTTCCATGAAGCGGGTGGTATTGGGATTTGCCCAATTCCACCAGAGTACCCAGCCGAAAAGCCACAGCTGGTAGAGCAGCAGAAAGCCGAGGAGGCCGACAGCGATGCGTTTTAGCCAGCAGCCGAGGCGCTTCATGCGCCGCGCAAGAGTGCCATCACCGGCGCGCCGTCCGGGCGAATGCCGCGCCACACGAAAAACGCTTCAGCCGCCTGTTCGACGAGCATGCCGAGACCGTCGGCGATGCGCGCCGTGCCCTGCGTCCGGGCAAAGGCCATGAACGGCGTGTCGCCTTTGCCGTACATCATGTCGTAGGCCAGGCTGCCGGCGGCGAAAACGCCGGGCGGCAGCGGCGGCAATTCGCCGCCGAGGCTGGCCGACGTGGCGTTGATCACCAGGTCGAAGGATTGGCCGGCCAGTTCGTCGTAGCCGCCGCCCGCCAGCGGGCCGAGCGCGGCGAAATGGGCGGCCAGTGCCCGCGCCTTGGCGGCGGTGCGGTTGGCGATCGTCAGCGCCGCGGGCTGCGCGTCGAGCAGCGGCCCGAGCGCGCCGCGCGCCGCGCCGCCGGCGCCGAGCAGCAGGATGCGCCGGCCTTGCAGCGTGCAGCCGAGATTGACCGTCAGGTCGCGCGTCAGCCCGGCGCCGTCAGTGTTGTCGCCGAGAATCCCGTCGTCGTCGAAGGCCAGCGTATTGACCGCGCCGGCCAGTTCGGCGCGCGGCGTGCGCCGCGTGCTCCGGCGAAAGGCCTCTTCCTTGAACGGAACGGTGATGTTGGCGCCGCGCCCGCCGGCGTCGATGAAGGCGCCCAAGGTACCCTTGAAATCGTCGAGCGGGGCGAGGATGGCTTCGTAGCTGATGTCCTGCCCGGTCTGGCGGGCGAAGGCGGCATGGATCGCCGGCGACTTGCTGTGGCCGATCGGGTTGCCGAAGACGCAGTAACGGTCGGTCATGGGTTTAACGAGCCTTGGTTTCGAGGCTGTCGCTGCTGGTGAAGTTCCAGCTGCGGGTGATCTCGAGGATGTCGAAATCGCGCTCGATCTCGGGGGGGAATGCCCCGTAGGGCCCGGCCATGGCGACGATGCGGCGGGCGGCATCGTCGAGGATTTTGTGGCCGGATGAGCGGTTGATCTCGACGCGCTCGACGCTGCCGTCGCGGCGGATCCTGACCGATAGCACGAGCGTTCCGTAAAGCTTGCCTTTGGCGGCCTCCGGATAGTTGAGCGTGCCGATCCTTTCGACCTTGATCCGCCAGTCTTCGAGATACTGGGCATAGCGGTACTCTTCGGCGCGCGTCCCGAGGTTCTTGACGCGCGGCCGCTTGTTGTACTCATCGACGTTCTTCGCTATCTCGGCTTCGAGGCGCGCCATCGCCAGTGCGCTTTGCGCGAGGTCCCGGCCGCTCAGGCCGGGCGTCGGTTCGGGTTGGGCTTCCTTGTCCGGCTGCGGCGTGAAGGTGGTCTTGCTGCGCGCCTGCGTCGTCAAGCGCTGCTGCTGCGCTTCGAGTTCCTGCACGCGTCTTTGCGCCTGCTCCAGTTCGGCGCCGCTCTGCTGCCTGGCAGAGGGCGGCAATGGCGTCGTCGCGCGCCGGTCCTGCTCCGTATTGCCGCCGCCGTCGAGATTGGCCTGCGCCAGCGCCTGCGCTTTGGACGGTTTTCTGGCCGACTTGCTGTTGACCAGGATGATATCCAGCGCCTTGTCCTGAAGGGCGCGTGAGGCGTCGGGAAACTTGAAGTGGAGCGAGAGCACCGCCGCGTGGAGAAACAGCGAAACGCCGATCGCCAACCAGAGGTTGCGTTCGCCGCGCGATGGCGCCCAGGCTTGGCCGAGTGTCGCGCTCACGTCAGTCGATGGCTTCCAGCGAGTCGACACCGCTGGCGTCGACGCTTTCACCGTTTGTCTCGGCGAGCGCGTCAGCCAGGTCGAGCGTTTCGACATAGCGGCAGCCGAGTTCGAGCGTCAGATAGTCGACCGCTTCGATCGACAGGCGAATGCGCTGGCCGGGCCTCAACTCGGGGGCCGAGGGGACGCGCTGGAGCAGCGGCAGGTGGTCGAGCTTGACCAGGTTCTCGCGCCGGATCGTCGCCTCGATGGTGTGCACGTTTTCCTGGCGCAACCAGCGCAGGCACCAGTAGCGCTCCATGCCGCGCTGGAACTCGGCGTAGGCGGCATAGGTCAGGTCGAAATCGCGCATCGCGGCGAACAGGGCGTCCGATTTCGCGCCGAAGTGCGGCGTGTCGCCGTTCAGGCAGGCGATCAGCTGCCACTGGTTGATCAGGTCGACATAGCGCCGCAGCGGCGACGACGACCAGGCGTACTGTGCGACGCCAAGCCCTTCGTGCGGCAGCGGCGAGGTCGTCATGCGCACCTTGCCGCCGGTTTGCGCGCGGTAGATGGCGGGCACCCCTTTTTCGGCGAGCAGGCCGCCCCAAGTGCTGTTGGCGACGATCATCAGTTCGGCGACCAGCTTATCGAGCGGGCTGCCGCGCTTGCGCTCGGCGATGCCGACGCGGCAGGCGTCCGGGTCGGCCAGATCGCCTTCGATGGCGAAGTTGTAGTCGTTGTTGCCCTGCATCGCCGACGGTTTGCCGCGCCGGCCTTCGCAGGCGTTGGCCAGCTGCCAGAGCGTTTTCAGTTCGTCGCGGAACGCAAACTCGGGCAGGCCGTCGGCGATCGTCTGCTCGTTGAACAGCGGCTCGATGTCGTGATGGCGCAGATTGGCGACGATCGGCACGATTTCGACGCGCGATTCGTGGCCGGTGATTTCGAACTCCGGCGTCACCGTCAGGTACAGCGAAACGGCCGGGCAGTCGCGGCCGGCCGCCAGCGTGAAGCGCTCGACGGCCGCGTCGGGCAGCATGGTGATCTTGTTGCCCGGCATGTAGACGGTCGATAGCCGTTCGCGCGCCACTTCGTCGAGCGCGCTGCCCGGTGCAACGCCGAGGCAGGGCGCGGCGATGTGGATGCCGACTTTCCAGCCGAGGCCGGGCAGCGTCTGCAGCGAGAAAGCGTCGTCGATCTCGGTGGTCGCCGCGTCGTCGATCGAGAAAGCCTGTACGTTGGCGCGCGGCAGATTGGCCGGCGGGGCCGGCAGTTCGGCGTCCGGGAAGGCGATGCCGCGCGGAAAGTATTCGAGCAGGAAGCGCTGGAAGTGGTAATCGTGCGCCGAGCGGATGGCGCCGCACTTTTCCAGAAGATGCGGGGCCGAGAGGCCGATTTCGCCGCACGCGGCTTCGAGCGCCTTGGTTTCGCCGCGATTGCGGTCGGGCTTATAGAGCAGCTGGTTAAGCAGCGGCAGGAACTCGGGCGGCAGCGTGAAGGACTTCAGCTCGCCGACCATGCGCTCGATGGTCAGCGCTTGTTGACGCTTCTTTTCAAGACCGGCCAGAGCAGCCGCGAGAATGTCGGCAGGGGCCTTGCGGAAGCGGCCTTTACCCTTGCGATGGAAGTAGATGGGTGCTGAATGTAGGGCAAGCAGGAGCGCAGACGCCTCGGCCGCTGCGGCCTTGTGTCCGAAGTAGTCGTCGGCAAAATCACAAAAAGAAAATTCGCCATCACCCGCGCACTCCCAGAGAAATTCCTGCTCGATTCCCCCGGCGAGGGTTTCGGCCTGTTCCAGCAGTTCGCCCGGCGCCGGGGACAGATAGCGCAGCAGGACGTTTGCCGATTTTATTTTGGCGCGCTTGCCGGATGCCGTTTCGACCTGCAACGTCGTGTCGTTGTCGGTCAGGATGGTGGCAGTTTTGAAGGCGCCGTCTTCTTCGAATAATACGTGCATCGCCCGAATTATAACCCGCAGAATTCAAGTATTTGCGGCAGAAACTCGGGAAAGCGGGTGAAGCTGTGGTCGCCTCCCGGGCACACCATCTGGCGGCAGCCGGCATAGCGCGCAACGGCCTGGCGGTAGTCGAGCACCTCGTCGCCGGTCTCAAGCAGCAGCAGATAGCGTGCCGGCGTGATCTGCGCGACTTCCATGGCGCGCAGCTCGTCGACGTGCGCGGCGGTGAATTCGAAGGTCTCGCCGGTGTACAGGTTGCTTTGCGTTCCGAGGTGTTCGGAGAGCGAAAGCGGCGCGAGTACCGCCGGGTTGATCAGCACCGCCCGCAGATCGTGTTTTTCGGCCAGCCAGGTGGCGTAGTAGCCGCCGAGCGAGCTGCCGACCAGCGTCAGCGGGCCGTCGGCAGCGCCAATCAGCGCTTCGGCCTGCGCGACGGCGACGCTCGGGACGTGCGACAAGGCCGGGCAGGCAAGGCGTTCGCCGAGTCCGGCGGCGGCCAGGTGCTCGCCGAGCAGGCGGATTTTCCACGAGGCGGGCGACGAGCGAAAGCCGTGCAGGTAGAGGATGCGAGCGCTCATGAACTGGCCCAGGCTACGATCTCCAGCTTCCAGGTGAGCAGCACGACGATGCCGAAGGCGATGCGGTACCACGCGAAAGCGGTGAAGTCGTGCGTGCTGATGTAGCGCAGCAGGCCGCGCACGGCCCAGAACGCCGAGACGAAAGCGGCGACGAAACCGACCACCCACATGCCGAGGTCGTCGAAGGAGAGCAGCGCGCGCTCCTTGTAGAGCTGGTAGCAGGTCGCGGCGATCAGCGTCGGGATGGCGAGAAAGAACGAGAACTCGGTCGCGGCGCGGCGCGACAGGCCGAAGAACAGCCCGCCGATGATCGTCGCCCCCGAACGCGAGGTACCGGGGATCAGGGCCAGCGCCTGCGCCAGGCCGAGCTTCATGGCGTCGCGCAGGCTCAGCTCGTCGACCGAGTCCACGCGGATCGTGTGCTGGCGGCGCTCGGCCCAGAGGATGATCAGGCCGCCGACGATGAAAGCCGCTGCCACCGCCGGTGCGTTGAACAGATAGGCCTTGATCTTCTTGCCGAAGAGCAGGCCGAGAATGGCGAGCGGCATGAAGGCCGCCAGCAGATTGAGCACGAAACGCTGTGCCGCCGGCTCGCGCGGCAGCCCGCGCACGACCTCGACGATCTTCGCCCGGTACTCCCAGCAAATGGCGAGAATGGCACCCGACTGGATGACGATTTCGAACAGTTTGCCGCGCTCGTCGTTGAAGTCGAGCAGGTCGCCGGCGAGAATCAGGTGGCCGGTCGAGGATACCGGCAGGAATTCGGTGACACCCTCGACGATGCCGAGAATCAGGGCTTTGAGCAGGAGTAGCAGGTCCACGAGCGGCTTTCGGCGAAAAAGCGCGATTTTAACCTATGGCCGCGTCTGCTCTTCGAGTACGCCGAGCCAGCGCAAGGCCTGCTCGCGCGAGTCGCCGCACATTTCCTCCGACGCTTGCAGGCCGCCGCAGCACGCCGGCCGCTCGGGCCGGCCCCATAACCCGCAGCGCAGGTCGAGCGTGAGATTGGCGCAGGCTTCGCCCGCCGCCTTGCCGTGCGGGTGGCCCGGCATCGGCGTGGCGATCGAGGGCGCGATGCAGCAGGCGGCGCAGGCCGGGCGGCAGGCAATTCTTGTTGGCATTGAAGAAGGCGTGGACTAAATCTTCCGGTAAACCTCTGCGCCCGCTTTGACGAACTCGACCGCCTTCACTTCCATACCCTTCGCCAGCGCCTCGTTTTCGCTGAGCCCCTGCGTTGCGGCGAATTCGCGCACTTCCTGCGTGATCTTCATCGAGCAGAAGTGCGGGCCGCACATCGAGCAGAAGTGGGCGACCTTGGCCGATTCCTTGGGCAGCGTCTCGTCGTGGAATTCGCGCGCCTTGTCCGGGTCGAGTCCGAGGTTGAACTGGTCGTCCCAGCGGAACTCGAAACGGGCTTTCGACAGGGCGTTGTCGCGGATCTGCGCACCGGGGTGGCCCTTGGCGAGGTCGGCGGCGTGCGCGGCGAGCTTGTAGGTGATGATGCCGGTCTTGACGTCGTCCTTGTCGGGCAGGCCGAGGTGCTCCTTGGGTGTCACGTAGCAGAGCATCGCCGTGCCGAACCAGCCGATCATCGCGGCGCCGATGCCGCTCGTGATGTGGTCGTAGCCCGGGGCGATGTCGGTGGTCAGCGGCCCGAGCGTGTAGAACGGCGCTTCGCTGCACTGCTCGAGCTGCAGGTCCATGTTCTCCTTGATCATGTGCATCGGCACGTGGCCGGGGCCTTCGATCATCACCTGCACGTCGTGCTTCCAGGCGATCTGCGTGAGTTCGCCGAGCGTTTTGAGTTCGCCGAGCTGCGCTTCGTCGTTGGCGTCATAAATGGAGCCGGGGCGCAGGCCGTCGCCGAGCGAGAAGGCGACGTCGTAGGCCTTCATGATTTCGCAGATTTCCTCGAAGTGCGTGTAGAGGAAGCTTTCCTTGTGGTGCGCCAGGCACCACTTGGCCATGATCGAGCCGCCGCGCGAGACGATGCCGGTCAGCCGCTTGGCGGTCAGCGGCACGTAGCGCAAGAGCACGCCGGCGTGGATGGTGAAGTAGTCGACGCCCTGCTCGGCCTGTTCGATCAGCGTGTCGCGGAAGATCTCCCAGGTCAGGTCTTCGGCCTTGCCGTTGACCTTCTCGAGCGCCTGGTAGATCGGCACCGTGCCGATTGCCACCGGGCTGTTGCGGATGATCCACTCGCGCGTCTCGTGGATGTTCTTGCCGGTGGACAGGTCCATCACCGTGTCGCCGCCCCAGCGGATCGACCAGGTCATCTTCTCGACTTCCTCCTGGATCGACGAGCCCAAGGCCGAGTTGCCGATGTTGGCGTTGATCTTGGTCAGGAAGTTGCGGCCGATGATCATCGGCTCGGATTCGGGGTGGTTGATGTTGTTCGGGATGATGGCGCGGCCGCGCGCGATTTCCGAGCGCACGAATTCCGGCGTGATCTCGTCCGGAATGCTGGCGCCGAAGCTGTGGCCGGGGTGCTGGCGGCAGAGAATCTCGGCGAAGCGCTCGCCCTGCGGGCCGGAGGTCTTCAGTTGCTCGACGTAGGCGCGGCGGTTGTTGTTCTCGCGGATGGCGACGTATTCCATCTCCGGCGTGATGATTCCCTTGCGCGCATAGTGCATCTGGCTGACGTTGGCGCCCGGTTTGGCGCGCAGCGGCTTACGGTGCAGGCCGGGGAAACGCAGTTCGTCGAGCGCGGCGTCGGTGGCGCGCTGGCGGCCGAATTCGGAAGTGAGATCAGCGAGTTCCTCGCAATCGCCGCGTTCGGCGATCCAGTCGGCGCGCAGGGCGGGCAGTCCGTTGCGGATGTCGATCCTGGCCTGCGGGTCGGAGTAGGGGCCGGAGCAGTCATAGACGTAGATCGGCGGGTTCTTTTCGCCACCGAAGGCGGTATCGGTGTCGGACTGTGAGATTTCGCGCATCGGCACGCGGATGTCCGGGCGGCTGCCCTCGACGTAGATCTTGCGGGAATTGGGCAGCGGCTGGATCGCGGCGGCGTCCACGTGGGCGTCGGCGGCGATGAATTTCTCGGTGGCGTTCATGGTGTTTCCTTGCGAAGGAGTGAAGCAGTGACGTGGTTACAGCCAGGCAAAGACGGCAAGGCGCGCAAGGAGTTTGGATGGTGGCACGGCTGGCACAACGCTCCGCTTCCCTACGACGGCATGACCCGTACAGGTTCCAAGGGACTCTCTCAGCCGCACCGAGATCGGCGCGGCACCCCTAACGTGACCGCTCAAGTTACTGGAATTGCAGGTGATTGGCAAGAAATGCGCAGCGCCGGGCTAAAGTTTTGTTCAGGTTTTCCGTGAAGCTGCTGATGAGCAGAAAAACAATCAATGGGGGTTTGATCGTGCGCCTGAAAATTTTTGCCGCCATGTGCGCCGTTGCGCTGCCCGCCGCCGCGGCCGCCGCTTGGCAGACCGTCTCTGCCGAACAGGGCAAGCGCATCGAAATCGATCGGGCCAGCGTCAAGAAGGACGAGAGCGGCAAGGCCACGGCTTTGAGCCGCATCGTTCTCGACAAGTCGATCAACGATCCGAAAACATCGTCGTCCTATCGCATCATCGATGCGCTGAACCGCTATGACTGCGGCGCACGCACGATCAGTACCCTGAAGCGCAGTTACTTCAAGGAAGAAGGCGAGCCCTTGCGCGAGGAGGCGATCAAGGCGCAACTGGAGATGCCCGTGCGTTCCGGCACGCTCGACGACAAACTGTTGCGCGAGGTCTGCCGCCCGAAAGCGGGGGGCGACGCAACGGCAGCGGCGAGCAGGACGGCCGAAAAGGTCAATGAAGCCGCCGCCGAGCTGCGCAAGTTCAACGAGACGATGATCGAGAAGGCGGTAAAACGGGCGCCCGTCGCTGCCGCCGCAACTGCCGCCGTCGTGGCGAAGCCGGCGTCGGAAGCGAAGCCCGAAGCGAAAGCGGAGGCGAAGTCAGAATCTGCCCCGGCCGCGCCGAAACAGCAGCGGAGCAAGCAGCATCCGGCCGCCGGCCGCGATTCCGCGGTCCATGCGCACGCGCACATCCACTGGTCTTACGAAGGCGCCGGTGGGCCGGAAAACTGGAGCAAACTCGACGCCGACTACGCGACCTGCGGCAACGGCAGGCGTCAGTCGCCGATCGACATCCGCGACGGCCTCCGGGTCGATCTCGAGCCGATCCAGTTCGCCTATCGGCCGTCGAATTTCCGCGTCGTCGACAATGGCCACACGGTGCAGGTATCGCTCGCCGGGGGCAGCATCAGCCTGCTCGGCAAAAGCTATCAGCTGATCCAGTTTCATTTCCATCGGCCGTCGGAAGAGCTGGTCAACGGCAAGTCCTTCGACATGGTCGCGCACCTCGTGCACAAGGCGGACGACGGCAAGCTGGCGGTGGTCGCCGTGCTGCTCGAAAAAGGCAAGGACAACGCGCTGATCCAGACCGTCTGGAACAATCTGCCGCTCGAGAAGAACGACGAGGTGGCGCCGCCGGCACTGACGCTCGATCTGGCGCAGTTGCTGCCGGAGAACCGCAGCTACTACACCTACATGGGCTCGCTGACCACGCCGCCATGTTCCGAGGGTGTGCTCTGGCTGGTGCTCAAGCAGCCGCAGCAGATGTCGGTCGAACAGATGGCGATTTTCGCGCAGCTCTATAAGAACAACGCCCGGCCGGTGCAGGCCGGCGCCAGCCGCCTGATCAAGGAGTCGCGCTGATCGCCGGCGCTTCAGCGGCCGATCGCTTCGCCGAGAAAGCGCTCGAGCCGGGGATCGAGCGAATAGGCGACGTTGAAGCGTAGCCACGGCGAAGGCTGCATCTGCGGCCGGAAGATGTTGCCCGGCGCGAGCATGATGCCGGCCTGCGCCGCCTCGCTGGCGAGGCGTGCCGAATCGTGGGTGCCCGGCGCCTCGGCCCAGACGAACATGCCGCCTTTCGGTACGGCGTGAATGGCCAGTCCGGATCGTTCGAGCAGCCGCAGGGTCTGCTCGGTCGCCTCGGCGAGCCGGACCTGCACGCGCTCGATCAGCTTGCGGTAATGCCCTTCGGTCAGCATCCGGTAAACCAGCCGCTCGGCGAACTCCGAGCTCGAGAAACAGCTGACGATTTTCACGTCGGTCAGGCTGGCGGCCAGATCCGGATCGCAGGCGAGGAAACCGACGCGCAAGCTGGCTGACAAGGTCTTCGAGAAACTGCCGACGTAGATGACGCGGCGCAACTGATCGAGCTGCGCCAGGCGCGTCGCCGGTCCGGGGTGCAGGTCGCCGTAGGCGTCGTCCTCGACGATCAGGAAATCGTGCTTGTCGGCCAGTTGCAGGACGCGGAAAGCGTTGGCCGGCGCCAGGTTGCCCGAGGTCGGGTTGTGCAGCACCGAGTGCGTGAAGAAGGCTTTCGGCCGATGCTCGGCGAGCAGCGCCTCGAGGACCTCCGGGTCGGGGCCGTTCTGGGTACGCGGCACGCCGATCAGGTTCACGCCGTAGAGGCGCAGGTTGGCGAACAGATTCCAGTAACCCGGGTCGTCGACGAAGACGCAGTCGCCGGCCTTGAGCAGATAGCGGGCGATGATGTCGAGCGCCTGCGTCGCGCCGTGCGTCAGCATGATCTGGCTCGGGCGGGCGGCGACGCCGAGTTCGCCGAGCTTGATCTGGATCTGGTCGCGCAGCGGCCGGTAGCCGAGCGGGGTGCCATAGCTCGTCACCTTGGTGTCGGCGCGGCGCGCCAGGGCGCGGATGTTGCGCCGGACGCCTTCCTCGTCCATCCATTCGGGCGGCAACCAACCGACACCGACTTTCAGCCGGTCGGGTGCGTCTTCCAGGCTCTGGTGCAGAACGCCGGCGTTGTCGAAGGCGCGCATGACTTCGCCGCTGCGCTGTTCGACGTGCGGCGTCGATTGTCTGGCCGCGACATAGAAACCCGAACCGCGGCGCGACTGCAGATAGCCGAGCGCGACCAGCCGGTCGTAGGCTTCGACCACCGTGAACCGGCTGACCGCGTTGCGCTCGGCAAAGCCGCGGATCGGTGGCAGGCGCATGCCGGGGCGCAGCAGGCGATCGTCGATCTGGTTGCGGATATTGCCGACGATCTGGTCGACCAGCGGCATGGGTGAATCGCTATTCAGGCTGAGCAGCATGATTGTTCCGATCTGTTCGCCGTGCGCGGCGGACTGTATCGGTGTTCCGGCCGGTACGGTGCGCCTGGCTTCCGGCAGGGTGTATCTATGGTGTTGTCAAAGTGTCAGTTATTGTCTGGTCTCCGTCAATTCTCTTCTGGAGAACGCCATGTCCGGACGCAACGCCCGCCAGTGCATGTTGCTGGCCTTGCTTATTCCCCTCCTTGCCGCCTGTCTGCCGGCCGAGCGCGCCAATCCGCGCCAGATGATCGTCGAGTGGCCCGAGCAGCATCTGGTGTTCATGGCCGACGAACGGATCGGTAGCGTGCGGGCCTTTCATCTGGCCGGCGGCGCACCGGTTCTGGCCGCCCAGACGCGCGTCTTCGAACGCTCGACGGTGCGCGACATCAAGCTCGATGCGTCGCGCGGGCAACTCTGGGTACTCGGCGCCGACGGCGTCTATGTGCATGACGCGCACAGCCTCGCCCTGCGCAAGCGCATCCCGCTCGATGCGCGGGATGCCGCCGAAATGCGCGTCGAAAACGGCGGCATCGTCCTGCTGGCGAGCGATCAGGTCGTGCTCGGCCGAATCGACGCCGCCTCGCTGCTGGCGTCCTGGCGCCCGGCGTCAAGCGTGCGCCGGGGGTGAGTCTTTCCAGGAGTATTCGGGGGGAAGTCGATTTGACTTCCCTTTTTTTGCCGGATACATTACTGACCGGTCAGTCATTTATTGTGATGTTATGAATACCACTGCAGCCTCTTCGGTCCCGAAATCGCCTCCCGATGCGCCGACAGCGCGCCGTCGACGCAAGGAAGCGCGCCCTTCCGAGCTGACTTCGGCGGCGCTCGATCTGTTCGTCGAAAAAGGGTTTTCCGCGACGCGGCTCGATGACGTCGCGGCGCGCGCCGGCGTCTCGAAAGGCACGCTGTACCTCTACTTCGACAGCAAGGAAGCGCTCTTCAAGGCGGTGATCGAAGAAGGCATCGTGCCGACGCTGGCCGCCGCCGAGTTGCGCGCAGCCGGGCACGACGGGTCGGCTGCCGAGCTGCTGCGCCATCTGCTCTTCGGCTGGTGGCAGGAAATCGGCGGCACGCGGCTGGCCGGCGTGCCGAAACTGATCATTTCCGAGTCGCGCAATTTCCCGGAAGTCGCCCAGTACTACCACGACAAGGTGATCGTGCGCGGCCGGGCCTTGCTGCGCTCTGCGCTGCAGCGCGGCATCGCGAGCGGCGAATTCCGTCCGCTCAACGTGGAAACGGCGATCGACGTCATCATCGCGCCGCTGCTGATGCTCGTCATCTGGCGTTTTTCGCTCTGCTTCTGCGGGCAGGAAAACGATCCGGCAACGTATCTTGAAACCCATTTTGACCTGCTGGTGAATGGCTTACGGCCGACAGGAGACGTCGCATGACGAATCTGAAAAACATTCCGGCGAGCCTTCGGCGCCTCGCTATTGCCCTGCCCGTCCTGGCATTGCTCGGCGCCTGCGGCAAGGGTGCGCCGCCGCCCGAGGCGCCGCGCCCGGTCCTGACGCAGGTGCTCGGCGCGACGGCCGGAGGCGAGGCGGTGACTTACTCGGGCGAGGTGCGCTCGCGCTACGAAACGCAACTCGCTTTCCGCATTCCCGGAAAAATTTCGGCACGCCTGGTCGATGCCGGCGCGGTCGTCAAGGCGGGCGACGTACTGGCCCGGCTTGATCCGGCCGATACCACGCTCTCGGCGGCCTCCGCCGATGCGCAACTGACGCTCGCCGATGCCGAAGCGAAGCGCTACCGCGATTTGCGCGCGAAGAATTTCGTCAGCCAGGCGGCGCTCGACGCCAAGGAAAGCACGCTCAAATCGGCGCAGGTGCAGGCCAATCTGGCGCACAACCAGAGCGCCTACACCGTCCTGAAAGCCGACCAGGCGGGCGTCGTCGGTCTGGTCGCCGGCGAGGTCGGGCAGGTCGTCGGCGCCGGGCAGGTCGTGTTCCGGCTGGCGCGTACCGATACGCGCGAGGTCGCCATCGCGATCCCCGAAATGCGCATGCCGGAAGTGCGCGCGCTCAACGACGCCGAAATCACCCTGTGGACCGACGAGCGGGCGAAATACAAGGGCGTGCTGCGCGAGCTGTCGCCGGTCGCCGATCCGACGACGCGGACTTTTGCCGCACGCGTCTCCATCGTCGACGCGGACCCGCGTGTGCTGTTCGGCATGACCGCGAACGTCCATTTCCGCCGCGCCGGCGGCGATGCGCGCCTGACGGTGCCGCTGACGGCGATTTTTCAGAAGGACGGCAAGCCCGCCGTCTGGGTGGTCGGCGCTGATCAGGCGCTTGCCCTGCGCGCCATCGAGGTCGCTTCCTACGGCGAAACGTCGGCCGTGCTGGGCAGCGCTTCCGGGATCAAGGCCGGCGAGCGCATCGTCATTGCCGGCGTGCATAAGCTGACCGCCGGCGAGAAGATAAAAATCGCCGCAGCGGCCGCCAATCCGAGGGAAAAACCGGGTGAAACTGCGGGTGAAAAACTCGCCGGGACACAGCCGCTGGCGAGCGCCCAATGACCCATCTCAACCTTTCCGAGTGGGCCCTGCGCCACCGCTCGATGGTCGCTTACCTGATCATCGTCCTGATGCTCGGCGGCGCGCTGTCCTATTTCAAGCTGGGGCGCGCCGAAGACCCGGACTTCACCTTCAAGGTGATGGTCGTGCGCACGCTGTGGCCGGGCGCCACCGCCCGCGAAGTCGAACTGCAGGTTACCGAGCGCATCGAAAAGAAGTTGCAGGAAGCGCCGTGGGTCGATGTTATCCGCTCCAGCTCAAAATCCGGCGAGTCGCTGGTCTTCATCATTCTCAAGGACTACACGCCGAAGAAAGAGGTGCCGGACGCCTGGTACCAGGTACGCAAGAAGATCGGCGACATCAAATACACCTTGCCGGCCGGCGTGCAGGGGCCGTTCATCAACGACGAGTTCGGCGACACCTTCATCAATATCTTCGCGCTGACCGGCGACGGCTTCGATCTCGCCGCGCTGCGCCAGAATGCCGATCGCATTGCGCGTGAATTGCGCCAGGTGCCCGACGTCAAGAAGATCGAGCTGATCGGCGTGCAGGACGAAAAGGTCTTCATCGAGGTCTCGCACGCCAAGCTCGCGACGCTCGGCCTCAACCCGCTGGCGATCATGGACGCGCTGCAGAAACAGAACGCCATGACGCCGGCCGGCTATTACGAAACGGCGTCGGACCGCGTGCACATCCGCGTCTCGGGCGACTTCAGCTCGCTCGAAAACATTCGCGAGATCGGCATCCAGGCCGATGGGCGGCTGTTCCGGCTCGGCGACATCGCGACCGTGAAACGCGGTTTTTCCGAGCCGCCGGCGCCGCGCATGCGCGTCCAGGGGCAGGATGCGATCGGCATCGCCATCGCGATGAACAAGGGCGGCGACGTGATCCGGCTCGGCGACCGGCTGCGCAGCGAAGTCGCGCGCCTGCAGAAGGATTTGCCGCAGGGCATCGATATTCATGTGGTGGCCGATCAGCCCGAAATCGTCCGCCAGTCGATCGCCCTCTTCATGTCCTCACTGGCCGAAGCGGTGGTGATCGTGCTCGCCGTTTCCTTTCTCAGCCTCGGCCTGCGCACCGGCACAGTGGTCGCCCTGTCGATTCCGCTGGTGCTGGCGATCACCTTCCTGCTGATGGCCGTGTTCGGCATCGACCTGCAGCGCATTTCGCTGGGTGCGCTGATCATTTCGCTCGGCCTGCTGGTCGATGACGCGATCATCGCCGTCGAGATGATGGTCGTAAAAATGGAGCAGGGCTGGGACCGCTTCCGCGCGGCGACCTTCGCCTATACCTCGACGGCCTTCCCGATGCTGACCGGAACGCTGATCACGGTGGCCGGCTTCACGCCGGTCGGTTTCGCCAAGTCGGGGGCCGGCGAATACACCTTCTCGATCTTTGCCGTGGTCGCCATCGCCCTCCTCGTTTCCTGGGTGGTGGCGGTCGTTTTCACGCCCTACCTCGGCTACAAGATCCTCGATCCGAAGCAGCTGCTCGCCAAGGCGCAGCAGCACGGCGAGGATATCTACAGCACGCCGTTCTACCGGCGCGTGCGGGCCAGCGTCGAGTGGTGCGTGCGCCGGCGCTGGCTGGTGATCGCCGCCACCGCCGTGGCGTTCGCGCTGTCGCTGGTCGCGCTCACGACCGGGGTGCAGAAGCAATTCTTCCCGGCGTCGAGCCGCACCGAATTGCTGGTCGATCTGTGGCTGCCGCAGGGCGCTTCGCTCAAGGCTACCGAAGCGCAGGCGAAAAAGGTCGAGCAGTTGCTGCTCGCCGACCCGGAAATGAGCAAAGCGGTGAAGCACTTCGCGAGCTACATCGGCAACGGCAGTCCGCGCTTCTACCTGCCGCTCGACCAGCAGCTGTTCAACGACAATTTCGCCCAGTTCGTCGTCGCGACCCATGACATCGAGGCGCGCGAGCAGCTCAAGCAGCGCCTGGAACAGCGCTTCGCCAGCGCAAGCGGCGAGTGGAGCGGCCTGCGCGCGCGCGTGCTGCGCCTGGAGAACGGTCCGCCGGTCGGTTTCCCGGTCCAGTTCCGCGTTTCCGGCGAGAACATCGGCGAGTTGCGCCGTGCCGCCGAGGCGGTCGCGGCCGTCATGCGCACCAATCCGCACGTGAAGGACGTCAATTTCGACTGGAACGAGATGGGCAAGGCGATCCGCCTCGATATCGACCAGGACCGCGCGCGGGCGCTCGGCATCAGCTCGCAGGAGCTGTCGAGCTTCCTCAACTCGATGCTGACCGGGATGAACATCACGCAGATGCGCGAGGGTGACCAGCTGATCGACGTCGTGGCGCGCGCCACCGGCGATGAGCGCAGCCGGCTCTCGGCGCTGGCCGACATCAACATCCATACGGCGAGCGGCCGTTACGTACCGCTCGCGCAGGTGGCGAAGATCAGCTACGAACTCGAGGAAGGCCTGGTCTGGCGGCGCAATCGCCTGCCGACCGTGACGGTGCGCGCCGATATCCGCGACGGCACGCAGGCGCCGGTCGTCTCGGCGCAGATCGATCCGCAGCTCAATGCGCTGCGCGAGCAGCTGCCGCCCGGCTTCCGCATCGAACTCGGCGGCGCCACCGAGGAGTCGGCGAAAGGCGAGGATTCGATCAAGGCCGTGATGCCGCTGATGCTGGCCGGCGTGATCACCTTGCTGATGGTCCAGCTGCAGAGCATGAGCCGGACGATACTGGTGCTGCTCACCGCGCCGCTCGGACTGATCGGCGTGGCCATCGCGCTGCTGGTTTTCCAGGTGCCGTTCGGCTTCGTCGCCAACCTCGGCGTGATCGCCCTGTCCGGCATGATCATGCGCAACTCGGTGATCCTCGTCGACCAGATCGAGCAGGACGAAAAGGCCGGCAAACCGACCTGGGAAGCGATCGTCGGCTCGACCGTGCGGCGCTTCCGGCCGATCATGCTGACCGCGGCGGCGGCCATCCTGGCGATGATTCCGCTGACGCGCAGTGTTTTCTGGGGGCCGATGGCGGTGGCCATCATGGGCGGGCTGATCGTCGCGACGCTGCTCACGCTGCTCTTCCTGCCGGCGCTCTACGCCGCGTGGTATCGCGTGAAACCCGCGGCCAAACCCGGCGCGGAGCTGGCCGATGCCTCGGTGCAGGTGGCTAAGGTATAATTGTCCGTTGATTGGAAACGTATATTAGGTTGTGCTAATATTAAACTTGTAACGGGGAATGTTATGGCTACGGTGGCGACGATGAGCATGGATATTGAGCAGGCGCGTTTCAACATGATCGAGCAGCAGATTCGTCCTTGGGAGGTGCTGGATCCCGAGGTGCTGCGCTTGCTGTCGGTCGTCAAGCGCGAGGATTTCGTTCTGGCGGCGCAGAAGGTGCTGGCATTTGCCGATATCGAACTGCCGATCGGGAACAAGGGCGATGCCGGCCAGACGATGCTCGAGCCGAAGATCGAAGCCCGTGTTCTGCAGGAATTGAGCCTCAAGAATACCGACACCGTGCTCGAGATCGGCGCCGGCAGCGGTTATATGGCGGCCTTGCTGGCCTCGAAGGCCGAGTACGTCTATTCGGTGGAAATCGATCCGGAGCTGGCCGAGAGCGCCAAGCGCAATCTGCAGCGTGCCGGCGTGGCCAACGTCAGCGTCCAGCTGGCCGATGGTTCGCGCGGCTGGCCGTCGCAGGCGCCCTACGATGCGATCGTGGTTTCCGCCTCGATGCCGGTGCTGCCGCCCGAACTGCTCAAGCAGCTCAAGGTCGGCGGCCGTCTGGTCGCCTTCGTCGGCGAGGAGCCGGTGATGCACGCGCAACTCGTGACGCGCACCGGCGACGACGCTTTCAACACGATCAATCTTTTTGAAACCGTGGTCGCGCCGCTGGTCAACGCGGCGCAGCGCGAACAGTTCGTTTTTTAGGCTTTCGGGGAGCGCATGCAGCAAATCTCGACACATCAGCTGGCAGACTGGCTCGCCGGGGGCGCTTCGTCTGCCGAGGCTTCCGGCGGCGCCGGCACTGAAAGTGCGCCGGATCGGCGGTTGCCGCCGATCCTCCTCGATGTGCGCGAGTCTTGGGAGTACGAGCACTGCCATCTCGCGGACTCGCTCCTGATGCCGATGCAGACGGTGCCGGCGCGGCTCGGCGAGCTCGCGCCGGAACGCGATGTGGTGGTGATCTGCCACCACGGCGCGCGCAGCATGCAGGTGGCGATGTTCCTCGAGCGCAACGGTTTCGCTTCGATCTACAACCTCGCCGGCGGGGTCAATGCGTGGGCGCATGACATCGATCCCGGCATGCGTAAATACTGAAAGCGAGACGGCGCACATGCGTTCGATGAAAAAACTCCCTGCGCTGCTGGCCGCCCTGCTGGTTTCTGCGCCCGTGCTGGCCGCCGACCTGCTGCAGGTTTATCGCGACGCACTTGCCAACGACGCGCAGTATGCCGCCGCCCGCGCCGTCGCCGAGGCCGGCCGCGAGAAGCTGCCGCAGGGCCGGGCCGGTTTGCTGCCGGTGATCGGCGCGACAGCCAATACGACGTGGAACAACAATACCTTCACCGGACTCGACCGCACGTTCAACAGCAACGGCTACAACGTGAGCCTCACGCAGCCCCTGTTCCGCTGGCAGAATTATGTGCAGTACGGCCAGGCGAAGCTGCAGGTCGTGCAAGCCGAAGCGAATTTCGCGCAGGCCAAGCAGGACCTGATCCTGCGCGTGGCACAGGCGTATTTCGATGTACTCAATGCCGAGGAAAATCTACGCGCCGTGCAGGCCAACAAGACGGCAATCGCCCAGCAGCTCGAGCAGGCGAAAAAGAACTTCGAAGTCGGCACCGCGACCATCACCGATTCGCATGAAGCGCAGTCGCGTTACGACCTGGCGATCGCGCAGGAAATTGCCGCCGACAGTGATCTTGAAGTCAAGCGTTACGCCTTGCGTCTGGTCGTCGGCAAGGACTCGGGAGCGCTCAGCCCGCTCAAACCAAAGGCCGTGCTGACGCCGCCGCAGCCGGCGAGCATGGGCAAATGGGTCGATGCCGCCGAGAAAGACAGTTTTGCCGTCCAGGCGCAGCAGGCCGCGGCCGAGATCGCCGACAAGGAGGTCGAACGCAACCGCGCCGCGCACTATCCGACGCTCGACGTGGTCGCCAACTACGGCGACAGCGCGGCGGGGGCCTCGCAGCTTGGCGGCACTTCGTTCGATATCGTCAGCCGGAATATCGGGCTGCAACTCAGCATCCCGATTTTCCAGGGCGGCGCGGTCAATTCGAAAACCCGCGAAGCAGCGGCCAATCGCGATGCGGCGCTGGCGACGCTGGATAACGCCCGGCGCAGCGCGGCGCTCGGCGCTCAGCAGTCCTACCTCGGCGTCGTCAATGGTCTGGCGCAGGTTCGGGCGCTGGAGGCGGCGCTCGTCTCCAGCATGAGCGCGCTCGATTCCAACAAGCTCGGTTACGAGGTCGGCGTGCGCATCAACATCGACGTGCTGAACGCCGAGCAGCAGGTTTATTCGACCCAGCGCGATCTGGTGAAAGCCCGTTTCGACACGCTGTTCGCGCAGCTCAAGCTGAAGGCCGCTGTCGGCGCACTTGGCGAGGACGACCTACAGCTGGTCAATGCCCTGTTTGCAGCGAACTGAGTTGCCGGATCAATGCCACGGTGCGTGCCGTGGCGCCGCGATGTGCGCGGCTGAAGGCGATCGCCGCCGCACGCATTTCCTGCAGTTGCTGTCGATTTCCGAGTAGTTCTCCGGCGGCCGCCGCGGCTTCGCCGGCGTCATTGATGCGCCTCGCTGCGCCGCAGGCGATCGCGTCTTCCGCCGCCTGCGCGAAATTGAAGGTGTGCGGGCCGACTAGCGCCGGGCAGCCGCAAGCCGCCGCTTCGATCAGGTTTTGCCCGCCGAAGGGCAGCAGGCTGCCGCCGATCAGCGCCAGGTCCGCCGCCGCGTAATAGGCCGCCATCTCCCCCATGCTGTCGCCGAGCCAGACCCGGGTTTCGCCGGTGGGCAGCGTTCCATCGCTGCGCCGGCAGAAGGGTAGGCCGCGTTCGCGGAGCAGCGCGGCGACCTCATCGAAGCGCTGCGGATGGCGCGGAACGAGCAGCAGCAAGAGCCCCGGGGTGTTCATTTTTTTCAGCGCATCGAGAATCAGCGCCTCCTCGCCGTCGCGCGTGCTGGCCGCCAGCCAGACCGGGCGCGCGCCAAGTGCCTCCTTCCATTGCGCCCCGAGTTGCAGCATCGCATCGGGCGGCGTGACGTCGAATTTGACGTTGCCCGATACCGTTACCGCTGTCGCGCCCAGTGCGCTCAGGCGTTCGGCATCGGCAGCCGTTTGTGCGCCGACGAACGACAGCCCGGCGAAGGCGGGTTTCGCGAGGAGGGCGAAGCGCCGGTAGCCGCGCTGCGAGCGCGCCGAGAGGCGGGCGTTGACGAGGGCGATCGGCACGTGGCGCTTGCCCGCTTCGGCGATCAGGTTGGGCCACAGCTCGGTCTCCATTAACAAGCCGGCGAGCGGCCGGAAATGATCGAAGAAGTGCCTGACGCCATCCGGCAGGTCGTAAGGCAGGTAGGCTTGGGTGACGCGTCCCGGATAGCGCTGCACATACATCGCCCCGGTTTCGCGCCCGGTCGGCGTCATGTGCGTGAGCAGCAGATGGTGTTCCGGCCATTCGGCGAGCAGGGCGTCGATCAGCGGCTCGGCGCCGCGCGTCTCGCCGACCGATACGGCGTGCAGCCAGATCAGCGGCGCCGGGGCTTCCTGCGCGTACAAACCGTAGCGTTCGCCGACCTGCTGCAGATAGGCCGGCTGCTTGCGCGCGCGCCACCAGAGGCGCAACAGGACGGCCGGGGTGGCGAGGTAGAACAGCGCGCTATAGAGGGCGCGAGCGATCATGCAGCGGGTCTGGTCGTCGGGCCGGCATCGGCCAGCATGCGCCCGGCGGTATCGATGACGGTGGCCAACTCGGGCGGGCTGCCCTTCTTGCCGAAGCTGGCGCACGAACCGTCGCCGAAGACGGCGGCCTGCTCGCCGTCGGAATCGCAGAAAATGCCGATGGTCGGCCGGCCGAGCGCCGCGCCGAAGTGCGTGAAGCCGGTATCCAGACCGACCACCAGCGCCGCGCCGGCGAGGAAACGGGCTGCCGTGTCGAGCGCCATCAGCGGCGGCACAACGGCGCCGTCGAGAGCGGCCGCGAGACGGCGGCTGCGCGCTTCTTCGTCCTTGTTGCCCCAGGGCAGCACGGCAATGATGCCGTGCTCGAGCAGGTAACGCCCGATGGCGATCCAGTGCGCTTCCGGCCAAAGTTTTTCCGGACGGCTGGCGGCGTGCATCAGTACCGCGTAAGGGCTGGTCGGCAGCCAGTCGGCAACAAGCGCTTCGGCGCGGATGCCGTAGTGCGGCGGGGTGTCGATCGAATAACCGAGCGCGCCGGCGGCCACCGCGCGGCAGCGGTCGATGACGTGCCGCGACTTGGCGATCGGCAGGCCTTTGTCGTAAAAGAGGGCGGCGCCGCCCTCCTTGATGCTGCGCCGGTCGCCGCCGACGATCGCGCGATTGTGCGATAGCTTGGCGATGGCGACGCTCTTCCACAGACCCTGCGTATCGAAAACCATGTCGTAATCGACTTCCCGCAGGCTGCGTTTGAAGTCGCCCATCTCGTGCCAGGTGCCCGCCTGCAGCAGGTGCTTGCGCCAGCGGCGCCAGGCGACCGGGATGACGCGGCGGACGCCGGGGTGCAGCGCGGGGATGGCCTGGTAGGCTTCTTCCGCAACCCAGTCAATTTTCGCATCCGGATAGTGGGCGCGGATGTCGGTGACGACCGGGCAGTTGTGCACCAGATCGCCCATCGAAGAGGTCTTGATCAGTAGGATTTGCATGGCGAGGCGCATTATATCGTCCGCATCCGAGTCTGGTAGACTGTCGGGTCCGATACGGCGCCAATTGCGCTTGGCTCCCGATACCCACCACCATGACGCAGCGCGAACCCCTCTCGGTTGTACTGATCACGCTCAACGCCGCTGCGCAGCTGGAGGCGTGCTTGCAGAGTGCGGTCTTTGCCGACGAGATCGTCGTCGTCGACTCGGGCAGCACGGACGGCACCGTCGCCGTCGCCGAGCGTTACGGCGCGCGGGTGGTGCATCAGGACTGGCTGGGCTTCGGGCCGCAGAAGCAGTTTGCCGTGGGCCTCGCGCGACACGAATGGGTGCTCTGTCTGGACGCCGACGAGCGCGTCGCGCCGGCGCTGCAGGCGAGCATCGAAGTGGCCTTGCTGCAACCGGCGTTCGGCGCCTACCGCTTTGCCCGCTGCAACCGCTTTCTCGGACGTTATCTGCGTCACGGCGAAGGCTATCCGGACTGGAACCTGCGGCTCTTTGATCGCCGCCGGGCGCGCTGGACGAACGACGTGGTGCACGAGAACGTCGCCGCCGATTGCGAGGTCGCGACGCTCGCCGGCGACTTGCTGCACGACTCGGCGGAGACCGTCGCCAGCTATCTGACCAAGCAGAATCGCTATACCTCGCTCGCCGCCGGTGCCGCTTTCGCCGCCGGCAAGCGCGCCTCGGTGGCCAAGCTGCTGTTCAGCCCGCTGGTCCGTTTCATCAAGTTTTACGGCGTCCGCCGGGGCTTTCTCGACGGCGTGCCGGGCTTCATTCACATCATCATCGGCTGCTTCAACAGTTTCAGCAAATACGCGAAAATGATCGAACTACAGGAAAAGGAAGAGCGCTCGTGAAGGTGCTGGTAACCGGAGCCGCCGGCTTTATCGGCATGTACGTCTGCGAGCGCCTGCTGGCACGCGGCGACGAAGTGGTCGGGATCGACAATCTGAACGACTATTACGACGTTCGCCTGAAGGAGGCGCGTCTGGCACGCCTTGCCGGCACGCCGGGCTTCCGTTTCGTTCGCCTCGATATCGCCGATACAGCGCAGCTTGCCGGCCTGTTCGCCAGCGAACGTTTTACTCGCGTCGTGCATCTGGCGGCGCAGGCCGGCGTGCGCTATTCGCTGAAGAACCCGCTGGCCTACGCGCAGTCGAATCTGCTCGGCTTCGTCAATGTGCTCGAAGGCTGCCGCAACGGTGCCGTCGAGCATCTGGTCTATGCCAGCAGTTCGAGCGTTTATGGCGGTAACGCCAAGATGCCTTTCGCCGAGGGCGACGCGGTCGACCATCCGGTCAGCCTCTACGCCGCGACCAAGAAGTCGAACGAGCTGATGGCGCATTCCTACAGCCACCTCTTCGGCTTGTCCGCCACCGGGCTGCGCTTCTTTACCGTCTATGGCCCGTGGGGTCGGCCGGATATGGCCTACTGGGGCTTCACCGAGAAAATCCTGCGCGGCGAGTCGATCGATGTCTTCAATCACGGCGACATGCTGCGTGACTTCACCTATATAGACGACATCGTAGACGGCGTGATCCGCGTCCTCGACAAACCGGCGACACCCGACCCGGCGTTCGATCCGCTGCGGCCTGACGCCGGCACGGCGCAGGTGCCGCACCGCCTGTTCAATATCGGCAACAGCGAGCCGGTGCAGCTGCTGCATTTCATCACCACGCTGGAGGCCGCGCTCGGGCGCGAGGCGGTCAAGCGTTTCCTGCCGATGCAGGATGGCGATGTGCCGGCCACCTACGCCGATACGCGCCGCCTGGCTGATTGGGTCGGGCTGCCGGCAAAGACCTCGATCGAAACCGGAATTGCCCGTTTCGTCGACTGGTACCGCCGCGAATACGGGAGCTGCTCATGACGCCGATCCTCTTGTTCGGCAAGGACGGACAGGTCGGCTGGCAACTGCAGCGCTCGCTGGCGCCGCTCGGGCGGGTCACGGCGGTCGGGCGGGCAGAGTGCGATCTTTCCGACCTCGATGGACTGCGTGGGCTGATTCGCGCCGAAAAGCCGAAGATCATCGTCAATGCGGCCGCGTATACGGCGGTCGATAAGGCCGAGTCCGAGCCGGCGCTGGCGCAGCGCATCAATGCCGAGGCGCCGGGCATGATGGCCGAGGAAGCCCGCGCACTCGGCGCACTGCTGGTGCACTACTCGACCGACTATGTCTTCGACGGCCGAAAAAGCGGCGCGTACGTCGAAAGCGATGTGCCGAATCCCCAATCAGTCTATGGCTGCAGCAAGCTCGCCGGCGAGCAGGCGATCGCCGCCGTCGGCTGCCGGGCTCTGATTTTCCGCACCAGCTGGGTGTTCGGCGCGCGCGGCAACAATTTCGTCAAGACCATCCTGCGCCTGGCTGGCGAGGGGCGCGCGCTGCGCATCGTAGACGACCAGATCGGCTCGCCGACGCCCGCCGCGATGATCTCCAGCGTCACCGGGCTGGTGCTCGCCGCCGTGCGGCGCGGCGAGAGCTTGCCGGAAGGCGCCAACCTTTACCACCTGGCCGCGGCCAATCCGGTCAGCTGGTGCGGTTTCGCGCGGGCGATCCTCGATTGCACCAGCCGTACGCCCGGTTTCAGCGGCTTGCCGAGTCCCGAATCGATTGCCGCGATCGGCACCGCAGATTACCCCTTGCCCGCGCCGCGCCCGGCCAATTCCCGGCTCGACTGCGCGCATCTGGAAGCTGATTTTGGGCTGGAAATGCCGGATTGGCAGCCGTATCTTGCACGGATGCTGCAACTGCTGGCGCTGAAGCAAGGCAATGGCTATTGAGCTCCAACCTTATATGGTTGGCAGAGGCGCCGAGAAGTCCCATGTATCAAGCACTGATGTAATCCGCTGAGATGATGAGCTGATTCAAGTAAAATGGCCGGTTATTGGCGAGCCGATTTCCTTTGCATGGAACAAGGAAGTTGCAGTGGATCAAGCAGTGTTCTTGCGCGTTAAGATGAATTACGACTTTTTCAGTACTCTGCGCAGGAGAAGATCTTGGCGCTCAGGTTTTAGGATTGTTGAGATAAAAAGATGGCAAAGATACTTGTAACCGGTGCTGATGGATTTATCGGGTCTCACTTGACGGAAGCACTGGTTCGCGCCGGCTTCGATGTTCGTGCGTTCGTGCTCTACAACTCTTTTAACTCATGGGGATGGCTCGACCATGTGCCAGCCGATATTCGCGCCGCACTTGATGTTTTTTCAGGTGACATCCGTGATCCACACGGAGTGAAGGAGGCGATGAAGGGGTGCGACGCCGTGTTGCATCTTGCCGCACTTATCGCAATTCCCTACTCCTATCATTCTCCGGATACTTATGTTGATACCAATATCAAGGGGACGTTGAACGTACTACAGGCTGCACGGGAGCTTGGCGTATCGCGAGTGATCCATACATCGACCAGCGAGGTGTATGGCACCGCGCGTTTTGTTCCGATTACTGAAGAGCACCCGTTGCAGGGGCAGTCCCCCTATTCGGCCACAAAGATTGCCGCCGATCAGTTAGCTTATTCTTTCTATGCGTCCTTTGGGCTCCCGGTGGTGATTGCTCGCCCCTTCAATACTTACGGCCCACGCCAGTCGGCACGTGCCGTGATTCCGACCATCATCACTCAAATCGCCAATGGTCAGCGTAAAATAAGGCTCGGCGCCGTGTCGCCAACACGCGATTTCAACTTTGTGAAAGATACTGTGGCGGGCTTCATTGCGGCGCTGAATTCCAATCAGGGACTGGGCGAAGTTGTAAACTTCGGTAGCAATTTCGAAATTTCCATTGGCGATACGGCACAGTTGATTGCCGAAGCCATGAATACCGAAATCGAGATCGTCACGGACGAAGCCCGTCTGCGTCCGGGAAATTCCGAGGTCGAACGCTTGTGGGCCGATAACGCTAAGGCCGAACAACTCTTCGGTTGGCAGCCAAGCTATGGCAGTCGAGAAGGCTTCAAGCGAGGCTTGGTCGAAACGGCTGAATGGTTCGTGCAACACGATAATTTGCGCAGCTACAAGGCAGATATCTACAACCTGTGAACGGCGTGAGCGCACTACCCTCTCTCTCTGAACAAATTGTCGCCACGATTCGCACGGTTGTCGGCCCAGGGCCTGTGCCTTTGCACGAACCCAGTTTTGTCGGTAACGAGTGGCTTTATCTCAAAGCGTGCCTTGACTCGACTTTTGTATCGTCCGTTGGCAAGTTCGTCGATCGCTTCGAAACCGATTTGGCAGCCTTTACAGGCGCAAAACATGTGGTTGCTGTCGTTAATGGCACAGCGGCGCTGCACATTGCATTGAAACTTGCCGGCGTGAAATCCGGTGACGAAGTCTTGATCCCCGCGCTCACTTTTGTCGCCACGGCCAACGCAGTGACCTATTGCGGTGCCACGCCGCATTTTGTCGATAGCGACTCGTGTACTTTAGGCGTGGATTCCGAAAAACTGCGTGACTACCTCGTCAGCCATACGGAGGAACGCTCGGGCCAGTGCGTTAACCGAGCCACCGGGCAGATCATTCGGGCCTTGGTACCCATGCACACCTTCGGCCATCCGGTGGATCTGGATGGATTGATGGCCGTGGCTCGTGATTTCAACCTTGCTCTCGTGGAAGATGCGGCCGAGTCCTTGGGCAGTTATTACCATGGCAGGCACACCGGCACCTTCGGGCAGATGGGTACCTTGAGTTTCAATGGCAACAAGACGATTACAACGGGAGGTGGCGGCGCAATTCTGACGAATGACGCAGACCTTGCGCGGCATGCCAAGCACCTGACCGCCACAGCCAAACTGCCGCACGCCTGGGAATACAATCACGACGAGGTGGGTTACAACTACCGCATGCCTAACCTGAATGCGGCGTTGGGTTGCGCTCAACTGGAACAACTGCCTGGTATGCTCGCCGCAAAACGAGCATTGTTTCAGCGCTATCAATCGGCATTTTCTACCGCGGCAGGTGTCAAGATGATGGCTGAGCCGGCGCACTGTCAAAGCAACTACTGGCTGCAGACGCTCATGCTGGATGAGGCGTGCGCGGATCAGCGCGTTGCCGTCTTACGAGCCACCAATGATGCTGGCTTCATGACGCGCCCTGCCTGGGATTTGATGCATGAACTGACGCCCTTCAAGAATTGCCCGCACATGGATCTGGCGTGTGCTCAGTCATTCTCGCAGCGTTTGATTAATGTCCCGAGTAGCCCAAGCCTGGCTCAGGTGACATCATGAGCAAGCCAAGCATGATTTTGATTGGCGCCGGCGGCCATGCGCATGCGTGTATCGACGTGATCGAGCAACAGGGGCAATACCGGATTGCCGGGCTGGTCGGTATGCAAAAGGAAATGCATACCCGGCACCTCGGCTATGAGGTTATCGCCACGGACGATGACCTGCCACAACTGGCCATGGACTACCAATACGCCTTCATTGTCCTGGGCCAGATTCGGACACCAGACAGCCGTATCTGTCTCTATCAGAAAGCCACTTCACTCGGCTTCCAATTGCCAGTCGTTGTTGCGCCGACCGCTTATGTCTCTCGTCACGCAACCCTTGGTGCTGGCACCATCGTGATGCACAGTGCGATCGTCAACGCTGGTGCAAGGGTAGGCAACAACTGCATCATCAACACGCGGGCACTGGTTGAGCATGACGTTATAGTGGGCGATCAATGCCACATTTCTACGGGAGCCATCGTCAATGGCAGTGTTAACATTGGCACAGGCAGCTTTATTGGTAGTGGCAGCATCATTAAAGAAGGCGTTATGCTCGGAAGAGAATGTATGGTTGGAATGGCCCTTGCTGTGCGGCATGACCAGCCAGATCAAACCCTATTTCTCGGTAAAGATAAATCATGACCGGACGAACCCTCATCATTGCCGAGGCTGGCGTAAACCACAACGGCGACCTTGCTCTGGCCAAGCAGTTGATCGATATGGCCGCCGAAGCTGGTGCAGATCTCGTCAAGTTCCAGACCTTTAGCGCCGATCGCCTGGCCACACGCACAGCCCAAAAGGCTGATTACCAAACTCAGAGCACAGATGGCAAGGAATCCCAGTACGAAATGCTCCGCCGCCTCGAACTCACTATCGAGATGCACAAGGAGCTTATTGCGCACTGTGCGGCACGTAACATTGGTTTTTTCTCGACCGGTTTTGATATCGAGAGCATCGATCTACTGGTGAATCTCGGTCAGGATCACTTCAAAATTCCTTCCGGTGAGATCACCAACCTGCCGTATTTGCGCCATATTGGCCAACTCGGAAAAGCCGTGATCCTGTCTACCGGCATGGCGACACTGGGCGAGATTGAGGCCGCAATTAATGTGCTCGAGCAAGCCGGCACGCCGCACCCCCGGATTACGGTACTGCATTGCACCACCGAATACCCCACGCCGATGGCTGAGGTGAATCTGCGTGCCATGCAGAGCATTGGTGCCGCATTCAGTGTGGCGGTGGGTTATTCCGACCACACGTCGGGCATCGAGGTGGCGATTGCCGCCGCTGCGCTGGGAGCGACCGTCATTGAAAAACACTTCACGCTGGATCGTGACTTGCCGGGTCCAGACCACAAAGCCAGCCTTGAGCCTGAGGAACTAAAGGCCATGGTTACAGCCATTCGCAACGTTGAAATTGCGCTAGGTGATGGCATCAAGCGTCTTACTTCGAGTGAAGTCAGAAACAAACCTGTTGCTCGCAAGTCACTGGTGGCCAATCAGGTAATTAAAGCAGGCTCGGTCTTCAACGCACAGAACATCACTGCCAAGCGCCCCGGAACGGGTATATCCCCAATGAGATGGGATGACGTCATGGGCTGTACTGCGCGTCGCGATTTTGTGGTTGATGAGATGATCGAGTTGTAAGCGTCAAGGGCTGACGAAATTTCAAAAAATATGAAACCAACAAGAATAGACATCATCGACTATGGGATGGGTAATCTGCAGTCCGTGCGCAATGCACTAGAGCGTCTCGGTTGTGATGTTCAAGTAACGAGCAATCCCGAAGCGTTGGGTGATGCCGATGCGTTGATTTTGCCAGGTGTCGGAGCTTTCAGTGAAGCGATGAGTAACCTGCGACAGCGCAATCTGGTTGAGCCACTGAAGCATGCTGCGCTGGGTGAAGGCAAACCACTGCTCGGCATCTGTCTAGGGATGCAGTTGTTGGCAGATCGTTCTGAGGAGCGAGGGAGTAGTAGTGGACTTTCGTTAATTCCTGGCGAAGTAAGAGGGATCCCCGTTGCGGAAGGGCTCCGTCTTCCGCATATCGGTTGGAATGGTGTGTCGGTTCGTAAGCACGACCCTTTGTTCCGAGATATACAAGAGGGGGGCGCCTTCTACTTTGTTCATTCCTATCGTTTTGAATGCGATTCTGCCTACATCTCTGCTCTTACAGATTACGGAGTGGAGATAACAGCCGCCGTCCAAAAGGAACGTATCTTCGGCGTGCAATTTCATCCTGAGAGAAGTCAGCGTAAGGGCCTTCGTCTTTTGCGCAACTTTGTTGATTTCGTTGAGTCGACTGTGGCAAACAGGTGAGAATGTGCTAAAGAAAAGACTGGTTGCTTGCCTCTTGATCCGGAATGGCTTGATTGTCCAGAGCATTGGGTTCAAACGCTATCTCCCGATAGGCCGCCCCCAGTTTCCGATCGAATTCGTCGTCAAGTGGGATGTCGACGAGATCGTACTGTTGGATATTAGCGCCACGTCGGAAAGGCGCGCGCCCAATACCCAAGTCCTCGAATTGCTCTCGCGGTCCTGTTTCGTGCCATTGACAGTGGGCGGCGGCATCAGATCGGTCGATGACGTACGCGGAATTATCCGCGCCGGTGCTGACAAGGTTGCTGTTAATGCCCACGCAGTAGCGAGGCCGCAACTCGTTTCAGAAATTGCCGACATCTTTGGCAGTCAGTGCGTCGTTGTCTCGATCGATTGCCGCCGTGAGAGCGATGGCAGTTATCAGGTCTATACCCATTCCGGATCAAGGGCGACTGGACTTGCTCCGGAAACCTGGGCGAAGCAGGTTGAAATGCTAGGTGCTGGCGAAATCTTCCTGAACTCGATCGATCGTGACGGCGCGAAAACTGGGTATGACGTCGAACTTATCCGCCGTGTCGGTGACTCGGTATCGATTCCAGTGGTGGCTTGTGGTGGCGTCGGAAGTTACGCCCATTTTTCTGCCGGCATTCTCGACGGTGGTGCTTCAGCAGTCGCCGCTGCCAATATCTTTCACTACATTGAGCACAGCACTATCGTTGCCAAGGCACATCTGCTTCGTGCTGGGATCGATATCCGCCTCGATAGCGACGCCAAATACGAAGGGCGAGAGTTCGACGAAACTGGCCGCTTGATCATGCTTTCTGGTGACCGACTGTCCGATATCGAATTCAAGAGCGGGGTGAAGGAGCTCCTATGATTTACTGCAAGCGTTGTCTCTACCCGGCCAACCATCCTTACGGTATGGCTTTCGATGATTCTGGCATTTGCATGGGATGCCGGATTCACGAGGAGAAAGACTCGCTCGATTGGGGCGCGCGTTTCCGGATGCTGGAGCACATAGTGCGTACCAACGCGCAACGGACGGGGGGCAAGGGATTCGATTGCATCATTCCGGTCACTGGCGGCGGCGACAGCTACTTCATTGTTCACACGGTCAAGAACGTGCTGGGCATGAATCCTCTGCTGGTCAATTACAACGCCCATTACAACACCAAGGTCGGGATAAGAAATTTGGCGAATTTGGCCACCGTCTTCGACTGCGATATCGTTACCTCTACTCTTGCTCCAGCACTGCTCAAGCGCATCACCCGCCACACGCTTCGTCGATACGGCAGCATGTACTGGCAGGCACTTGCTGGGTATCTGACCTTTCCGGTGCAGGTCGCAGTCCGTTTTCGGATTCCACTGATAATTTGGGGGGTTCAGCCGTGGTCGGAACAGACCGGCATGTTCTCTCATCTCGACGAAGTGGAGATGACGGAACGCTGTCGTAAGGAGCACGGGTTGATGGGTATTGCCGCCGAAGATCTGATTGATCCTCACGCAGGAATTTCTCGTAGCGATGTGCAGCCGTTCGTTTATCCTTACGACAATGAACTTGAAACAGTCGGAGTTCGCGGTCTTTACCTAAGTAACTATATTCGCTGGGACGCCAAGCAGCAGCATGAACGGATGATTGGCACCTACGGTTTTGAATCCGCCGAGCAGCAGCGAACATTCAACACCTATGAGGATGTGCACTGCTTCCATTCTGCTGGTGTACACGACTACATCAAGTTCTTGAAATACGGCTACGCGAAAGTGACCGACCATGCGACGCGGGAAATTCGTCTGAAGCGGATGACGCGTGAAGAAGGTATGGCAATGGTCCATGAATACACCGAACGCAAGCCCGCAGATCTGCAACTATTTCTCGATTGGATAGAGATGACCGAACTGGAGTTCCTCTCCTGCGTCGAGAATCGCCGGGACGAGAGCATCTGGGGCCGTTCTGCCGGGGGATGGGTTCTTCGCGACAGCGTCGTTAATCACGCTGACGATGAAGGCGTTGATGCAGCTCGTCTTGAAAAAATTGAGGAATGCCACTACCAGATCACACCGTCGGCTGAACCGCAGACTCCTGACAATGAATATTTGTTGATGGGGCGCGGGTATATTGACAAGTACGACTATGGTGCGATCGACGACCAGCCGCACGGTGGAATGACTTCACGCACCTGGCAGCGAAAAAGGATTTACTGAGGACAGCCTATGCGTTACTGCACACGATGCGTGCTGCCCGACACTAAACCGGGCGTAGTCTTTGATCATGAGGGGGTCTGTAGCGCTTGTCGATCCGTCGAGAAGAAAAAGTTAATCGACTGGGACGGTCGGGCCGCCAAGCTCAGGTCGCTCTGTGATCAGGTCAGGGGTTCAAACGGAAACGGCTACGAATGCGTGGTTCCGGTTAGCGGCGGCAAGGACAGCGTTTATCAGGCTTACATGATGAGTCAAGTCTATAAGCTGAAGACGTTGGGCATTGTATTGGTACCGCACCTCCAAACGCCAGAGGGAGTCCTTAACCTCAATTCGATGGTGACCAATCTTGGAATCGACCTGCTGAAGGTGTCGGTTCGCCCCAGCACACTGCAGAAAATTCGTCGAATTGCATTCCTTGAAATAGGCAATCCTGGATACGGCGATCATAGGGTTGTTTTTGCCGGCGTCGCCCGTGCAGCGCTCTTCTACGGCGCGCCACTAGTGGTTTGGGGCGAAGATATAGCGGTTGAGTTCGGTGGTAGCGTTGCGAAAAGTGCTGATGAGGAGGGGTCGGCCGAGGATTTGATCAGCAACGATTTGTTCCGCGAGAGCAGTTTCGATGATCTCCTGAAGGGGCGGGTCAATGAGAATGAACTTTTCTTCTACGTCAATCCGGACAAGGAGGAATTCCGGCGGCGACGAATCAAGAGCATTTATCTCGGCTACTACCACTGGTGGGACGGCTATAAGCATCTCGAAATCGCTAGGCAATTTGGATTCCAGCCGCGCCAGAAGGGGCCTTTATCGGGCAATGTGCTCGATTACGACAACATTGACGAGAAGCTGTGCGAAATTCACATCTGGTTCAAGTTCCTCAAATTCGGTTTCTGGCGGCCTACAGATCAGTGTTGCTACCATATATGGAATGGCTACATGACCCGAGAAGAGGCCGTCGAGCTTGTGCGTTGCAAGCAGTATGAGTTTCCTCACGAGTATTTGAATGAGTTCCTCGAATACCATCAGTTGAGCGAGGCCGAGTTTCGCGACTGCGAGGAGCGCTGGCGCAATCATGACATCTGGCACAAAGTGGATGGGCAGTGGCGATTGAAAAATGAAGTGTGCTGACTGGGAGGTCGGAGTGAACAACAGCAAGACGGAATGGGATAACTCCTATGAAAATCGGGATAATTTTGTATTTTCTCCACACGAGGAAGTCATCCGGTTTGTCTCCAAATTTATTCGTAAACGTATCGCGCTAAACGAATTTCGTGATGTCGCACCGGGTAGTGACCACGGGCGGGTTCTCGATCTCGGTTGCGGGATCGGCCGCCATGTCATTTTTTGCCACGAAATGGGGCTCGATGCATACGGCGTCGACCTATCCGATACGGCCATTCGGGTCGCTCGGGACTGGGCCGAACAAAAGGATGTGCCGGAACCGGGTCAAAGGATTCTGCAGGGGGACGTACGCTGCCTTCCGTGGGATGACGGATTCTTTCGCTATGCTGTCAGCCATGGAGTGCTGGACAGTATGCCATTTGAGATCGCATGTGCGGCATGTGTTGAACTCGCACGAGTGATGCCAATCGGTGGCTTATTCTATTGCGACTTGATTTCGGGGGACGATTCACTGCATGCTCGCGAGTTCAGCGGCGAGGAGATAGTGACCACTGCTCACGAGCAGGGTACGGTCCAACTCTATTTTAATTTAGCAAAAATCTTGTCGATGATAGATGGGGTTTTTGAGATCAATGAGTGCAACCTAATTCGCCGTGAGAATGTTTTGCGCGGTGGGTATACCTCGCGCTACCACCTGGTTCTCAGAAGGATTTAACGCGTGGCGGTTTTGGTCTCAGGGGCATTGGGATTTCTCGGCGGCAGGCTCGTCGAACGGTTGGTTGCGGATGGTCAGGACGTTATCGCGTTGGCGCGTCGGCGGGCACCAGCGATGCTTGAATCGAACTCGAGGATTCACTGGCTTGTACAAGATATTGCGCGGGATGGCATTGATCTGACTGGGTTGCCGGACATTGAGGCTGTTGTTCATCTGGCGGGCGCCACGCTGGGGGCGGATAAGAGCGAAGATGCTTTTTTGCGCGCCAATGAGCAGACGACGGTTCGCCTGTTTCAAGCGTTGGCGGACCGTACCGAGCGTTTTGTCTTCGCTTCGTCACAGGTGGTATATGGAGATGCGCGCCACCTTGGAGTTACCGAGGATTTCCCCCTTCAACCTGAGGGCTCTGCCTACGCTTGCAGCAAGCTCAACAGCGAGAACTGGTTGCGCTGGTTTCAGAAGCGTCATGGTGGCCAGTACTTGGCGCTGCGCTTCTGCGGGTTCATCGATGGCGGAGGCATTGTCGATTACCTTATTGACCGTGCGCTTGCCAACGAACCAATCGAACTGTATTCGCAAGGCAAGGTGTGCCGGGATTATCTTTCGTCGGATGACGGAATCAACGTACTGATTGCTGCATTGAAACTCCATGGAGACGCAGGGTTTCTTCCGGTGAACATCGGTTCCGGACAGGCGGTTTCGGCGCACGAATTGGCGACATTGGTCTGTGCTGAACTGCAGTCGTCGAGCCGGATTGAATTGCGCACAAAACCATCACCACAAGGCGACTTCGTTTTCTGCATCGATCGGGCGAGGCAATTATTTAACTTCCGACCGGGGCATCTGGCTGACGAAGTTCGTTGTCATGCACGGCATCGGCAGGCTCAGGCACTCAAGCAGGTAATCGATGCAAAAAATTAATATGGCCGATCCTCATTTCAGTGAGGAAGATCGGAAGTGGATTCATCGAGAAGTCGAAGCAATCCTCGACGGCGCGCTAAGTATGGGGCCGAACGTCCTCGCATTCGAGCGCGAGTTTGCTGCACGTGTCGGTGTTCGTCATGCTATTGCCATGAATTCCTGCACCTCCGCGCTGGAAGCTGCGTTGCTTTCCAAAGATGTAGTTGGGCGCGAGGTGATCATTCCGGCGGAAACTTTTATTGCCACCGGCATGGCAGTTCATCTGACGGGGGGTGTTCCGGTGTTCGCCGAGATATCCGGATCGACGCTTTGCCTGGATCTTGAGGATGTCAAAAGAAAGGTCACACCGCGAACGGCAGGTTTGATCCTCGTTCATATGGCTGGCTTGATTACGTCTGATATCCTGGAGTTCAGACAGTTTTGCGACGAGAACGGACTCTTTCTAATTGAGGATGCCGCGCACTCTCCTGGCGCCCGTTACGCAGGTCGGGAAGCCGGGTCTTTGGGTCACGCAGGCTGCTTTTCATTCTTCCCAACCAAGGTAATTACCGCTGGTGAAGGAGGCATGCTAACGACCGACGATGACGAGGTTGCAGCTTTCGCGCGCAGCTTTCAGCATCGGGGCCGGGATATGAGTTCGCGAATCGAGCGATATCTAGTGCCCGCCAGAAATGTGCGGATGACCGAGATCTCTGCGTTGATCGGGCGGGTTCAGTTGAGCCACCTTGATGAGTTTCTTGCCCGGCGTCGTCAGGTAGCTGCTATCTATGAACGCGAACTCTCGAAGCAACCAGAGTTGCAAATGATTCTTCCGTCGACGCTTGAGTCCTCTTCTTTCTGGAAGGTTCCTCTTGTCCTCGACCCGTCCCTGAACCGTGCATTGATCACCGAACGCATGGCCGCTGCTGGGGTCTCGGTTGATTGGGCCTATCAGCCTGCGCTGCACCTGCAGCCTGTGTTTCGCAATCTTTACGGTACGGCCGAGGGGCTTTTGCCAAGAACCGAAGATATTTTAAATCGGCACCTGTGCCTGCCATGTCATCCAAGAATGACCGACGAGGACGCCATCTATGTGGCGACAGCGCTCAAAAGCGCAGTCAAGGACATGATGACGAGCGGGATGGCGGGGTGAATGTCGCGATCCATCAGCCTCAGTATCTGCCGTGGCTACCTTATTTTCTGAAAATCGAAGAAAGCGATGTCTTTATTCTCTTGGATACGGTCGACTTCCAGAAAAACGGGTTGCAGAATCGCAATCAGATCAAGACGGCGCAGGGGCCTTATTGGCTGACAGTCCCGGTTAGGCAGCAGCTTGGACAAAAAATCCAGGATGTGAAAATCGATAACAGTACCGACTGGCGCCGAAAGCATTGGCAGACGATTCAACAGTGCTACAGAAAAGCACCAGCTTTCGATGCGTACGAAAAAGATCTCGAGGCCGTTTACTGTCGCGAATGGGTTGGGCTAAACGAACTCAATATCGAGTTGATAGTTTTGATGCTTGGCTGGATGAATATCCGGACGCCCATATTGAGAAGCAGTCAGATGATGGCGACAGGCGTCGCATCCGATCTGGTCCTCAATCTTTGTGTTGAGACGGGAGCTAAACGTTATCTGTCCGGGACCGGTGGCAAGAATTACCTCGAGCCGGAAGCTTTCGAGAAAGCCGGGGTAGAGATCGTCTATCGGCCGTCGTTGTTACCTGAAGCCTATCCACAACTATTTTTCCGTGCCGGGTTCGTTAATCACCTATCCGCGCTCGACCTTGTCCTCAATTGCGGAGATGCGTGGAGGAGTTATCTGCCAAAGGATGTCATCAAGACATGAAAGCGAAGAAACGCGTACTCGGAGTGACCGGAATCCGTTCTGAATACGACATTATGTCCTCGGTATTTCGGGCCGTTGCAAGTCATTCGGACCTTGATCTTCAACTTGTCGTCACAGGCGCGCATTTATCTGATGCCTTTGGGCACACTATTGACGAAATTCATGCTGACGGGTTCGTCGTCGCAGATGAAATCGAGAGTCTGCTCAGTGGCGATCAGGCATCGTTTCGCGTAAAGGGATTGGCGATTCAATTGCAAGGTTTGGTTCAGACCGTCGCGCGGATAAACCCCGACATTCTGCTAGTCCTCGGAGATCGCGAGGAGTCCATGACGACGGCGCTGGTCGGTGCCTACATGAATATTCCCGTGGCGCACATTGCAGGTGGTGATCGCGTGATCGGAAATGTCGACGACCAGATTCGACATGCGGTGACGAAACTGGCACACCTGCATTTCGTCACAAACCGGGAAAGTAAGGAGCGCATTCTCCGTCTGGGCGAGCAACCATTCCGGGTCTTTGATGTCGGAAACCCGGGGCTTGATCGACTGCTTGACGTTCCTGTCATAGATGTTGCGGAACTGTCCAGCCGTCTAGGGTTTTCTATAGCCGACGGCGAGCCGTTCGTGATGCTGATCCAACATGTTATTTCAAGCGAGATCGATCAGGCTTACGAGCAGATGACGGCTAGCCTTGAGGCTGTGCGGGAACTCGGCATCAAGACGGTTCTCAGCTATCCAAATTCGGACGCCGGCGGCCAGCAGATGATTCGCGCCATCCAGGAATACAAGTCGCTGCCTTTTCTGTATGCCGCGAAAAACATTCCCCGGTTGGAATTCGTCAATCTAATGCGACGGGCCTCCTGCCTGCTCGGAAATTCAAGCGCCGGTATACTGGAGGCTCCCTTGCTCAAGTTGCCGGTCATCAACGTTGGGAATCGGCAACGCGGTCGCCTGCATGCTGAAAATGTCCAGTTTGTCCCTCATGACAAAGATCGGATAATAGAGGCTTTGCGACGGGCGATTTTTGATACTGAGTACAGGAAAACCGTCGCAGCATGCTCGAATCCCTACGGTGACGGACAGTCGTCGGCGCGTATCGCCGATATCCTCGCCGCGACTCCAATTGACGACACGCTATTGATCAAGGACATCACCTACTAATGACTGTCAAAACTCTAGTCGTTGCACCCCATCCAGATGACGAAGTTCTTGGCGTTGGTGGTACGCTCTTGCGTCGAAAGGCAGCAGGCGCAAATGTGGCGTGGCTGATTGTGACTGCCATTTCAGTTGAATCTGGATGGAGTGCGGGAAAGGTAAAGGAACGGGCCGACGAGATTGAGCGAGTCACAGAGCTATTTGGCTTTAACGAGGTCTTTTCTCTCAATTTTCCGACCACTCAGCTTGACCAGGTGCCGATGAGTGATTTGGTTGCGCGCATTTCCGATGTGTTCAAGTTATTTGAACCGGAAGAGGTGTTTGTCCCACATCCTTCTGATGTTCACACCGATCACCGCATTGTCTTTGATGCGGTGGCAAGTTGTACAAAATGGTTTCGCTACCCATCGGTCAAACGCATTTTGGCCTACGAAACGCTTTCCGAAACGGATTTCGGTTTGGGAAATAATCAAGGTTTTCGTCCGAATGTTTTTGTAGATATTGAGCACTTCCTTGAAGGTAAATTACGGGCATTGGACATTTACGCATCAGAGCTGGGAGTCTTCCCTTTTCCTCGCAGCCATGAGGCTGTTCAGGCGTTGGCGACCTTGCGCGGTGCAGCCTCAGGCTTCAAGCTAGCAGAGGCCTTTGAGTTACTGCGGGAAAGGTCGTAAGTCTGAATGTCGGCCATAAACACAACGAACGCCAACTCTGTGTCCCAAGATATCTGGCGCCAAGCACTCATACCTGTTGATTCCACCATCCAACAAGCAATACGCAACCTTGATCAGGTTGCGATAAAAATCATCGTGGTGGTTAATGAAACGGGCGAACTGCAGGGTACGATTTCTGACGGTGATATTCGGCGTGGCTTGCTAAGGGGGCTCGACCTTAATAGCCCGATCGCAAGCGTCATCCATCGCAATGCGTTGGTGGTACCGCCTGAAATGACGCGCGAGACGGTTGTGCAATTGATGATTGCGAATAAGATCCAGCAAATACCAGTGGTTGATGAGCAGCACCATGTTGTGGGATTGCATCTCTGGGATGAAATTGCCACATCCCCGCAGAGGTCCAACTTGATGGTCATCATGGCCGGTGGAATGGGTACCAGATTACGCCCGCATACCGAAAACTGTCCCAAGCCCTTGCTGCCTGTCGCGGGCAAACCCATGCTGGAGCACATTATCGAGCGCGCCAAATTGGAGGGGTTCTCCCACTTTGTGCTGGCCATTCATTACCTAGGCCATATGATCGAAGAGTACTTTGGCGATGGTGAACGTCTGGGCGTGCGGATCGACTACCTGCGTGAGAAGTCCCCCTTGGGTACAGCTGGTGCACTGGGATTGCTCAAACCAAGATCAGATGCTCCTTTTGTTGTGACCAACGGCGATGTTCTCACCGACATTCACTATGGTGAACTCCTCGATTTTCACATCCGCCACGCCGCCGTCGCGACCATGGCCGTTCGCGTCCACGAATGGCAGCACCCGTTCGGCGTAGTGCAAACTCAAGGCGTCGATATCGTCGGCTTCGAGGAAAAACCGATTGCCCGCAGTCATATCAACGCGGGGGTTTACGTACTCGAACCGAAGGCGCTCGATCTGCTCCAGAATGGCGAGCACTGCGACATGCCGACTCTGTTCGCCCGCTTGCAGGAGAATACTTCGCGCACCATCGTATATCCGATGCACGAACCTTGGCTGGACGTTGGGCGCGATGATGATCTGAAGCGCGCACGTGCTGCGCACATGCCAGCGGGTTGATTGATGAAGGCCCTCGTGGTTGGCTACGGATCAATCGGGGTGCGACACGCGCGCTTGCTGACCGAACTTGGTTGTCCTACGGCCGTCGTCAGCAGACGTCAAGTCGATTTTCCCTTTGTGTACTCCGGCCTGGCTTCGGCCTTGGCCGGTCATCGTCCGGATTACGTCATCGTCGCCAACTCGACCAGCCTGCATCACGATACCTTGGTCGAACTGGCTGCTGCCGGGTTTGCCGGGCGGGTCTTGGTCGAAAAGCCCTTGTTCAATCTCTGCAGGCCTATACCGACTGCCGGGTTCCAGAGTCTTTCCGTTGCCTACAACCTGCGTTTTCACCCCGCTATCCAGCGGTTGCGAGAGCTCGTTGCCGGCGAGACCGTGTTGTCGGTTCATGCATATGTTGGTCAGTACCTGCCCGACTGGCGCCCCGACACCGATTATCGGCACTCCTATTCGGCAAGCGCAGCGCAAGGGGGAGGAGCACTCCGCGACCTCAGCCACGAATTTGACTACTTGGGCTGGTTGTTTGGCAACTGGCGCGCTGTGACAGCCCTTGGAGGGCACGTTAGTTCGCTGGAAATTGATAGTGACGATCTGTTCGTCCTCCTGATGCAGACGAGCCGATGCCCCGTTGTCTCTGTTCAAGTGAGCTATCTGGACCGAATTGCGCGACGGCGTATCGTCGTCAATACCGAACGCCATACGATCGAAGTCGATTTGGTCGGGGGAACGCTTGCGGTCGACCAGAAAATTGAAACGTTCGCCATTGAACGCGATCAGACTTATCGTGAAATGCACCGCGCTATACTGAACGAGGATGTCACGATGCTTTGCACTGTTGAGGAGGGGGGGGCAACCCTGCGGCTGATCGAAGCAGCTGAGCGCGCGAATCAACGAAAGGAATGGATCATACAATGAAGCGGTTGTGCACGATCTGCGCCCGTGGAGGCTCGAAGGGTGTCAAGGGGAAAAATGTCCGTTTGCTGCTTGGTAAGCCGTTAATCGCTCATAGCATTGAGCAGGCACGCGCTTCTGGACTATTCGATCTGCTGGCGGTGAGCAGCGATTCGGATGAGATTTTGGATATTGCCCGGCAGTGGGGTTGCGACTATCTGATCAAGCGGCCCGACGAACTAGCGACCGACCAGGCCGCGAAGCTACCGGTCATTCGCCACTGCGTTGCCGAAGTTGAGCGCCTTGCCGGTTGTACATTCGATACTCTGGTCGACCTTGATGCAACTTCTCCTCTCCGTACCCCTGAGGACATTAGCGAAGCGGTCAGGCTTCTTGAGGAGAGCAAAGCTGGAAACGTAATCACCGCAATGCCGGCACGCCGGTCGCCATACTTCAATCTGGTCGAGCTTGACGCGAATGGGATTGCGCATTTGTCCAAACCGTCACAGATGGACGTCGTGAGGCGGCAGGATGCGCCCAAGTGTTACGACATGAACGCCTCGATTTACGTATGGCAACGTCCGACTCTGTTCGAGAGCGGTACCCTTTTTAATCCTGATACACGCCTCCATGTTATGCCGGAAGAGCGCTCGATCGATATTGATTCCGAACTGGATTTCCGGTTCGTTGAGTATCTGATGGGTAATAAAAAGGATGGTGATTGATCTTGAATTTGTTAGAGCTACGTTGCCGTCTGCAGTTCTGGAAAACAGCGGATCGGTTGGGCCCGGATATTCCATTGACGCATTGGCGACTGCATTTTAAATCGACAATGCTTGCATTGTGCAAAAGCAAGTTCAAATATTTTTCTGATACCGCTGAGTTCCGACCCGGTGCGTATGCTGTTGGATGTTCTGGAATAAGGATAGGCAATAGGGTGGTTATTCGGCCTGGATGCATGTTGCACGCGAATCCATTTAAACCGGAGGTTGAAATAGTGATTGATGATGATGTCATGCTTGGCTCAGGGGTTCATGTTTATTTGGATAAGCATAATTTCAGCCACCCTGCTGTTCCAATCATCGATCAAGGTGATGCAGAGCCGCAAGGCGTCGTTCTCATGCGCGGTTGCTGGGTTGGTGCGAACGTAATTATTCTTCCTGGTGTGGTTATCGGAGAGAACTCCGTTGTTGGGGCTGGGAGCGTTGTTACCAAGAGTGTCCCTCCGCGCATGCTTGTAGTGGGTAATCCTGCAAGAATTGTCCGTGAGATCACGAGGTAAAATGATGAGCAGCCTAGATGGTAAAGTGGTCGTAGTTTCCGGGGGGGCAGGTGTTATCGGACGGTGTTTTGTGCGTGGAGTTGCCGAGAAGGGTGGCGTTGCCGTGGCGGCCGACATCGACCTTGATGCGGCGGAATGTCTTGCGCGCGAACTGGGCCAAGACTGCCCCGGGCGAATCGAGGCGGTTCGCTTGGATATCACCAGCAAGGATTCTATTTGCGCCCTGATCTCCGATCTAAGGCAACGACATGGTCGAATCGACGCGGTGATCAATAACGCTTATCCGCGAAACAGCAACTATGGGCGGAAGCTCGAAGATGTGACCTATGCAGATTTCTGCGAGAACGTCGATATGCACCTCGGCGGCTATTTCCTGACTGCCCAGCAGTTTTGTCTGGCGTTTAAGGAGCTGGGCGGTGGCAACGTCATTAACATGTCCTCGATCTACGGGACGATGGTGCCCCGCTTTGGTGTGTACGACGGAACGCCAATGACGATGCCGGTTGAGTACGCGGCAATCAAGTCGGCAGTGGTTCAACTCACGCGCTACTTTGCCCAGTATTTCAAGGGCGCTGGGATTCGCGTCAATTGCCTGAGCCCGGGAGGCATTCTGGCGGATCAGCCGGCAGGTTTTCTCAATGCCTACAATGGGCACTGCGCATCGAAGGGGATGCTTGCTCCGCAGGATGTGTTGGGCGCTTTGTTGTTCTTGCTGTCGGACGAGTCGAAATTCATGACGGGGCAGAATCTCCTGGTTGACGACGGTTTTTCGCTTTGAGTGCCGATTCTGGAGCGGGCTTTTTCCCTTGTCGATAAAGAAACGCTTCCTCTTTTCTGTTGGCGCCAACGTTGTCCGGGCAGCGGTAAGTCTTGTTGTTGGTTTGCTGGTAGCACGCGGCCTAGGGCCGGCCGATTTTGGCAACCTGGCTTACCTGCTAGGTAGTTTCTGGGCGATACGGGCACTGCTGGACATGGGAACGTCGAGTGCGTTCTATACCTTCATTGCTCAACGACATCGCGGCAGGCTCTACTACCTCGTGTACTTTGGCTGGCTCTCCATTCAGTTCATCTCATCGGTGGCTCTGGTAGCGTTGATTCTTCCGCCGGTTGTCGTCGACCGATTCTGGTTGGGGCAGGAGCGCGAAATGATTCTGCTCGCGATGCTGGCGACTTTCCTGCAGAACCAGGTCTGGCAGACGGTGGTGCAGATGTACGAGGCTGTGCGCAGGACGATCTCGATACAACTGACCGGCTTCCTGATTATCGTCGTTCATTTACTTCTGATTGTGATCATGCTCTACGGCGGCTGGCTTAGCATTCGCGCCGTGCTATGGGCCATGGTCGGTGAATATCTAGTGGCGGCAGCATTGTTGTCGACCATGCTGAGCAAATATTCAACTGTGGGCAATTCGGACAAGGAGCATGAGGAAGTATCGTTGCGTACGGTTCTTTCCGAATATCTGCATTACTGCAAGCCGATGGTTGTTATCGCGGTGTTTACTTTTTGCTATGAAATGGCCGACCGCTGGCTGTTGCAGCGCTTTGGTGGTGCTAGTCAGCAGGGGTTCTATCAGGTGGCATCGCAGTTATCTACGATTAGTTTGCTCGCGACGACATCGATTCTCAACATTCTGTGGAAAGAGGTTGCTGAAGCCTGCGAGCGTGGTGACGATTCACGCGTTGTTGTTTTGCACCAGAAGACGATACGGCTTCTGGTTCTCTTGGCAGCTACCGTTTCCTGCTTTCTGGCGCCATGGTCGGAGCAATTGGTAGGCATCCTTCTGGGCAATGCGTATCATTCGGCTTGGCCTGTGCTATTCATCATGCTTTTCTACCCGATACATCAAGCCATGGGGCAAATCAACGGTACGCTTTTCATGGCCACCGGGCAGACGCGTACATACATGAAGATTACGGTGGCCGGCCTTCTGATCAGCATGCCTGTTTCCTACGTGCTGATCGCGCCGATACAGGGCGCGTGGCTGCCTGGCCTGGAAATGGGAGCGATGGGGTTGGCGATCAAGACGGTCGGGCTGAATATTCTATTCGTGAATATTCAATCGTGGATGATTGCACGCCATTATTGCTCAGAGTTTCAGTGGCGATATCAGGTGTCGGGCATACTGGCCCTGATAATTTTAGGTTATGCCACTTGGTTTGTCGTTCAGTGGGCGATGCCGGACTTCCCGGAAATGACGGCCAGCGCGGCAAAGCCCTCCGTGCTGATTGTGATGACATGCAGCGGACTAATTTACCTGGCTGGGGTGATCACGCTGTTTATGCGGATGCCCGGTGTGCTAGGGCTGGAACAAAGTGAGGTGGCGGCGCTGCTGGAAAAAGTGAAGAGCGCAGTAGGCGGCCGTGTTAAGGAACAGGGAAATGAGTAATAACTGGATCGTCGATCAAACCCTGAGCGGGATTTCACAGTTCGACCAGGCTATGGTCGGGGCTTACCCGAAGGCGAATGCCTCTCTGCAGAGTGCTCGCGATTACCTTGGGACGATCGGGGGGGTGTGTAACTATATTGCGGCAGCTGAGCATGTGGATTGGGGGCACTGCCTGCCACCAAGTGCAAAAGTTCTCGATATCGGGTGCGGTGGCGGTTGGCTGACCGCCATGCTCTCGCGCTACGATGCAGTACAGACCATCTATGCGCTCGACTCCAGCAGGCATTTTTTGCACAGCTTGCTGCCGCAGGTAATGGAACTGATGCAGGGGTGTTCGGAAAAACTAGTCACGATTGAAGGATTGTTTCAACCCCTGTTGTTCGAGGATGGACATCTTGATGTGGTCGTCGCCTCGTCGGCACTCCACCACGCCGACAATCTTGAGTCCGTGCTGAGAGAAATACGCCGTACGCTGAAGCCAGGTGGCATGCTGCTAGTGCTGAACGAAACGCCATGGCCGGGCTATCGGCATTTGTTATCTGTCGCTGCAGCGGCCTTCCGTATAGTGAAAAACCTGTCGTTACAACGTTATCAAACGGTGTCGCAGTCGATTTCGTCCTCCGGATATCTTTATGACCCAAAACTTGGGGATCGCGACTATCCTCTGTGGTACTGGAAGAAGGCGCTCGAATGCGCCGGTTTTTCTATCAAGTCGGTGGTGGATACCGGAATGCCAACCGTGAAAAACAGCAAGGGGCGTCCATTGATCCATTTTATTTGTCGGGCTATCTGACGTCTTTCCGGCCAGCTGCGTTTCAGGAAATATAAGTTGCAACAGGACATCAACGTCATTGCGCCGGGGGCCTCTTTTCGGCACGTATTCATTCTGGAATCCCGCGCCTGGTGGCCCATTGCAGAACTTGATTACGACCCTGCACAAGATCTGGTGCTGACCTACGATTTTGGCTTGCGGTGCGACGTGGAAGCTCTCGGCGGTGCGGTGCGCTATGTCGATCATCTTTGTGAACAGTCGGTGATGCAGGAAAATAATTTCCGCATGTACCAGTTTTTTCGCGACTGGCATTTCGATGCAGATGGCACGGATATTTTCCGCTATCGTGAGGTGGATTTCGGGTTCAGTTTTCGCATCGAAATATGGAATGATTTCACCTTCTACGTGCGTAGCCGACTATGCCTTGAGCAGTTGAGACCGATCTGTTACAAGACCTTGTTCGTAGGCACCGGGCCAGGCATTGTGGAAGAGATTCTTGGTGACATGAAGCTTGCTTTCACTGCGCTAAGTAAAAGCGCTCAGTCGTCACCTAGAACCTATTTTTTTCCGATTCATCGCTGGATGGATGAGCGCCTGCGTACCCGGCGATTGCGCCAAGTGATAAGAGATGTCGTGATCACAGTTCAGGGCGTCGCCATGAGTTGGTACGATCGCCTGGTCGAACCCTTTTGCCCAAAGACGCGTATCTTTGTTCAGGAATATCATCCGACCAGGGAGTTGCTGCGGCGGCTTCAGCAGCAACCAGGCATCAAGGCAGTGCAGGGGCATTTTTCTGCAGCGCGCGGCATCATGAAGTTTTTGAGCGAACGCCCGATTCCGGTCTACGGTAATTTGCAGAAATACCAATCGGGTGCTGCCGGGTTGCTTGAGGCTTTTCGTCTGCGTCGAGTGAAGCGACTGATTTTGTCCACGGGAGTTGATGTTACCGACTCAGTCAATCGGGTGATTGAGCGGCGAATTTCCGGTGTTCTGCCAGAGTCGTTGCGTGGGCTTGATTGCGTCATCCGCTATTTGGATAGGCATCCGATCAAGCTGGAGATTCTGATTGCCAATCTGGGACAGCTTGCGATGCTGGTCGATAGCGTTGCGAAGAGTCGTGACGTGCCCAGCTTCATGATCATTAACGGCTTGCTTGGTAATGAGTATCTTGACGAGGCCAAGTATGCAACGGTGATCAATGCCTATTCAACAAGTATTCGTGATCACTATTTTCGGGGCATGCGTAATATTGTTTGTCTAGGCGATCCGCGTATGGACAATTACGCAACAGCACCGCCCAGAACGCTCAATCGGATCTCGCCGACAATTGTTATTGGAGCGTCCGGTTTCAGCAATATTGATCTCAATTCGTATCTAGCGATCGAGTTCGAGTTTCTGCGCGACCTACTGACTGCAATAGGGCGGCTTGCAACGCAGGGGCGGAAATTCCATGTTGTTCTGAAAGTCCGGGCAAACGGCTATAGTCACCTCTATCGACAGTTTGTCGAGGAATATTTTCCGAGTTTGGTTGATAGAATCGTTGATGACGTGCCTATGCGCAGCGTACTTGATGAGGCTGATTTTTTTGTTTCGATATATTCTCAGACTCTATTTGAAGCATCCTGTTTGGGCATTCCTTGTGTCTATCATAAGAACGACAGAGAAATCATCGACCCACCTTTTGATGGGTGCTCTGAGCTGGTGACTACCTTTGATGTGCCTGGTCTGGAAAAGGCTATTGCTGATTTTTTGTCGGGCAGCAAACGATTCGACTCTTTCTTGGAAAAGAGTGTGATGGAGAAGTACATTGGCCCGCTGGATGGGAAGAGCCTTGAGCGGAATCTAAGCTTTGTTGAATGCCTGCTGAAGCAATCTGAAGGTGTGCGATGAGGCTGTTGCAGCTGCTAAGAAATCAGGTCAGAAGAATCAGCAGATACCTTGTTTCCGAAATTCGCTATGCCGGGCTTGTCGGCGCAAATCCTACTTGTCACATTAACCATGGCGTGGTCGTAGACAAAAAAACGAGGCTGAGTAGATTTAATGTGCTTTTCGACGGGGTTGTATTGATTGATACGACAGTGGGCGATCACACCTATTTTCAAAAGAATTCAACGGTCATGGTTTGTGATATTGGTAAGTATTGTTCGATTGCCATGCAAGCGTTCATCGGGCTGCCCCAGCATGAAATTGATACAGTGAGTTCCCACCCCGTTTTTTATCTCAGGGATACTCCGCTGGCGAGGAAGTACTGCAAATCCAATCGCAGCAAGCCGGATCGGAGAACGGCGGTGGGTCACGATGTGTGGATCGGGCACGGTGCGTTGTTGATGTCCGGCGTAAAGGTGGGGACTGGGGCTATTGTTGGCGCAGGTTCTGTGGTGACTCGTGATGTGCCCGACTATGCGATTGTAGGGGGTATTCCGGCGCGGGTTATCCGATACCGGTTTGACGAGTCGCTGCGAGGGCGGCTTTTGGAGTCGAGATGGTGGGAAATGTCTGACGAATGGTTGGAAGCTCATGTCGAACTTTTTTCCAAGCCAGCGGAATTGTTGGCCGCGCTTGAGCGTGTAGTGGAAAAGCGATGAACACTGATTTGGATCCGCTGGTGCAGTGGCATCAGGATGAAAAGGCCTGGTGGGACATGTATGGCGACTACATGACTTACCAGTGGCAACTCACACCCCGGTTGCATCAGGTGATTAGAACACCGCTGGAAAAGGAGTATGTGGACTATCTGCTGCAGCCGGGCGGCAGTCTCCTGGATCTTGGGTGCGGGAGTGGCTGGTTGTCGTTCCATTTCGCGGAACAAGGCATGTCTGTACTTGGCCTTGATGTTTCCAAAGAGCAGATCAATGCCGCTAACGAGTTGAAAACTACGCGCAAGGTCGGGAATGTAGCCTTTGAATGCGCCGATTTTATGGATTGGGACAGTGGGCGTTACGAAGGATATTTCGACAGCGTGTTTGTCAGTGCCTTCATGCATCACTTGCCGGAGATTGAGCTGGAAAAGATTGTCGGGAAGATTGCTTCGGTGGTTAAGCCGGGCGGTCGCGTGTTTTTGTATGAGCCGCTGACTGCTGCAAGGCCTCGCAGCATGGCAGTCAAGCTGGTTGACAGGATCTGCGCCGTAGCATTGCTGCTGCTTCTCGATAAGTTGCCAAAGTGGCTGGGTTTGATCAGCGCAAGGCATACGGCAGAACTGGCACGCGGATACAAGATGACCAGCCCGCATGAGCGCCCGGTTGACGTAGATTTGCTGAAGGTTTTTTGTGGAGATAATTTCGAGACCTCCGAGATCAAGGGATGGCATCTGCACAGCCTGGGGTTCTCGATGCAAGTCACTGCACTGAAGGAAAGGGCCAGACGATTTTATGAGCCCTTGGGGCGAGTCTGGTATGGACTTGATCGGCTCTTGTTCAGATATTTTGGTTGGGAAGCCTTTTCCTTGCCCGGTCGCTTTATTCTGTGCAGCATTAAACTGACCAGAAAATAGAGGGCTACTCGATGGTTTCAGCTCTTTTCGCTCGACTTCGGCGATGGCTCAGGCGTTTGCTGGGGGGGGCTACGGTCGACCCGCGGGTTTCTGTCGGTGTCGGAACCTATGGGGTTGGGGAGCAGACCGTCCTGCTGTTCCGTAATGACGACAGGGTTGTCATTGGCAAATACTGTAGCATGGCCTACGGCGTGACCATTGTGGCAAGCGGCGAGCACAACTATCGTGGCGTTGCCAATTTTCCGTTCGCCGCTGTTCTTAAGGGTGATGTCGATCGCGACACTTTTTCGAAAGGATCGGTGCGGATAGGCAACGACGTCTGGATTGGGGCCAATGCGACCATATTGTCCGGCGTTACCATTGGCGACGGCGCTGTCGTGGCTGCGGGGTCTGTCGTGACTGAACCCGTACCGCCATTCGCAATCGTCGGAGGGGTGCCGGCAAGCATTATCAAATACCGCTTTCAGGCTGAAACGATAGAGCGTTTGCTTCGTGTGTGCTGGTGGAACTGGAGTCCGGAGCAAATTGAGCAAAATATGAATCTGTTTTACCTGCCGGTAGATGAGTTTTTGAGTAATGCAATTGTTGTGGAAATGAATCAATGAGTAAGAGCGTGTTGGTGACCGGCGGTGCCGGTTTTATTGGTTCGCGCCTTTCCTTGCGATTGCTGGAAGCCGGCTATCGCGTCAGCGTGCTGGATAATCTCTCACCGCAGATTCACGGCGATCAGCCTTCTGAATCTCCTTTGCTTAAGTCGATTCTCGGGAAGGTCAATTTTCTGCGTGGGGATGTCACTTCTCGTGAAGATTTGTTGAAAATGCTGCCAGGTGTGGACGTAGTCGTACACCTTGCGGCAGAGACTGGCACTGGACAGTCGATGTATGCGATCCGTCACTACGCGGATGTCAATGTGGGGGGGACAGCACTACTGCTTGATTTGATTGCCAACGAGCGCTTTCCGGTTCGCCGACTGGTCGTGGCATCGTCGCGTGCGGTGTATGGGGAGGGTAAGTATAGGTGCTCGGAACATGGTCTCTTTTTCCCGGGGGCGCGTTCAGCGGACGAGATGGAACGGGGGAGTTTCGAGCATGCTTGTCCGCTCTGCGCAGATGCATTGCAGTTGTTGCCGACTGACGAGACCTCCGCGCTGCAGCCATTGTCGGTTTACGGAGTGACCAAGCTGACGCAGGAGCAACTGGTGCTGACAGTTGGTAAGGCTCTTGGTATTTCGGCATTGGCATTCCGTTACCAGAACGTTTATGGACCGGGACAATCGCTGTCGAATCCTTATACTGGCATTCTTTCAATTTTCTCGACACGTATGCGCCATGGGAATCCGGTGAATATCTTCGAGGATGGCAAGGAGAGCCGGGATTTCGTCTTTATCGATGATGTTGTCGAGGCGACATTGCGCGGCATCGAGCATCCTGATGCCGCATTGGTCGACGTGTTCAACGTCGGGTCCGCTGTGGCGACTGATGTGTTAACGATTGCGAATACATTGCGTGGCTATCTCGGAGGTGAGTCAGAGATTACGGTGTCCGGCCAGTTCCGTGCCGGTGATATTCGCCATAACGTCGCCGACTTGACCAAGGTTTCCCGTGTGCTGGGGTTTTCGCCCAAGGTTTCGATCGATGAAGGACTCCGCCGCTTTGTTGACTGGGTTCAGGGAGAGCGTATCGAGAATGATCGCTATGAAGAAAGCCTGAATGAGCTGCGGGCAAAAGGGTTGTTCACGTGACGCAAGCCATCCGTAGTGGATTGGTCAGCCTGGTGGTAGCCAGCTACAACCATGCCGGCTTTCTTGCTCGGCGGATGGACAGTCTTGTTGGGCAAACTTATCAGGATATTGAAATCCTGGTGATCGACGATTGTTCTCCCGACAACAGTGTGGAGATTCTTAGTCGCTACAAGGCGCATCCGAAGGTTAGACTGGTGGTTCGCGAGAAAAATGGCGGCTGGGTGACGGTGAGCAACCAGGGGGTTGATATGTCGTCTGGCGAATTTGTGCTGTTCGCCAATTGCGACGATGATTGTGATCCTAGGATGGTCGAACGACTGGTCGATGTCCTGCAGCGTAATCCTTCGGCTGGAATCGCCTTCTGTCGCAGCCTGATGGTTGATGAAGATGATCGGGGGCTCGGTGACGATTTCTCGATTCGGGAATCGTCCTTCAGACAACGTTGCTCTAACGATACCCTGTTGTCGAAGGCGGAAGCGAGTCGGTTTTTGCTCCATTCATGTGTGATTCCGAATCTGAGTGCGGCACTGTTCCGGCGCGAGTGCTTTTCAGAGGTCGGCTGTCTGTCGTCAGACTATCGCGTCTGTTGTGATTGGGACCTGTTTTTCCGGATTGCAGCCCGTTACGATATAGCCTATGTGGCCGAACCGCTGAACCGTTTTCGGCAGCACAAGGCAACGATTCGAAGTGTGACGAAGGATCGGGTAGTCTATGAGGAATATTTCCGTTTGCTGCTCGGGCAGATTCGAACACTCGATCTATCGTATGTCGAGCGTATGCGGTATCGCACGCACGTGATGTATCTATGGGCCGTTCATTTGTTCCTTCCATCGATGAGCGGAGTCTCCAATTTGCCGTATCACCTGGGGCGGATATTTCGTATGGATCCGCTGGCGCTGCTGTTTGTTATCCCTGGCAGCCTGTTGCGGATAAGCGAACTTGTGGTCAAGGTGCCTCGAAAGATGTTGAACTTGCTGGAAAGTAGAACAACGTGACGTCTCGTAAAATTCTGGTTACCGGCGGTGCCGGCTTTCTCGGTTCGCATTTGTGCGAACGTCTTGTCAATGCCGGCCATGACGTACTTTGCGTCGATAATTTTTTCACTGGCAGTAAGGGTAACATTGCGCATTTGATGGGGAATCCTTACTTCGAACTGATGCGGCACGACGTCACGTTCCCACTCTATGTTGAGATAGATCAGATCTACAACCTTGCCTGCCCGGCTTCGCCGATTCACTATCAGTTTGATCCGGTGCAGACGACCAAGACCAGCGTGCACGGTGCGATCAATATGCTCGGCCTAGCCAAACGAGTAAAGGCGAGGATTCTCCAGGCTTCGACCAGCGAGGTTTATGGCGACCCCGAGGTTCATCCGCAGACTGAATCTTATTGGGGCAGGGTTAATCCGATTGGCATCCGCAGCTGTTATGACGAAGGTAAGCGCTGTGCGGAAACCTTGTTCTTCGATTACTGGCGACAACACGAGTTACAGATCAAGGTAGTGCGGATCTTCAACACCTACGGGCCGCGGATGCATCCAAACGACGGTCGGGTAGTGAGTAATTTCATCGTCCAGGCGCTTAAGGGTGAGGACATCACAATCTATGGTGATGGTCAGCAGACTCGAAGTTTCTGCTATGTCGATGATCTGATCGAAGTGATGATCCGCATGATGGACTCGCCTGCTGACTTCACCGGCCCTATCAATATCGGCAACCCAGGGGAGTTTACGATGCTTGGACTTGCCGAAAAGGTTATCCAGTTGACGGGCTCCAGAAGCAAGCTGATATTCAAGCCCTTGCCATCGGATGATCCAAAACAGCGTCAGCCCGATATTTCTTTGGCGCGATCCCTGCTTGACTGGGAGCCCAAGGTAGGTCTAGAAGATGGACTCAAAGAGACCATCGCTTATTTTTCACGGCTTTTTTAGTGCGGTGGTCTTTTGAACAAACGAATTGACCATCCGGCAGCCTCGGTTGTCGTCCCTACTTTCAATCGGGCTGATGATTTGCGGCGCTGTCTGGATTCTCTGGTCGCTCAGACGAGAACTGACTTTGAAGTGCTTGTCTGCGATGATGGTTCAACGGACGATACGTCAGAAGTTGTAGAGCCGTACCGGCAACTGCTTGATCTCACGTATAGCACTGACGCGAACTTTGGAGGGCCTGCTCGCCCACGGAACCGTGGTATCAAAATGGCTCGGGCGCCTTATATTGCCTTTCTTGATTCGGATGACTGGTGGGCGCCTGCCAAGCTGGAAAGAAGCCTAGCGGCTCTGGATGCAGGCGCCGATGTTGTGTACCACGACCTGTGGAACGTCACCAGCAAAAGCCAGACGACGTTTCGGGAACGCGTCCGGTCTGCTCCGCCTGCTTTGCCTTTGTATGCCAACATGCTTTGTTCTGGACTTTCCATGCCAAATTCAAGTGTGGTTGTGAGAGCGCCCTTGCTGCATGAGATTGGCGGTGTCTGTGAGGATAAGGCGCTGATTGCAGTGGAAGATTTTGATACCTGGCTAAGAGTGGCGCAACTCACGGAAAAATTCGTCAGGCTTCCAGAATGCTTAGGATTTTATTGGAATGCCGGGGGTAATATTTCGGCTGCTTCAGAACGACAGATTCGTCGAACGGAGGCTGTGTATCGTCTACACCTCGGCAATCTAAGCGACGGTGATCGACGGCGCGCCGAAGGATTTCTTGCCTATCGGCTTGGGCGCATGGCTCAACTTAGTGGTGATTGGGGTGTTGCGACTGAAAAATTGTATGAAGCATGTCGTGGTGATGTCGCTTGGCGGTACAAGTTCAAGGCATTGTGGCTGCTTTCGTTCCATCGCTGGTTTTCTGTTTGATCCGAAGCCCCCATTGTCGCCCATGATCTTTCTCTTTCAGTGGTGGGGCTTGTCTGCATGAATGCCGCGCATCGAGTGAGCCTGATTATTCCCTGCTATCGGGATTCGGCAACGTTGGCGAGAGCGATCGCTTCAGCCACCGCACAAACCCGGCAGATCGATGAGGTTGTCGTTGTAAACGATTGCTCCCCGGAAACGTTGCAGATCGAGCAAGTTCTGCATACCTACCCTGGCGTTGTCTATGTTAAAAACGCGGCCAATCTTGGTTTGGCCGCTACGAGAAATGTTGGTATTCGTGTTGCCACAGGCGATGTCATTGCCTTTCTGGATGCCGATGACGAATTGCATCCGCAGAAAATCGAGTTTCAATTAAGCCTGCTCCGGGATGGGGCTGCTGTTGCCTGTGGTGTGCGGATTATTCGTGGCAGACAGCGTACGTTCACTTGTCCCCAATATTTGAGGATTGGAGCAGTGCGAACTGTCACCAGCGACAAGCGCTTGTTGTTCCGGAATCCTTTGACCGGCGCATCGCTGATGGCGTCCAGAGATTTGCTGCTACGTGTTGGCTGTTATGATGAATCGCTACGTTCTTGTGAAGATTTTGATCTCTGGTTTCGTCTGATAGAACATGGCGCGGTAATTTTTGAACTGACAATGCCGTTGTATTTTTATTATTTTAACCCGCTAGGACTCTCAAAGAATTTGCAGAGCATCTCTCATTGGGAGATCGAAGTGCTTAAGCAACACTTTTCCCGAGGACGAAATGGCCAGTATTCGCGGTCGCTACAGTCAATTGTGTGGGCTGCCTGGTCGTGCAAGCATTTTGCGCGAGCTGAGATTGCCGGAGATAAGGTACTCCGAAAAAGGACGCTGGAAAATGTGCAGCGTTTGATTGCTTGGCCCTTATTGGCAGGACTTGTCACACTTCTTGGAAGAATGCATTTTTTTTTGCCATATAGCTGGCTGTGGCGTATTTTTGATGCGGTTCGTCGGAAATTCCCGGGGGCATTGTGAATAGGGCCTTCGGTCAATCAATTCGTGGACGCAAGAGTGCTGAGGATGAGTATTCTCGGCCGGTATTAGCCATTCTCTGGCTCGCTTTTTTCTCTTATACGACGAGCGTCGCACTTCTTTTTCAGTACCTCGTTTTGCCGATGGTGCCCTCACTTCACGCCGGTCAGGGCTTGTTGTCTGGAGACTCGCTTTATTTTCATCAAGTAGCTCAAGCGCTGGCCGAAACAATTGCAAGAGACGGGTGGTCCGCGTGGACGCCGCGGCCTTCAGTCAATACACAGGGAAATGTTGCAGTACTTGCGGCACTATATGCACTGTTCAGCCCCAATCCATCGTCTGCTATTCCAGTTAACGCTTGCCTGCATGCAAGCAGTGGCGTACTGCTGATTCTTCTCGGGAGAGAGCTGTCTTCTTCACGTGCTGCCCGTTTTGGATCGGTGGTTGCAGCCTGTTTGTTTATTGGATTCCCTTCTGCACTTAACTGGTATGGTCAGATTCACAAGGATGGCTACGCGATACTTGGATTCCTTCTGCTGCTGTATTCCGGTGTAAAAATTCTCAAGCTGGAGCGCCTACGGGCGGCCGTAAATCCTTTGATCTCTGCCGGAGCTGGACTTGCGCTGACTGTTTTTGTTCGCCCGAATAACTTGCAGTTGTTTGAGATCATGGCCGTGGTCATGCTGATTCTTGCGATGGTCATGTTTCGGCGGATGAATATCCGGTGCATCGTACAAATCATGTTTGCAGTAATGATTGTTTTTGCCACTTTGGTTGTTCGACCCGAAGCGCACCAAATGGAGACGCCTGTTCGCCAAATTTTGTCTCAAGAGAATGCAGGGATATTAACGGCGCCAGAAGTCGTGGAAAGTCTCCTGTCCTGGCAGTGGACGTCATCCTCGGTGCTGCCGATGTTTGCCGATGGTCTTGCAAAAAAACTGTCGCATCTCCGGGTTTTCATGGCCATTTATGGGGTAAGAGAAAACGCTGGTTCGATGGTTGATCTGGATTCGATGCCAAGTAATAGCAAGGAACTTCTTGCTTATCTTCCGCGTGCGACACTGATCGGTGTGTTTGCGCCTTTTCCAAGCACTTGGGCCAGTAAGTTCAGTCTTTCCCGAATGGTTGGCGTTGCAGAAATATTCATATGGTATTTGATCTTTCCCGGCTTGCTTTGGTTAGTGTGGCAGCGAAGGCGCAATCCTATTTTGTGGTGGCTACTGGGATGTGCGTTGGCTATCTTGTCTGTTGAAAGCTACGTCACGGCAAATCTTGGAACATTGCATCGGGTACGTTATCCGTTCTTGTTCATTTTGATCCTGCTCGGAACGATCGGTTGGGCAGAGGCGATAAGCAAGTATTGGCGGAAAGCGGAAGAAACCAGCGAGGCACCGCTTCGTTCGAATACGCCTGATAGAACCTCCAGTTTTCACGGGGTCAGTGCGGCCGGAGCCTTTGCGGCAGCAAGACGGGGCTTGCTAGTCGTTGTGTTGACGGGATGTCTGTTTCTTGGCCTGTTTGTTCGGGACATTTTGCTCGTGAGAGTGCTGGGATTAGGGGCTGATCTTGATAGCTATCAGTTGGCCTCCTTTATTCCGTTATTTGTCACCGCTCTGTTGGCGGTTCCCTTGGGACCGGTATTGATTACACAATTCGTGGGCATTCGTAAGTGTGATGGCGGGGAGGCGGCGGCTTCCTGGGTCGGGGCGATGGCGGCGGTATTGATGGGGGGATTTGTCCTGCTCTCTTTCGGGGTCGCGGCTGGAGTATGGTTTGGTTTTGTGGGCACGGTTCCTGAATCGATGCACGGCAGTGTCGCAGGCATGCTGGTGTGGCTGCTTCCGGTTGTCGCCCTGAGCGGCAGTGTCGTTTTGGGCAATGCGGTACTTATGGCAAACAGCCGTGCTGTTAGTGCCAATTTGGCTCAGCTGGCCGTACCTTTGATTTCCGTGGCGCTAATACTGTTTTTGGGGCATCGAGTGGGGGCTGTTGCGGCGGCAGGCGGTCTAATGCTGGGGCAGTTGATTAACTATCTGCTTGTTGCGACTGCGAGTGATTCTCTCGGTTACTCAATTCGCCCTCGATTCGGAAATACCCGTTGGCGGGAGTGGGTTGGGCAGTACGCACCTCTAGTCGCTACGTCGGCGCTGACCAGTGCCGCTATTCCGGTTGGTATTTATTTTGCATCACAGCTACCTGAAGGCAGTGTCGCTGCCTTCTCAATGGGGTCGAAAGTGCTGCAGTCCGTTACGGCGTTGATCTCCGCCGCGCTTATCGCAGTCGTACTCCCGTATTTCTCTCGATTGTTTGCTGCGGATCGCTTGCCCGAAGCACGGAGATCGCTACAGCTTTTGCTCACGCTAGGCACCGCACTAGCAGTACCTTTTTCATTCGTATTGTTTTTGTCCGCCGATACAATTGCAGGAATACTTTTCGCAGGCGGGAGAATCGGTGCGGCCGAGATCAAGCATCTGGGTTCGGTCATTCAATATGGGGCCTTGCAGCTTCCTTTTTATGTCGTCTTGGTGGTCCTCATCAAGTTTACGATCGCCGGAAGAGAAACGCTCTGGGTTCTGGTTGCAGCCGCATTAGGGCAGCTGGCGAATATTGTCGGCGCATCGTTTCTCGTGGGGCGATTTGGAACGGCTGGCCTTGCTATGTCGATGACCTTGGGAATTGCGGTGTCGTCGCTATTGCTGCTTCTCTGGGCAACAATCAGGCAGCATATGAGATGGATGTCTTCTGCTTTGGTCGCTCTCAGCTGGATGTTGTTCTTTACTCTCTCGGTTTGTATGCATTTCGGCAGTATGCCGGGGTCGATCGTGTGCGTACTCGCCTTTCTTTTGCTGACACTAGGCGAACTGGCTCTGTCGCGTCGAGGGGGGCGGGAGCCTCTGGCCGTATGAATCCTTCACTGTCCGAGTCGCGTCATCGCCTAGGGGTAGTAGCGGCCGTCCCTGTAACGCTTCATGCGTTCATGCGGATGCATCTTGAAGCAATGGCTTCTGTCTATTCAACAACTGCTATTTGTGGCGGGGGGCGATCGAATCTTACCGATCTGCTGCCGCCATCCGTGGGTTTTCGGTATGTGCCTATCGAACGAAAGATGTCCCCATTTCGCGATCTCGTCGCTTTGTGGAAATTGGTAGTCTTGTTTCGTCGGGAGCGTTACACCCTGATTCATTCAATCACACCAAAGGCGGGGCTTTTGGCAATGTGTGCGGCGTACATTTGCGGCGTTCCCTTTCGCGTACATGTGTTCACGGGGCAGGTATGGGCGACCAAAGCGGGGGGGGCACGATATTTCTTAAAGACACTTGACCGATTGACCGCCGTGCTGGCAACCCATGTTTTGGCCGATAGCACATCCCAGCGACAGTTTCTGATTGATCAGGGTGTTGTCCGCCCAGATCGGATCAAGGTGCTTGCCGATGGGTCGATTTGTGGTGTTGATGCGACACGTTTCAAGCCGGACCCGGATGTCCGGACCAAGCTCCGCGCGGAACTCCTGTTGCCGGATGAGGCTGTTGTTGCCTTGTTTCTCGGCCGCTTGACACGTGACAAAGGCGTGCTTGACCTGGCGAATGCATTCGTGCGCGTCGCCGCAGACTGTCCCGATTTCTATCTCCTTGTGGTCGGGCCTGATGAAGAGTGCCTGACGCCAGAATTGCAGAAAATATTCTCACCGTGCGCCGATCACGTTCGTTTTGTCGGGATGACGGATCGCCCGGAGGACTATATGACGGTCGCCGATATTTTTTGCCTGCCGAGTTATCGCGAGGGTTTTGGCTCTGTAATTATCGAGGCTGCGGCAGCAGGCGTACCGGCAGTGGCTTCACGCATTTATGGCCTAACCGATGCGGTGGATGACGGTGAGACGGGGTTGCTGCATGTGCCTGCCGATGTTTCCTCCATCGACTCAACGTTGCGCACTCTCGTGTCGGATGCCGATCTTCGGGCCAAAATGGGGGCCAGAGCTCGTGAGAGGGCGGTAACGCTGTTTTCTTCCGCGCGAGTCGTGGCAGCTCAAATGGCGTTCTATGATGACCTGCTTGGCTCAGCACCGGACAGGAGAGTTTGATTTTGGGAAAACCGTGTCAGCGCGGCAGGCAATCAATGGGATACGCTTTACTCAAGCGCTTGTTTGATCTTTGCATTGCATTTCTCCTGTTGGTCGTCCTATCCCCGGTCGTCCTGATTGTGGCCCTTGTAATATGGGCGAAAATGGGCGTCCCTGTAATGTTCAGGCAGGTGCGGCCTGGATTGAATGGGCAGCCATTTTCTGTCCTGAAGTTTCGGACCATGCTGGATGCTACAGATTCTTTCGGAGAACCACTTCCTGATGCCGCTCGCCTGACTACACTGGGGAAATGGTTACGTCGTCTGAGCCTTGATGAGTTGCCACAGCTGCTCAACGTGCTGATTGGCGATATGAGTCTGGTCGGACCTCGCCCGCTCCTAGTGGAGTATTTGCTGCTTTATTCGCCCGAACAGGCAAGGCGCCATGATCGTCGTCCTGGAATAACCGGCTGGGCTCAGGTCAATGGGCGCAATGCGATCGACTGGGAAACGCGGCTGGCGATGGATGTCTGGTATGTCGACCATGCCAGTTTTTCGCTTGATATGCGGATACTTCTGATGACAGTGATCAAGGTCCTCAGCAGGCATGGCGTGAATGCACCCGGGGAGGTTACGGTATCGAAATTCAGTGGTGCGGGCGGCTCTCCCCGCAGGAATGATAATGAAAGATCAGGAAATGAATGAGATCCGGACGGATGTCGAGGATCGCTGGTTTGTCTTTGGCGCCAGCGGGCACGGAAAAGTTGTTGTGGATGCCATCGAACGCATGGGCGGCATGATTGCATTTGTCGTGGATGACGATCCGATTAAAATCGGTCAACTTTTTTTTGGTTACGAAGTTGTAAGCCGCGATGGCCTCCTGAGTCGTCGAGCGGAAATTGATTGTGGCGTGGTGGCTGTTGGCCAGAATTCAATCCGAACGAGGATCGCTGGCTGGCTGGAAGAGCATGATTTCGCATTCGGAGTGTTGGTTCATCCTGGTGCGATGATCGGGCGTGGCGTCTCGATTGGGAAAGGGACTGTCGTTTTTGCCGCTGCGGTCGTCAATAGCGATGCGTGCATCGGTGAGCACAACATCATCAATACGGCATCGAGCGTCGATCATGACTGTGTTTTGGGCGATGGCATCCATATAGCCCCCGGTGTCAGATTGTGTGGCGGCGTGTCGGTGGGTGATCATGCCTTGCTGGGGGTCGGTAGCGTGATTCTACCCGGGCTGAGTATTGGCGCTGGCGCACTCATCGCTGCGGGCGCTGTTGTAAATCGGGACGTTGCACCGACGGTATGGGTTGGCGGTGTTCCTGCACAGGCGTTGGAGAGAAGTAAATGACTAAACTGGCCATTGATGGCGGGACCCCTGTACGCGATGAATCCTGGGCGCCCTGGCCTTTTTTTGAGCAGGACGAGATTGACGCCGTGACGGCCGTTCTGGCTTCAGGGCGGGTTAACTATTGGACTGGCAGCGAGTGCCAAGCATTTGAAGATGAGTTTGCGTCCTACATTGGGCGACGCTACGGGATAGCGCTGGCCAATGGAACGGTCGCACTGGAACTGGCTCTTTTGGCCTATGGCATAGAGCCTGGGGACGAGGTGGTTGTTCCTGCACGTACCTTCATTGCTTCGGCAAGTTGTGTAGTGATGCGTGGGGCGGTGCCCGTCGTTGCCGATATTGATCCAATTACTCAGGGGCTGTCTGCCGAAACGATCCGTAAAGCGCTGACCGATCGCACTCGCGCGATTATTGTCGTGCATCTTGCCGGGATGCCCTGCGACATGGCACCTATCATGGCATTGGCGGAAGAGAAAAACCTGCTTGTGGTTGAAGATTGTGCGCAGGCTCATGGTGGGCGCTATCGGGGACGAGCGCTGGGGACGCTCGGTCATTGCGCTGCATTTTCCTTTTGTCAGGACAAAATAATGACCACCGGTGGCGAAGGTGGCATGTTTGTGACGGATGATGAGGCAGTCTGGCGTCGAGCGTGGGCCTATAAGGATCATGGCAAGAGTTGGGCGGCGACGCACGAAAGCTCTCATCCGCCGGGATTCCGCTGGTTGCATGAGTCCTTCGGGACAAACTGGCGAATGACAGAAATGCAGGCAGCCATCGGTCGCCGACAGTTACTTAAACTGGATCAATGGATTGCACGCCGAAAGCGTAACGCTTTAATCATGGCAGCCTTATTGAAGGGGGTGCCCGGATTACGGATACCGCCGACGCCGGATTGGGCAGAATCTGCTCACTACAAATTCTACGCATTCATTGATCCCGATCAGTTACGCCAGGGGTGGGATCAGGCTCGTATAATTCAGGCAATCAACGCCGAGGGGGTACCTTGTTATGCTGGTAGCTGTAGCGAAATTTATCGCGAACTGGCTTTTGTCGATGCAGGGCTCTCCCCGGAGCAAAGATTGCCTGAGGCTGTGCTACAAGGTGAAACCAGCCTGATGTTTCTGGTTCATCCGACCTTGAGTGATTGTGATATGGAAGATGCGTGCAAGGCGGTTGCGAAGGTGATGGCGGCGGCGGTGGAGCCTGTCTGATGCGATCATTTCTTGTCATTCTTCATGATATCGTTGCTGCTGCTTTTGCATGGGTGTTCGCGTATTCGCTCCGCTTCAACTTTGAAATCCCCGATGCGCAGCTGAACGGGATGTTGGCTACACTTCCTTTCGTGATCCTGATCCAGGCAGTCACCTTCCATTTTTTCGGTTTGTATAAAGGTATCTGGCGTTTCGCCAGCTTGCCCGATCTAAAACGAATCCTCGTGGCAATTGGCTTGTCGGCTCTGGTTGTGCCGGCTGTGCTCGTCATGCTTCCGGCGCTGGGACCAATTCCTCGCTCGGCTTTGGTCTTGCAACCGCTACTTCTTGTCTTGTTGATGGGCGGCGGACGGTTCTTGTATCGAGCATGGCGAGACGGGCATTTTTCGTTCTCGGTCGGCGATGGGGAAAAATCTGTCCTGGTTATGGGGGCTGGTGAGGCAGGGGCGGGGTTGATCCGGGCACTGGCCTCGCGCCCCGAATGGCGTGTCGTGGGCGTCATTGACGATGATGTTGCGAAACGGGGTCGGCGTCTTGGCGACATTCTTATCCGGGGAACCGTTGCGGAAATCTCTGAAATCGCGGCGTCTACCGGTGCGACGCATGCAATTATCGCAATGCCATCGTCATCTGCTTTGAGCCGGCGCTGTGCTGCAGAAAGTGCTGTCGCGGCCGGACTGGACGTGCTGACTGTTCCATCCATTGCAGACCTGCTTTCAGGACGGGTCGCGATATCTCAAGTTCGCCGGGTCGAGCTGGAAGATCTTCTGGGGCGTGATCGCGTTGAACTTGATGATGACGGTCTGCATGCGCTTTTAACCGGGAAAACGGTACTGGTAAGCGGTGCCGGTGGTTCTATCGGTTCCGAACTGTGCAGGCAGGTTGCTCGCTTCCAGCCCGCACTGCTCGTTTTGTATGAGCTTTCAGAGCTGGCGTTATATCAGATCGAGCAGGAATTCTCGGATGTTTTCGCTGGCTTGCCAATTGTGTGCATCGTCGGTGATGTTAAAGATGCCAATCGTCTGGACAGGGTGTTCGCCACATACGCACCTCAGATCGTTTTTCATGCAGCCGCCTACAAGCATGTACCACTAATGGAAAATGAAAATGCATGGGAAGCAATACGTAACAATGTAATGGGTACGATGCGGCTGGCTCATACAGCGAAAAATCACGGCGTTGAAAAGTTCGTCATGATTTCGACCGACAAGGCTGTCAATCCAACCAACGTGATGGGTGCTTCCAAGCGCCTTGCGGAACGTGTTTGCCGATTTTCGCAGCTCGCTGGTGGGACTCGGTTTTTGACGGTTCGTTTTGGTAATGTCCTTGGCAGCAACGGCAGCGTCATTCCAAAGTTTCGTGAACAGATCGCCAAGGGGGGGCCTGTCACGGTCACGCATCCAGAAATTATTCGTTATTTCATGCTGATTCCGGAAGCGGCACAGCTCGTGTTGCAGGCGGGAGCGATGGGGAGTGGCGGTGAGATTTTTGTTCTTGAGATGGGTGAGCCGATACGCATTGCCGATCTCGCGCGTGACATGATTCACCTCTCGGGTTTCTCTGACGACGAAATCAGGATTGAATTTACCGGCTTGCGCCCCGGCGAAAAACTATTCGAGGAGTTGCTGACCGACAGTGAGCATACGTTGCCAACACCTCATCCCAAGCTACGTGTGGCACAGGCCGAGCCGTCGCCGGACGCCGATTGGCATCAGGCGCTTGATGCCTGGATGAATGCTCCAGCACCGCAGACTTCGACGGATCTCAAATTACATCTGAAAACCTTTGTTCCTGAGTACGCGCCGCAGCTTCAGTAAGCAATGTTCATGAGGTTTATATGCACATTCTCATAACCGGCGGCACCGGCTACATCGGTTCCCATGCCTGCGTCACGCTGCTCGGGGCCGGGTATGCGGTGACGATCGTCGATGACCTCTCGAACAGCAAGCGCGAGGTGGTCGATCGCATTGCGCGGATCGCCGGCGAGCGGCCGGCGTTCGTCGAAGGCGATGTCCGCAATCGCGAATTACTGCGTCACGTTTTTGCCGACCGTCCGGTCGATGCGGTGATCCACTTTGCCGGTCTCAAGGCTGTTGGCGAATCGGTGGCGCAGCCATTGCGCTACTACGACTGCAATGTGGGCGGCACGATCGCCCTGTGCGAAGTGATGGCTGAGGCAGGGGTAAAGACCCTCATTTTCAGTTCCTCAGCCACCGTTTATGGTGACCCCGCGTCGGTGCCGATCAGCGAAAATTTCCCGCGTTTGGCGACCAATCCCTACGGCGCGAGCAAGCTGATGGTCGAAGATGTTCTGGCCGACCTTGCCAAGTCTGACCCCGAGTGGCGAATTGCCCGGCTGCGCTACTTCAACCCGGTTGGCGCGCATGAGAGCGGCCTGATTGGCGAGGCGCCATCCGGCATCCCGAACAACCTGATGCCCTATGTCGCGCAGGTGGCCGAGGGGCGGCGGGAGCAACTCCGTGTGTTCGGCAGCGACTATCCGACGCCGGACGGCACCGGCGTGCGCGACTACATCCACGTGGTCGATCTGGCCGAGGGCCATCTTGCCGCGCTTGACTATCTGTTGCGCGAAGGCGGGATGCTGACGGTAAATCTGGGCACTGGCTGCGGCTATTCGGTGCTCGACATGGTGCATGCCTTCGAGGCGACCAGCGGCCGGCCGGTGCCCTATGCGCTGGTCGAGCGCCGGCCGGGCGACATCGCCGCCTGCTATGCCGATCCGGCGCTCGCCGAACAGCTGCTCGGCTGGACGGCGCAGCGCGGCATCGATGAAATGTGTCGCGATGCCTGGCGCTGGCAGCAAACGCAGGCGGCAGGCTGACGCAGCGATGGCGACCTACGCAATCGGCGACATCCAGGGCTGTTTCGCCTCGCTCGAGGCGCTGCTCGCGCGCTGCGCCTTCGATCCGGCGCATGATCGCGTCTGGCTGGTGGGCGATCTCGTCAATCGCGGTCCGCGTTCGCTGGAAACCTTGCGCTTCGTGCGCGATCTCGGTCCGGCGGCGGTTGCCGTGCTCGGCAATCACGATCTCTATCTGCTGATGGTCGCCGAAGGCTTCGGCAAGCGCGGCAAGGGCGATACGCTCGACGACATTCTCAACGCGCCGGATCGCGATGAATTGCTCGACTGGCTACGCCGGCAGCCGCTATGTCACGTCGAGGGTGAGTTCTGCATGGTGCATGCCGGGCTTTTGCCGCAATGGACGGCGGCTGAGGCGCGCGCGCTCGCCGCGGAAGTCGAGCGCGCGCTGGTCGCGCCCAACTACCGCGAATTCATGGCCAATCTGTGGGGCAGCGAGCCGGCCTGCTGGCACGATGATCTCGCCGGCTGGCCGCGTTTGCGCGTCATCGTGAATGCCATGACGCGGATGCGCTTCTGTTCGCCGGAAGGCGCCATGGAATTCCACACCAAGGGCGAACTGGCCGACGCGCCCGCCGGCTACCTGCCGTGGTTCCAGGTGCAGGGGCGGTGCAGTGCGGACACTGTGCTGGTCACCGGGCACTGGTCAGCGCTCGGCCTGAAAATCGAGCCTAATTTGCTGGCGCTGGATTCGGGCTGTCTGTGGGGTCGTCATCTGACGGCTGTTCGCCTTGAAGATCGCGCGCTGTTTCAGGTGGATTGTTCGCCAGGGGAAGCCCGAGGCTGAAGGCGATGGCGCCGCGCGCGGTGCTCGCCAGCTCGCGCCTTTGTCGGCTCTGCGGGGCGAGCGGCGGCGTCGGGCGCAGGCGAACGGTCAGCGAGCGGCAGGCGAGAATCGCCGCGAAGCATTCGCCCATCGTCGTTTCGCCGGCATAGGCCGGGGCCAGGCTGCGGCGGCCGTCGCCGTCGTGATACGAGAGCGCGACGGGCTGCACCGGGCGCCCCGTTTCCACGGCCGGCTGCAGTAAGGCGCCGTGGAAGTTCAGCAAATGCGTGCCGTCGGTCGTCGTCCCTTCCGGGAAAATCGCCACGTCCTTTCCGGCGTTGAGCAGCGCGTCGATTTCCGCATTGACGATGCGGGCATGGCCGCGGCTGCCACGGCGCAGGAAGACGGTGTCGGTGTTCGCCGCGAGCCAGCCGATCAGCGGCCAGTCGCGCACCTCGGCCTTGGAGACGAAGGCCATCGGGCGCGCCGCGTTGAGCGCGTAGATGTCGAGCCAGGAAATGTGATTGGCGACGATCAGGCTGCCCGGCGTGGCGCCGGCCAGTTGCGCGTCGAGGCGGATGGCCAGGATGTCGAGCAACTGGCGAGACCAGCGCTGCTTGAGCCAGAGTCGCTGCCTGTCGCGGACGAATGGGAAGACGCAGGCGACCGTGGCGGCACCCCATAGCAGGTGCAGCCCCAGTCGTGTGCAGCGCAGCGCGCGAATCAGGCGCGGTGTCGGTGTGGAACGGGCTGGGTGGTTCAGTCCGGTTTTCCCATGAAGTGTTTGGCGTAACGGCCGTCGAGGCGCGACATCGGCATCAGGATCGGCAGATCGGCGGTGTTGAAATCCGGATCCCAGGCCGGATCGCCGCAGACGTAGGCGCCGGCGCGCAGGTAGCCTTTGATCAGCGGCGGCAACTCGGCCGGCAAATCGTTTTTCAGGGCTGCCAGCGGCAGCGGGCAGCGCGGGAAGACACGATATTCGAGCGGGCTCATGTTGTCGCCAAGCCGATTGTACAGGCTTGCCGCGGCATGGCCGCCATCTGCCATGCTGATGCTCGCGCAGCCGATCAGGTAGTCGTAGCGGTTTTCCAGCATGTACTTGGCGAGACCGGCCCAGAGCAGGGTGATCGTCGCGCCGGTGCGGTAGTCGGCATGCACGCAGGAGCGGCCGATCTCGACCATGCGCGGACGCAGGTGCTGCAAGCGCGTCAGGTCGAATTCGTTCTCGGAGTAATAGCCGCCGATCTTGCGCGCGTTTTCCGGCGACAGGATGCGGTAGGTGCCGACCACCGCGCCGGAGTTTTCATCACGCACGACGAGGTGCTCGCAGTAGGGGTCGTAGATGTCCTGATCGACGCCGGGCGTACGCGTCGGCAGCTTGGCGCCGAGTTCGCCGGCGAAAATGTGGAAGCGCAGCTTCTGCGCTTCGAGAATCTCCCGTTCGCTCTGCGCGAGGCTGACCGAGAGATTGTGGCGGGCGGGTCTAGTCTGCTGTCGAGCGCTGTTTAACGTCGTTGTCATGATCTGTCCTCTGGTTATCCTGAGGGCAGACTTTAGGCAGGCAATGTTACGGCGAGGTTGCGCCCGGGTTAAGTTTCGGTTTAACGCCGAGCGCTTGGGTTCAGTGCGTGACGCGGGTCGAGCCGTTGCCGGAGAGGATGCGAATCCTTTCCCCGGAGTGGAAGGGCTCGTCACCCTCCTGCACGACGGCGATCAACTGGCCGTTGTCGAGCTTGACGGTGATCTCCAGGGCATACTTCTTCGTGGCGTGATCTTCAATGGCCGAGCCGGCCAAGCCGCCGGCAACGGCGCCGAGAATGGCGCCGACGATCTGCCCCTTGCCGTTGCCAACATTGCTCCCGGCGATGCCGCCGACCGCAGCGCCGGCGAGGGTGCCCGCCCCCGATTTTCTGCCTTCCATGGTGACTTCGCGGACGCTCTCGACGACGCCGAGGCGGACGTTCAGTTCCTGCTGGGTTTGATAGTGCGAGTAGGTGTTGGCCGACCGGCTGCTTGCGCAACCGGCGATGGCGAGTGCGGCGAGCAGCGCGGCCGCCAGTTTCAGTGCATTCATGTCGTTTCCTTTTACCAAGGGGCGCTGCCGAAGGCGACGGCGAAGCGTTCGCCAATCTCACTGCGGCTCGGGCGATGGTTCTGTCCGCCGCGATGCGCGATCTTGATCGCCCCCATCACAGCCGCCAGACGGCCGGTTTTCTCCCAGTCCCAGCCGTGCTCGATGCCGTAGAGCAGGCCGGCGCGGTAGGCGTCGCCGCAGCCGGTCGGATCGACCACTTCATCGGCCTTGACGCAGGGAATTTCGTAGCGTTGGCTGCCCGCATAGATTTGCGAGCCTTCGCCGCCGCGCGTGACGATCAGCGCCTTGACCTCGCCCGCCAGCTGTTCGAGCGAACGGCCGGTGCGGTCGGCCAGCAGCCTGGCTTCGTAGTCGTTGAAGCAGGCGTAGTCGGCGAGCTTCATGAACTCCATCAGGTCGTCGCCGGAGAACATCGGTAGGCCCTGGCCGGGATCGAAAACGAAGGGAACGCCGGCGGCCGCGAAGTCGCGCGCGTGCTTCTGCATACCGTCGCGGCCGTCGGGGGCGACGATGCCGAGCGTCGCGCCGTTCGCGTCGGCGATCTTGTTGAGGTGCGAGAAGCCCATGGCGCCGGGGTGGAAGGCGGTGATCTGGTTGTCGTCGAGGTCGGTGGTAATGAAGGCCTGCGCCGTGAAGCTGCCGGCGATGCGGCGCACATGCGCGCGCGACAGGCCGAGATCGTCCATGCGCACGAGGTAGGAATCGGCGTCGTCGCCGACGGTGGCCATGATCAGCGGCTCGTCGCCGAGCAGCTTGAGGTTGTAGGCGATGTTTCCCGCGCAGCCGCCGAACTCGCGGCGCATCTCGGGAACCAGGAAGGCCACGTTCAGAATGTGGATCTGGTCGGGCAGAATGTGATTCTTGAAGCGATCATGGAAAACCATGATGTTGTCGTAGGCGATGGAGCCGCAGATGAGCGTAGGCATGGGAGTTCCCTGTCAGGGGTAGAAAACGTAAAGCCGGTAGCCGGCCGCCGTGATGTCTTTGGCTTCGATCCACAGGCGGACGGGGATGTCGGTATTGGCCGGGAATGCCTGCTCGGGTGGATTCTGCGGCGAGAGGTATTCGTCCGGCTGAAAGACGCGGCGGGCGATGGCATTGTCTTGCGTGTCGGTGAGCGAGAGTTCGAGCAGGGGGTAGGCCTGCCCATACGCCGCCCGGTTGCGCAGCGTGGCTTGCAGAATCAGTAGCGCACGACGCGTCGGGTCGGCTTGCAGGTCGGATGTTTCGATGCTGACCAAGTCGGCATGCTGCGGCAGCGGCAGGCCGGCGCCGAAGGCTTCGCTCAGTGCGGTGAGCAGCGGGCGCAGGCTGGGCGTGGCGACGGCGATGCCGCTGCGGAAGTGAAAGGCGAGTTGCCCACCCAGCGCCAGCATCAGCAGGAGCGCGGCGAGCGTGAAAGGCCAGCGGGCGCTCTTGCCGGGCGACGGCGAGGCCGGGCTGCTCATGACCCCCTCGGCCCACTTGCTGTAGCCCGGAATTTCGGTAGTTTCGCGCGGCACGACGAGACCCGTGGCGATGGCCAGCGCCTGCGCCGCTTCTTCGGTCAATGGCGCGCCGGGAGCTGCAGCAGCCTCGGCAGGTTCGGCAGGCTCAGAAGGAGTTAGCGCCTCGGGCGCCGCCGGTGCTTCAGACGGGAGCGCGGCATCGGTCGCTTGCGCTTCGACGGGCGGCGGCTCGGCGGCCGGCGTCGCGGGAGGTGCCGACGGCACGCTCTCTTCGAGCAGGTTGTCGAGCGCGTTGAACACCGTTTGGCATTCGCCGCAGCGTACCCTGCCGGCGCGGGCCTTGAGCTGTTCGGGGGTTACCCGAAACGTCGTCTGGCAGCCCGGACAGCGCGTTTTCACGGACCTAGGCCTTGGTTCCGGCGAGGCAGACCCAGCCCTCGCGGGTGTCGGCGACGCCGAGCGGAATATAGGGCGCGTAGATGGCGATCAGTTCCTCGGCCTGTTCGGCGAGGATGCCGGAGAGCGCCAGTTGGCCGCCGGGGCGGACGTGGCCGGTGATCGCCGGCGCCAGCGCCTTGAGCGGGTTGGCGAGGATGTTCGCGACGACGATGTCGAACTGCCCGGCGAGCGGCCGGGCCGAGTCGTCGAAGCGGGCGTTTACCGCGTTGCGTTCGGCGTTGTTGCGCGCGGCGCTCACCGCCTGCAGGTCGATGTCGACGCCGAGCACTTCGCTGGCGCCGAGTTTGGCCGCGGCGATCGCGAGAATGCCGGAACCGCAGCCGTAGTCGAGGATCGAGGCGCCGGGCGTCACGATGCGCTCGAGCCACTCGAGGCAAAGACGGGTGGTCGGATGCGAGCCGGTGCCGAAGGCCATGCCCGGGTCGAGCACGAGGACCAGCGCGTCGGGATCGGGGGCCTCGTGCCAGGAGGGGACGATCCACAGGCGTTCGGAGACGCGAATCGGTTCGAACTGCGCCTGCGTCAGCTGCACCCAGTTCTGCTCGGCGATCTCTTCCTCGGTGAAGGCCGGCGTCTCGTTCAGCCCGGCGCTGGTCGCGCAGGCGGCGATCAGTTCGCCGGCGTCGGTGCCCGGTTCGAGCAGTGCGATGACGCGCGAGCGTTCCCAGCCGGGCGTGGTGATCGAGCCCGGTTCGCCGAACTGCGGCGTCTCGGCCGGGGTGCCGGCATCGGCATCCTCGATACTGGCCGAAAGCGCGCCGGCATCGAGCAGCGCGTCAGCCAGTGCCTCGGCGTGGCTGCAATCGGTTTCAATGCTGACGGAAAGCCAGGCCATGTTCGCGTATCGGCTGTCAGCCGCCTTTTTTGACTTCGCCCTTGGCGGCGAGTTTGTGTTCAAGATAGTGAATGCTCGTTCCGCCTTCGATGAAGCGGGCATCCTGCAGCAATTCCTGGTGCAGTGCGATGTTCGTCTTGATGCCTTCGATGCTCATCTCCGACAGTGCGATGCGCATGCGGCGAATCGCCTGGTCGCGCGTGTCGCCGTAAGCGATCACCTTGGCGACCATCGAATCGTAGTGCGGCGGCACGGTGTAGCCTTGGTAGATGTGCGAATCGACCCGGATGCCGGGGCCGCCGGGCGGATGATAAAACGATATCTTGCCGGGAGATGGGACGAACGTGTAGGGATCTTCAGCGTTTATGCGGCATTCGATCGAGTGGCCGCGGAAGCTCAGGTCGCGTTGCTTGAAGCGGAGCTTCTCGCCGGCGGCAATGCGGATCTGTTCCTGCACGAGGTCGACGCCGCTGATCTGTTCGGTCACCGGATGCTCGACCTGGATGCGCGTGTTCATCTCGATGAAGTAGAACTCGTTGTTCTCGTAGAGGAACTCGAAGGTGCCGGCGCCGCGGTAGTTGATGCGCCGGCAGGCCTCGGCACAGCGCTCGCCGATGCGCGCGATGTGGCGCGCGGCGATGCCCGGTGCCGGTGCTTCCTCGATGATTTTCTGGTGGCGGCGCTGCATCGAGCAGTCGCGTTCGCCGAGATAGACGGCGCTCTTGAAACTGTCGGCGAGGACCTGGATTTCCACGTGGCGCGGATTCTCGAGGTACTTTTCCATGTAAACGTTCGGATTGCCGAAAAAGCTCTGCGCTTCCGAGCGGGTCATGGTCACCGCGTTGAGCAGCGCGGCCTCGGTGTGCACCACGCGCATGCCGCGGCCGCCGCCGCCGCCGGCTGCCTTGATGATCACCGGATAGCCGACCGCCTTGGCGGTGCGCAGGATTTCCTTCGGGTCTTCCGGCAAGGCGCCTTCCGAGCCCGGCACGCAGGGCACGCCGGCTGCCTTCATGGCGTCCTTGGCCGAGACCTTGTCGCCCATCAGGCGAATGGTTTCCGGGCGCGGGCCGATGAAGACGAAGCCCGACGATTCGATGCGTTCGGCGAAGTCAGCGTTTTCCGACAGGAAGCCGTAACCCGGGTGGATCGCTTCGGCGTCGGTGACTTCGGCCGCCGAGATGATCGCCGGCACGTTGAGGTAGCTCTGGCTGGACGGCGCCGGGCCGATGCAGACCGATTCGTCGGCGAGTTTGACGTATTTGGCGTCGCGATCGGCCTCGGAGTGCACGACGACGGTCTTGACGCCCAGTTCGCGACAGGCGCGCTGGATGCGGAGGGCGATTTCTCCGCGGTTGGCGATGAGGACTTTCCCGAACATGACGGAATGTTCCCCTTAGCCGATGATGAACAGCGGTTCGCCGAATTCGACCGGCTGGCCGTTTTCGACCAGGATGGCCTTGATCGTTCCGGCACCGTCGGATTCGATTTCGTTGAGCAGCTTCATGGCTTCGACGATGCACAGGGTCTGTCCGACCTTGACCGTCGTGCCGACCTCGACGAAGGGCTCGGAGCCGGGGCTGGCCGAGCGGTAGAAGGTGCCGACCATCGGCGACTTGACGACGTGGCCTTCCGGCAGGCCAGATTCGTCCGCAGCGGCTGCGGCCGGGGCGTTCGGTGCGGCGGCGACGGGTGCGGCAACGGCGGCGTGCGTCGCGTGCGGCACCATATAGGTCTGTTGGGCGGCGACCGTGTTGTGCTTGACGATGCGTACCTTTTCTTCGCCTTCCGTAACTTCGAGTTCGGCGATTCCCGATTCCTCGACGAGATCGATCAGTTTTTTGAGTTTACGCAGATCCATGAATTTTCTCCCTCTGAATTTTTTGCCGCGGCAACCTGCGATGCGCAGTGCTAGCGGCAGATGAAGTCCCGTGTTTTTCGGGGCTTCAGTCTGAATTGAGCTTGTTCAGCAGATACTCGAGCGCGAGCAGATAGCCCTCGCTGCCGAGACCGGTGATGACGCCGACCGCGAGATCCGAGAAGTAGGAGCGGTGGCGGAACGATTCGCGCGCATGCACGTTGGAAAGATGGACTTCGATGAACGGGATGCCTGCCGCTGCCAGCGCGTCGCGCAGGGCGACGCTGGTGTGCGTGTAGGCCGCCGGATTGATGATGATGTAGCGAATTCCCTGGTCGCGGGCGGCATGTACGCGCTCGATCAGGGCTCCTTCGTGATTGCTCTGGAACGATTCGAGTTCGACGCCGGCGACCTCGGCACGGCGGGCGAGCGCGAGGTTGATGTCGGCCAGCGTCGTTTGGCCGTAATGGTTCGGCTCGCGCGTGCCCAGCAGGTTCAGGTTTGGTCCGTGCAGGACGAGCAGTCTGGCCGTGGCTTTGGCCTGTTCCGATCCCGACGAAGTGGCTTTTTGCTTCTTCATGCCTGCAAGTTTGCCGCATATCGCAGCATTTTGTCCAGCGGGGCGGATTCATCGGGCTGCCGTTTGCGGCAGCGATCGCTCGAGTTCCGGCTCGGAAACTCGCCCCGGTTGCCGGAAGCGCAACTCGCCGCCCGGACCGATCACCAGCGTATACGGGAGTACCAGTTGCGCGTCGCCCAACTGCCGGGCCAGATCCGTGGCCGTGCCCCCGCCGATCAGGAGCGGGTAGGCGACCGGAAACTGCTTGGCGAAATCGCGCACGTTTTCCGGTGTATCGAGTGCGATACCGACAAATTGGACGTCGTTCGCCGCATATTTCGTTTGCAGTTGCGAAAAGGCCGGCATTTCCTCCCGGCAGGGCGGGCACCAGGTCGCCCAGAAGTTGACGACCAGTGTTTTTCCCTGCCACTGGGTAAATGCTTGCGCCCTGCCGTTCGTGTCATCGAGGGTGCTGGCGAAGAGCCGTTCGATGCTGCCGGCTGCCAGAGGCGGTGCGACCACTGGCGGCGAAGCGGCATGCCGCTGGCCGGCGTAGATGCCGGCGAACAGTCCGATCGCCACTGCCGCCAGGCCGATGAGCAGGGTCTTGCGCTTCGTCATGGCCGTTTCAGGCCGACTTCAGCAGGTTTTTGACGGCATCGAGACGGGCCCGCTCGCGAATTCGTCCGTCGCGCGTTTTCAGCGTTACCCGCTCTTCCTTGGGTGGGTAGATGACGAGGTTGGCGACGGCGTCGTCGAGCTGGATGGTCAGCACCGCTTCGGCACGGTCGGTGCGCGGCGTGCTGTGCTCGAAGTCGATTTGCCGGTTGAGCAGAAAGATTTCGACGTCCTTCGCGCAGTCGGTGAACAGCTGGATGTCGATTTCGGAGTAGCGCCCGGCCGTGCCGTCGAGTACCGAGCCTGCCAGATAGGGGGTGAATTGCTGCACGATCGCCATCAGTTCGGCTGCTTTTTGCCGAAGATGGAAGATTCTTGCGCTTTGCTCGGCATCCTGGAAGAGGCGCTGGTAGGTGCGCAGCTCGACTTCGACTTCGCCGTTGTCCGGCATCTGGGCGGTGTCCGGCAGGCCGAGGCTGCGTGCCGCCTTGCGTTTGGCGAAGGCGAAGTCGCTGATGCCGTCCTCGGCCATCAGGCGTGCGGCGGCGCTGGCGATACGGGTGCGCTGCAGGTGGTTGTGCGGGCGATCGTGCCGATTGGTCATGATGGCGATCCGTCGTGTTGGTGCGTGCTGTGGCTTGTCGCGAGGCTCAGGATTTCCCGGCAAGGGTACAATCCGGGCTGCATTCGGATCATTCTAACTGGGATTTATTGCATGCATATTCATATCCTCGGCATCTGCGGGACTTTCATGGGCGGCATTGCGCAACTGGCGCGCGCCGCCGGGCATCGGGTGACCGGTTGCGATGCCGGCGTCTATCCGCCGATGAGTACGCAGCTCGAAGCGTCGGGTATCGAACTGATCGAGGGCTACGGTGTCGAGCAGATCGCGCTGAGTCCCGACGTCTATGTGATCGGCAACGCGATTTCGCGCGGCAATCCCCTGCTCGAGGAGATTCTCGACCGCGGCTTGCCCTACGTTTCGGGGCCGCAGTGGCTCGCCGACAACGTCTTGCGCGGGCGCTGGGTGCTGGCGGTGGCCGGAACGCACGGCAAGACGACGACTTCGGCGATGCTGGCCTGGATCCTCGAGGATGCGGGGCTGAGCCCCGGTTTTCTGATTGGCGGCGTACCGATGAATTTCGGGATTTCAGCGAGATTGTCGGGGAAGATCGCCGATTCACCGTTCTTCGTGATCGAAGCGGACGAATACGATACGGCTTTTTGCGACAAGCGCTCCAAGTTCATTCATTATCGGCCTCGCACCGCCGTGCTGAACAATCTCGAGTTCGATCATGCCGACATCTTCACCGATCTGGCAGCGATCGAGACGCAATTCCACCATCTGGTGCGTACCTTGCCGCGTACTGGCCTGCTCGTCTCGAATGCCGGCGAGGCCAGTCTTGATCGCGTGCTGGCGCGTGGTTGCTGGACGCCGGTGGAGAAGTTCAACGATGCGGCGGGCTGGCAGATGGCGGGCAACGATGCCGACGGCTCACTGCAACTGCTGCGCGGCGCTGAAGTGATCGGCACGACGCGCTGGGAACTGACCGGCGAGCACAACCGGGCGAATGCGCTGGCGGCGCTGCTCGCCGCGCGCCATGTCGGCGTACCCTTCGACAAGGGGCTGGAAGCCCTGTCGCGCTTTGAAAACGTCAAGCGTCGCATGGAACTGCGCGGCACGGCGAATGGCGTCAGCGTTTACGACGATTTCGCGCATCATCCGACGGCGATCGCGACCACCGTGGCCGGCCTGCGGCGCAAGGTCGGCAGTGCGCGCATCCTGGCCGTTCTCGAGCCGCGCTCGAACACCATGAAGCTAGGCGTCATGAAGGCGCAGTTGCCGGCCAGCTTGGCCGAAACCGATCTGGTGTTCTGCTACGCGGCCAATCTCGGCTGGGATGCGGCCGAGGCGCTGGCGCCGCTCGGCGACAAGGCGGTGGTCGAGGACGATCTGGGCCGCCTGGTGGCGCGTATCGCGGCGTCGGCGCGCGCCGGCGATCAGTTGCTGGTGATGAGCAACGGCGGCTTCGGCGGGATTCACGACAAGCTCTTGGCGGCTTTGGCGGCGAAATAGCTTTTAAAAGCCTCTAAAATCACCTAATCGCATAGCTTCGTTTCCCCAGCTGGAAATTCAAGGCAAGCGTAACGGCCAGCAGGACGGCGGCGCCGGTGTTGTGAATTACCGCCAGCGACAGGGGCAGCGAGAGCACGACGTTGGCGATGCCGAGCCCGATCTGCGCGCCGAGCGCCAGCGCCAGCAGGGCTCCCCATCTTCGCCACTCGGGGCGGCGCAGCAGGATGAGCGCCAGCGTGCCGACGACGAACAGGACGATCAGCGCGCCAAGCCGATGCATCCAGTGGATCGCGGTCAGCGCCGTATTCGAGAGCAGCGCGCCGTCGATCGTCTGGCCGAGCTCGCGGCGCAGTTGAAAGGCGTGCCCGAGATCCATTTCGGGTAGCCAGGTACCCTGACAAGTCGGAAAGTCGGGGCAGGCGAGCGCTGCGTAGTTGCTGCTCACCCAGCCGCCAAGCGTGATCTGGCCGATTACCGCGAGCAACGCGAGTCCGCCGATCAAGCGCAGGCCGTCGCCCGCCGGTGCCGCGTTGCCTAGCGTCTGCCGCAACAGCAGCCAGAGCAGCAGCGCCAGCGTCGTCATGCCGCCGATCAGGTGGGCGCTGACGATCACCGGCTTGAGCAGCAGCGTGACCGTCCACATGCCGAGCAGCGCCTGCAGGCCGACCACGCCGACCAGTACCGTCGGCAGCAGCGGCGATTGGCGCAATCCCTGCCGGTGTCGCCACGCCAGCCCGGCCAGGCCGAGAATCAGCAGGCCCAGCGTGCCGGCGAAATAGCGATGCAGCATTTCCTTCCAAGCCTTGTGCGCGACTACCGGCTTGCCGGGGAAGGCCTGCTGCGCGGCCGACTGCTCGTGTGCCAGCTCGGGAACGCCGACCAGATGGCCGTAGCAGCCCGGCCAGTCCGGGCAGCCGAGTCCGGCATCGGAGAGGCGGACATAGGCGCCGAGCGAGACGACGCCGAAGGCAAGCAGCGTCGCCAGCAGGAGCAGGGGGCGGTAGAGACGCATGGGTGAAGAATCAGCGCAGGAAATGATCGGCGAGCAGCGCGGCGAAGAGCAGCGTCAGGTAGATGATCGACCAGCGGAAGGTGCGCCTGGCCAGCGCATCGCTGTAGCGGCGCCAGAGGGCGAAGGTATAGCCGAGGAAAATGGCGTCGAGCAACAGGGCGGCGGCGAGATACCACGGGCCGCTCATGCCGAGCGTGTAGGGCAGGGCGGTGGCGCCGGTCAGCATCACGACGTAGAGCAGGCTGTGCAGGCAGGTGAACCGCACGCCGTGCGTTACCGGCAGCATCGGCAGACCGGCCTTGGCGTATTCGTCGCGGCGATAGCAGGCGAGCGCCCAGAAGTGCGGCGGCGTCCAGATGAAGATGATCAGGAAGAGGGCCAGCGCCTCTGGACCGACCTGGTCGGTCAGCGCCGTCCAGCCGAGCAGCGGCGGCATCGCGCCGGAGGCGCCGCCGATCACGATGTTCATCGGCGTCGCGGGTTTGAGCAGCACGGTGTAGATCACCGCATAACCGAGGAAGGTGGCGAGCGTCAGCCACATGGTCAGCGGATTGACCAGCGCATGCAGCAGCCATAGCCCGGCGCCGCCGACCAGTGTCGCCAGGGTCAGCGTCTCGCTGGCCGACACTTCGCCGCGCGCCGTCGGCCGCGCGCGTGTGCGCGCCATGCGTGCGTCGATCTGCTGTTCGAGCAGGCAGTTGATCGCGGCCGCCGCGCCGGCGACCAGCGCGATGCCGATCGAGGCGGCGAGGAAAAGCCCGAGCGGCGGAAACGCCGGGCCGGTGAGAAACATGCCGATCATCGCGGTGAATACGATCAGGCTGTTCACGCGCGGTTTGCACAGCTCGAAAAAAGTCGCCAGACGCTGCGCCGGCGAGCGCGGGGTGCTTGTGACAATCGCGGACATGGCCTCTCTCCTCTCGTTTCTTGTTATTAACCGACCCAGGAATACTTCAGCAGGCGTTCGAGATCCTTGCGCATGCCCTGCATGTCGGCGTTGTCCGGGTAGCGCAGCATGACGTTGCCAAGCGGATCGATGACGTAGAAGCGGTGGCTGCCGCCATCGAGCGTGCGGCGCCAGGCATCGCCGTCCTGGCCGGCAGCCGGCGCGGCGACGATCAGGTCGGGATAGCGCCGGCGCACTTCCGGCAGCGCCGCGTCGCCGGCGAGTGAGGCAACACCGTCGCCGAGCAGGAGGCGATGCAGGCGCCCCATCTCCTTGTTCAGCGAAACCTGCACCTGCCGCATCTGCAGCAGCTGTTCCTGGCAGGCGGCGGCGCACGGCCCCTTGCCGATCAGCACGAGGGTCCACTTGCCGCGCAGTTCGGCGCTTGGCAGGGCGCGCCCGTCGGCGAGGAGCAGGCCGTTTTCCGGCACCGCCTGCGGCGGCTGGATCAGTTCGCCGTGGTTGGCCAGTCTGGCCGGCCGCCACTCGAACCAGTAGAGCCCGAAGGCCACGGCAAAAGGCATGGCGAGCAGCGCGGTGACGAGCAGGATGGCGCGGCGTGCCGGGTTGAGGGTGAGCGTTGTGGCGGTCATGGCGGCGGGCTGCGGCGCAAATTGACGGCGATCCAGATGGCGACCGTGGCGAGCGCGAATCCCCACCACTGCAGCGCGTAGCTGAGATGCTTCTCGAGCCGCTCGTCGGGGCGCGGCCATTCGCGGGCGAAGCCGCCGGCCGCGCTGTCCGGATCCAGCTGGACGACCACCGGCTGCAGCGGAAAGCCGACCGCCGCGCTATAGCCGCGCAAATCGAGGTTTTGCCAGACGCGCTGCCATTCGGACTTGCCCCTGGCGTCGTCGGCGCCGAGCGTGAAGAAACGCGTGCCGGGAACGATCGCCATGCCGGAAACTTCGACCAGTCCGCTTGGCGTGGCGACTTCCGGGATCTGGCGATGTTCGGCGGGTGCCGGAATCCAGCCGCGATTGACCAGCACGCGCATATCGCTGCCTTCGATGTGCAGCGGCGTCACGACGTGGTAACCCGCCTGCTCGCGGTAGATGCGGTTGTCGATCAGGATCTGGCGTGCGGGTTCGTAGACGCCGCGTGCGCTCACCCGGCGATAGCGCAGCGCCTGCGCATCGGCCGGCGTGCCGGGTATCTGCACCGGCGGTTCGGCGCTGCGCGCATCGAGCAGGGATTGCAGATCGCCTTTGACGCTGGCCTTGTTCCACTGCCATTGGCCGAAAGAAATGAACAGCGGAACGAGCAGCGCTGCCGCCAGCGTCGGCAGCAGGCGTGGCCGGAAGCGCAAGGCGCCTTTGGCCGGCGCCACGGCAATTGCCCCGGTGCCGGCGGCGCGCGCATAATCGGGACTCATCTTGCTGGAGTCGGCCATGTTCAAGCTCGTCATCATCCTCATGTTGATCGGCGTGGTCGGCAGCCTGTTCTCCGGGCTGTTCTTCCTCTATCGTGATCGCGGCGCGGGCGTTCGTGCGGCAAAGGCGCTGACGCTACGGATTGGATTGTCGATCGCCATCTTTGTTCTGCTCCTGATCGGTTTCCGTTTCGGACTGATCCCCGGCTACACCCAATAGACGAAGACGAACAGGCCGAGCCACACCACGTCGACGAAGTGCCAGTACCAGGCGACGCCCTCGAAGGCGAAGTGCCGGTCGGCCGTGAAATGCCCCTTCAGGCAGCGGCCATAGACGACCATCAGCATGATCGCGCCGAGCGTCACGTGAAAACCGTGAAAGCCGGTGAGCATGAAGAAGGTCGCGCCGTACACGCCGGCGCCGAGCGTCAGGCCGAGTTCGGCGTAAGCATGGTGGTATTCCCATATCTGGAAGCCCATGAAACCGACACCGAGCAGGATGGTCGCCAGCAGGCCGAGGTTCAGCTGGCGGCGATTGTTTTTCAGCATGCCCCAGTGCGCCCAGGTCAGCGTCACGCCCGAGGTCAGCAGCAGCGCCGTGTTCAGCGCCGGAATGCCCCAGGCGTCCATCGGCGTGAAGCCGCCGCCCTTGGGGCCGGCCGACGGCCACGCGGCGGTGAAATCGTGCCACGGCGAAAAGGCCGGATCCAGGCCGGCCAGCGCTGGTACCGAGATCGTGCGCAGATAGAACAGCGCGCCGAAGAAGGCGGCGAAGAAGGCGACTTCCGAGGCGATGAACCACACCATGCCGTAACGGAAGGATTTGTCCTCCCATTCCCGGTAGGCGCCGCGCTGGTTCTCGCCGATGATTTTGCCGAACCAGTTGAACATCACGTAGATGATCGTCGCGACGCCGGCGACCATGATCCACGGGCCGGGGGCGAAGGCGTTCATCTTCAGGATGAAGCCGAGCGCCAGCAGGAACATGCCGCCGGAGAGGATGAAGGGGTACAGGCTGGGCTGCGGCACGTAGTAGTGGCCAGGTTCCGCATCGGCTGCGTCGCTGGCGATGTCGGCTTCGGTTGCCGCATAGGTCTGTGTCTGGCTGGTCATGCGTCACTCCCTTTCTTTGAGCGCCGGTTTCTGGCCGGCGACATTGAAGAATGCATAAGACAGGGTCACGGTACGAATCTGCTCGTCGATTTCGGGCTTGACGATGAAGGTCAGCGGCAATTCCTTCGTTTCGCCCGGCGCCAGCGTCTGCTGGGCAAAACAGAAGCAGTCCAGCTTCTCGAAGTGCTGCGCCGCCTGGCCCGGAGAAACGCTGGGAACGGCTTGGCCGACGATGGTTTGCGTCGAGTTGTTATGCACCAGGAATCGGGCCTGGTGCAGTTCGCCCGGATGCAGGTCGAGGCTGGTGGTCAGCGGCCGCATCTCCCACGGCAGGCCGGGCATCACGGTGCCGGTGAATTCGACGGTGACGATGCGGCTCATGTCGATGCGCGAAACTGGCGAGGGCGGCGTCGCCACATTGATGATGCCGCCGAGCCCGACGCGGCCCTGGCCCTTCGTCTTGCCGTTGAAGCCCGTTACGGCGCAGAGCACATCGTAGAGCGGCACCAGCGCAAAACCGAAGGCGAAGGCGGCGGCCACGATGGCGAGCAGCCGGATCACCAGCTTGCGGTTGCCGGTTTTGGGCGGTCGGCTGTCGGCGGTCGCTTCCATCGCTTCAACGCTTGAAGAGCATGCCGACAAGGTAGATCGCCAGCGCGACGGCGCCCAGCGCCCAAGCCAGCCGCCGGCTGGCCGCGCGGCGCCGGGCCAGTTCTTCGGTGTCGAAGCTGCCTGGCAGATCCGGGGTGGCCTGCGGTGTCCGTTTGTTCGTCGTCATTTGATCACCGGCTGAACTTCCCAGGAATGGTGCGGCGGCGGCGAGGCGAGTTCCCATTCCAGCCCTTGCGTGCCTTCCCAGACCTTGTCACTGGCCTTTTCGCCGCCCCTGACGCAGCGCCAGATGTTGTAGGCGAAGATCAGTTGCGAGAAGCCGAGAATGAACGCGCCGACCGTCGAGATGGCGTTGAACTCGGCGAACTGCAGCGCGTAGTCCGGGATGCGGCGCGGCATCCCGGCCAGCCCGAGGAAGAACTGCGGCATGAAGGTCAGGTTGAACGAGAGCACGGTCAGCCAGAAGTGCAGCTTGCCGAGCTTCTCGCTGAACATGTGGCCGGTCCATTTCGGCAGCCAGTAGTAGACGCCGGTCATCACGCCCATGATGCCGCCGGCGAACAGCGCGTAATGGAAGTGGGCGACGACGAAGTAGCTGTGGTGGTACTGCGCGTCGGCCGCGACGTCGGCGAGTACCAGCCCGGTCAGGCCGGCGATGCCGAACAGCACGATGAAGCCGAGCGCGAACAGCATCGGCGTCTCGAAGGTCATCGACCCGCGCCACATGGTGGCGATCCAGCAGAAGAAGAGCACGGCGAGCGGCAGCGAGATCGACATCGTGCTGTACATGAAATAGAGCAGCGCCGGCACCGGCATGCCGGCGGTGAAAAAGTGGTGCGCCCAGACGACGACCGAGAGCAGGCCGATGGCGATGAAGGAATAGACCTGCGCCTTGTAGCCGTAGATCGGCTTGCGCGAGAAGGTCGACACGACGTGCGGCATCAGGCCCCAGACCGGCAGCAGCAGGATGTACACCTCGGGGTGGCCGAAGAACCAGAACAGGTGCTGGAAGAGGATAGGATCGCCGCCGCCGGCCGCGTTGAAGAAGTGGGTGCCGAAGTGGCGGTCGGTGAGCAGCATGGTCACCGCGCCGGCCAGCACCGGGATGGTGGCGATCAGCAGGAAGGCGGTGATCAGCCAGCCCCAAGCGAACAGCGGCAGCTTCATCATCGTCATGCCCGGAGCGCGCAGGTTGAAGATGGTGACGATGATGTTGATCGAGCCGAGGATCGACGAGACGCCGAGGATGTGGATCGCGAAGATGGCGAAGTCGACGCCGATGCCGCCTTGCACCGAGAGCGGTGCGTAGAGCGTCCAGCCGGTGGCTACGGCGCCGTCGCCGATGCCGAACAGCGCGAGGAAGAAAGGCAGCGTGAGCAGCAGCGCGGCCGGCGGCAGCAGCCAGAAGCCCCAGTTGTTGATGCGCGGCAGCGCCATGTCGGGGGCGCCGATCATCAGCGGAATCTGCCAGTTGGCGAAGCCGGTCGCCGCCGGCATCAGCGCGGCGAAGATCATCACCAGCGCATGCACGCCGATCAGCTGGTTGAAGAACTCGGGCTGCATCAGTTGCAGGCCGGGCTGGAAGAGTTCGGCACGCACCGCGAGAATCATCGCGCCGCCGACGAAGAACATGATCAGCGCGAAGGTCAGGTACATCGTGCCGATGTCCTTGTGGTTCGTCGTCGTCAGCCAGCGCAGGACGCCGCCCTGGTAATGTCCGCCGTGCGTGTGGTGGCCGGCGTGGCTGCTTCCGTGATCGGCAGAGGTAGCGTTGCTCATGGTTTCTCCTGATTCCGGGGCGGTAAGGGAACGGTAGGGGCGGCCTAAGCTTTCAACGCAGCGCCTTGATCTGCGCCGGCTGGATCTGATCGCCCCTGGCGTTGCCGAAGCTGTTGCGTTCGAAGGTGATCACGGCGGCGAGTTCGTTGTCGGACAGCGTGTTCTTGAAGGCCTGCATGGCGGTGCCCTCCTTGCCGTTCAGCACGCGGTCGACGTGGCTATCCTTGAGCAGCTTGCCGTCCGGCGAGAGCAGCGGCGAGTCGACGATCTTGCTGCCGGCGAGCGGCGGGAAGGCGGGCGGCAGGCCCTGCCCGTCCGGCTGGTGGCAGACGGCGCACTGTTTCCCGTAGACGTCCTTGCCCTTGGCCAGCAGCTCTTCCCTGCTCCATGTTTTGTCGGACCCCGCGGCGGCGGCTGCCAGTTCGGTTTTCTTCTCATCGACCCAGGCGAGGTATTCAGGCTCGGGCACGGCATGCACGACCACCGGCATGAAGCCATGGTCCTTGCCGCACAGCTCGGCGCACTGGCCGCGATAGATGCCGGGCTCTTCGATCCTGACCCAGGTTTCGCGCAGGAAGCCGGGAATGGCGTCGCGCTTGACGCCGAACTGCGGGACCCACCAGGTATGGATGACGTCGGTGGAGGTCAGCAGGATGCGCACCTTCTTGCCGACCGGCAGCACCACCGGGTTATCGACTTCGAGCAGGTAGTTGTCGCCTTTCGTTTCCCGGTTGGCGATCTGCTCGCGCGGCGTGCTGAGCGTGCTGGTGTATTTGATTCCGCTGTCCGGGTACTCGTATTGCCACTTCCACTGCATGCCGGTGACCTTGAGCACCAGGTCGGCCTTGGTCCGGGTGTCTTCCATGTCGATCACGGCGTGCGTCGCCGGGATGCCCATCAGGACGAAGTCGATGAACAGCAGGATGGCAAAAGGGACCAGCGCCCAGAGCCACTGCACGGTGCCGGTCGGGCCGCTGAACTTCGCCGGCTGGTGGCCGACGCTCTTGCGGTGCTTGATCATCGAATAGATCATGATCGCAAACACCACGACAAAGAGCGCCGTGATGATCAGCATGAACTCGTTGTGCATGTGCAGCGTGTCGCGCCCGATCGGCGTCACCGGGGTCGGGAAATTCCAGCTGAAATCCGCATGCGCCGGGGCTGGGAGCAGTGCCGCGAGGAAAGCGGTCGAAGGAAGGGCTGCGGAAAAGACCGCGCGCAGACAGGAGCGATGTGGCATCTTCAAGGTTCCTCCTTCGGGTATCGTTCTCGGTGTTGTCGGTACCTGCTTCGATTGCCTTGCCCTGCGGCGGATCACCTGTCGTTGGCTGTTCTGGCCCGCCCGGGAGTCTGCTGAACCTTGACCTGGATCAAGGATTTCGGTTTTGAGTCTAGCATAGGCAATCCCTTGCGATCACGAGAATTGATCGCAACTTTTTGATTGAAAAGGTATTGTTTGGCCTGGATTGTCGCGTCGCAGCAAATGCGGATGCGCCCGATTGATGCTGTTTTGACGCGGCTTGTCGCCTGAAATGAGAGAGATCATGTTGCGCCGAACAATTTTTCTGGCTTTGTTGCTCGGCTTGTTCGCCTGCACGGTGCAGACCCCGGCGGCATTCCGCAATACCGACATCAGCGGCGCCGAATTCGGGCGTACGCTGGCCTTGACCGACCACCACGGCCAGCCGCGCACGCTGGCCGATTTTCGCGGCAAGGCGGTGATTCTCTTCTTTGGCTATACGTCTTGCCCGGATGTCTGCCCGACTGCCCTGGCGAGGTTTGCCGAGGCCATGAAACAGCTCAGCGCCGATGCGGCGCGCGTGCAGGTGCTCTTCGTTACCCTCGATCCGGCGCGCGACACGCCGGCCAAACTCGCCGCCTACGTACCCTGGTTCGACCCCTCGTTCCTCGGGCTGTACGGCGACGATGCGGCCACCGCCGCGGCGGCGCGCGAGTTCAAGGTGTTTTACGCGAAGAAAGAGACCGGCGGCGGCATGGCTTACGTGCTCGATCACTCGGCCGGTGCATATGTCTTCGATCCGGCGGGGCGGATCAGGCTGTACGTCAAGGACGATGCGACGATGGCCGCGATCGTCGGCGATTTGCGCGATTTGCTTGCCGGAAAATGAAGAAGGCCGGGCAAGCCGGCCTTCCCTACGGTGTTATTACTGAAGCGCGATCAGGTCAGGGCAACCAGCGGCGCCAGGTGCGCGCGCATCTTCTGCATCGCCTTGACCTCGATCTGGCGAATACGCTCGGCGGAAACGCCGAATTCGTCGGCCAGGTCGTGCAGCGTCGCCGGGTTTTCCTCGTTCAGCCAGCGGGCCTCGACGATGCGACGGCTGCGCTCGTCAAGGCAGCCCAGCGCCGTTTGCAAACCATCGCCTTGCAAGTGTGCGCTGGCGCGCGCTTCGAGCACGCGGGTCGGCTCGCCGCTGCTGTCGGCCAGATAGGCGATCGGCGCAAAGGCCTCGTCGTCATCGTCGTTCGCTTCCAGCGCCAGATCGTGGCCCGAGAGGCGGGTTTCCATCTCGATCACTTCTTCCGGCTTGACCTTGAGCTGGTGCGCGATGTCGGCCACTTGCGCCGGCGCCAGGGCTTCGCTGCCCGGCTTCATGCTGCGCAGGTTGAAGAAGAGCTTGCGTTGCGCCTTGGTCGTTGCGACCTTGACCATGCGCCAGTTCTTCAGCACGTATTCGTGGATTTCGGCCTTGATCCAGTGCATGGCGAAAGACACCAGCCGCACGCCGCGCGTCGGGTCGAAACGCTTCACCGCCTTCATCAGGCCGATATTGCCTTCCTGGATCAGGTCCGCATGCGGCAAGCCGTAGCCCAGATAGCCGCGGGCGATCGAAATGACCACGCGCAGGTGCGACAGCACCAGCTGACGGGCGGACTCGAGATCCTCTTCCTCGCGGAAGCGGGTAGCCAAGCGAAACTCTTCCTCCTCCGTCAGGAGCGGAAAGCGCTTCGCCGCCTGAATGTAGGCATCGATGTTACCGACCGCCGAGAGCGTCGGAAAAGTCAGGGCTTGAGTCATGGGACGTAAACCTCCACTGGTTTCTGCAATGATTTTAGCACTCGCGAAGTGAGAGTGCCAATGTCTGAAATGGTTCGGCCAGCATCTCTTCAAGCTCAGCCAGCGAGGCCCGCTGTTTAATTTGACGGATCGTTTTCGCCGCTTTGCAACGGGTGCGCCGAGGCTCTTGAAGAAAATGCGACGCGTAGCGCCGTGGCGGCCTATGATCAGTGCAGGTTGGGTTGGTCGTGCTTAGGCGCAACCCAATGGTCAGGATGTTCCGAAGATGAAGTTCGGAGCAGCCGAGTATTCATAGGTGCACGGTAGTGCGGGGAGAACGATCATGGCCAAAGGCCAATTGCGTGGGAACAAGGAAGCGAAAAAACAGAAACAGCCGAAGCAGCCTGCAGCGCCGGCGGGCGGGTTCATCGTTCCGTCGAAAACTGACAAGTCTGCCAAAGGCAAGTCTTAAGCTTGCGGTAACGATAGAAAAACCGGCGGATGCCGGTTTTTTTATGCTTCGGGCGTGCCGTCGATCAATTGGCCGGAACGTCCGAGCGCTGGACGGGCACGGGAACCGTGACAATGCAATTCTTGCCTTCGCGTTTCGCCCGGTAAACGCCGTCATCGACCCGGCGGACGAAGCTTTGCACGTTTTCCATCAGCGCATACTCGGTGACGCCGATGCTGACCGTGCTGTGCACGACGGTGCCCGAGCCAAGCCGTAGCGGGGTATTGGCAAACGCCTCGCGCAGCCGTTCGGCGAGCTGCTCGGCGGCTTCGATATCGGTTTCGGGAAGGAGGACGGTGAACTCCTCGCCGCCATAGCGGTAGGCGGTATCCGCGCTGCGCAGGCAGCTTTTGATGACTTCCGCCAGCGTCTGCAGGGCGCGATCGCCTTCGAGGTGGCCGCAGGTGTCATTGAGTTGCTTGAAGTTGTCGACGTCGAGCAGCAGCAGTGACAGCGGGCGTTGATAGCGGATGGCGCGCTCGACCTCGCTGCCGAGGCGCTCGTAAAAATGGCGCGAGTTGTAAAGCGTGGTCAGGCCGTCGGTGATGCTCAGCGTCCGGTAGCGGTTTTCGCTTTCGCGCAGGGCTTGTTCGGTTTGTTTCTGTTCGGTGATGTCCTGCAGGGTTTCGATGGCGCCGATGAATTTTCCGCCGGCATCGCGCAAGGGGGCCGCGGTGAAGAACAGCCAGCGGCCGCTGGTGCCGAAATGGGGGAAAAAATCCTCGACTTCGAAGGCTCCGCGAATCAGTGCGGAGGGATGGAATTTCCCGTGATAGAAACGATCGACGTCCTGTTCGATGGCGCCGCTGAGAATCAGGTCGGCCATGACCGGGCGTTCCGAGTCGTAAAACGCCCGCCACTGCTCGCGGGTGCCGATCATGTCGCGCGCGGCAACGCCGGTGAGCACCTCGCAGGCGCGATTCCAGTGCGTAACGCGGTGTTCGCTGTCGATCACGAAGGTCGGGACCGAACTGCCGTCGACCACCTGGGCGAGAAAGCTGCGACTCTCTTCCAGCGCCCGCTCGGCGCGCCGCCGGGTCGTTACGTCCTGCAGTGTTTCGATGGCGCCAAGCAGGCGGCCGGCAGCATCTTTCAGCGGGGCGGCGGTAAAGAACAGCCAGCGCCCATCCGTGCCGAGCGTCGGGAAGTAATCTTCAGCTTCGAATGCCCCGTCGATGAAGTGCGATTTGCGGAATTTTTCGCCGTAGTAGCGTGCGATATCGCCTTCGAGCGAGCCGTCGAGAATCAGGTCGGCGAGAATCGGTCGCCGGTCCGGGTAGAAGGCGCGCCACTGGCTGCGCGTGCCGAGCATTTCATGGGCCGGCAGCCCGGAAATGCTCTCCAGCGCCTGATTCCAGTGGACGATGTGATGCTGGTGGTCGAGGACGATAATCGGGATGGGGCAGCGTTCAATGCTCTCGCTCAGCATATTGCCGTCTGACAGCACGGCGCCACTGGCCTGCTTGAGGATTTGATCCAGTGGGCTGCAGCCCGGCACATCGTCGTCAGTGTTGCTGGACATGAAGACTCATCCGTGTTAGCCATTATGTTTACTATCTACCGCTTGTGCCTTGCAGGCAAGTGCGGAGCGCCGGGAGCGTAGGGCGTGCGCTGTTCGCAAGGCGCTCAGCCGATGCGGCGCAGGTGAATCGAGACGGAGATTTGCGCCCCCAGCCAGCCGAGCAGCATCCCGGCCAGGGCAAGCAGGGCCGTGTCGCCAAGCGACAGGCCGCGCACGGCGAAATTGCCGCCGTACAGCGTGGCCAGTTCGGCCACTGGTGCCGCCAGCAAGCGACCGCCGGCCGCGACGAGGAGGGCGGCCAGCAGTCCACCGAGCGCGCCCTGCAAGGCGGCGAAATAGTGGAACGGGCGGCGGATGAAAGCATCGGTGGCGCCGATCAGCTTGGCCACTTCGATCTCGGCCCCTTGCGCGAGAATCTGCAGGCGGATGGTGTTGAAGGTGACCGCCACCAGCGCGCCGGCAAAGAGGCCGGCGAGCAGGGTGACCACCAGTTTTCCGATGCGCAGGAAGACGTCGAAGCGCTTGACCCAGGCCGAGTCGAGTTGCACGTGGGCGACTTTCGGCCAGCCGGCGAAGGTTTTCGCCAGACGTTCCAGCGACGCTGGCTGCACGTCGGCCGGTTCGATGACAAAGGCGTCCGGCAGCGGATTCTTCGGCAGGCTGGCGATGATCTCGGCCATTCCTTCGGTGGTCTGCAGGCGCTTTAGCGCCTCGTCCTTGGGAATGAAGCGCCAGCTGCCGGCCTTGCTCTCGCGCAAACGTGATTCTATTTCGCCGGTGTCACGTCTGGCGGCATCGAGCGTCATGAAGATGCTGATCTGCTGCACGCTCGATGCGCCGCGCGTCACTTCGCGCAGATTGTCGAGAACGACCCAGCCGGCCGTCGGCAGCGTCAGTGCGATGCCGATCACCAGGAGCGACAGGACCGTGTTCAGCGGCGAGGCGGCAAGCCGCCGCAGTGCGTCGCGCAGGGCGGCCAGATGCTGGGCGAACCAGGTGCTCATGTCGATGCTCCGTCGAGGGCTGCATCGTTGTAATGCTCCTGTATTTGTCCTTTTTCGAGGCGCAGGATGCGCGGCGCGAGGCGCGACATCCATTCGGCGTCATGTGTGGCGATCACGGTGGTGACGCCGACCTGATGGAAGGCGCGGAAAATTTCGAGAATGTCGGCTGCCGAGTCGGCGTCGAGATTGGCGGTCGGCTCGTCGGCGAGCAGGATAGCCGGTCGATTGACCACGGCGCGGGCGATCGCCAGGCGCTGTTGCTCGCCGCCCGAGAGGGCGATCGGCAGCGTTTTTTCGCGCTCGAGCAGGCCGACCTTGTCGAGCGCGGCGCGCGCCCGGCGGACGGCTTCCTTGGCTGGCAGGCCGACAATGGCCAGCGGCAGCAGGACGTTGTCGAGGACGCTGCGGTCGAACAGCAGTTTCTGGTCCTGAAAGATCAGTCCGAAGTTGCGTCGCAGGTAGGGGATGGCACTGCGGCGCAAGGCCGCGAGGTTCTGGCCGTTGACCACGATGCTGCCGGCGGTCGGCCGTTCGATGGCGGCGAGCAGTTTGAACAGGGTCGACTTGCCTGCGCCGGAGTGACCGGTGATGAAAACCATCTCGCCGGCGCTGATTTCGAAGCTGACGTTCTTCAGCGCTTCGAGCCCCTCGGGGTAGCGCTTGGTGACGGCACTGGCACTGATCATTCGAATAGCGCGTCCACGAAGTCGCGGGCGTTGAACGGACGCAGATCGTCGATGCCTTCGCCGACGCCGATGAAGCGGATCGGTTTCGGGCACTGGCGGGCGATTGCCGCGACGATGCCGCCCTTCGCCGTGCCGTCGAGCTTGGTCAGAACCAGTCCGGTGACATGGATCGCCTTGTCGAAGGCCTTGACCTGCTGCAGCGCGTTCTGGCCGATGTTGGCGTCGAGCACGAGCAGGGTTTCGTGCGGGCCGGACGGGTCGGCTTTCTGGATCACGCGGCGTACCTTGGCGATTTCTTCCATCAGGTGCAGCTGCGTTGGCAGGCGGCCTGCCGTATCGGCGAGGACGACGTCGATGCCGCGTGCCTTGGCGGCAGCGATGGCGTCGAAGATGACCGCAGCCGGGTCGCCGGATTCCTGCGCGATGACGGTGATGCCGTTGCGTTCGCCCCAGATCTGCAGCTGTTCGCGCGCGGCGGCGCGGAAGGTGTCGCCGGCGGCGAGCAGCACCGATTTGCCGTGCGCCTGGAAGTACTTGGCGAGTTTGCCGATCGACGTGGTTTTACCGGCGCCGTTGACGCCGGCGATCATGATGACGAAAGGCCGATGGCCGCCGACGTCGAGCTTTTTTTCGAGCGGCTGCAGCAGATCGTGCAGGGCGTCGGCCAGCGCCTTCTGGATGGTTTCCGGCGTCTCGAGCTTGTCGTGCTTGGCGCGCACCTTCAGTTCGTGCAGCAGGTGCTGCGTCGCTTCCATGCCGACGTCGCTGGTTAGCAGAAGGGTTTCCAGCTCTTCGAGCAACTCGTCGTCGACCTTGCCGCGCGAGAAGATCGACTTGAGCTTGCCGCCGAATTGCGCGCGCGTGCGCGCCAGTCCGGCTTGCAGGCGTTCGCGCCAGGACGGCGCGGGGGCCGGGCTGTTCGAGGCGATGTCGACGGGCGTAACGGAAGCGTCGGGTGTTTCAGTCTTGCTGGTGGATTTCTTGAGGAAACCAAACATGGTGCTTCCGAATCTCAAAGGCTTTCAGGGGCGCCGGCGATGGTAAGATGCCGCCGCAAAGGCTTATTTTATGTCGATGCACCGAGTGCATTCACAGGCAAATTCTAACAGAAGCGATTCCTGACCATGCGTTACACGAGACTGAGTCACCTTGCGCCGCTGCTGCTTGCGCTATGCACACCACTGGCGGCGCTGGCCAATCCCTTCGAGCATCAGCTGGCCAACGGCCTGCGCATCATCGTCAAGGAGGACCACCGCGCGCCGACGGCGGCGCACATGGTCTGGTACCGCGCCGGCAGCGTCGACGAGACGAACGGCACGACCGGCGTCGCGCATCTGCTCGAGCACATGATGTTCAAGGGCACGCCGAGCGCCGGGCCGGGCGAATTCAACCGCCGCGTCGCCGCCGCCGGCGGGCGCGACAATGCCTTCACCAGCCACGATTACACGGCCTATTTTCAGCAGGTGCCGAAACAGAAGCTGGAAGAGATGATCCAGCTCGAAGCCGATCGCATGCGCCACCTGAGCCTCGACGCCAAGGAGTTCGCGCAGGAGATCAAGGTGGTCATGGAGGAGCGCCGGCTGCGCACCGACGACCAGCCGCAGGCGATGTTGTTCGAGCAGATGAGCGGCGTTGCCTTCCAGGCGCATCCCTACCGCGTGCCGATCATCGGCTGGATGAACGATCTCGAGAACATGACGGTGCAGGATGCGCGCGACTGGTACGAGCGCTGGTACGTGCCGAACAACGCGTATGTCGTGATCGTCGGCGACGTTGAGCACGAGCAGGTGTTCAAGCTCGCCGAGAAGTACTACGGCCCGCTGAAGGCGCGCGCGCTGCCGGGCCGCAAGCCGCAGGACGAGCCCGCGCAGACCGGTATCCGCCGGTTGACGGTGAAGGCGCCGGCGGAATTGCCGGTGGTGCTGATGGCCTACAAGGTGCCGGTGATTCGCGATGTCGAAAAGGACACCGATCCCTATGCGCTCGAAATGCTCTCGTCGATTCTCGACGGACACGAAGCCGCGCGCTTCTCCAAGCACCTGATCCGCGAGCAGCGCCTGGCGGTTGCCGCCGGCGTCGGCTACGACGCGACCGCACGCGGCCCCGGGATGTTTTATGTGCAGGGTTCGCCGAGCGAAGGGAGAAAACCGGCCGAACTGGAAGCCGGCTTCCGCGCCGAACTGGCGCAGATCCAGAAGGACGGCGTGACTGCCGAGGAACTGACGCGCGCCAAGGCGCAGCTGGTTGCCGGGCAGATCTACAAGCTCGATTCGATGTTCGGGCAGGCGATGGAAATCGGCCAGCTGGAATCGGTCGGCATTTCGCACAAGCTCGACAAGCGCATGATCGAGAAGCTGCAGGCGGTGACTGCCGAACAGGTGCAGGCGGTCGCGCAAAAATATCTGCGCGACGACTCGCTGACCGTTGCCGAACTCGATCCGCAGCCCCTGCCGCAGGCGGCGCGTCCGCGCGCCGCTGCGCCACGCCATTGAGAGACCTGAGAGACCATTCGATGAAGCTCCTGAAACTGTTTGCCGGCGTGAGCCTTTGTCTGCTCGCGCAGTTCGCCGAAGCCGGCCCGAAAATCCAACATTGGCTTGCGCCGTCCGGGGCGAAAGTGTTTTTCGTCGAAAGCCATGCGCTGCCGATTCTCGACGTGCAGGTCGATTTCGTCGCCGGCACCGCCTACGATCCGGCCGGTAAATCCGGCCTTGCCTCGCTGACGCGCGGTTTGCTCGATCAGGGCGCCGAGGGGCTGGACGAGACGCAGATCGCCAACCGGATGGCCGATCTCGGTGCGACCTTCTCGGGCGGGGCCGACATGGATCGCGCCTCGGTCGGTTTGCGCACGCTTTCTGCTGCCGACAAGCGCGGGCCGGCGCTCGATATTCTGCGTGCCGTGCTGGTCAGCCCGCGCTTCCCGGCCGAGGTGTTCGCGCGCGAGAAAGCGCGTTCGATCGCGGCGCTCAAGGAGGCGCTGACGCGGCCCGAAGCGATCGCCGGCAAGGCCTTCTGGCTGGCGATGTACCCGGGCCATCCGTATGGGATGCAATCGACGCCGGAGTCGGTGTCGGCCATCGAGCGCGATGACCTGCCGGCGTTTTACCAGGCGCACTACACCGCGCAACGGGCCTCGGTGACGATCGTCGGCGATCTTTCCCGCGCGGATGCAGAGGCGATGGCGCAGCAGTTGACCGCCGCGCTGCCGGCCGGAACGGGCGCTGCGCCCCTGTCCGCGCCGACGCTGCCGGTTGCCTCCGAACAACGCATTGCCCATCCGGCGGCACAGGCGCATCTGCTGCTCGGTCTGCCGGCGATCAAGCGTGGCGATCCGGATTTTTTCCCGCTGCTGGTCGGCAACTATTCGCTGGGTGGTGGCGGCTTCGTCTCGCGCCTGATGAAGGAAGTGCGCGACAAGCGGGGCTTCGCTTATAGCGTTTATAGCTATTTCCACCCGCTGGCACAGCTCGGCCCCTTCCAGGTCGGTCTGCAGACCAAGAAGGCGCAGGCCAACGATGCGCTCAAGGTGACGCGCGAAGTGCTTGCCGATTTTCTGGCGAAAGGACCGAGCGAAGCCGAGTTGAAGGCCGCCAAGCAGAATCTGGTCGGCAGTTTTCCCTTGCGTCTGGACAGCAACAAGAAAATTCTCGAGAACGTCGCGGTGATCGGTTTTTACGGGATGCCGCTCGATTACCTCGACCGCTATGCCGAGAACATCGAAAAAGTGACGGTGGCCGATATCAAGGCGGCGTTCTCGCGCCACGTCAAGGCCGAGAATCTGGTGACCCTGGTCGTCGCCGCCGAGTAAAGAAGCAGGAAATCGCATGAGCGGCAAGAGCGGTGCTGGTGGGGCGAGGAGTTCGGGAGGCATGAATTCGGTGCGCATCATCGGCGGCGACTGGCGCAGGCGCCTCCTGCACTTCCCCGATTCGGAAGCGTTGCGTCCGACGCCGGATCGTGTCCGCGAGACCCTGTTCAACTGGCTCGGGCAGGATCTGGATGGCCTGACTTGCCTCGATCTCTTTGCCGGGAGCGGCGCGCTCGGCTTCGAGGCGGCCTCGCGCGGGGCCGCCAAGGTGGTGATGGTCGAGTCGGCGCCCAAGGTGCTGGCGGCGCTCGAGGCCAACGCCAAAATGCTGGACGCCGGGGGGCGGCTGGAGATTGTGCGCGCGGATGCGGTAAAATTCGCGTCTTCCGCCGCTCTGCGCTTCGATGTATTGTTTCTCGATCCACCGTATCGCCAGGGCTGGATCGATCGCCTGGCGCCGCTTTTGCCGCGCATTCTGGCCGATGATGCGCAGATCTACGTGGAGTCGGAAATCGCGCTGGACGGCTGTGGCGACTGGCGCACGGTGCGTCATGGCAAGGCCGGACAGGTTTTTTATCACTTGATGCGACGAGGCGAGCCAAATGGCGCTGAATAAGCGGGTGGCAATCTACGCGGGCACCTTTGATCCGATGACGCGGGGACACGAAGACCTCGTACGGCGGGCGGCCAATCTCTTCGATCACGTGATCGTCGGCATTGCCGAAAGTCGCTCGAAGCGACCTTTTTTCTCGCTCGACGAGCGGGTCGAAATCGCCCGGGAGCTTCTCGTGGCGTATCCGAATGTCGAAGTCTGCGGTTTCGACGGCTTGCTGATGGATTTCCTGCACGCCAAGGGCGCGAAGGTGATTTTGCGCGGCCTGCGGGCAGCGTCGGACTTCGAGTATGAGTTCCAGATGGCGGGAATGAACAGAAACCTCTATCCCGATGTCGAAACCGTATTCCTGACGCCGGGGGAGCAGTACATGTTCATCTCGGCCACGATGGTGCGCGAGATTGCCCTTTTAGGCGGCGATGTCAGCAAGTTTGTCCAGCCGGCGATTTGCGAGCGGCTGGTGAAAAGAGTATCCGAAAAATTTCAATGATCTGAAGGAACAGCAGCCATGGCTTTGATTATCACCGACGAATGCATCAACTGCGACGTTTGCGAGCCGGAGTGCCCGAACGAAGCGATTTCGCAAGGCGCGGAAATTTACGAAATTGACCCGAACAAGTGCACCGAGTGTGTCGGCCACTACGATACGCCGCAGTGCGTTGAAGTCTGTCCGGTTGATTGCATCCCGAAGGATCCGGCCCATCAGGAAAGCAACGACCAGTTGTGGGTCAAGTACGAGAAGCTGACTGGGAACAAGCGCCCGGCCTGAGTTCCGGCGGCCGTTCCGGCCGCATGCGTGCATTGGCACCGAACGCCGTAGCTCAATGGGTTGCGGCGTTTTGCTTTCTGCCGGGCGAGTATCTGCTCACGGGCGGCAGTGACGTTCGTTCGCTTGCTCGGGGTGGGCGTCCGAAAAGACGAATTGTCCGGCGCCGCTCTGCTTGGCGACATACATCGCCTTGTCGGCCCGGTCGATCAGCGTTTCGGCGCAACTGCCGTTGTTCGGAAAAATGGCGATGCCGATGCTGGTGCTGACTTGCACGGATTCTTGCACCGATTCACTCTCGATCTGAATCGGCTGTTGCACCGCGGCCATCACTTTGTCGGCGACCAGCGCCGCGTTTTCGTCGCCCCAGATTTCAGTGAGCAGGATGACGAACTCGTCGCCGCCGTAGCGCGCTGCGGTATCGCAGTCGCGCACGCAGGCCTGCAGGCGGCGGGCCACCTCGCGCAGGACGATGTCGCCGGCCGGATGGCCGAGGCGGTCGTTGATCGGCTTGAATCCATCGAGATCGAGAAAGAGGATGGCGACCTTCATGTCGTGTCGCAGCGCCAGGCTGATCGCCTGTTCGAGGTGGCCCTGCAGGAGAAAACGGTTTGGCAGGGCGGTCAGGGCGTCATGCAGGGCCAAGTGTTGAATGGCACGGTGATCTTCCTCGCGCGAGCGGCGCAGCCTGTCGTGCGAGCGCAGGAAGGCGATCAGCATGGCAAAGCTGAGGATCGACGCCATGCCGGCGAGCGCCAGTGCGGGCGTGTTGAGGTCGTCGAAGCGCAGCTGTCGCTCGAGAATCACGCGCAAGGGCGGGGAAACGTCATCGATGCTGCGTTCCGAGCGCAGTCTGGGCAGTAGCGAGGTTTCCAGGCTGCTCGCCGGCGTGGCGGCGACGTCGAACAATGGCAGTGCGTTTTTTTCGCTGCCGGCATCGCGATGCAGGGCGGTGTGCCGGATGCTGCCGGAGAGCGTCCGGCGCGGCGGCAGCAGATCCTGGGTGCGTACCGCAAGCAAGGCGTACGAGACGCTGGTGGATATTCCCTCCTGGTGTCGGGCAATCGTCGCGAAGCTGTTGATGGCCGGGCGGAACATGACGTAGGCGACGTCGCCTTCCTGTCGCCGGAACGGCTCGCTGCTGACCGGGATGCCTTGCTGCTCCGAGCGCAGCAGCGCGTCTTTCAGGCAGTCCAGCGACGTGATGTCGAGGCCGTAGGTATCGGCCGATTCAGGCAGTTCCGGCGCCATGAAGACAACCGGGTAGTAATAGTCCTTCTTCGGCAGCGGCTGGCCTTGTCGAGCCTCCCTGTCACTGAATGATCTGACCTGGAAGTCCGGCAGGGTCGTGCGCCGCAGTTGCGCGCTGTAGCTTTCAAGTTCATGCAGCGGCAGCTTGCGCACGATCTCGAGCATGTGGATATGCGGGTGTTGCTGCAGTACCGCACGCGCGTAAATCCGGGCGCTGTCGCGCGTGTTTTCTTCGCTGCCGACGCTGAGCGCGCCGAGAAAGCCGGCGAAGCCGTAGAGGACCGTCTCGTTGGCAAGCAGTTTGTCGCGTAGATGCGTCTGGATGTTGTTGGCGTATTCCCTGAACTCGTGCGCGCTCAGTTCATTGCTGGTGCGTAGGACAAAGGCGAATACCGCGCAGGATGCGAGTAACCAGAGCACGAAGGCGAGCGCGTAGTAGCGACTGTAGCCGCGATGGCGCGATGGCAGGTGGATGGTGCTGCTGCCGGAGCGGGGCGCGAGAGGCTTCATCTGGCCGGGGGGATAAGGTCAGCGGCAGATGATAGACCTCTCTCGCGAAAGGGGGAATATGACTTAGGTCAGTGGTTCAGGCGGCGCTACGCAAGGCCTGTTGATCGACCGTCCGATGCAGTACGTCGCGGACGTCCTGTCCGATTTTTTCGTGGGAACGGATCTGGGTTACCAGCCCGTCTTCGATATGCGAGAGCTCCTTGATCCGGTCTTCCAGCGTGTCGGTCGCCTGGTGGATGCGCTTGATGCTTTCGAGGCGTCGCTTGAGCTGGATCTGGTGTTCGCGAACCTGGGTTTCCATCGGCGCCATGACCGCTTTGAGCCAGGATTCGGCGTCCCGGTTGGCACGCTCGAAGGTGCGGCGCACCTGCACGGCGACTTCTTCGAAGAATTTCTGGGTCAGCTTGTTTTTTTCGTGCGTCAGCAACTGGAACATGGAGTTCAGATGCGTGTTGCACCATTGCTCGAGGCGGTCGATTTCCTTTTCGTAGCGGATCAGCGAAAAGCCGGTCGGCGTACCGAGTTTTAGGTCGTGTTCGACGGAAAATTTCTTGTAGATCGCCTCCATCATGGCGAGAATTTCCGTGACCTCGCCGCTGGATTTTGCGAGGTTGCCGCGCGATACGTCAAAAAAGTGCTTCATTGCATCCGACAGCGTCTTGGAGAAGGTGGCATCGGTCATCGCCTCGCGCGTCGTCTGCGTGAGCAGGCGCAGCGCGTCGAGGCCGAGATGGCCGAACAGGCGATTGGTGAGCTGCGAAAAGATGCTGCGCACCGCGTAGTAGCGTTGCAGGCCGGATTCGAACTCCTCTTTCTCGGTGCGGACCTTGCCCATCATGTATTCGACGACGCCCTTGTTCTTGCCGCGCAGTTCGGACAGTTCGGTGAGCTGTTCGCGCAGGCCGATCAGGCGCGACTCGAGCAGGCCGTGGATGCGCATGGAGAGATCGGAAAACTCGGCTTCGGTGCCGTCGCGGACAATTTCCTGCTTGGCCGGAATCAGCTCCTCGGAAAGCGCGTATTCGAGTTCCGGCAGGCAACTGCGCTGGAGCAGCGCAGCGTCGTCGTTGATCTTGGCGACCAGAGCCTTCTGCGCCGAAACAGGGAAGATCTGGGACGCCGGCAGGTCGAGCGTCCAGGCGCAGGAATTCGTCTGCTTGACGATCTCGGCGTCTATTTCCGGTTGCGACTTGAGTTCGTCCCACAGGCTGTCGATCTTGTTGAGAACGACGATGCGCCCTTTTTTTCGGCCGCCCGCCGTGCCGATGTGCTCGCGCCAGATGGCGAGGTCGGATTGCGTGACGCCGGTGTCGGCGGCGAGGATGAAGAGTACCGCGTGGGCATTGGGGAGCAGCGAGAGCGTCAACTCCGGTTCCGTACCGATGGCGTTGAGTCCCGGCGTGTCGAGGATGACCAGCCCTTGCTGCAGCAGCGGGTGCGGAAAATTGATGACAGCGTGGCGCCAGCGCGGGATCTCGACCATGCCGTCCTCGGCAACCCGGAAAACGGCGGCGTTTCCGTTGTCGGTGGCGAAGCCGAGTTGTTCTGCGGTGTCGCGATCGACACGCGTCACTTCGCTGACGTGGCGCAGCGCTTCCTGCATCGACTCCGGCGATTCCGTGTCGAGCGGAACGATTTTCCACTCCTCGGAAATGCGCTTGTAGTCGCTGATGCTGGCGGTCGATTTGCGCGTCTGGATCGGGAGCAGTTCGACGGAGGGCGGCTTGGCCGGGTCGAACATCAGTTCGGTCGGGCACATCGTGGTGCGGCCCGCCGACGACGGCAGCATGCGGTTGCCGAAATCGGCGAAAAAGATGGCGTTGATCAGTTCCGATTTGCCGCGCGAGAACTCCGCGACAAAGGCCACGTGCAAACGGTCTTCGCGCAGCCTTTCGAGCAGCTGGGTCAGACGCAGATCGGTCTGCGCGTCGTTGAGCTCGTTGTCGGCCAGCCAGCCACGGAAGGATTCGATGCCCCCGGCAAGCTGGGAGCGCCATTCACTATAAGCGGCGAAATGTTGGGCAAGCGTCATGGCTGAATCCGGCGATTGAACAAATTGCCTTTTACTGTATCACAAAGCCTCTATCAATCAAGCACATGCCGGACCTTGCTTAAAGTGCTGCCTGCGCTCAGCGCTGGCAGTGCGGACAGTAGAAGGTCGAGCGGCCGGCCTGGCGCGTCGCGTGTATCGGTCGGCCGCAGTGGAGGCAGGGTTCTCCGGCGCGGTCATAAACGGCGCAGGAGAGCTGGAAGCAGCCGGCGCCGCCGTCGCTATGCACATAATCGCGAACGCTGCTGCCACCGGCGGCGATCGACGCTTCGAGCGTGTGGCGAATGGCCGGTGCCAATTTCCGGTAGCGCTCGAGGCTGATCCGATTGGCGGCGCGCAGGGGCGAGATGCCGGCGCGGAAGAGACTCTCCGCGGCGTAGATGTTGCCGACGCCGACGACGAGGTGGCTGTCCATCAGCAGCGGCTTGATCGGTCCGCTGCGCCGCCGGGTGGCGGCATGGAGCCAGTCGCCGTCGAAATCCTCGGACAGCGGTTCGATGCCGAGCACGGTGAGCAGCGGGTGGCTCTCGACATCGCGGCCCTCGTGCCATACGAGCGCCCCAAAGCGGCGCGGATCGCGCAGGCGCAGCACCGTATCGGCAAAAATGAGATCGAAGTGATCGTGTTTTTTTGCCGGCGTACCGGGCGGTACCAGGCGCAGGCTACCCGACATCCCCAGGTGCAGGATCAGCCAGCCGCCGCCGTGCGCGCTCTCGCAGTCGAAAAGCAGGTATTTGCCGCGCCGCAAAATGGCGTCGACACGCAGTCCGGTGAGCCGTCCGGAAAGTTCGGCCGGGATTTCATGGCGCAGCTTCGGCGTGCGGACGCAGGCGCCCATGATACGCCGGCCCGGTAAATAGGGAAGCAGGCCCTGGCGGCTAACTTCGACTTCTGGGAGTTCTGGCATTGCTGCTACCGTTAAAAGTCCATAACATGCGTGAAAACTATTATGAAGCAAACGCCTCCAATGCCCTGTGCTCGATCATTGAGGCAAGTAAGGAAAAAATGAAACATATCGATCGTCCGCTTCTTGGCCTTCTCGCGGCGGCATTGGCCGTCGCACTCAGTATCCCGGCGCTGGCAGCCGATGATGGGCTGGCCGCCAAACCGCGCGTACCGGCCACCCGCGAGGTCAAGCGCACGGCGCCGGTTGTCAGCGCGCCGCGTCCCGGCGATACGCAATATCAGGAATTCAGCGCGCAGGTGGTCTATCAGGTGTTGCTCGCCGAATTCGCCCTGCAGCGCGACAACGCCGAGCTGGCGAGCCAAGCTTACGCGGATCTTGCCTTGCGCACCCGCGATCCGAAAGTGCTGGAGCGTGCGATCGAAGTGGCGGGCTACGCGCGGCGGATGGACCTTGCGCTCGAAACGGCGCGCCTGTGGCTGGAAGTCGATCCGTCGTCTTTGCGCGCACAGCAGATGCTGACCGGTGCGCTGATCATGTCGAACAAGCTGGACGACCTGGCGCCACATCTGATCCAGATGCTCGGGGTGGACAAGGAGGCGCTCGGCGCCAATCTGCTTGGACTCAATCGCATGCTGGCGCGGAATCCGGATCGCCAGGCGGTGTTCCAGTTGATCGACAAGGTTTGCACCCCGTTTTTTGCCGTGCCCGAGGCGCATTACGCCGTGGCGGTGGCGGCCAATGCGGCTGGAGATTCGGCGCGTGCGCTCGCCGAGGCGCGCCGCGCACTGGAGTTGCGCCCGGAATGGGAAATGGCCGGCTTGCTCGAGGCGCAGTTGCTCGCACGCGATTCGACGGGCGACGCGGTCGCCGCGCTACAGCGTTTTGTCGAGCGCAATCCGAACGCGCGCGACGCCGAACTCCACCTCGCGCGCGCGCTGGTCGGCGAAAAACGCTATGCCGACGCCAAGCGTCATTTCGACCATTTGCTGCGCGAATATCCGGACAACCCAGAGATCGTCTATCCGGTCGCCATCCTCGCCCTGCAGCAGAATGATGTGGCGCTCGCCGAAGCGCAGCTCAAGCACCTGCTGACGCTCGATTTTCCCGACAAGAGCGTGGCCTATTTCTACCTCGGCCAGATCGCCGACGACCGCAAGCATCCCGACGAGGCGATCGGCTACTACGCGCGGGTCGGCGCGGGCGAACATTACCTGTCGGCACAAGTGCGCAGCGCGCAGCTGCTGGCGGGCAAGGGAAAGCTCGACGCGGCGCGCCAGCAGCTGCGCGCTGCGCAGGTAAAGACCGCACCCGAGCGCGTCCAGCTGACCATCGCCGAAGCGCAGCTGCTGCGCGAGGCGAAGCGGACGCAAGAGGCGTTTGATTTGCTCGATCGCGCGCTGAGTGAGCAGGCCGAACAGCCCGACCTGCTTTACGAAGCGGCCTTGCTGGCCGAAAGGCTTGGGCGCATGGAGACGCTGGAAAGCTATCTGCGCAAATTGATCGCCCTGAAACCGGACAGCGCACAGGCGCACAACGCCCTCGGCTATTCGCTGGCCGATCGCAACCAGCGGCTGCCCGAAGCGCGCGAACTGATTGAAAAAGCGCTCAAGCTGTCGCCGGACGATCCCTTCATCCTCGACAGCATGGGCTGGGTGCTCTATCGCCAGGGCGATTTCCCGGGGGCTCTGGCGCAGCTCCAGCGTGCCTATGCCCAGCGCCCGGACCCGGAAATAGCCGCGCATCTCGGCGAGGTGCTGTGGATGCTCGATCGCAAGGACGATGCCCGCCGCACCTGGCGCGAAGCGCAAAAGAAGCATCCGGCCAACGAAGAGCTGGCGGATGTCGTCAAGAAATTCGCGCCCTGATTCCGGCTTGATCCCGATCTCTTTGGCCGGCCGAGGGGCGAGCGCCCGGCGTGCGCTGGGCGCGATGCTTGTGGCGCTTGGCCTGGGCGCTTGCGCAAGCTTGTCGCCGCCGGCGGAAAATGGGGCGGCGCTGCAAAAAAACCAGCTGCGGTCTTTCTCTCTCGAGGGGCGTTTCTCGCTGCGCCACGAGGATAAAAGCTACACCGGGCGTTTGAGCTGGCGCCACGTCGGCGGCAAGGATGCGGTGCTGCTCGCGTCGCCTTTCGGGCAGGGGCTGGCCGAGATCGTCAGCGCCGCCGGCGGTGTTGTGCTGACTACAAGTGACGGCAAATCGTACGCGGCGCCCGATGCGGAAACCTTGATGCAGGATGTCCTGGGCTATCCCTTACCGCTCAACCATCTGCTCGACTGGATTCGCGCCCGCGGGGCGAGTGGCACCGTCGAAGCGCAGGATGCGTTTGGTCGGCCGCTTCGCTTGCGGCAGGGCGCCTGGCGCATTGTTTACGAATACGACAACGACGCCCCCCAAGCCTTGCCCGGCCGCTTGTTCGTCCGGCGCGAGGATGGACTCGAGCTGCGCTTGCGGATCGACGAATGGCGTAATTTGACTGACGAGGATGGCCGGCCATGAGTCGCGTCGACACCCTGAATTCAAAGGCTGGCGCCAGCGATGGCTGGAATTGGCAGAGTGCCTATCCGGCGCCGGCCAAGCTCAATCTGTTTCTGCATGTCGTCGGCCGGCGCGCCGATGGCTATCATCTGCTGCAAACCCTGTTCCGTTTTCTCGATCACGGCGATCTCCTGCGCTTCGCGCCGCGCGCCGATGCCGTGGTGAGTTTGCGCAATCCGCTGCCCGGCGTTCCGCCCGAGACCGATTTGACGGTACGCGCCGCACGCTTGCTGCAGGCCGAAACCGGCTGCCGGAAGGGCGTCGAGATCAGTGTCGAAAAACGTCTGCCGATGGGCGGCGGCCTCGGCGGCGGCAGTTCGGATGCGGCGACGGTGCTGCTCGCGCTCAATCATCTCTGGCAACTCGGCCTGCCGCGGCGGCGCCTGCAGGAAATCGGCCTCGGGCTGGGCGCCGATGTGCCGGTGTTCGTCTACGGGCGCAATGCCTTTGCCGAAGGCGTCGGCGAGTCGCTGCGCCCGGTCGCGTTGCCGCCGGCCTGGTATGTCGTCCTCGAACCGCCGGTCCAAGTGCCGACCGCCGCCATTTTCGGCGTGCCGGAACTGAAGCGCGATACGCCTCCGATCGGCGCCGCCGACTGGCGTCCGGGTTTCGGCGGCAATGACCTAGAGGCGGTGGCCTGCGCCCGTTTCCCGGCGGTCGCCGAATGCCTCGACTGGCTGTCAGGTTTCGCCGCTGCGCGGATGAGCGGTTCGGGCGCTTGCGTCTTCGCCGAATTCGAGCGGCGCGAGGCGGCCGAATCGGTCCTGCAGCAGTTGCCGGGCGGCATGCGCGGATGGCTGGCGGCCGGTCTGGAGCAGCATCCGCTGCTCGATTTGGCGCGCTGATTCCAGTTTGAATTCATCGCTATTGTCTTTTTCGGAATCCCCTGTATAATCCGCGCCTCGTTCGCTAGCCAAGCTAGATGATCGACAGCTGGGGAGTCGCCAAGTTGGTTAAGGCACCGGATTTTGATTCCGGCATTCGAAGGTTCGAATCCTTCTTCCCCAGCCATCCGAATTCTTTCAAGCCGGGCAGGTACGCTTACCTGCCCGTATTGCTTTTTATACGGCGCTTTTCACCCGGCGCTACAGGAAGCGTAATATGGCCTACGACAGCCTGATGGTATTCACCGGCAACGCCAACCCCAAGCTGGCTGCCGATGTCGTCAAACGTCTCAATATCTCGCTCGGCCGCGCCAACGTCGGCCGTTTCTCGGACGGCGAAGTGACCGTCGAGATCCAGGAACATGTGCGCGGCAAGGACGTTTTCATCCTGCAATCGACCTGCGCGCCGTCCAACGAAAACCTGATGGAACTGCTGGTCATGGTCGACGCGTTCAAACGCGCCTCGGCTGCCCGCATTACCGCCGCCATCCCCTATTTCGGTTATGCCCGCCAGGATCGCCGCGTGCGCTCGGCGCGCGTGCCGATCGCCGCCAAGCTGGTCGCCGACCTGCTCACCGCCGCCGGCGTGCATCGCGTGCTGACCATGGATCTGCACGCCGACCAGATCCAGGGCTTCTTCAATATCCCGGTCGACAACATCTATTCGCTGCCGATCCTGCTCGCCGACGTGTGGAAAAAGAACTTGCCGGACCTGATGGTCGTTTCGCCCGACGTCGGCGGCGTGGTGCGCGCCCGTGCGCTGGCCAAACGTCTTGAATGCGATCTGGCGATCATCGACAAGCGCCGCCCGAAAGCCAACGTTTCCGAAGTGATGAACATCATTGGCGACGTTGAAGGCCGCACCTGCGTGCTGATGGACGACATGGTCGATACCGCCGGTACGCTGTGCAAGGCGGCCTCGGCGCTCAAGTCGCACGGCGCCAAGAAGGTGCTGGCCTATTGCACGCACCCGGTGCTGTCGGGCGCGGCGATCGAACGCATCAACGCCTCCGATCTCGACGAGCTGGTCGTCACCGACACCATTCCGCTGCACGACGACGCGCGCAACTGCTCGCGCATCCGCCAGCTGTCGGTGGCCGACGTGATGGCTGAAACGATTCGCCGGATCAGCAACGAGGATTCGGTTTCCTCGCTATTCATCGAATAAATCTCAATTTTTCTCAACCCCCCGCCTGGTCGCGGGCGGGGTTTGTTTCACCAGGAGTAGTCCATGAAATTTGAACTGACCGCGCAACAGCGCACCCTGCATGGGTCCGGAGCGAGCCGCCGCCTGCGTCACGCAAACAAGGTTCCGGCCATTGTTTACGGTGGTACGGCTGCCCCGATGTCGATCCAGCTCGAGCACAACCAGATTCTGCTCAGCCTGAAGAAGGAAGGTTTCCACTCTTCCGTCCTGACGCTGAACATCGACGGCGCAACGGAAACCGTGCTGCTGCGCGATGCGCAAGTGCACCCCTACAAGGCGCTGGTTCTGCACTGCGACTTCCAGCGTGTCGATACGACGCACGCCATTCACCAGAAGGTGCCGCTGCACTTCATCAACGCCGACATCGCGCCGGGCGTCAAGCTCACCGGCGGCAACGTTTCGCACGTCATGGGCGAAATCGAAGTGACCTGCCTGCCGCAGGATCTGCCGGCCTTCATCGAAGTCGACCTGAAGGATCTCGCTGCCGGTCATTCAATCCACGTTTCGCAGCTGGCCTTCCCGGCTGGCGTCAAGCCGGTGGTGCACGGCGACGACGGCGTCGTCGCGCTGATCCAGGCCAAGAAGGGTGCTGTCGCCGAAGGCGAAGAGGCTAGCGCTTAAGCTTCCTGTGCCCGATGACAGGCCGCCGTCCGGCACTTGGTGCCCGCGGCGGCTTGTTGCTTTCTGAGCCAAGCGTAAATGATCGCTCCCCGTCTGATCGTCGGCCTCGGTAACCCCGGCGGCGAATACGAAGATAACCGGCATAACGCCGGTTTCTGGTTCGTCGACCGTCTGGCGCGCGAGCTGAAGGTCTCGCTCGTGCCGCAGGGAAAGTTCTTCGGCCGGGTCGCTCGCCTCGGCGAACTGTGGCTGCTGCAGCCGACCACCTTCATGAATCGATCCGGGCAAGCGGTCGCCGCACTGGCGCGCTTCTACAAGATCGCCGCCGACGAGATCCTCGTCGTGCATGACGAACTCGATTTGCCGCCGGGCGGCATCCGCCTCAAGCAGGGCGGAGGCAATGGCGGGCACAATGGCTTGAAGGATATTCAGGCGCAGCTGTCGACGCCCGATTTCTGGCGCTTGCGACTGGGTATCGGCCACCCGGGCGAGCGCAATGCAGTGGTCGATTATGTGCTCAAAGCGCCGCGGCGCGAGGAGCAGGAACTGATCGACGGCGCGCTGGACCGTTGTCTGCTGGCCTGGCCGAAGCTGGGCACCGGCGACTACGCCAGCGCGCAGCAACAGTTGCACGCAAAAACCGTTTAACGAATGCTACAAATAGGAATGCGCTCATGAGCCTCAAGTGCGGTATCGTCGGCCTGCCCAACGTCGGCAAATCCACCCTTTTCAACGCCCTGACCAAAGCCGGTATCGCTGCCGAGAACTATCCGTTCTGCACGATCGAGCCGAACGTCGGCATCGTCGAAGTACCCGATCCGCGCCTCGATCAGTTGTGCGAGATCGTCAAGCCGCAGCGTACGCAGCCGGCGATCGTCGAGTTCGTCGATATCGCCGGCCTGGTCGCCGGCGCATCGAAGGGCGAAGGGCTGGGCAACCAGTTCCTGGCCAACATCCGCGAGACCGACGCCATCGTGAACGTGGTGCGCTGTTTCGACGACGAGAACGTGGTGCACGTCTCGGGCCGCGTCGATCCGCTGGCCGATATCGAAACCATCGTCACCGAACTGGCGCTGGCCGACCTGACCGTGGTCGAGCGCACGCTCAACCGCGAAGGCAAGAAAGCCAAATCCGGCGACAAGGATGCGCAGAAGCTGGTGGCCATTCTCGAGCGCGTTCTGCCGCATCTGAACGAAGGCCAGCCGGCACGTACGCTGGCGCTTTCCGACGACGAGAAGCTGATTCTCAAGCCGCTCTGCCTGCTCACCATCAAGCCGGCGATGTACGTCGGCAACGTGCTCGAAGGCGGTTTCGAGAACAACCCCCACCTTGACCGCTTGCGTGAATACGCGGCCAAGGAAGGCGCGCCGGTCGTCGCGCTGTGCGCCCAGATCGAAGCCGAGCTGGCCGATCTCGACGACGAAGACAAGACGGCCTTCCTCGCCGACCTCGGCCTCGACGAGCCGGGCCTCAACCGCCTGATTCGGGTCGGTTACGAACTGCTGGGCCTGCAGACCTACTTCACGGCCGGCGTCAAGGAAGTGCGGGCATGGACGATTCACAAGGGCGACACGGCGCCGCAGGCGGCCGGCGTGATTCACACCGATTTCGAAAAAGGCTTCATCCGCGCGCAGACGATCGCCTTCGCCGATTTCATCGCCTGCAAGGGCGAGCAGGGCGCCAAGGAGGCCGGCAAGATGCGCGCCGAAGGCAAGGAATACGTGGTCAAGGATGGCGACGTGCTGAACTTCCTGTTCAACGTCTAAGCCGTTTGCTGCTGCCATCGCTGGGTAAGCAGGCAAATGGCGACGATCCGCGTTGAGCCGTTGGCGCCTGAGTTTGCGCCAGCAGCTTCGGAATGGGCGACGCGCCTGCAGTTGCCGCAAAGCGGCGAGGCCGAGTTCGCCCTGCAACTGGGCGAGAATGGCCTGCAGTTGGTCGATTTGGGGCCGCAGGCGCCGGGACCGGTACGGGTGGACTTCGTCGCCGGCGCGGTGGCGCATCGGCGTCTGTTCGGCGGCGGCAGCGGGCAGATGATCGCCAAGGCTGTTGGCGTGCAGCCCGGGGTGCGCCCGCTCGTGCTCGACGCGACGGCGGGACTGGGGCGCGACGCCTTCGTCCTGGCCGAGCTCGGTTGCGCGGTGACCCTGATCGAGCGCCAACCCCTGGTCGCCGCCCTGCTCGAGGACGGCATGCAGCGTGCGCTGGCGGACCCCGTGGTGGCGACTATCGTGGCGCAGATGCGCCTGCTGCGCGGCAACGCCATCGACTTGCTGCGGGCGTGGGAGGGCGAGCCGCCGCAGGTGATCTATCTCGATCCGATGTTTCCGCACCGCGAAAAAAGCGCGTCGGTGAAGAAGGAGATGCGCCTGTTCCGTCCGCTGGTCGGCGACGACGACGATGCGCCGGCCTTGCTGGCGGCCGCCTTGGCGCTGGCGACGCATCGGGTGGTGGTCAAGCGCCCGCGGAAAGCGCCTGAGATCGCGGGCGCCAAGCCCGGCTACGTGCTGGAAGGCAATTCCAGCCGTTTCGATATCTACCCGAAAAAGGCGCTGAAGGCGAAGGCCGGATAGTTCCGCTGGCAAGCGCGCAGCTCGGCTCAGCTCGTCAGTTCAGCTCGTGTCCGTCGTAGATGTGCGTCGTCCGCCCGCCCGCCTGCTTGCCGTGGTACATCGCGTGATCGGCACGGTGCAGAAGGGCGCCTGCGTCGTTCCCGTGCTCCGGATAAATGCTGATGCCGATGCTGCTTCCCAGGCGGTGATGGTGGTCGCCGGCGACGATCGGTTCGGTGATGCTGGCGTGGATTTTGTCGGCCACCAAGATCGCGTCTTTCGCCGTTTCGATATCCGGCAGCAGAACGACGAATTCATCGCCACCGAGGCGGGCGACCGTGTCGGCGTTGCGCACGCAGTTGCGCAGGCGACCGGCGATCGCTTCGAGCACCAGGTCGCCGCAGGCGTGCCCGTGCCGGTCGTTGATCGGCTTGAACTTGTCGAGGTCGATGAGCAGGAGCGCCAGCTGATTCCCGTTGCGATGCGCATTGCGAATCGACTGTTCCAGCCGGTCTTCGAGCAGGCGCCGGTTGGGCAGCTGCGTCAGCGGGTCGTGGTAGGCCAGGTGGCGGAAGCGCGCTTCCGACTCGATGCGCAGGGTGATGTCGCTCGAGGTCCCGTGGTAGCCGACGAACTGCCCGTCGGCGTCGAACATCGGATTGCCATTGATGCTGTACCAGTGCGGCGCGCCTTCCGGTGTCGCCAGCTGATAGATGAAATCGCGGAAGGATTCGTGCCGTTCGAGCATGCCGATGTGCTCCTTCCAACGCCACTCGGGAACGCCGTGCAGGCCGTTGATCTCCCAGTGCGTCAGGCCGATCGACTGCGTCACCGGCAGCTTGCGTTTGATTGCCTCCTGCCCGTCGAAGTGGGTGAAGCGGAAGTTTTCGTCCTGCTCCCAGTAAAGGTCGGACGACAGCCGGACCAGATCGCGGAAGCGCTCCTCGCTGACGCGCAGCGCCGCCTGCGCAGCGCGTTTTTCGGAGATGTCCGAGACGATCCAGACGGTGCCTGAAGACAGGTTGCCGGTATCGACCGCCATACCGGTGATTTCGCTCCAGAACAGGGAGCCGTCCGCGCGCTTCAGCTGCAGTTCTGCGTGGTACGGGCGCCCCGCACCAATCACCGGCAGCGAGTCGGCGACGAGCTTCTTCCACTGCGTGCGGTCGGTGTGCCAGCGCCAGGGCTCCATGCCGATCATCGCGTCGGGCGGATAACCGAAGAGTTCGGCGAAGCGAAGGTTGCATTCGGCAACGTAGCGCGGTTTCGGTTGCAGAAAAACGATGCCTTCGCCAGCCGATTCGAAAATGACGCGTTGCTGTTGCAGGAGATGGTCGCTCTGGTGCCGGCTGATCAGGGCGCCAACCAGCGTGCGGTGGTGCATGCGGAACGCCGAGACGACCATGCCGCTCATCGCCACGACGCCGAGGCCCAGCAGCAGCGTCATGCGATCGTCGAGCGTGATGAGCCGGGCGATCAGCGGCAGGGTCAGCAGCACGGCAAAGCTGGCGAAGGTTAGCCGGCTGGCGGCCAGTGTGCTGCTGCCGACCAGCAGGACGCAAAAGAGGACGACGGTGAGGACGAGCAGGTGCTTGTGCCCGGGGTCCGCCATCGGCATCCAGACGGTAAGGCCCCAGAGCAGTCCGGAGGCTCCGGTCAGCAGCGCATAGCTGGACTCCCAGCGTGCCAGCCGTCGCTCCCTGGCGCCATCGAAGTGCCGCGTGAAGTTGCGCGCTAGAAGCAGGCGCAGCGCGGCCAGCATCAGCATCGACGAAAGCCAGAGTCCGAGCATCAGCGGTGGAACCATGTCGTGCAGCCAGAAAGCGAGCAGCGGTGCGCCGGCGGCAATGGAAAGACAGGCGCTGCGCGCGAGCGAAACCAGCTGGCGCAGACAATCCACGCGCGTACGAAAACGTGCCGACCGGGTCGTCAAGCCGGAGAACGACGACGGTAGTTCCCTTGATTGCCCCATCGCTTCTTGTCTCTTGTTTTAATATTGTTTTAAAGCAACGGGGCATTATGATCGGCGAATAGCGCTTTGAACAGAGGCATGAGAAATCTGCGATTAGAATGGCGCTCCCGGCCAAAATCGGCTGGAAGTTTTCAGCGGCGGGCGCGCTGCGTTTCGCGTCCGGCGCCAAGGAATTTATGAACACTCGATGAGCGACCCAGAAAAAAACCAGGCAACTGCCGGCGCACCCTACCGCGGCCGTTTCGCGCCTTCCCCGAGCGGGCCATTGCACTTCGGTTCGCTGGTTGCCGCGCTCGGCAGCTACCTCGATGCACGGGCGAATTCAGGCGAGTGGCTGCTGCGCATCGAAGACGTGGACGCGCCGCGCACGGTGCCGGGTGCGGTCGACGGAATCCTGCGCACGCTCGCGGCGTTCGGCTTCGAGTGGGACGGCGAAGTGCTCGTGCAGAGCCGCCGCCACGATCTCTATCACGCGGCGCTGGTTCGCCTGCAACTCGACGGCGACGTTTATCCCTGCGCCTGTTCGCGGCGCGAGATTGCAATGGCCGCAACGCAGGCATCGGTCGATGGCGGTCTGGTCTATCCCGGCACTTGCCGCTCCGGATTGCCGGCTGGACGTGCGGCGCGGGCCTGGCGAATGCGCGTGCCGGATCGCGAGTTTTCTTTCGATGACCGCGTGCAGGGCCGGGTTCGGCAGAATCTCGAGCGCGAAGTCGGCGACTTCGTCCTGTTGCGTGCCGACGGGCAGTACGCCTACCAGCTGGCGGTGGTTCTCGACGATGCGCTGCAGGGCGTCAATGCGGTTGTGCGCGGCTCCGATCTGCTCGATTCGACGCCGCGCCAGATCTGGCTGCAGCACTGCCTGGGCGTGCCGACGCCGAGCTACGCGCATCTGCCGGTGGCGACCAACGCCGCGGGCGAGAAGTTGTCGAAGCAAACGCAGGCGGCTGCGGTCGATCCGGCGCGCGGGAGCGCCGCCCTGGCCGAGGCGCTCGAGTTTCTCGGGCACCCCGTTCCGCCGGCCTTGCGCGCCGCGCCACTTGCCGAGTTCTGGCCCTGGGCGGTTTCAATCTGGTCGATGTGGCGGGTGCCGGCGGTGCGTGGCGTGTTTCCGGGGGCGCTCCCGGCATCGCTCCCCGGCTCGCAGTCCGCTCAGTGTTTGCCGCCGTAACCCGAGACGCCGATCGCGATGCGCACCAGGTGGTAGCTCACCCAGCGCAACAGGCGGAAGTGCCAGGGCAGTTGCTGCCAGCGCTGCGGCGGCAGTTCCTGGGCACCGTCCTGCATCGCCTGGTCGAGGCTGTGCCGCAATTCTGCGGCAAATTTCCGGTCCAGCACGACAAGATTCGCTTCCTTGGCCAGCAGCAGGCTAAAGGGGTCGATGTTGGACGAGCCGACGGTCGCCCACTGCTCGTCGATGACCGCCACCTTGGCGTGCAGGAAGCTGTGGCGATATTCGAAGATGCGGATGCCAGCATTCAGCAGCTTGCCGTAGAGGGCCTGCGTGGCATAGTGAAGCAGGCGGTACTCGATGCGCCCCTGCAGCAGTATCTGCACCTGCACGCCGCGCCGTGCGGCATCGCTCAAGGCCCGGCGGAAGCGTCGTCCGGGCAGGAAGTAGGCGTTGGCGATCAGGATGTTTTCGCGGGCTCCGGCGATCGCTTCGAGATAGGCTTCCTCGATGTCCCGCCGGTGCCGGATGTTGTCGCGCACGAGGAAGGCCGCCATCTGTTCGCCGCAGGGCGGCAGGCTGGCTGCGGCGCTTGGCGCGATGCGGTAGCGCCGTTTGAGCTTGGCCCAGGTGACGATTTCCCATAGCCGGTGCATGGCGCTCCGGATCGGGGCGAGCACCGGGCCTTCGATCCGCACCGCGTAGTCATAGCGCGGCGGTGTCTGGTGCGGAGTGTTGCAGTCGTCGATCACGTTGATGCCGCCGACGAAGGCGATTTCCCCGTCGATGACGACCAGCTTGCGGTGCAGGCGGCGCAAGCGATGCCGGCGCAGCTGAAAGCGGGCGATGTCGGGGCGATAGACCAGAACCATGGCGCCAGCGTCGGTCAGGGCCGGCATCAGCGTGCTGGCAAAGGCCGCCGCGCCGAAGCCGTCGACCAGGACGCGGACGGTGATGCCGCGCAAGGCTGCGGCCTTCAGCGCGCCGGCAATTGCAAGTCCGGTGCTGTCGTTTTCAAAGATGTAGCTTTCGAGATGTACCTCGTGCCGCGCAGCGTTGATCGCCGTCAGCAGCGCCGGAAAATATTCGGTGCCGCTGTTGAGCAGCGTCAGCCGGTTGCCGCCGACGAACTCAGCGGCCATCGCCACACGGGTGGCGCAGCAGATGCGCCGAGAGGGCGGCGTGATCGGAGATCTTCGACCACGGGTCGCCGAAATGCACTTCGGCGCGCTCGACGTGGAAACCGCGGACGTAGATGCGGTCGAGGCGGAAAAGCGGCAGGCCTGCCGGGAAGCTGCGGCCCGGTGCGCCGCCGCCGCCGCCGATGCCGCCGAACACTTCGGTCATGCCTAGCCGTTGCGCCAGCAGATCGTCGGCGCGGTTGCGCCAGTCGTTGAAGTCGCCGGCGATGATCAGCGGCGCGTCGGGTTCGGCCACCTCCTCGAGGTAGGCGGCGAGCGCTTCCATCTGCCGGCGGCGCGAGCGGCCGAACAGCGACAGATGTACGCAGACGCAGTGCACGGTCTGTTCCGCGCCGGGCATTTGCACGGCACAGTGCAGCAGCCCGCGCCGCTCGAACTGCAGATGGGTGACGTCCTGGTTGTGCGAGTGCGCGATCGGATAGCGCGAGAGGATGGCGTTGCCGTGATGGCCGTGGTCGTAGATGACGTTACGGCCGTAGGCGCTTGCCTGCCACACGTCTTCGGCGAGAAATTCGTGCTGCGATCCTTGCGGCCAGTTGTCGTGATTCTCGGCGTGTTCGAGGTGCAGGCCCTGCACTTCCTGCAGAAAGACGATATCCGGGCCAAGCGTGCGAAGCCGCTCGCGCAACTCGTGCACCATCATGCGCCGGTTGAATTGCGAGAAGCCCTTGTGGATGTTGTAGGTGGCGACGTGCAGCGTGGGCGTGCTCATGCCGCTCAGGATACCGCGAGCATCCTTTCGAGCGCCAGCTTGGCGAGCGTCGCTTCGTGTTCGGGCACGCTGATCCGGTTGACGACATTGCCGTCGGCCAGGTTCTCGAGCGTCCATGCTAGGTGCTGCGGGTCGATACGCTGCATCGTCGAGCACATGCAGACGGTCGGCGCCATGAACTGGACGACCTTGCCTTCGTGCTTCACTTCTTCGGCCAGGCGGTTGACCAGGTTGAGTTCGGTGCCGACCAGCCAGTGCGTATTGGGCGCCGCTTCCTTGATCGTGCGCACGATGTGTTCGGTCGAGCCGACGTAGTCCGACTGTCGGCAAACCTCGTAGCTGCATTCCGGATGCGAGATCACCAGCCCGTCCGGATGCTGGTTGCGGAACTTGAGGATATGCGCGGGCTGGAACATCTGATGCACCGAGCAGTGCCCCTTCCAGAGCAGCAGCTTGGCCTTGCGGACTTGTTCCGGGGTCAGGCCGCCGAGTTCGAGGTCGGGGTCCCAGACCATCATTTCGTCGAGCGGGATGCCCATCTGCGCGCCCGTCCAGCGACCGAGGTGCTGGTCGGGGAAGAAGAGGATTTTCTCGCGCCGCTCGAAGGCCCACTTGGCGATCGTTCCGGCGTTCGACGAGGTGCACACGATGCCGCCGCGCTCGCCGCAGAAGGCCTTGAGATCGGCCGCCGAGTTGATGTAGGTGACCGGCGTGACCTGCTCGTCGGCGTTCAGCACTTCGTTCAGCTCGCGCCAGCAGCGTTCGACCTTGGCCAGATTGGCCATGTCGGCCATCGAGCAGCCGGCTGCGAGGTCGGGCAGGATGGCGATCTGGTGCGGTTTCGACATGATGTCGGCGACTTCGGCCATGAAGTGCACGCCGCAGAAGACGATGTATTCCGCATCGGCCTGCGAGGCCAGGCGCGAGAGTTTGAGCGAATCGCCGGTCAGGTCGGCGTACTGGTAAACGTCGGCGCGCTGATAGTGGTGGCAGAGCAGAACGGCTTTCTTGCCCAGGCGTGCGCGCGCGGCGCGGATGCGCTCGTGGCAGGCGTCGTCCTGCAGCTGGTTGAAGCGGTCAAAGGCGATGGTTGCGGTTTGCATTGCGAAATCTCGAATCGGTGCGAAGGGAGTTGGTTATAAGTGGCTACAGGTGGCCACAAACAACGATGTGAACAGGAGACTGCTGTGCCAGGGATTAGTTGCAGATGCGGGGGCGGTTCAGTTTCAGCTCTGCCACGGCAGGCCGGCGTGGCGCCAGCCGCCGAGTTTGCCGCGTTGTCCGCCGGCGTCCTTGTCGCCTTCGAAGCCTTCCAGCACGTTGTAGCACGCGGCATAGCCCGCTTCGGTGGCGAGCGCGGCGCCATTATGCGAGCGCGCCCCGCTGCGGCAGATGAACATGACCAGTGCCTCGTGGTCGACCTGTTGTTTGATCTGCGCGAGAAAATCAGGGTTGGGTTTGTTGCCGGGGTAGCTCATCCATTCGATTTCAATGGCGCCGGGAATGCGGCCGACCCAATCCCATTCGGCGCGGGTGCGCACATCGACCAGCTTGGCGCCGGGCGCCAGCTGCCACACCTCGGCGGCTTCCTGCGGCGTCAGCGCTCCGGCATAGGGGAGCTTGAGTTCGCGGGCGCGCGATTCGGCGAGGTTCAGTAGATCGGTGAGTCTTCCCATGGGCTTGAGTGGGCTTCGGTTGCGGAAGCTAAAGTATAAATCACTGGTGCAAGATTTTGGGTTTGTGGTACCGCAGCCGGCTTTGGGGGCTGTGGTAATTGCCGGTCTGCTCCGGACGAGGTGCGAATCAGCAGCGCACTTCCGTGGTGCGTGCTTGTTGGCAAATGCACGCATTTGGTGCGCAGCAAAAACCTCGGGAAAACAAATTCCCCTTATGGCACAATCTCCAGTTCGCTGCACATGTATTGGCACGGTTTCTGCTCAAAAACGCACCGAATTACGTATCAAAGCACGCACCGATTTTCGATTGTCGCCGGAGTGACCGGCACCAGCTCAGGAGACTTTGCATATGGCAAGCCCGCAAGACGTTATCAAGATGGTCAAGGAAAACGACGCCAAGTTCGTCGATTTCCGTTTCACCGATACCCGTGGCAAAGAGCAGCACGTGACCGTTCCGGTCAGCGCCTTTGACGAAGACAAGTTCGAATCCGGCCACGCCTTCGACGGTTCGTCGATCGCCGGCTGGAAGGGCATTCAGGCTTCCGACATGCTGCTGATGCCGGACCCCTCCACTGCCTACATCGACCCCTTCTTCGACGAAACCACGGTGGTTATCTCCTGTGACGTCGTCGATCCGGCCGACGGCCGCGGCTACGACCGCGATCCGCGCTCGATCGCCAAGCGCGCCGAAGCCTACCTGAAGTCCTCCGGTATCGGCGACACCGCCTACTTCGGCCCGGAACCCGAATTCTTCATCTTCGACTCCGTCGAATGGAACGTCGACATGTCTGGCTGCAACGTCAAGATCTACTCGCAGGAAGCCGCATGGACTTCCGGTGAGAAGGTCGACGGCGGTGGCGGCACGGGTCACCGTCCGACCGTCAAGGGCGGCTACTTCCCGGTTCCCCCGGTCGACAGCCTGCACGACATCCGTTCGGCCATGGTGCTGACGCTCGAAGCGATCGGCGTGCCGGTCGAAGTGCATCACCACGAAGTCGCCACTGCCGGTCAGTGCGAAATCGGTACCGTCTTCAGCACGCTGGTCAAGCGCGCCGACTGGACGCAGATGCTCAAGTACGTGGTGCACAACGTTGCTCACCAGTACGGCAAGACCGCCACCTTCATGCCGAAGCCGATCGTTGGCGACAACGGTTCGGGCATGCACGTTCACCAGTCGATCTGGAAAGACGGCAAGAACCTGTTCGCCGGTAACGGCTACGCCGGTCTGTCCGAACTCGCGCTCTTCTACATCGGCGGCATCATCAAGCACGCCAAGGCGCTGAACGCGATCACCAACCCGGGTACCAACTCGTACAAGCGTCTGGTTCCGCACTACGAAGCTCCGGTCAAACTGGCCTACTCGGCGAAGAACCGCTCGGCTTCGATCCGCGTGCCGCACGTCGCTTCCGACAAGGCCCGCCGTATCGAAACCCGCTTCCCGGATCCGATCGCCAACCCGTACCTGTGCTTCGCCGCGCTGCTGATGGCCGGCCTCGACGGTATCCAGAACAAGATTCACCCCGGCGATCCGGCCGACAAGAACCTGTACGATCTGCCGCCGGAAGAAGACGCACTGATCCCGACCGTGTGCGCCAGCCTCGACGAGGCACTGGATGCACTGAACAAGGATCGCGACTTCCTGACGCGTGGCGGTGTCTTCTCCAGCGACTGGATCGATGCCTACATCGAACTGAAGATGGACGAAGTGAACAAGGTTCGCATGACGACCCACCCGGTCGAATTCGATCTGTACTACAGCTGCTAATCGAGCTGCGGATAAAAAAGGACGGGCTTGCCCGTCCTTTTTTTGTCCACCGTTGATCCCTTGCTCGCGTTTGTAATACATTGAGGCATCCCCTACACTGTGTTCGCTCCTGAATTCAGGGTTCCGGCTGTGACCAACGAATAGGACAACGATGAAAGCCCAAGGTCTGTATTTTTCGACCGCTCTGCTGATGCTGGCGGCAATGCCCGCACAGGCGGATATCTACAAATGCGCCGATGCCGATGGACATGTGACCTACTCCAACGTGGCGACGAAGAATTGCAAGAAGCTCAACCTCGAGCCTGTGAGCACGGCGCCGGCCGCCAAGGCTGCAGCGAAAACGCCGACGCCGGCGGCTTTTCCCAAGGTTGACGACAATGCGCAGAAAGCGCGCGATACCGATCGCCGGCGCATTCTCGAGAGCGAACTGGCCGCCGAGCAGAAAAACCTCGAAGAAGCAAAGAAAGCGCTCGCCGAGCAGGAAGCGGTGCGTAGCGGCGATGAACGAAACTATCAGCGGGTGCTCGACCGTCTGCAGCCCTTCAAGGACAAAGTCGCCTTGCATGAGCGCAATATCGAGGCGATCCGCAAAGAAATCGGCAATCTTCGTTGATTGGCGAATCCGTATTCCTTTACTCATGAGCATGCCTGAGAGCGTTTCCCATCCGTTCAGCGGACTCGATTTCCTTTCCTCGTCGGTGGTCCTGCTCGACGAGCACCTGGCCATCCGTCACATGAATCCCGCCGCACAGAATCTGCTGGCGACCAGCATCCGGGTGATCGCCGGCCGGCCGCTGTCCGACCTGGTCGCCTACTCGCACGTGCTGCAGACGGCGCTCGATAACGCGCTGAGCAACGACTGGAGCTACACCGGGCAGAACATCGAGCTCAAGCGCGAGGACGGCGAAGTCCTGCACATCAATTGCACGGTCAGCCCGACCGAAGCGCCGGGCGCCCGCCTGCTCGTCGAGTTGTGGCCGATCGACCAGCAGTTGAAGGCGACGCGCGAGGAGCGCCTGATCGAGCAGCAGCAGGCCAATCGCGAGCTGATCCGCAACCTGGCGCACGAAATCAAGAATCCGCTCGGCGGCATTCGCGGCGCGGCGCAACTGCTCGAGCACGAACTCAACAACCCCGGTCTGCGCGAATATACTCAAGTCATCATCAAGGAGGCCGATCGCCTGCAGGACCTGATGCAGCGTCTGCTTTCGCCGCATCGCCTGATGCAGCCGGCGCCGGTGAATATCCACGAAATTCTCGAGCGCGTGCGCAGCCTGCTGACGGCCGAATTTCCGCAGGCCTTGAAGGTCTATCGCGATTACGACACCAGCCTGCCCGATCTGGTCGGCGACCGCGAGCAGCTGATCCAGGCCATCCTCAACATCGCGCGCAACGCGGCGCAGGCGATCATCGACCAGCCCGGCGGCGGCGTGGGCAATCCGGGTGAAATCACGCTGCGCACGCGCGCCGCACGCCAGGTCACGCTGGTCAAGCGGCGCTATCGCCTGGCGCTCGAGTTGCAGGTCGTCGACAACGGCCCGGGGATTCCGGCGGATATTCGCGAACGCATGTTCTACCCGCTGGTTTCCGGCCGCGAGGGCGGCAGCGGTCTTGGCCTGACGCTGGCGCAGAGCTTCGTGCAACAGCATCAGGGAACGATCGAGTGCGAAAGCAGGCCCGGCTATACCTGCTTCACGATCCGCCTGCCGCTCGATAAAGCCTGATGGCAGGGTCCTTGCTAGACATCGTGCACTCTATTCACCATGTCTGAGAAATCAATGAAACCGGTCTGGATCGTCGACGACGATAGGTCAATCCGCTGGGTGCTTGAAAAAACCCTGTCGCGCGAGCAAATTCCGTTCAAGAGTTTCGCGTCGGCCAGCGAAGCCATGTCGCAGCTGGATACCGGCGCCGCGCCGCCGCAGGTGCTGATCTCCGACATCCGCATGCCCGGGCAGTCGGGGCTCGATCTGCTGCAACAGTTCAAGGAGCGTTTCCCGTCGCTGCCGGTCATCATCATGACCGCCTATTCCGATCTGGAAAGTGCGGTCGCGGCGTTTCAGGGCGGCGCTTTCGAATACCTGCCGAAACCTTTCGACGTCGATCAAGCGCTGGAACTCATCCGGCGGGCGATCGACCAAAGCTCGCACCAAAGCGGTGCACCTGAAGCCGTCGGGCTGACGCCGGAAATTCTCGGCCAGGCGCCGGCCATGCAGGAAGTTTTCCGCGCCATCGGCCGGCTCAGCCAGTCGCATGCGACGGTCATGATCACCGGCGAGTCCGGCGCCGGCAAGGAGCTGGTGGCGCGCGCCGTGCATCGGCACAGTCCGCGCGCCGACAAGCCGTTCATCGCGATCAACACGGCGGCGATTCCGAAGGATCTGCTCGAATCCGAGCTCTTCGGCCACGAGCGCGGCGCCTTTACCGGTGCCGCCGCGCAGCGGCGCGGCCGCTTCGAGCAGGCCGAGGGCGGCACGCTGTTTCTCGACGAGATCGGCGACATGCCGGCCGAACTGCAGACGCGTCTGCTGCGCGTGTTGTCCGACGGCAACTACTACCGTGTCGGCGGCCATGCGCCGTTGAAGGCAAACGTCCGCATCATCGCCGCGACGCACCAGAATCTGGAAACGCGCGTCAAGGAAGGTCTCTTCCGCGAGGATCTGTTCCATCGCCTCAACGTGATTCGCGTGCGCTTGCCCAGCCTGCGCGAGCGGCGCGAGGACATTCCGGTGTTGGCCTCGCACTTCCTGCAGAAAAGCGCGCAGGACCTCGGTGTCGAAGCCAAGCGGTTTTCCGACGGCGCGCTGAAGTATCTGAGCACGCTGGATTTCCCCGGCAACGTTCGGCAACTCGAAAACCTCTGCCATTGGCTGACGGTCATGGCGCCCGGTCAACTGGTCGATGTTGCGGACTTACCGCCGGAGTTGCGCGAGTCGACGCCGCAGGCGCAGGCCGATGACTGGGAGGGCGCGCTGGCACAGGAGGTCGATCGCCTGCTGACGCGCGACGTCGGCCAGGTGCATGAAAAGCTGACCAACGCCTTCGAGCGCGTGCTGATCAACCGTGCGCTGGCGCATACCGGCGGGCGGCGGATCGAGGCGGCGCAGGCGCTCGGCATCGGCCGCAACACGATCACGCGCAAGATCCAGGAACTCAATCTCGACGGTACGCGGCCCACCGATACGGCGACTCCCGAAGGCCTGCAGTCGGCGTAGCGGCCAAGATCGGTGATAATGGCGGCGTTGATTTTTGATGACGCCGCGATGCCACCGACTTTGCCGACCCCTTCCCCCCTGATCGACCCCGGCCGCCTGCATGCGCTGCTCGGCGCGGCCTGCGGCCGCTTCGACGTCGACGCTTTGGCCGAATGCGAGTCGACCAGCAGCCTGCTGCTCGAGCGCGCCAGTCACGGCGCCCCGGCCGGCAGCGTCGTCGTCGCCGACCGGCAGCATGGCGGGCGCGGGCGGCGCGGCCGTAGCTGGTTGTCGTCGCCCGACGCCAGCCTGACGTTTTCCCTGCTCTGGCGTTTCGCGGGCGGCGTCGAGCGCCTGGCCGGGCTCTCCCTCGCTGTCGGCGTTGCCGTCGCGCGTGCGCTCGAGGCCTGCGGTGCGCGCGGCATTGCGCTCAAATGGCCGAATGACATCTTGTTCGCGGAAGAGGGCCGCTACGCCAAGCTCGGCGGCATTCTTGTCGAGTTGCAAGGCGAGCGGCACAGCATGCTGGCCGTGATCGGCATCGGTCTGAATCTTCAGCTGCCGAGCGTCGACGAGTCGCAGGAAGCGTTCGGCATTCCGGTCGCTGCCGTCGCGCAGGCGCTCTCGCCCTTGCCGGATCGCCACGATCTGCTGGCGCAGCTGTTGATCGAACTGGCTGCCGTGCTCGACCGTTTTGCCAGCGGCGGTTTCCTGGCCGTGCGCGACGAGTGGCTGGCGCGCAATGCCTGGCAGGACAAAGCGGTGTGCCTGTTGCGCGACGGCGTGGTCGAGACGGAAGGCGTCTGTCGCGGCGCGGATGCCGACGGCGCGTTGCTCGTCGAGACCGCTGCCGGCCTCGAACGCTGCCTGTCCGGCGATCTTTCCTTGCGCGCCCGATGATGCCGGCGAACATTCCGATCGTCGCGATCGACGCCGGCAACACGCGCATCAAGTGGGGGCTGTACGACGGTGCGGCCTGGGCCGACAAGGGCGTTCTCGCGACCAGCGACGCGGCCTGGCTGAGCGAAGCCGCCGACGAATGGCCCGAGCCGGCGCGCATCGTGGTCTGCAACGTCGCGGGGCCGGTCGTGCGCGAGACGATTTCCCGATCCTTGAGTGCGCGCCATGCCGACATCGCGTGGCTGCACGCCAGCATCGAAGCCTGCGGCGTGCGCAACGCCTACGAACGCCCGGAACAACTCGGTGCCGATCGCTGGGCGGCCTTGATCGGCGCGCGCGCCCGCACATCCGGTGCCTGCCTCGTCGTCTGTTCGGGTACGGCGACCACCGTCGACGTGCTCGACGCCAGCGGAGAATTTCGCGGCGGGCTGATCCTTCCCGGCTTCGATCTGATGCGCGCCGCACTGGCGGGCAACACGGCGCAATTGCCGCTCGCCGAAGGCGAGTTTCGCGCCGCGCCGCGCAACACCATGGACGCCATCGTCAGCGGCTGCCTGCACGCGCAGGCCGGCGCCGTGGAAAGAATGTTCGCGGCGATTGCCGCCGAGCCGGCCGCCGTTTGTCTCCTCACCGGCGGCGGCGCCGCGCGGCTGGCGCCGCACTTGAGTATTCCATTGCAATTGACGGACAATCTGATCCTCGACGGATTGGTGCGTTACGGGTCTTCGCTGTAGTCTGCCGACGAAATATTTACGTCCCACGATTTGCGCCCCGCGGGGCTCACCCAGGAGGATCTTCATGCTCTCCCATTTGCTGACGGTGTTGCCCGCCTTTCTTGCCTACTTCGGCGTGGCGGTCGTCCTGCTTGCGGTGTTCCTGCTTGTCTATGTCAATGTCACTCCGTACGAGGAGTTTGCGCTGATCCGCGCCGGCAATCCGGCGGCCGCGATCAGCCTGTCCGGTACGCTGTTCGGCTTTGCCATGCCGGTCGCCTACGTCATCGCACACAGCGACACCCTCGCTGATCTAGTCGCCTGGGGTGCCATCGCCGGCGTGATCCAGATCATCGCCTACCTCGTGGCGCGCTTCACGCTGCCGCACATGAACGAAGATATTCCCGCCGGAAAAATCGCGCCGGCCATTTTTCTCGCCGCGCTGTCGATGAGCGTCGGCCTGATCAGTGCCGCCTGCATGAGTTATTGAATCGCCGCTACTGTCTCGTCTGCCACTCAACGTTTGCATTCAGGAGATCGCCATGGCCCTTATGGATTTCATCAAGAAACAGTTCATCGACGTCATCCACTGGACGGAAGAGAGCGACGGCGTGCTCGCCTACCGCTACCCGATGCAGGACTTCGAGATCCAGAACGGCGCGCAACTGACGGTGCGTGATTCGCAGATGGCGGTCTTCGTCAATGAGGGGCAGGTTGCCGACGTCTTCGGCCCCGGCCTCTACAAGCTGACGACGCAGACCCTACCGGTGCTGACCAACCTGAAAAACTGGGACAAGCTCTTCGCCTCGCCCTTCAAGTCGGACGTGTATTTCTTCTCGACCCGCCTGCAACTCGACCGCAAGTGGGGAACGCCCAACCCGATCACCATCCGCGACAAGGATTTCGGCATGGTGCGCATGCGCGCTTTCGGCATCTACTCGTACAAGCTTGCCGATCCGGGCCGCTTCTACAAGGAAATTTCGGGGACCCGCGAGCAGTACGGCGTCGATGATCTCGACGGACAGTTGCGCAACCTCGTGATCGCTTCGATGACCGATCTCTTCGGTCAGTCGGCCGTTCCCTTCATCGACATGGCAGCCAACCAGGAAGAGTTGAGTACCGCGCTGAAGACGAAGATGGCCGAGGTCTTCGAGCGCTACGGTCTGGCGCTCGACGCCTTTGCCGTGCAGAACGTCTCCTTGCCGGAAGAGTTGCAGAAGATCCTCGATACGAAGATCGGCATGAACATGATCGGCGACATGGGGCGCTACACGCAGTACCAGACCGCCAACGCCATTCCGCTCGCCGCGCAGAACGAGGGCGGCATGGCCGGCATCGGCGCCGGTCTGGGTGCTGGTCTGACGATCGGGCAGAGCATGGCTTCGTCGATGGCGCAGGCGATGCAGCCGGGCGTCGCGCAGCCCGCCCCTACAGCTCCTGCCACCGCAGGGGCGTCGGCCGCGGTCAGCGCCGACGAGGTCGTTGCCACGCTCGAAAAGCTGCATGGCCTGGTCGGCAAGGGCATCCTCTCGCAGGCCGAGTTCGATGCCAAGAAGGCCGAGTTGCTGGGCAAGCTGGGCTGAGCCGGCATGTCGGTGAACGAGGTCGCGCGCGAGCCGGTTAGCCGGTGAAGTCAGCCAACTGCCCCTCCTGCGGCGCGCCGGTCGCTTTCCGTTCGGCGCTCTCGGTCTATGCCGTCTGCGAGTTCTGCCGCAGCACGCTGCTGCGCAATGGCGAGGACTTGCAGAACCTCGGGCGGATGGCCGATCTGCTTGAAGACGCGACGTTGATCCAGGTCGGCAGCGAGGGCAAGTATCGCGGCATCCACTTTGCCGTCCTCGGGCGCATCCAGCTCAAGCACGAGTCGGGGATCTGGAACGAGTGGTACATCCTGTTCGACGACGGGCGCAGCGGCTGGCTGTCGGAGGCGAGCGGCGAATACATCGTCAGCGCGCTGGTGCCGGTTAACGATCCGCTACCGGCGTTCGAATCGCTGACGCCGGAGATGCCGGTCAACATCGCCGGCCGCCGCTTCACCGTGACCGACATCGAGACCGCGCGCTGCGTCTCCGGGCAGGGCGAGTTGCCGTTCAAGGTCGACGCCGGCTATGACGTGAATACCGCCGACCTGCGCAGCAGCGACCGCTTCCTGACGATCGACTACAGCGAGACGCCGCCGCTCGTTTTCGTCGGCCAGCCGACGACTTTCGCCGACCTGAAACTCACGAATCTACGGGAGCAGCGCGATCTGGCCGCGGGCGGCGCGCCGACGGTGCAGGCGCGCGCCTTCAACTGCCCGCACTGCGCTTCGCCATTGACCATCCACTCGGTGGCGATCGAGAGCGTCGCCTGCGACGCTTGCGGCTCGATCATCGGCATCGAGAACGACAACATGCAGCTGCTGGCGCGCGCCGCGCAGGGGCTGCGCGAGTCGCCGTGGCTGCCGCTCGGCAGCAAGGGCACGCTGCACGGCATCGCTTGGGAGGTCATCGGCTACCTGCGGCGCAAGACGACTTGCGACGGCATCGACTATCTCTGGGATGAATATCTGCTGTTCAACGCCGAGCAGGGCTTTGCTTGGCTCACCGAGTACCAGGGGCACTGGAATTACGCGCGCACGCTCTCCGACCCGCCGTCGGTCAGCCGCGGCACCATGAAGTTCAAGCGCGCCGGACAGGAGTTCAAGCGCTTCTCGAGCGGCGAGGCGACGATCATCTACGTCGTCGGCGAGTTCTACTGGCGGGTGGCGGTGGGGGAAAGCTGCAAGCTGGAGGATTACGTCTGCCCGCCGCTGATGCTGTCGCGCGAACTGAGCAAGAAGGAAGTCACTTGGTCGCAGGGCGAGTATGTGGAGCCCGAAGATATCTGTGCGGCATTCAAGATCGCCGCGTCGCCCCCGAAGCGCATCGGCGTCTATGCCAATCAGCCCAATCTGCTGGCCGAGCGGCATCGCCGCGTGTGCAGCCTGTTCTGGAAACTTGCGTTGGCGGCGACCGTGGTGCAGCTGCTTTTCGTTTTTCTCTTCGCCTCGCAACTCGCGCTCAAGCAGCGGCTGATCCTGTCGCCGCAGGCCGAGGAGGCGACGCTGACGACGCAGGAGTTCGCGCTGAAGAGTCGCGCGCAGGCCTTGCTCGTTCGCCACAGTACCGATGTCGACAACAACTGGCTGGCGCTGACCACCACGCTGGTCGAGAAGAGCAGCGGCGAGGCTTTTCGCGGCGTGCAGGAGATCAGCCACTACAAGGGCGTCGACGATGGCGAGAGCTGGTCCGAGGGGTCGAAGGACGACGCCATCGTGTTCAAGGATATCCCGCCCGGCAACTACTACCTTGCCGTCGAGTACGAGCTCGGCAAGGACCGCAACGCCGCGGTTGCCGATACGGTCGAGGTGGTGCGCAATCCGGCGGGCTGGTCGAACTATGTGCTGGCCCTGATTTTTCTCGCGCTCTTCCCGCTATTCTCGCGCTGGCGCCGCAACGCCTTCGAAGCGCAGCGCTGGAGCGAGAGCGATCTGGGCGGCGGCGACAGTACCGCTAATGACGAGGACGACGACTGAGATGGTCAGGATCAACCTCCTCATCGGCCTGCTTGCCCTGGCCTTCTTCGCCAACGCCCAGTATCAGGGCTGGAACCTCTTCGAGCGCGAAGCCAGCGCGCAGACCTCGCGCGTCTCGGGCGGCCACGGTAGTAGCGGCAGCGGCCGCAGCTATCACAAATAAGCGGCCGGATGAATCAGGCCCTGCTCTTCTCGGTATTCGTCGTCGCGTCCTGCGGGCTGGCTTACGAGCTGATCGCCGGCGCGCTGTCGAGCTACCTGCTCGGCGATTCGATCACCCAGTTCTCGACGGTGATCGGCACCTACCTGTTCGCCATGGGCGTCGGTTCGTGGCTGTCGCGCCATGTGCTGCGCGATCTGGTGGCGCGCTTCATCCAGATCGAGCTGATGGTCGGCGTGCTCGGCGGTTTTTCGGCGGCCGGGCTGTTCTTCGTCTTCGTCTGGTTTTCGGCGCCGTTCAAGGTCGCGCTGTATCTCGCGGTGTTCGCCATCGGCGTGCTGGTCGGGCTCGAGATTCCGCTGATCATGCGCATCATGAAGCGCGATCTGGCGTTCAAGGATCTCGTCTCGCAGGTGCTGACCTTCGACTACCTCGGCGCGCTCGCCGTCTCCATTCTCTTTCCCCTCTTGCTGGTTCCGCACCTGGGGTTGGTGCGCAGCGGCCTGCTCTTCGGCCTGCTCAACGTGCTCGTCGCGCTGTGGGCCTTGTGGTTGTTCCGCGAGCAGTTGCAGAGCGCCGCCTGGCTGCGCGCGCAGGGGGGCGTTTCGCTGGCCTTGCTGCTCGCCGGCTTCGCCGCGGCCGGCCAATTCACCTCGCTGGCCGAGGCGCATCTCTATGCCGACGAGATCGTGCATACCGAAACGACGCCGTATCAGCGCATCGTCATCACGCGCTGGAAGGACGACCTGCGCCTGCATCTGAACAACAACCTGCAGTTCAGCTCGCGCGACGAATACCGCTACCACGAGGCGCTGGTCCATCCGGGGCTGTCGACGCTGCCCGGTGCGCGGCGCGTGCTGGTGCTCGGCGGCGGCGACGGGCTGGCCGTGCGCGAGATTCTCAAGTATCCGCAGATCGAGTCGGTGACGCTGGTCGACCTCGATCCGGCGATGACCAGGCTCTTCTCGAGCGCGCCGCCGCTGCGCAAGCTCAACGCCGACGCGTTCAATTCGCCGAAGGTCACCGTCGTCAATGCCGACGCGCTGCAATGGCTGGAGTCCAACGACGAGCTGTTCGATTTCGTGGTGATCGATTTTCCCGACCCCTCCAACTTCGCGATCGGCAAACTCTACAGCGCGGCTTTCTACCGCCTGCTCGAAAAGCATCTGAGCGAGGGCGCGCTGGCCGTCATTCAATCGACCTCGCCGCTCTACGCCCGGCAGTCCTTCTGGTGCGTGGTGACGACGCTGGAGAGCGTCGGCCTCGTCGCCACGCCCTACCACGCGCTGGTGCCGTCCTTCGGCGAATGGGGCTTCGTGCTCGCCGGGCGCCGTGCCTATCGGCCACCCGCCGCCTACGCCGTCGACACGCGCTTCCTGACGCCGGAAATCACGCCGACGCTGTTCCAGTTTCCCAAGGACATGGCGCGCGTCGAGGCCGAAGTGAACCGCCTGAACAATCAGGTCCTGGTGCGCTACTTCGAAAGCGAGTGGCGGCAGGTGATTCGTTGAGCCGATGAAGCGGCGAAATTTTCTTGCTTCGCTGGCGGCGGCCGGCGCCGGGTCGATGGCTTCGCTGGCCGGCTGCGGCACGGCCACAGCACCCCTGCCGCCCGGCGAGTTGTACGGTACCGCGCTCGATCTCGGCCATCTGCTGCGCGAGCCTGATTTTCCGCCGCCGTCAGAGACGCGGCGCGTGCCGGTCGCCATCGTCGGCGCCGGCGTCGGCGGCCTCGCCGCCGGCTGGAAGCTGGCCAAATCCGGTTTCGCCGATTTCCTGATCGTCGATCTGGAGGCCGAGGCGGGCGGCAATTCCCGCGCCGGCCGCAACGCGGTGAGCGCCTATCCCTGGGGCGCGCACTACCTGCCGCTGCCGACCCGTGAAGCGACCGCCGTGCGCGAGTTGCTCAGTGAACTCGGCGTGCTGCAGGGAGACCCGCGTGCCCTGCGTCCACGCTACGACGAGCGCTATCTGTGCAGCACGCCGCAGGAGCGGCTCTATCGCAATGGCGCGTGGCAGGAGGGCATTCTCCCTCAGGCCGGCGTGGGTGCCGCCGAGCGCGAGCAGTACCGGCGCTTTCATGCCTTGATGGATGGCTTCAGGAAGCAGCGCGACAAGGATGGCCGGCGTGCCTTTGCCCTGCCGATGGCGCTGTCCAGCCGCGCTTCTGATCTGCTGCAACTCGATACGCTGAGCATGCGTGACTGGCTGCTCGGGCAAGGCCTCGATTCAGCGCATCTGCACTGGTACGTCGACTACGCCTGTCGCGACGACTACGGCACGGGCAGCGCCGAGGTCTCGGCGTGGGCGGGCATCCACTACTTCGCCTGTCGCGATGGCGAGGCGCAGGATGCCGCGGGCGATACCGTGCTGACCGCGCCGGAAGGCAACGCCTGGCTGGCGCGCGGCATGGCGAAATCGATCGCCGAGCGGGCGGGCGATCGATTGCTAAAAGGTACGCTGGCCTTTCGCGTCGCCGAGACGGGGAAGCAGATCGAGATCGATCTGTGGTTGCCGGCCGAGCAACGCACGCTGCGGCTGGTCGCCGATCAGCTGATCTGGGCCGCGCCGCTGTTTCTCGTGCCGCATGTTTTCGCCGGTCACGAAGCATTGAAGGTGGCGGCGCGCGGCTACAGCCATGCGCCCTGGCTGGTCGCCAACCTGACGCTGGCGCATTTCCCCGAAGATCGCACCGGCGCGCCGCCAGCGTGGGATAACGTGCTGCATAGTGGCCCCGGTCTTGGTTACGTGGTGGCAACGCATCAGCAGATGCGGCTGCGCCCGGCGGCAACCGTTCTCACCTACTATCGCGCCCTGAATGAAATGACTCCGCAGCAGGGCAGAGTGCTGTTACGCGATACCGCACGTGAGGTGTGGGCCGAGCAAATACTCAGTGAGCTGGAACGGCCACATCCGAATATCCGTGCAGTGACGACGCGCCTCGATGTGTTCCGCAACGGTCACGCGATGGCTCGCCCATTGCCGGGTTTTCTGTCGGGGGCCGCGCGCCAATGCTTTGCCGCCGACGGCGAACGCCTGCGTTTCGCCCATGCCGATGTCAGCGGTTTTTCGCTGTTCGAAGAAGCGCAATATCGTGGCGTGCTGGCCGCGGAAAGAACCCTGCATCGGCTGGGTATCCATTTCACCTCCTCGCTCGTTTGAAACCTGTTTGAGACACTCGCCATGCATGGACTGCACCTGATCGCCGAACTCCACGAATGTCGTTGCGCGCCCGCTCTGCTCAGCGATGCCAACGCCCTGCGCGAACTGTGTCTGGAGGTCTGTTCGACCCCAGGCCTGAGCGCGGTCGGGCAAGTCTTCCATCAGTTCGGCAGCGCCGCGCAGCCGGCCGGCGCGACCGGCGCCGTGATCCTCGCCGAGTCGCATCTGGCCGTGCATACCTGGCCCGAACTCGGCGCCGTAACGCTCGACCTGTACGTGTGCAATTTCAGCCAGGACAACAGTGCCGCCGCACGCGCCGCCTGCGAGCGCCTGATCGCCGCCTTTGCCCCGGGCGAACTGGCACGGCGGGAGCTGGAACGCGGCGTGCCGCTCGGCGCGAAATTCGCGACGCAGCCGGCATAAGCAATTCGCCGACGTTATACTTTCGCCTTCGACCAATAAAAAGATCAGGGAGATTTCATGGAATCGCTTCGTTTCATGCTCGATCAATCCGAGATCCCGACCCACTGGTACAACGTCGTCGCCGACATGCCGAATCCGCCGACCCCACCGCTCGGGCCGGATGGCAAGCCGGTCTCGCCGGAGCAGCTGGCAGCGATCTTCCCGATGGCGATTCTCGAGCAGGAAATGTCGGCCGAGCGCTGGATTCCGATCCCCGAACCGGTCCGTGAAATCTACCGGCTGTGGCGTCCGTCGCCGCTGATCCGCGCCACACGGCTCGAAGAAATGCTCGGTACGCCGGCCAAGATTTATTACAAAAATGAAGGCGTTTCGCCGGCCGGATCGCACAAGCCGAACACCGCCGTGCCGCAGGCGTATTACAACCAGCAGGCCGGCATCAAGCGCATCACGACCGAGACCGGCGCCGGGCAATGGGGCTCGTCGATGGCTTTTGCCGGGCAGATGTTCGGCATCGACGTGCGTGTCTACATGGTCAAGATCAGCTACCAGCAAAAGCCTTTCCGCCGCTCGATGATGCAGACCTGGGGCGCCGAGGTGCTAGCCAGCCCGTCGAACATGACGCAGACCGGCCGCGACCTGCTCGCCAGGGACCCGGACAATCTCGGCTCGCTCGGTTTCGCCATTTCCGAGGCGGTCGAAGAGGCGGCGTCGCGTGCCGATACCAATTACGCGCTCGGTTCGGTGCTCAATCACGTCGCCCTGCACCAGACGATCATCGGGCAGGAAGCGAAGAAGCAGTTCGAGAAAGCTGGCGACTGGCCGGATGTGATTTTCGCTCCCTGCGGCGGCGGTTCGTCGTTTGCCGGCGCGGCTTTCCCGTTCATCGCCGACAACGCAGCCGGCGGGCGCAAGGGCAAGCCGACGCGACTCGTCGCCGTCGAGCCGACCTCATGCCCGACGCTGACCAAGGGCGCCTATGCCTACGACTTCGGCGATGCCTCGGGTTTTACGCCGCTGATGAAGATGTACACCTTGGGACACGATTTCATGCCGCCCGGCATCCACGCCGGCGGCCTGCGCTATCACGGCGATTCGCCGCTCGTTTCGCAGCTCTTCCACGAAGGCCTGATCGAAGCCGTTGCCGTGCCGCAACTGGCGACCTTCGATGCCGGCGTGATGTTCGCGCGCGCCGAGGGGATCATCCCGGCGCCGGAGTCGAACCACGCGATCCGCGCGGCGATCGACGAGGCGCTGCGCTGCAAGGAAAGCGGCGAGGCGAAAACGATTTTCTTCAACCTCACCGGGCATGGCCATTTCGACATGGCCGCCTACGACCGCTATTTCGCCGGCGAACTCGAGGATTTCGAGTATCCGGCCGAGGCCATCCAGGCGTCGCTGCGCCACCTGCCGAAATTCGGCTGAGTTCTTCGATGCGCGTATTCGTTTTCCTGCTGGTCCTCGCCAATCTCCTGTTCTTTGTCTGGACACAGGGCTATCTCGGTTCGAACGCCAGTCCCGACGCGTTGCGCGTGCAGCAGCAGTTGCTTGCCGATCAGGTGAGCATCGTGGCGCGCGGCGAGCCGCCGGCTGCGCCGGGCAAGTTGCCGAGTGCTGACAAGTCGGCCGACAAGCCAGCCGATAAAAAAGTGGCGCTCGCTTGCCTGTTCTGGAGCGACTTGCCCATGGCCGATGCGGATCGGCTCGAGCGTCTGCTGGCCGAAAAATTTTCCGCTTTCAAGCCGGCTCGCAGCGTCACGCCCGGAAGCAGCACCTACTGGGTGTTTGTCCCGCCGCTGGCGAGCAAGCCGGATGCCGACCGGAAAGCCGCTGAACTGAAAAAGCTGGGGGTTCCGGAATTCTTCATCGTGCAGGACCCTGGGCCGAATCGTCTGGCCATTTCGCTCGGCATCTTTTCCAGCGAGGAGGCGGCCAAGGAGCGCCTCGATGCGCTGCGCGCGCTGGGCGTGCGATCAGCGAAAAGCGGCGAGCGCAGCGCCAAGCCGGCACTGGTGGCGCTCGAGGCGGCCGGTCCGGAGGCACAGCAAGGCGCCTTGCGCGAGGCCGTCCAGGTCCTCTTGCCCGAGGCCAGGGCGGGCTCTTGCAAAGCCCCGGCGCCGGCGCAATGAGCTTCGTCGTCGGACTGACCGGCGGTATCGGCAGTGGCAAGAGCACCGTTGCCGATCTCTTTGCGCAGCACGGTGCATTGCTCGTCGATACCGACCGCATCGCGCATCAACTCACCGCGCCGATTGGTGCCGCGATGTCGGCGATTCGTTCGGCTTTCGGCGACTCGGTCCTCGCGGCCGACGGCAGCCTGGATCGTGCGGCCATGCGCCGTCTCGTGTTTTCCGACGCTTCGGTGAAAACGCGGCTCGAAGCGATTCTTCATCCGATGATTCGCGCCGAGAGTTCGGCTCGCTGCGCGGCCGCGGCCGCGGGCACGGCGCCCTACGTCCTGCTGATCGTTCCGCTGCTCGTCGAATCCGGGGACTATCGCCGGCGCGTCGATCGTATTCTCGTGGTCGACTGCGCCGAGAAGATCCAGATTGCTCGCGTCATGGCACGCAGCGGCCTGACTGCGGACGAGGTCCGGGCGATCATGGCGACGCAGGCGCCGCGCGCCGAACGGCTGGCCGCGGCGGATGATCTGGTGCTGAACGACGACGGACGGGAGGCTCTGCTGCCGCAGATTGAAGTCCTGCACCAGCGCTATCTGGCGCTGGCTTGCGCCAAACTTAATGCAGACTGTTGAGATTTTGCTGCAAATGATTCAGAATTATGGCAATTTCCCGATTCTTGATTCGGCGGCGGCGTGATCACTTACGAATACCCCTTCAACGAACGCATACGCACGCTGCTGCGTCTGGAGGATTTGTTCGAGAAGTGTGCGTATTTCATGCAGATGGATGGCGCACACGAGCATCATGCGGTGCTGCTCACCATGTTCGAAATTCTCGAGGTGGCCAGCCGTGCCGACCTCAAGATGGACCTGATCCAGGAACTCGAGCGTCAGCGCCAGACGCTGCTGGTCTATCGCAATAATCCCGACATCTCCGAAGAAGCGCTTTCCGGCGCCTTGTACGAAATCGAGCAGGCCTCGGCGGCGCTGCTCGGCATGACCGGCAAGATCGGCCAGTATCTGCGCGAGAACGACTGGCTGATGGGCATCAAGAGCCGCGCCGCGATTCCGGGCGGCGTCTGCGAGTTCGATCTGCCTTCGTATCACTACTGGCTGCACCACGAACCCGACTATCGCCGCGAGGCGCTGAGCGCCTGGCTGAAGCCGCTCTTGCCGCTGCGCGACGGCCTGGCCATCGTGCTTCGTCTGCTGCGCGCCAGCGGCCGTCCGGAGCATCACGTGGCCAAGGGCGGCATGTTCCAGTTGATGCTCGGCGGCAGCGGTTCGCAGATGGTGCGCATCTCGCTCTCGCGGCATGCGCCCGCCATCCCCGAAATCAGCGCCAACAAATACGCGCTGAATATCCGCTTCACTCGTCCCGAAGGCGATCATCGGCCGCGCCAGTGCGAGAGCGATGTCGACTTCGACATGGTTTTCTGTAATCTCTGATGAGCAAGGCCGTGCGCAAGGTACGCTGTCCGCAATGCGGCGGCGAGTCGCCATGGAGCGAGTCGAACAAGTGGCGGCCGTTCTGTTCGGAACGTTGCAAGATGATCGACCTCGGCGCCTGGGCGTCCGAGTCCTATCGCGTTCCGGTGCAGGAGACGGCCGATCCGCTCTCGGAAGAGCCGCCAGCGGCTGAGTAAACAGCCGGTCGGGCTAGCCTTTCAGTTCCAGCCGCGCATTAGCGCAATGCCGTGCGCACCGTTCTCCCAAGCCGTTTCCAGCATCTCCCGACGCATCCCGCCGAGCGCGAAAACCGGTAGCGGCGAGCGTTCGGCCAAGCGTGCGAATTCCTGCCAGCCGATTCCGGCGGACTCGGGGTGGGTCGGCGTCGGCAGCAGCGGGCCGAGTACGGCGAAGTCGATTCCCAGTTCCGCCGCACGCGCCAGTTCGTCTGCCGTATGGCACGAAGCGGCAACCCATTCGAAAGCAGGGCGTTGCGTGATCTGCGCGAGGCGGCTCGCCGAGAGGTGCACGCCGTGGGCGCCGACGGCCTGCGCCAGCGCTGCATCGTCGTTGATCAGCACGCGGGCGTCGGGGTAAGGGCGGGCGAGCGCCATGGCGCCCGCGGCGAGCCGCTGGCGTTCCTCGGGTGGCAGCGTCTTGTCGCGGATCTGGATCAGGCGCAGTCCGTTGCGCAGCGCCTGATCGAGCCGCGCGAGTTCGGCATCGATGCCGTTTTCCTCGGCGTTGCTCAGCGCGTAGACGGCCGGCAGTTCAAGCGCGCGCAGGATGGGGTCGTTGGCCGGCAGGATCGGTTCGACGGTGGCCGCCTTGCCGAATTCTTGCCAGGCGAATCCGCTGTGCTCGATCGGGGCGATTTCGCCGTGCCATGAGGCGACGCGAAAGAATTTCAGGCGTACCGTCGCGTGCGGGTAGGTGAATTCCCGGCACAGCCACGGCCAGGCGCGATCGACGGTGATGCCGAGTTCTTCCTGCAGTTCGCGGACCAGTGCGTCGCGCATGGTTTCGCCGGGCTCGACCTTGCCGCCCGGGAATTCCCAGTAGCCGGCGTAGACCTTCCCTTCGGGGCGTTGTGCGAGCAGGAATTCGGGGGCGCCGTCCGCGTCGCGCAGGAGCACGGCGGCGGCAACTTCGACGATGTGGCTCATTTTGTTTTGTTGGATGCGCTGCGCGAGCCGCGTTGCGCTTTGGCTGTCGCGCCGCCGTGCGTACCGGCCCAGTCCTTGGCGAATTGCCAGGCCACGCGTCCGCTGCGCGAACCACGCATCAGTGCCCAGTTGAGCGCTTCGCGTTCGGCGCCGGCGATTTCCGGTTCATTGCAGCCGAAGGACTTCAGCCAGTGGGCGACGATGTTGAGGTAGGCGTCCTGGTCGAAGGGGTAGAAGGAAATCCACAGGCCAAAGCGTTCGGAGAGCGAGATTTTTTCTTCGATCGCTTCGCCCGGATGAATCTCGTCGCCAACCCGTTTGCTTTCGAGGTTCTCTTCGAAATACTCGGGCATCAGATGGCGCCGGTTTGATGTGGCGTAGATCAGCACATTGTCCGGGGCGGCCGAAATCGAGCCGTCGAGCACGACCTTGAGCGCCTTGTAGCTCGCGTCGCCGGCGTCGAAGGAGAGGTCGTCGCAGAAGACGATGAAGCGTTCGGGGCGGCCGTCGAGCAGGTCGACGATATCGGGGAGGTCGACCAGGTCGTTCTTGTCGACCTCGATCAGACGCAAGCCCTTTTTCGCATACTCGTTGAGCAGCGCCTTGATCATCGACGATTTTCCGGAGCCGCGCGCACCGGTGAGCAGCACGTTGTTAGCGGGGTGTCCGGCGACGAACTGGCGCGTATTGGCGTCGACGCGCGACTTCTGCGGGTCGATGTCGCGCAGATCCCTGAGACGGATCGCGGGCAGTCGCGGGATCGCCTGCAGATAGCCGTGCTTGCCGCTCTTGCGCCAGCGGAAGGCTTTGGCGGCGCGCCAGTCCGGTGCTGGCGAGAGCGGCGGCAGCAAGGGCTCGAGACGTTCGAGGAGTTTTTCGGCGCGGGCGAGGAAGCTCGCCAGTTGTGGAATCGGGGCGGTGAGCGGGTCGGTCATCGGGCTGTATACTTCGGCAATCGTCAAATCGGACAATCCAGCACTGTAGCCAAACCATGCCCAAAAGCAAATCAAGCCCCCGTTCGCTTCTCGCCGCCGTTTTTCTTGCGTCTTTGCTTGCCGCCTGCTCGACGGTCAAGGAACCCGCCAGAGAATTCCCCAAAGAATCCGTCGCTGGTAGTTGCGCACCCTGTCCGGCCTGTGCCCAGTGCGCCGCGCCGGTCAGTGCGCTGCCACCCGCCAAGCCGATGCAATTGGCGCGCTGGAGCGACCTGCCGGGCTGGGGCGACGACGAAGTGAGCGCCGCCTGGCCGGCCTTCCTGCAGTCTTGCCGCGTCCTGGTCGGCAAGCCGCAGGGGCCGCTCTGGCGTCCGGCCTGCGACGAGGCCAAAGGCCTCGACGGGCGCGACACGGCGGCGCTGCGCCGTTTCTTCGAGTTGCGCTTCGAGCCGTATCTGCTGACCAATCCGGATGGCAGCACCAGCGGCCTGATCACCGGCTATTACGAGCCGCTGCTGCGCGGCTCGCGTGCGCGCGGCAAGCCCTATCTGCAGCCGGTGCTCGGCGTGCCTTCCGATCTGCTCACCATCGAGTTGGGCGAGGTGTTGCCCGAGCTGAAAAACATGCGCTTGCGCGGCCGCCTGCAGGGCAACAAGGTCGTGCCGTACTACTCGCGGGCAGAAATTGTCGGGCGTGAAAAGTCCTACGCCGACCGCGTCCTGCTCTGGGTCGATGACGCCGTCGAGCTTTTCTTCCTGCAGGTTCAGGGTTCCGGTCGCGTCAGCTTGCCCGATGGCGGCATGGTGCGCATCGGCTACGCCGATCAGAACGGCCATCCCTACCAGTCGATCGGCCGCGTTCTCGTCGAGCGCGGTGAAATGAAGCTGGAGCAGGCCTCGATGCAAGGCATCCAGGCCTGGGCGCGGGCCAATCCGAGCAAGCTCAACGAGTTGCTGGACAGCAACCCGAGCTACGTCTTTTTCCGCGAGTTGCCGGCCAAGGGCGCGCCCGGCGACGGCCCGCCGGGCGCACTCGGTGTCCCGCTGGTGGCCGAGCGCAGTATTGCGGTCGATGCCCGCCACGTGCCCTTGGGCGCGCCGGTTTTTCTGTCGACCACACAGCCCAACTCGGCTGCGCCACTGCGACGCTTGATGCTGGCGCAGGACACGGGCGGCGCGATTCGCGGCGTCGTGCGTGCCGATTTCTTCTGGGGTTTTGGCGCCGAAGCGGGGGCGCAGGCCGGCCGAATGAAGCAGCCGGGACAAATGTGGGTGCTCCTGCCGCCCGGCATCGCACCGAAATAGTTCGCGTGCAATATTTTGGTGCGTTTTGCACCATGATGGTGTTTTGCTTCTGGCAAACGCACTCATGCGGTGCGTTTATTTTATAATGCCTATGGCAAGGTGTTGAAAAATAAGACTAGATGTAAATGGAACACTTCTTGCACCATGGCTCCGATTCGATTTTCAGGGGGAGCTATGGAAGCGCTCAAGACTGGTAGTGACGTTCTCTTCATTCTGCTCGGCGCCATTATGGTGCTGGCCATGCACGCGGGTTTTGCGTTTCTCGAGCTCGGCACCGTGCGCAAGAAGAATCAGGTCAATGCGCTGGTGAAAATCATCACCGATTTTTGCGTGTCGACGATTGCCTACTTTTTCATCGGTTACAGCGTGGCCTACGGCGTCAATTTTTTCGCCGGCGCCGAAACGCTGATGCAGCAAAACGGTTTCGAGCTGACCAAGTTCTTCTTCCTGCTGACGTTCGCAGCGGCGATCCCGGCCATCGTTTCGGGCGGCATCGCCGAGCGCGCCAAGTTCAACCCGCAATTGATCGCGACCTTCCTGATCGTCGGTTTCGTCTATCCTTTCTACGAGGGGATTGCCTGGAACCAGGCGTTCGGCGTTCAGGCCTGGCTCAAGGCGACCTTCGGCGAAGAGTTCCACGATTTTGCCGGCTCCGTCGTCGTGCATGCGATGGGCGGCTGGATCGCGCTGCCGGCGGTGCTGCTGCTCGGCGCGCGGCACGGCCGCTACACCAAGGAAGGGCGCATTTCGGCGCATCCGCCGTCGTCGATTCCCTTCCTGGCGCTCGGCGCCTGGATTCTGATGGTCGGCTGGTTCGGCTTCAACGTGATGAGCGCGCAAACACTCGACAAGATCTCTGGTCTGGTCGCCCTCAACTCGCTGATGGCCATGGTCGGCGGCACGCTGGTGGCGCTGGTGCTCGGCAAGAACGACCCGGGCTTCGTGCATAACGGCCCGCTCGCCGGCCTGGTCGCCGTGTGTGCCGGTTCGGATGTGATGCACCCGATGGGCGCGCTGGTCGTCGGCGCGGTGGCCGGCGGGCTGTTCGTCGTCATGTTCACGCTGACCCAGAATCGCTGGAAGATCGACGACGTGCTCGGTGTCTGGCCGCTGCACGGTCTGTGCGGCGCGTGGGGCGGAATTGCTGCCGGCATCTTCGGCAGCAAGGCGCTGGGCGGTGCCGGCGGCGTCGCGCTGATGTCGCAATTGATCATGACCGGCATGGCGATCGTCGTCGCGCTGGTAGGCAGTTTCGTGGTCTACAGCCTGCTGAAGAAAGTGCTCGGCCTGCGCCTTGACCAGGAACAGGAATACGACGGCGCCGACCTGTCGATCCACAAGATCACGGCAACGCCGGAGCGCGAGCCGAACTGGTAAGCGGTGATGATCGGAGGCAATAAAGTCTGTCGGGCCGAATAAAGTCCGTCGGATTACTGACGGTGGGCCTGCAGCAGATTGGCGGCGTTGATCCTGCCGAAATGTTGGCGCGCCGTACTCCGGCTCACGCCGGGCGGCCGACGATGGGGCACTGGTCCGCCAGTGGGCGGTGCCGGGCTGGGGGCCTTGCTGCAATTCCTGCAGGCGGCCTTCCGGTACAGCCAGACCGAATCAGTTGCAGACGCTGATCAAGCGGCGTACGCCGGGAAGGATTGATCTTGCCCATGCATCACAACCCGGTTCTTGCCCAACAGCTTGGCTTGAAATAAAGCCTTGTCGGCGCGGTCAATCCAACTCATAAAGGTGTCTGTGGATTGCGGGATCATTGACGCACCGCCGACGCTTACCGTCAGGCACTCACCCACGGTGGAGCCTCTATGCACGATAGCCAGCTCCTCCACATCGAATCGCAAGTTTTCGCCAAGCGACTGGATCGGTAGAAAGGGCGTTGCGGGCAGGATCACCGCAAACTCTTCGCCACCGAAACGTGCCGTGAGATCGGTCGGCCGCTGGAATCGCTCCCGTATCGCCGCTGCTACCTGCTTTAATGCATCGTCTCCCGCCAGGTGGCCATAGGTATCGTTGTATTGCTTGAAGTCATCCACATCAATCATCAGCATGGAGATCGGACTCTGGTCGCGGATGGCCAGTTTCCATTGCGCTTCAATATATTCATCGAAAAATCTTCGGTTGCTCAATCCCGTGAGCCCATCCTGATTAGACAAGCGCAGCAATTGGAGGTTCTTTTCCTGAAGCTGCTGCTGGCTGCGCCGCAGAGCCTGGTAGGCCTGATCGCGCTGGATCTGGTTCAAGAAGGACTTCGAGTGATAACGAATGCGGGCAATCAATTCGATGCTGTCCGGCAGTTTGACCAGGTAATCATTGGCCCCTGCCGCGAATGCCTCGCGCTTGACCGCCGGATCTTCCTTGGTCGACAGCACGATCACCGGGATATCCCTGGTGGCCGGGGTGGCACGGAACAGCCGGACCAGGGTGAGTCCATCCATGAGGGGCATCACCAGATCCAGCAGGATGACGGTCGGCTTGATTTTCCTGGCAATCACAATGGCCTCGGCCGGGTCACTGCAATAATGGAAGTCGATGTTCGGCTGTTCAGCCAACACCCGGCGTATTGCCTCGGCAATGATGACCTGATCATCCACCAGCAGCACCATGACATCCTTGGTGTCCGGCGGCATGACCATCCCCGCTTTGCTATCGATTGTATTGAGCATCTTCATGCACCTCTTCGTCATTTCTGCCCTAGCAGGCAAATAGGTTGACCAGCTTTGGCGCAATCTGCGCCAGCGCCACGATATCGACTGCCGCATCCAGCTTGGCGGCGGCTTTCGGCATGCCGTACACCGCGCTGCTCGCCTGATCCTGCGCCATGGTGTAGTGGCCTTTGTTGCGCAGCGCCTTCAGGCCGAGCGCCCCGTCGCGCCCCATGCCGGTGAGCAGCACGCCGACGACGCTGCCAGGCCAAAAGCGGCAGACGCTCTGAAAAAACACATCCACCGAGGGCCGGTATGGGTAATCGACCGGCGTGGCGGTATAACCAAGGCGGCCCGGGCCTTTGAGCGCCAAATGATCGTTGGTGGCGGCCAGCAACACGACACCGGCTTGCGGCGCTTCGCCTTCGCGGGCGACCCGGACCGGCAGCAGGCAACTCAAGCTCAACCATTCCGCCATGCCGGCGGCAAACTGCGCATCGACATGCTGGATGATGACAATCGCTGCCGAAAAATCCTTGGGCAAACCCCGCAACACCGTGCTTAGCGCCGCCGGGCCGCCAGCCGAAGCGCCGATCGCCAGCAGCCCTTCTCCGTAGAGGGCAAACTCCCGGCGACGAGCCTGCTCAATGGCGGCATGGTTGCCATTCTTGTCGCGGATAAGTTTCTGGATGATTTCTATTTTTGCCAGCAACGGCGACGCGCTCTCGCTCCAATCGCCCAGGCCGAAGGCTGGCGTATCAACCGCATCAAGGGCGCCCTGTCCCATGGCCTCGAATACACGCGAGGCATTGCTCCCGACGCTCACCGTCACGATCAGAATGGCGCAAGGCGTTCGAGCCATGATCCGGCGTGTCGTCTCGACGCCATCCATACCCGGCATGATCATGTCCATCAATACCAGGTCCGGCGTTGCGTTGGCGCACTGTTCGACGGCTTCTGCACCATTCCTGGCGATCCAGATGACCTGATGGCCCGGCTTCTGCGTCAATGCGCGGCGCAAGGCCTCCACGGCCATGGGCAGGTCGTTGACGATGCCGATCTTCATGCTTCGGCCTCGCCGATCATGTCCACTACCGCCGCCAACAATGTCTCGTCGTGGAAGCTCCCCTTGGTCAGGTAATAATCCGCACCGGCTTGGAGCCCACGGCGACGGTCTTCCTCGCGATCCTTGTAGGAAACGATCATCACCGGCAGATATTTGAGGTTCGGGTCTTTCTTGATCAGCGTCACCAGTTCGATGCCATCCATGCGCGGCATGTCGATATCGGTGACCATCAGATCGAAATGGCCGGTGCGTGCGGCGTTCCATCCATCCATGCCATCCACCGCAACTTCGACCTCATAGCCGGCATACGACAGCAACTTGCGCTCCAGCTCGCGGACCGTCAGCGAATCATCGACCACCAGTACGCGCTTGCGCTGGCGGTCGGTCGTGACGCTACGCTGGACCAGGCTCAAATGCCCGGCGAGGACGAGCTTTTCGACTGAACAAACGAGATCCTCGACATCCACGATCAGCACCGGCGAACCGTCTTCCATGAGGGCGGCAGCGGCGATATCCTGGACCTTGCCGAAGCGGACGTCGAGTGGCTGCACCACCAATGCGCGCTCACCGAGAAAGCGATCGACGACCAGAGCGTAGCGATTGCCGCCATCGCTGACGACGATCACCGGCAGCTCGTTGCCGGCCAGTTTGGATTCGCTCCCCCCCAGCAACTGGTAGGCATTGACCAGACCGACAGCGCGGCCGTCAAGATTGAAATGTTGGCGGCCTTCGATCAATTCGATCTGCTCGCGCGGCAGCATCAGCGTGCGCACGATATAGGCCAGCGGGAAGGCATAAGGCTCACCGTCTATTTCCGCCAGCAGTGCGCGGACCACCGACAGGGTTAGCGGCAGCTGCATCTGGAAGCGCGTGCCGTGGCCCGGCTGCTGCGCCACGCGGACCGTGCCGCGCACCAGCTTCACCATGTCCTGCACAACATCCAGGCCGACGCCACGGCCTGACACCTCGCTAACCGTGTCGCGTAGCGTGAAGCCCGGCAGGAAAAGAAAGGCCAGCAACTCGGCGTCAGTGAGCTGCTGTGCGGTCTCGCGGTTGGTATGCTTGCGCTCGATGACGGTCTGGCGCAGCCGATCCAGATCAATGCCGCGCCCGTCGTCGGCGACGACGATCTGCAACATGCCGGCGCTGTGGAGGGCCTCAAGCGTGATGACGCCCTCCGCCGGCTTGCCGGCGGCAAGGCGCTCGGCCGCGGATTCGATCCCGTGGTCGATGGCATTGCGCAGCAGGTGGCCCAGCGGCGCGTCAAGTTTTTCCAGAATTTCCCGATCCACCTGTGTCGTTTGGCCGACGACATTCAGCCGCACCTGCTTGCCAAGGGTATGGCCGAGATCGCGCACCATCCGCGGAAAGGCCTGTATGCCGTCGGCAAACGGCCGCATGCGGCAGGCCAGCGCCTCGTTGTAGAGCCGCTGCGCCAGATTGGTCGAGCGGCTGTCGAACATGCCCAGTTCGACGAGGCGTTCCGACAGCAATTGCTGCGAGGCGACGAGGCGCTCCTGCAGGTCGGCGAGCGCGGCAGTGCTGCGCTCGTCCAGCGCATGCCCGGCGAGTGCCGCGCGCAACTCATCGAGCGCCGCGCCGCTGCCGGAATGCAGGCGCTTGAGGCGGAGCAAGGATTCGGAAAACGGTTTGAGCCAGCGCGACTCGACCAGCGACTCCCCGGTGAGCCCGAGCAGACGGTTCAGGTTTTCGGCCGTGACGCGCAGAACGCGTTCGGCGCTTTCACGAGCATCGGCAGAGGCTGTACGAGGCGCAACATGATCAGCCAGCACCTCGCCTTCCACAGCGTCCGGCCAGCTGTCTGCGTCGGCCACCGTTTCGGCCGCCTCGCCATTGCCCTTTATGGCCTCGAGTTCCGCCAGGAAAGTGCGCACCGCCAGCGGGTTTTCTCCAGCCGACTGGCTGGCTTCCGCCACCGGCAGATCGCCTAGGTGAAGCAGCAAATCCCCACCGCGCAGCAGCAGGTCGATATGTTTTTTCCCTAGCCTGATATCGCCGCGCTGAGCGGCGACAAAACAATCCTCCATGGCATGCGCCACGTCCACGCCGGCATTGATGCCGACAATACGCGCCGCGCCCTTGAGCGAGTGGGCCGCGCGCATGCAGGCCTCCAGCTGGTCCGCGGCGCCGGCATCGTTTTCCAGCGCCAGCAGGCCGCTCGTCAACACCTGCGTTTGGCTCTCCGCCTCCTGGCGAAACAGTTCCTGCATCGACATCTGGCTGAGGTCGCCATAGCTCATGCCAGGCTCCGATTGAGGGTATAGAACAGCAACTGGTCGTCAAGCAGGCCGACTGATTTTTGCTGCCAGGGCAGCAAGGCCAGCGTGTAAGTAGCCGTCGCCTTGGCCAGCGTTGCCGGTACCGGCATCTGTTGGCGCCGATGAAACCGCTGAATCCCGTGCACCTCGTCGACCGGGCAAACAAGCCGATTGCCCTCGCGCTGGATGACCATAAAACGTCCGCCTGCCGCCTGATGCTGGTCGCGCTTGCCGGCCTTGGCGGCTTGCAGGCTCAGCACCCCGCCAAGCGAAACGCACGCCAACAATGCTCCGCGGATGTTGGTCAGGCCGAGCAGCACGCCATTACGGCGGTGCGGCACGGCGTGAATCACACCGAGATTGGCGATTTCCTTGAACAGGATGTTCGGCAAAGCCAGCCATTCGTCGCCGATGCGAAACACGACCACCGCCTGCCGATCGACTTCCATCAAGGGCTTTGCCTGCGCGAGATGGCGGGTCCAGCGTGCCAGATGATCTGCGGGCAGGTCGGTATCGAGCAAATCGACGGCCGCCGTGGCGTAAACCGGGCAGTTTCGGCAGTGAATGTACGTTTTCAATTCCGGACAGGAGAGATCACCACGGACGCCAATGCTGTTCCAACAGTCATTGATGGCTGAGCGGGAAGACTCCGGTGCGGTGGCAGTTTGCTTGCTCATGTCAATTGGCCTGCTTCGGCGCCGCCCTAAGCACGCGATCGCGCAACACCTGCGCCCCCTTGGTGTCGCCCTGTTTTTCCAGCAGGAAAGCAAGGTGAGACAGGCTATCCAGGTGATTAGGATCGAGGTAGAGCGCCTTGCGGTAGTGCTGCGCGGCTTCAGGTGGATTGCCGCCGACATCGCGGATCAGGCCCAAAAGATAAAAACCCTGGGCCGAAGGGCCTTGCCGCCGCATCTGCTCCTCGCAGGATGTCACTGCCTCTGTCAGGCGTCCCTGATCGGCCAGTGCGGAAGCTTCCGCCAACCCCGTATCGGGCTTGATCAGTGGCGCTTGCAGCGCGCCAGGCCGAGGCGCCGCAAAAACTTTGCCCAAACCCTGACGCTGTTTGTGCGGCAATGCCGTTACTACAGCGGGCGCTAGCCGAATGGGTGAACGGTTAGCCGGGTGCGCTATAGCGGGAACCCGTATGGTGTGCGCCGTGGTGTCAATTTTCCGGAAAGCGAAAGCCAGCGGCACCTTGGCCGATACGAAGTCGTGACTGAACATCAAACCGGTCTCGGACGGGCCGATGAAGAGTACACCCTTGGCCTTGAGCAGGCGCTGCAACACCCGGACGGCGTTGTCCTGTGTCGCGCGATCGAAGTAGATCAGCAGGTTGCGGCAAAAAATCATGTCGTAGCGTTCCTCGCCCGGCAAAAAATCGGGCGCCAACAGATTGGCATGATGAAAAAGCACCGGTTGCCGCACCGCATCGTCCAGATGATGGCCATGTGCGGTGGCGGCAAAATAACGATCGCGGAAATCGAGATGGTCGCCGCGGAATGAGTTTTTGCCATACACCGCGCGCCGGGCGTGGGTGAGCACCCGCGCGCTGATATCCACGCCATCGATTTGAAAGCGGCTTCCCGGGAAACCGGCGCCCAGCAACGTCATCGCCATCGAGTAAGGCTCTTCGCCGCTGGCACACGGCAGACTCAACAAACGCATGACGCCGTCGGCGTGGCTGGGCAGCCATTCCTCGGCGGCCATCCGGGCCAGCGCGGAGAATGCCTCGCGGTCGCGGAAAAACCAGGTTTCAGGCACCACAACCGCTTCAATCAAGGCTTGCAGTTCGCTCGGCGAGGTGCGCACCAAGTTGAGGTAAGCCGGCATGTCGTTCAGCTTGCAGGCGGACATGCGCGCCTGCACCGCATGCTCGATTGCCGCCGAGCCAATCGAGACGGCATCCAGGCCCATCGCCTGCTTCAACAGATTCTCGAAGGCGGCGTAGCCCATCAACTAGCCACCGTTTGTTGAAAGAGCAGGTCGCGCACGGCCGAGGTCAGCAACTGATCGACGTCAACCCGTTGAATCAGTCCGCGCGCATCAGTCGCCAGCGGGCCGAGATAAGGTGCGGCATCGAGGGCTACGCCGCTGACGACGAAGTCCGATGGGTCGCGCCGAATGGTTTCCGTCACCCGTTCGGCGATCAGGCCGAGCAGGCGTTGATCACCATTGCCATCGGGATAGTGCACGAGAATGATGCGTGTGCTCAACCGGCAGCGAGCGGGACACCCCCGCGCCATTTGACTCAAATCCACCACCGGCACCGGCTCGCCGCGGAAATCGAAGACGCCGGCCACAGCGGGCGGTGCCTGCGGAATCTGTTTGAGGCTGACCAACGGCAGCACTTCAGCCACCTGGCCGGCCTCCAGGGCGTAACGGTCGTTACCTAGTTGGAAAAGGAGGAAGAGCATTTTCGCCTCGCTCTGGAGAGGGTTTATCGAACATCGGGTGTCCCGGTGCCCACCGTCATACCAGCAATTTCAGACGCTCGACGCCGCCCGACAGGCCACTGACCACCTGACTCAGCCCATTGATTGCCTGCCCCGACTGACGCAAGGTTTCAACCGTCTGCTGCACCGCCTCGCTCAACTGGCCGAGTGCCTGCGTTATCTGCTCGGCCCCGGTCGACTGCGCCTGCATGCCTTCGCCAACGGATTCAAAGCGCGGCGCCAGGGCTTGCACCTGCTGGATGATCTGCGATAGCTGGCCGCCCACTTGCTGCACTTCCTGCATGCCGCGGCGCACTTCCTCGGAGAACTTGTCCATCCCCATGACGCCCGCCGACACGGCGGACTGGATTTCCTTGACCATCTGCTCGATGTCGTAAGTCGCTACCGCCGTCTGGTCGGCCAGACGGCGAATCTCGGTGGCCACCACGGCGAAGCCCCGGCCATATTCGCCGGCTTTCTCGGCTTCGATGGCGGCGTTGAGCGAGAGCAGGTTGGTCTGATCGGCCACCTTGGTGATCGTGGTGACGACCTGGTTGATGTTGCTGGCCTTTTCGTTGAGCACGGCCAGCTTGGCATTGATTGAATTGGCCGCCGCCATGACCTGACGCATGGTTTCTTCCATGTGTGTGAGACCCACCTGCCCACTGCCCGCCAGGGAAGCCGAATGTTCGGCAACCTCCGAAACCTCGCTCATGGTCTTGACCAGCTCTCGCGACGTGGCGGAAATCTCCCTGGAGGTCGCGCCGATCTCGGTCGTGGTCGCCGCGATCTCGCTGGCCGTGGCCTGCTGTTCCCTGGTGGTCGCGGCCAACTCGTTGACGGAAGTACCGACCTGCATGCCGGATTGTTCCAGTTCGACACTCAGCAGCCCCAGCGGCAGTGTGATCGCCCGCAGCAGGTAAAAGCCGCAGACAACTGCGAGCAGCAGCGCAATGCCGAAGGTGGCCAGAATGCTGGCATTGGCCGTAACAATCGCTTGAAATATTTGGCGGGTCGCATCATCGGCACTGGTTTTGTTGAACTCGACCACGACTTGGAGCGCGCCTCTCACCTTCTCGAATACCGGCTCAAAGTTGTTGAGCTGCGTATGCGCCTCCCGGTTATTGTTGACCGAGCTAAGTTTCAGGACCGCTTCCTGAGCCGGCGCATAGGTACTGTACAGTTTCTTGAAAGCGTCAAAAATTTCCCTGTCCTTGGCCTGGAAAATGGTTGTTTCATAGTTCTTGATCAAGCTTTCAAGATTGCCGCGGTTGGCTTGCAGCAGTGAATCCACTTGCCGCATCATGGCCGGTTCCTCTTGCAGGATATGCTCCTGGGTCAGTGAAAAACTGGTGACCAGGGCGGTCATGAGCTGGGTGCTGAAGTAGATGCCGGGCATGGAGTCCTGTTGTATCGTCGTGGCCTTCTGCTCGATAAGGGCAAGCCGCATGTAAGCGACACCCCCCATGACCACCATCAGGGCGAGAATGACAGCAAAACTAGCCAGAATCCTCTGGCGTATCGTCCAATTCCTCATTGGGCAGCCTTTCATTGAAGGGTGAAAGTAGTCACCGCACATAACCCGGATGCTTAAAAGCGGATTATTTCCGTTCAGCTGGCCGTGCTCTGTGCGCCAGGGCACAAAGCGGCAAGAGATTGCTCCTTTTTCCCCGTTTCTGTGGGAGCTCAGGCCCAACGCCGCCCACGGGAAAAGCTCCGGGAGGCACGCCAGCCGGACCTTCCGCAGACTTTGTGCTGCCCGTGGAGACGGCCAGGGTAGTTGCGGAAAATCTTGCAACTTCAAGGACGGCGATGCTGGCAACCGTCAGCAAGACAGCACGCTTTGTGCGGTGGCGCACAGAAAGAATTCTTGATACACGGATATCTTTGCCAGTGGAAATCAATATCACGTTGGCAACATATTTCGGTGACCAAGATGAAATCAGCCAAGTCTTCGCTCGCAAAATCATCGACCAAAGCGCCAACCGGGATCACCGGTTTCGATGAAATAACCGGGGGCGGGTTACCTCACGGCAGGACGACTCTACTGGTCGGAGGCCCAGGCTCCGGCAAGACCATCCTTGCCCTGCAGTTCCTTATGCATGGGGCGCGGGAATGCGGGGAGCCGGGAATCTTTGTCGCGTTCGAGGAAACCTCGAAGCGTATCGTGGCCAACGCTGACAGTTTCGGTTGGGAACTGGTGGAATTGCAGCAAAAAGGGCTTTTTTTCCTGGACGCCCAGCCAAGGCCCGACTTGATTCAGTCAGGAGAATTCGATCTCGGCGGGATGCTGGCCGCGCTGGAGGCTCAAACCCAGGAGATGGGAGCACGCCGCATCGTGTTCGACGCCCTGGATGTCGTATTGGCGCTACTGCCCGACCCGGCGACGAGAAGACGGGAAATCTACCGACTGCATGAGTGGCTGCTGGCGCACGAACTGACGGGACTCATTACCGCGAAGGCAGGCGGCGATGAAGCAAGCTCGGTCATCCTGCAGCCGTTCGGTTTCATGCAATTCATGGTGGACTGCGCAGTGATCCTCAACCACAGTGTCGCGCAAGGCGTATCGCACCGCGATCTGCGCGTGCAGAAGTATCGCGGTTCCAGCTTTGACGAGAATGAATCGCCGTTCCTGATCGGACACAGCGGTCTGGAGGTCGCCGTCGCGCGCACGCCAGGCCGCGTAGACGCCAAGGTGAGTAATGAGCGTGTATCCAGCGGCGTGGAGCGGCTCGATACAATGCTCGGCGGCGGCTACTACCGCGGCGCCAGCATTCTGATCACCGGTTTTTCCGGCACGGCTAAAACAACCCTGAGCGGTGCATTTGCCGAAGCGGCAAGCCTGCGAGGCGAGCCCACTCTGTTCGTCAGTTTTGATTCGGACTGCAATGAAGTGATCCGCAATCTGGCCTCGGTCGGCATCCGGCTGAATCAATACGTGGAAAACGGCTGCTTACGCATGATCTCGGCACGCTCCATCGCCGGCAGTGCCGAAACCTACCTGGTGCGCATCAAGACGCTCACGAAGGAGCATGGTGCCCGTTGCCTGGTCATTGACCCGGTGTCCACCTGGTACAAATCCAGTGATGACTTGACCGCACAAAGTGTGGCGGATCGCTTGATCGACTGGTCCAAGGGCAACGGCATCACCCTGGTATGTACCAGTCTGCTTGACGAGATGTCGAACCGGACGGAAAGCGGCTCACCACTACAGATATCAGCCCTGGCGGACACCTGGATCCATCTTAACTACCTGATGCAGGCCGGCGAGCGCAACCGTGGCCTGTCTATCGTCAAGTCGCGCGGCACGGCGCATTCGAACCAGGTGCGCGAGCTGATCCTGAGTGATGCGGGAGTGACGTTGGCCGATGCCTACACAGCCGGCGGAGAAGTGTTGATGGGTACGATGCGCTGGGAAAAGGAGCGCGCCGAGCGGGTCGCGGCCGAAGCCGCGGAAGCGACCGCGAAGCTCAAACGCGTCCGGCTTGATGCCGAGGAAGCCGAACTTGAAGTGCGCTTGAAGTCGCTGCAGACAGAACTCGTGGCAAAACAGGTCGAGAAAGCGTTGCTGGTTCGCTCCACGCAAACACATGAGGGCGAATTGTCGCGCGGTCGCAGCCAGATGAAGGAGCTGCGCGGGGCCGATGCAACGGTTGCGGGCAGTAAAGAAAGTCCGCCATGAGTACGCACGACATCTACAAGTTCCATCTTTACGTCGCAGGCGATGCACCGAACTCTGCTCAGGCCATTGAAAACCTTGCTGCATTTTGCCGGGCACACCTGCCGGACCGGTACGAGATCGAAATCGTGGACGTGTTCCGTGAACCCAAGCGGGCACTGACAGATGGCATTTTCATGACCCCGACACTGATTGTGCTTACGCCTCCGCCTGTCCGGAGAATCGTCGGGACACTCAGTCATGCGCAGACCATGCTGCTGGCGTTGGGACTGAAAGACTTGACGGCATGACCCCTGGACCATCACCGCCTGCGCAGGGCGTAAATGCGGAAATTGCCGCCTTGATCGAAACGCTGCACCGGACCGGGCAACGCCTGGAGGAACTGACCGCCGGCGAAGTGGACGCAGTGACCAATCCAGACGGACAAACTTTTCTGCTGCAAGGCGCGCAGGAGCAGTTGCGTCACAGCGAGGTGGCCAAGCAAGCCGCAATCCTCAATTCGCTGCCCGCGAACATCGCCTTGCTCGACACACGGGGAGTCATCGTCTCGGTGAACGACGGGTGGCGCCAATTTGCTCAGGCGAATGCACTGCAAAGCCCGAATTTTGGTCTGGGTCTCGATTATCTCCGGATTTGCAACGCCGTACAGAGCGAGGATAGCGGCGAGTTCCGTCAGATTACCGAAGGTATTCGCTTGGTACTCGCGGGAAAATCAAGCCACTTTTCGTTTGAATACGCCTGCCATTCACTGACCGAACGACGCTGGTTCCTGATGACCGCAGCCCCTTTGGCGGGCACCCCGCCCAAAGGAGCTGTCGTCATGCACGTGAACATCACCGATCAGAAGAACTCTGAAAGCAGGATTACCTACCTCAATCGTGTCTATGCCATGTTGAGTGGCATCAATACGCTGATCGTACGCGCGAACGACCAAGATAACCTGTTCAAAGAAGCGTGCCGTATCGCGGTCGATGCCGGTGGATTTCACATGTCCTTGATCGCCATCGTCGATCGGAAGACGACGGCGATTGTTCCTGTTGCTTCGGCAGGCAAGAATGAAGAACTGCTGAGCGCCATCAAGGCGATCCTGTCATCGGGCGAGAGCGGGAAAAACACCCTGGTCGCAGAAGCCATCAGGGAAAAAAAGGCCATCATATCCAACAATTCCAGAGACGACCCCCGACTTTCGTTTGGCAAAAAATACGCTGAAGCCGGAGTCCGCTCGCTGGCCATCTTTCCGCTGATCGTATCGAATGAGGCGGTTGGCGTGTTCACCCTGTACGCCAGCGAAGCCGAATTTTTCCAGGAGGAGGAATCGAAATTATTGTCGGAACTGGCCGGGGACATCGCCTTTGCCATCGATCACATCGACAAGCAGGATCGACTCCATTACCTCGCCTATTACGACGTGCTGACCGGGCTTCCCAACCGCACACTGCTTTACGACCGCCTGGAGCAAGGATTAAAGACCGCTCGACGTAATGAGTCCTTACTGGCGGTCATATTTGTGGACCTCGACAATTTCAAGATCGTCAACGACACCCTTGGTCACACTGTCGGGGACGCCCTGCTGCGCGAAGTATCCAATCGTATCGCTTCATGCCTGCGCGATACCGATACGGTCGGTCGTCTGGGAGGTGATGAATTCGGCATTATTCTGCCGGGCATCGTCAGCCTCGAAGATGCCGCCATGGTGGCCAAGAAGCTGATTGAAAGTTGTGCACTGTCGCATCTGATTGAAGGACATGAGCTATTCGTCTCGGCCAGCCTCGGCATCACGATCTTCCCGGAAGACGCCGACGAAAGTGAGATTCTTGTTCGCAACGCCGACACGGCGATGTACCGGGCCAAGGATTCCGGAGGCAACACGTACCAGTTCTTCACCGAAGAGATGAACGGGAACACGAGAGACAAGCTGAGTCTGCAAGCGGATCTTCGCCATGCCCTGGGCAGGGGCGAGTTCCTGCTCCATTACCAGCCCAAGGTGAGCTGCGCCACAGGGATGATCACCGGCTTCGAGGCGTTGCTTCGCTGGAAGCATCCGCTGCGCGGGCTGGTCGGGCCGGTAGCATTCATCCCGATTCTCGAGGAAACCGGGCTGATCGTGCCGGTCGGCGATTGGTTGCTGACCGAGGCCTGCGTCCAGGCGCAACGCTGGCACGACGAGGGTCTGGGAGCACCGAGCATGGCGGTCAACATCTCCGGGCGCCAGATCCATTCTGACGATCTGTACGAGACGGTAAGGCGTGCGCTGGATTCGAGCGGGCTGGAGCCAGCACGCCTTGAGCTGGAGCTGACCGAGAGCCAGTTGATGAAGGACGCCGAAGGCATCATCGATCTGCTCAGGCGCCTGAAAGCGATGGGCGTGAAACTTTCGGTTGACGATTTTGGCACCGGCTTTTCCAGCCTGGCCTACCTGAAACGGTTTCCGATCGACTGCCTGAAAGTTGACCAGGCTTTCGTCAAGGACATCATTGCCGACACCAACGATGTATCGATCACTCGCGCCATCATCACCCTGGCGCACAACCTCAAACTCAAGGTAGTGGCTGAAGGAGTTGAGACCGAGGGGCAGTTGGGGCTGTTGATCGCCAACCATTGCGACGAGATTCAGGGCTATTACTTCAGCCGGCCGCTGCCTGCCGAAGAAGCAACAGCGCTGCTACAATCCGGCCGGTCATTGGACAGCCGAATAATATCCGGCATGACGAAAAATCGGACACTGCTGCTGGTCGACGATGAGGCGAGTGTTCTCTCGGCGCTGAGGCGGCTATTGCGCAAGGATGGCTACACAATTCTCACCGCATCGGGTGCGGAACAAGGGCTGGAATTGCTCGCCATCCATCCGGTAGATGTCATCGTTTCTGACCAACGCATGCCGGGCATGAGCGGGATCGAATTCCTGCGCAAAGTCAAGATACTGCATCCGAAAACGGTGCGCCTGGTGCTCTCGGGGTACACCGACCTCCAGTCGGTAACCGACGCGGTCAATGAAGGTGCGATTTACAAGTTTCTGACCAAGCCCTGGGACGACGTCGCCCTCCGCGCAAACATCAAGGAAGCCTTCCGCACCAAAGACGTGGCTGACGAGAACAGCCGCGCCGGGTCACCGACCCTGTTTGATGACACGCGAGCAATCAAGGACGTCGTCGACGCCATTCCCGTCGCGATTTTTGTCAAGGATTCGACCAGCCGCTTCTTGTTGATGAACACGGCCTGTGAGTTGCAGTGGGGGTTGAGCCATTCCGAACTTTACGGGACCAACGGCAGCCAATTCTTTCCGCCCGAGCAGATGGCCATGTTACTTGCCAAAGATAGCGAAATCTTCGAGCGAGCAGCCCTGCTCGATTTTGAGGAGACCGTCTGGAACGCGGAGCTCAAGCAAGACCGCTTCGTCCATACTTTCAAGAAACCCATATTTGACACTGCCGGGCACCCCCTGTACCTGGTTTGCGTTGCCGTTGATATGACGGATCGCAGGCTCGCGGCGGAGAAGCTGCTCTTGAGCGAGGAGAAACTTCGCACGATGTTCGATATGTCCCCACTAGGCATAGCCATAAATTCGATGGAAGGTGTTTTCATCGAGGCCAACGCTTCTTTCCTGAAAATCGTCGGCTATACCCTGGAGGAGCTGAATCGTCTCAGCTATTGGGATTTAACCCCGGCCAGCTACGCCGATCAGGAAGCGCAGCAGCTGGAATCGCTCAAAACAACAGGCCGCTATGGCCCGTACGAAAAGGAATACATCAATAACCGCAATCGGCACGTCCCGGTGCGTCTCAACGGTGTCCTGATAACCGGAAGCGATGGCGAGAAATATATCTGGTCCATCGTTGAAAACATTTCAGAATTCAGGCGCCTTGAGAGTTAGCTTCGGATTTGCTTTACGTGCAAATCAACATGCCGGCCTCCGTCAGGATCACAACCCCAGCGCATGGCGGACCAGGTTAGCGCGGGACTTCAATGACCGTTCCGGCCGAAGAGTTGACCGACGCAGCGGGCGACCAAATGATCGCCACCGATCGACGTCTAGCCGACGATTTTCAGGATCTGGTCGAAGCCTGCCTCTTCGCGTGTGTCGCCGACGATGCCGACCAGCAGGTGTTCCTGGCTGATCGGGTTGAAGCGCAGTTCGGGCAGCAGGCGAAACGATTCGATCTGGCCGGACGACTTCACATGGGTGCGTACGCCGGTGCATTCCATGACTTCGTCGCCGATCCGGATGTGCTCCTCGTCGGCGGGAACTCTTCGCTGCGCTTCAGGGCGGCTTCGATGGTCTGGCCCATGACGAACTGCTGGCCGAGCAGGGTCATCGAGAATTCGACGCTGCGCCGGATCATCGGCTCTCCGCCGCGGGCGATCAGGCGGGTCAGGGTGTTGCCGAGCGAGCTCTCGCTGTGCGTGGCGACCAGATGACCGGTGATCATCAGGCCCCAGCTTGCGGCGTTGACGAAGAGGGAACTGCTGTGGCCGAGGTGGGCGCGCCAGTCGCCCTTGCTGATCTTGTCGCGAATCAGGCGGTCCATGGTGGCGCTGTCCGGGATGCGCAACAGGGCCTCGGCCAGGCACATCAGGGCGATGCCCTCCTGGCTGGAGAGGGAGAATTCGTGCATCAGGTTGTCGACGCCGCTGGCCCCCTTGCGCTGACGACGCACCGCCGCCACCAGGTCGCGGGCACGCTCGGCGATGCCGGTGAAATCGGGCACGATGACCTGCATTCTGCGGACCAGCGTCGAGACGCAGCGTGCTTCGTCGGTCCGGCAGGCGGCGGTGATGGCTTTGCGGCTGGCGCCGAAATCGGTCGGCGCTCCGATGATGCTGACTGGACGCATGGCTTTGTTTCTCACTGACAACACTTGATCCGGTTTGCGCCGGGCAGCGCATCGCGCCTGCCCGAATTTTTACTATAGTTGAGCTTTTGCTTGCATGTGGCATGTACGGGGGCGTCGCGGCAAGGTCACAGTCCGATACAAAGCCTTACGCAACCGCTGACATCCTGGCGCACTCCCAGCGCGTTATTCGGCACAAGGCGCTGCAATATCGCAGCACCGGAAAACGTAAATCAACAATGCCCAAGGAGATTCAAAATGCTTAAGACGATTATCGCACTGGCTATTGCCGCTGGTTTTGCCTCCGCTTCCTTCGCCCAGTCGGGCGCTGCTACCCCGAACACCGCGCCGGCAGCCAAGGTGACCGCGCCGGCCCCGGCGACTGCCGAGAAGAAGGCCGAAGCGCCGAAGGCTGCTGAACCGGCCAAGATGGACGCCGCCAAGACCGAAACGCCGAAGGCCGAAGCCACGCCGGCCAAGGTCAAGAAGCATGGCAAGAAAGCCGCCAAGGCCAAGCCTGAAGCAGCGGCACCTGCCTCCAAGTAAGCCCGCCGTTCCCGCAGCGCAAACACCCTCCGGTGAAAACCTGAGGGTGTTTTTATTTGAGGGCCGAAAAGCAGAAGGGGCGCTGTGCGCCCCTTCTGCTTTGCCCAATCGTGCCTACTTGCCCGGTGGTGTCTGTTGTGTCTGTTGTGACAGCTTCTGTTCGATCTTGGCGACCGGAACGGCGCCCGGGATGCGTTCGCCGTCGGCGAAGAAAATGGTCGGGGTGCCGTTGATGGCCAGCCGGTGTCCCGTTTCGACAGTTTTTTGCACGGCGGCGGTATCGCAATCGCCCTTGCCGCCCGGCGCCTTGCCATCGACCATCCAGTCGGTCCAAGCCTTGGCCTTGTCGGCGGAGCACCAGATCTGCTTCGATTTTTCGAGCGAGTCCGGCGAGAGGATCGGGTAAAGGAAGGTGTAGATCGTCACGTTGTCGAGCTTGACCATGTCCTTCGCCAGTTTTTTGCAGTAGCCGCAGTTCGGATCTTCGAAGGTCGCGAAAACGCGTTTGCCGTCGCCGCGCACCTGTTTCACCGCGAGCTCCAGCGGCAGGTCGGAGAACTTGATGGCAGTAAGCTTTTGCATGCGCTCGTCGGTGACATTCTTCATCGTCTTGCCGTCGATCAGCGTGCCGATCACCAGTGCCGATACTTTGTCGTCGGTGTAGATGATCTGGCCGTCGGCGTAGACCTCGTACAGGCCGAGGTAAGACGTTTTGACAACGCTGCTGACCTTGCCGCCCAGTTTTGCCTCGACGGCCTTTTTGACGCTGGCTTCATCGGCAATGGCCGGCAGGCAAAACGTGGCGGCCAGCGCCAGCGGCAGTAGCTTCTTGAGCATGGGGTTCTCCGGTGAGTGCGGTGTTGCGGTAAGGGTGTGGCTTCAAAAAGCACCGAGCGCATAGCGCACGAGCAGATTCTTTACGACCGGCAAACCATTGGTCAGGTTCATGCCGAGGTTGCGCAGCGGTTTGAGACCCGGCAGGTTTTTGCGGAACAGCTGGCGCAGCGTGTGCGTCATCGTTTGCATGAGCACGGTTTCTTCGCGCCGTGCGCGCTGGTAGCGGCGCAGCAGGCGTTCGTCGCCGATGTCCTGCCACGCCGGCGCGGCGACGAGCAGATCGGCGAGCACCTTGGCGTCCTGGTAGCCGAGGTTGATGCCGTGTCCCGAAAGCGGGTGAATGCCATGTGCCGCATCGCCGACCAGTGCGAGCCTGGGCGCAATCGTGCGCGGCACGCGCATCAGGCGCAGCGGAAAGGCGGCCGCGGCGGTGAGCAGGTCGAGCTTGCCGAGTTCGTGGCCGCCGGCTGCGCTGACCCGCACGCAGAGTTCGTCGGCCGATAGCGCCAGCAATTCCTTGGCCTGCGCGTCGGGCGTCGACCAGACGATCGAGATGCGATTGCCGGGCAGGGGGAGCCAGGCGAGTACGCCGTCGTCCCGAAACCATTGGCGGGCGATGCCGCGGTGCGGGATGCTGCATTCGAAATTCGCGACCAGCCCCATTTCGTCGTAGGGCGTGTTGATCGCCGGCAGGCCTGCCGTTTCGCGCACCCAGGAATCGCGGCCGTCGGCGCCGACCAGCAGTTTGGCGGACAGCGTCGTGCCGTCGCTCAGCGTCAGCCGGGCGGCCTCTTTCCGCATCTCGAGCGCAGCGGGGGAGGCCGGGCAGAACAGGCTGAGGTTGCCTTGCCGTTTGACGTTTTCCCAGAGCTCGCAGGCCATCAGCGACGATTCGAGAATCCAGCCGAGTTGCGAGACGCCGCTTTCATAGGCCGAGAAATCGAGTTGTGCGCCGCCGTCGCCGCTCACTTTCATGGCGTGAATCGGTGCGATGCGCTCGCTGTCGAGGTGTTTCCAGGCGCCGATCTTTTGCAGGAAATCCGCGTTGGCCGGGCTGATCGCGTAGACGCGCGCATCCCAGCCGACGGCACGGCTTGGCGTGTGATTTTCCACGAGGGCGATTTTCAGGCGCGTATCGCGCAGGGCGCAGGCCAGTGACAGCCCTGCCAGTCCGCCGCCGACAATGACGACGTCGAAATCTACAACTTGCATGTAGTGCCGGCCTTTGGATTTGTGGCGTTGCCAAAATTTTGCTAAGTCGCGATTGTGCCTTGCGGCGTTGGCGTTTTACAAGCGTTGCGGCGCATGTTAGAAGTCGTATGCAATGAATTCAATCTCCGCACCAGCCCTTTTGAGCTATTTTCCGGCAGTCGTCTGCGTCGTCTGCGATTCGCCGATCGATGCGCTTGTCGCCCTCTGCGTGCCGCGCGACGAAGCGATGGATCTCGTGGCTGCTTCCTGGGGCGGGGGCGAAGCGGGGTGCATCGTCACCGCCCTCGACGGTGGCCGGCCGGTCGCCGTTTTGCCGACGCCGGAAGGGCGTTGGGCGGCGTGCAATGCGTTTCTCGACGAGCTCTGCGCAACGCCGCAGGAGGCCGCCAGGCGGCTGGAACGGATGCTCAGGCGCGGCCGCCAAGGGTATGTCGGCTACGTTCAGCGTGCGTCGGCGGTGGTCTGAACGGCGGCGTAAACCAAAAACGGCCCGCATCGCTGCGGGCCGTCGGAATTCTGGTGGTGATGGGCAGGATCGAACTGCCGACCTGTGGGTTATGAATCCACCGCTCTAACCATCTGAGCTACATCACCAAGTAGGGCGCGAGAGTATAGTTTGGACTGGTGTGTGAGGTCAAGCCCGTTTGTTGTAATCTAGCTGCCACTGGACGGCAAGCTTGTCTATAATGCGCTTATGCCAGTTCCCGCCCTTGTTTCAGCGCTGCTCGGTGGCGCAATCGGTTCGGCGATCGAACCGTCGTCACAGCCTTCGCAACCGGTGTTGCAAGGGGCGGGGATGGTTCGTCCGTTTCCGGCAGAAACAAAGCGCGGCGAAATGCAGCCGCCGGTCGATGGCTCTGTCGTGATCAGCGGTCAGCGCATGCAGCTGGCACCCGCAGCGCAGATCCGTACCGCGCAAAATCTGATCGTGATGCCGGCGGCAGTGCAAGGGCCGGCCTACGTTCGTTACCTCACCGATGCATCCGGCGCTGTTTTTCGCGTCTGGATGCTGACTCCGGATGAAGCTTCTGCTCCGGATCCACGTTAAGTCAATCAAGTAAAAGATGGCCAAAAAACTGTTCATCCGCACTTTTGGGTGCCAGATGAACGAGTACGATTCGGACAAGATGGCCGACGTGCTCGGTGCTTCTGAAGAAATCATCAAGACCGATACCCCCGAAGACGCTGACATCATCCTCTTCAATACCTGCTCGGTGCGCGAGAAGGCACAGGAGCGGGTTTTTCACGACCTCGGCCGCGTTCGCTTGCTGAAGAAGGCGAAACCCGATCTGGTGATCGGCGTCGGCGGCTGCGTGGCGAGCCAGGAAGGCGCGGCGATTGTCGCCCGGGCACCTTACGTCGACATCGTTTTCGGTCCGCAAACCCTGCATCGCCTGCCGCAACTGATCGCCGAGCGCCGCCTTTCGGGCAAGTCGCAGGTCGATATTTCCTTCCCGGAAATCGAGAAGTTCGACAACATGCCGCCGGCCAAGGTCGATGGCGCTTCGGCCTTCGTCTCGATCATGGAAGGCTGCAGCAAGTTCTGCACCTTCTGCATCGTTCCCTACACGCGCGGCGAAGAAGTCTCGCGGCCCTTCGACGACATCCTGACCGAAGTGGCCGGCCTCGCCGCGCAGGGCGTCAAGGAAGTGACGCTGCTCGGGCAGAACGTCAATGCCTACCGCGGCGCGATGGCGGCCGGCGAAGAGAAGGCGGATCTTGCCTTGCTCATCGAGTACATCGCCGAAATCCCCGGCATCGAGCGCATTCGCTACACGACCTCGCACCCGCGCGAAGTGTCGCAGCGCCTGATCGACATCTACATGACGGTGCCGAAGCTCGTCTCGCACCTGCACCTGCCGGTGCAGTCGGGTTCCGACCGCGTGCTGGCGGCGATGAAGCGCGGCTACACGGCGATCGAATACAAGAGTCTGGTACGCAAGCTGCGCGCGGCGCGTCCCGATCTGTCCCTTTCGTCGGACTTCATCGTCGGCTTCCCCGGCGAGACGGCCGACGATTTCGAGAAGACGATGAAGTTGATCGACGACGTCGGCTTCGATGCCTCGTTCTCCTTCATGTACAGCTCGCGCCCCGGCACGCCTGCCGCCGAGCTGGTCGACGAGACGCCGCAGGAACTCAAGCTCGAACGTCTGCAACGTCTGCAGAAGCGCATCGAAGATCTGGCGCACGACGTATCGGTGGCGATGGTCGGCTCGGTGCAGCGCGTGCTGGTCGAAGGGCATTCGCGCAAGGATGAATCCGAACTGGCCGGGCGCACTGACAACAACCGTGTGGTGAACTTCGTCGGCAATCCGCGTCTGATCCATAGCTTTGTCGACGTGCGCATTACGTCCGCGCTGCCGCATTCGCTGCGCGGCGAAATTCTGACCCGCGAGCTATGAGCGAAAAAGCCGCCGCCGTGAAGCGTCGTGCGATCGAACTGGTCCTGTCGCCGGTCAACAACGTGCAACTCGCCAACCTGTGCGGCGCGCTCGACGAAAATCTGCGCCAGATCGAGACGGCGCTCGATGTCTCGATCGCGCGGCGCGGCGAACGCTTTACGCTGCGCGGCGATACCGCGCAGACGGCCCGCGCTTCCGAAGCCCTGCAGCAGTTCTATGCCAAGGCCAAGGACACGCTGTCGGTCGACGAAATCCAGCTCGGCCTGATCGAGCTGCTCAATCGTCCCGTCCGGAAAACCGCCGCCGGCGCCGGTGTCTCGCCGGCGCTGATGACGCGCAAGACCGAGCTGCACGGCCGCACGCCGCGCCAGGTCGAATACCTCAAGCACATCCAGGAACACGACATCACCTTCGGCACCGGCCCGGCCGGCACCGGCAAGACCTATCTCGCGGTCGCCTCGGCGGTCGATGCCTTCGAGCGCGAGCTGGTGCAGCGCATCGTGCTGACGCGCCCGGCGGTCGAAGCCGGCGAACGGCTAGGCTTCCTGCCCGGCGATCTGGCGCAGAAGGTCGATCCCTATCTGCGCCCGCTCTACGACGCGCTCTACGACCTGATGGGCTTCGACAAGGTGGCCAAACTTTTCGAGCGCGGCGCCATCGAGATCGCGCCGCTCGCCTACATGCGCGGCCGCACGCTGAACCACGCCTTCATCATCCTCGACGAAGCGCAGAACACGACGCCCGAGCAGATGAAGATGTTTCTCACGCGCATCGGTATCGGCGCCAAGGCCGTGGTCACCGGCGACGTGACGCAGATCGACCTGCAGCGCGGGCAGAAGAGCGGCCTGATCGAAGCGCGCCAGATTCTGCGGGAAGTGCGCGGCATCGCCTTCACCGAATTCCTCAAGGAAGACGTCGTTCGCCACCCGCTGGTTGCACGCATCGTTTCGGCTTACGAAGCGCACACGGAAGCGCTCGAAGCCAGGGAGGCGGCGCGCCATGCAAGCCGCTAAGCGCCTCAATCTCAGCGTGCAATACGCCTGTAACACGGATGGACTACCATCGCGCCCCGACATCCGCCGCTGGTCGCGCGCCGCATTGGACGTGGACGGCAAGCGCGGCGGGCAGATTACCGTGCGTTTCGTCGATGCCGAGGAAGGGCGCTCGCTGAACGGCGACTACCGCGGCAAGGATTACGCGACCAACGTGCTGTCCTTCCCGTACGAAATCGAACCGGTCGTTTGCGGCGATCTGGTGGTCTGCGCCGAAGTCGTGGCGCGCGAGGCGGCCGAGCAGGGCAAGCCGCTGGCGGCGCATTATGCCCACCTGATCGTGCATGGTATGCTGCATTTGCAGGATTACGACCATGAGGAAAGCGAGGAAGAAGCGCTGCTCATGGAGGGCAAGGAGCGCGTGATTCTCGCCGCGCTCGGTTACCCGGACCCTTACGCCGGGGAGGGGTGATGCGTAAGCGACGACCGGGCCAGTCGTCGCTTACGCCTCGTTCTTCATAAGAAAATATGGACAGTAGCTCAGGCAGTAAACCCGGATTTCTTGAACGTATTTCCTCTCTTCTCCTGCGCGAGCCGGAGGACCGCGAGCAGCTCATCCAGCTGCTCCACTCCGCCTACGAGCGCAACCTGCTCGACGCCGATGCGCTGACCATCACCGAAGGCGCGCTCGCCGCCTCGGAAATCAGTGTCCGCGACGTGATGGTGCCGCGCCCCCAGATGGACGTCGTCGACATCGACGACCCGCTCGAAGAAATCGTCGCCTACGTCAATCAGACCGCCCACTCGCGTTTCCCTGTCATCGACGGCAGCCGCGACAACGTGATCGGCATCCTGCTCGCCAAGGACCTGCTGCGCATGCAGACCGAGGACGACTTCAGCCTGCGCGACTGGCTGCGCCCGGCGGTGTTCATTCCCGAATCGAAGCGCCTCAACGTGCTGCTGCGCGAGTTCCGCGTCTCGCGCAACCACATGGCGGTCGTCGTCGATGAATACGCCGGCGTCTGCGGCGTGGTGACGATCGAGGACGTGCTCGAACAGATCGTCGGCGACATCGAAGACGAATACGATTTCGACGAGGCCGACGACAATATCCAGCTCGACCACGCCGGCCGCTACCGCGTCAAGGCGCAAACCGAAATCGCCGATTTCAACGCCGCGCTGGCGACCAAGTTCAGCGACGCGGACTACGATACGGTCGCCGGTCTGATCCTGCATCACCTCGGCCGCGTGCCGAAGCGCAACGAGATCGTCGACATCGACGGCACCTCCTTCCAGGTACTGCGCGCCGACAGCCGTCGTCTGTACACACTGCTCGTCACCAACCCGCAAGATGCGGGCGTTGAGCCCTAAGCCCGCTTCGCTTCGTCTGCTCGGTGCGCTGCTGCTCGGCGCGACGGGCGTTCTCGCCTATGCGCCGCTCGGTTGGTTTGCGCTGATCTGGCTGGCGCTCGGTGGCCTGTTCGGCCTGCTCGGGGCGTGCGTCACGGTGCGCGAAGGCGCCCGGATCGGCGCCGCCTTCGGTTTCGGCCTGTTCATCGCCGGCGTCTCGTGGGTCTATGTCAGCCTCAGCGTTTTCGGCGGCATGCCGGCACCGGTGGCGGCTCTGGCGACCTTTCTTTTTTGCGCCGTGCTGGCGCTTTTTCCAGCCATGGCCGGCGCGCTCTTCGTGCGTTTTTCACCAGCCGCCTGGTTGCCGCGGGCGCTGCTTTTCACCGCGCTGTGGGTGCTGGCCGAATGGCTGCGCGGCTGGGTGCTGACCGGTTTTCCATGGCTTGCCGTCGGCTATTCGCAGGCGCCGCCGAGCCCGCTGGCGGGTTTCGCGCCGGTGTTCGGCGTCTATGGCGTTTCACTGCTCTGCGCCTTGCTCGCCGCGTTGATTTGCGAGGTGTCGATGTGCTGTTTTTCCGCCGCCTCGTCTGGCACGCTAAAGGGCTTGGGCTGGCGGAGCTGGCGTGCGGCGATGCCTGTCCTGAGCGTCGTCCTGATTCTTGCGGTCGGCGGCCTGCTGCGTGGCGTACGCTGGACTGAGCAGCAGGGCGAACCGGTCTCGGTGGCGCTGCTGCAGGGCAATGTGCCGCAGGACCTGAAGTGGCGGCCGGAGAAGTTCACGGACTCGCTGCGCACCTACTACCGTCTCGCGCTGGAGCATCCGGCGCAGCTCACCGTGCTGCCGGAAACGGCGCTGCCGGCGTTTCTCGACCAGGTGCCGGGCGAGTATCTCGACGAGTTGAAAAAACTCGCCACGCGGCGGCAGGGCGATCTGCTCTTCGGCATCGCGCTCGGCGACACGGTGAACGGCGGCCGCGACTATGCCAACGGCGCGGTCAGCATCGGCAGCTCACCGCAGCAGCAGTACAGTAAGTCGCATCTGGTTCCCTTCGGCGAATTCGTTCCGCCGGGCTTCGCGTGGTTTCTGCGCCTGGCGCAGATTCCGATGTCCGATTTCACGCCCGGCGCGAAGACGCAGGCGCCGCTGCAGATCGCCGGGCAAAAGGTGGCGGTGAATATCTGTTACGAGGATGCCTTCGGCGAGGAAATCATTCGTGCCTTGCCGGCGGCGACGCTGCTCGTCAATCTCTCCAACGTCGCGTGGTTCGGTGATTCGCTGGCCCCGGCGCAGCACCTGCAGATCGCCCAGCTGCGCGCGCTCGAAAGCGGCCGCATGATGCTGCGCGCGACCAACACCGGGATGACCGCGATTGTCGGCGTCGATGGCTTGGTGCGGGCGGTGCTGCCGCCCTTCACGCGTGGCGCGCTGGTCGGCGAAGTGCGCGGCTATACGGGAACGACGCCGTTCGTGCGCTGGGGCAACTGGCCGGCGATTTGTGGCGCGCTGTTGCTGCTCGTGCTGTGCGCCCGCCGCCGACACGACTGCGAGCTTTGATGCGGGTTCTAGTCGTGCACAAAACCAAGTAAAATCAGCTTTTTTCAGTTTTCGCGAAGTTTTTCATGCCGACCTTTCAGGAAGTCATCCTGCGTTTGCAGGCGTTCTGGGCCAAGCAGGGCTGCGCCCTTCTGCAACCTTACGACATGGAAGTCGGTGCCGGCACCAGCCATACCGCGACCTTTCTGCGCGCGCTCGGCCCGGAGCCCTGGAAAGCGGCCTACGTGCAGCCCTCGCGCCGCCCGAAGGATGGCCGCTACGGCGAAAACCCGAACCGCATGCAGCACTACTACCAGTACCAGGTGGTATTGAAGCCGGCGCCGGAAAATATCCTCGAACTCTATCTCGCCTCACTCGAAGCGCTCGGCTTCGACCTCAAGAAGAACGACGTCCGTTTCGTCGAGGACGACTGGGAAAACCCGACGCTGGGCGCCTGGGGACTGGGCTGGGAAGTCTGGATGAACGGCATGGAAGTGACGCAATTCACCTACTTCCAGCAGGTCGGCGGCATCGACTGCAAGCCGATCACCGGCGAAATCACCTACGGCCTCGAGCGCCTGTGCATGTACCTGCAGGGCGTCGAAAACGTCTATGACCTGAAATGGACCGAAGGCCTGACCTACGGCGACGTCTATCACCAGAACGAAGTCGAGCAGTCGGCCTACAACTTCGAGCACAGCGACGCCGATTTCCTGTTTACCGCCTTTACCGCCTACGAAAAGCAGGCGCAGCACCTGATGCAGGCACAGCTCGCGCTGCCGGCCTACGAGCAGGTGCTGAAGGCCGCGCACACCTTCAACCTGCTCGATGCGCGCGGCGCCATTTCGGTGACCGAGCGTGCCGCCTACATCGGCCGCATCCGCAATCTGGCTCGCGCCGTCGCGCAGAGCTATTTCGACAGCCGTGCCCGGCTGGGCTTCCCGATGGCGCCGAAGGACTGGGCTGCCGAAGTCCTCGCCCAGATCGAAAAGAAAGTCGCCTGACCATGACCGCCAAGAATCTTCTCGTTGAATTGTTTGTCGAGGAACTGCCGCCGAAGGCGCTCAAGAAGCTCGGCGAAGTGTTCGCCCAGTCGCTCGCCCAGTCGCTGATCAATCAGGGGCTGGCCGCCGAGAGCGCCGTCGTCACCCCTTACGCCTCGCCGCGCCGCCTGGCCGCGCACGTCGCCGACGTACTGGGTGCAGCCGCCGACCGGCAGGTAAGCCAGAAGCTGATGCCGGTTGCCGTTGGCCTCGACGGAAATGACAACCCGACACCGGCTCTACTCAAAAAGCTTACAGCGCTAGGCATAGACGTATCGGAAGTCCATCGCATGCGGCTGCGCCGCGAGTCCGACGGCAAGGCCGAGGTGCTGTTCTACGACAGCATGGCGAAAGGCGCAACGCTGGCCGAAGGCCTGCAAAAGGCGCTCGAAGCCGCGCTCGCCGCGCTGCCGATCCCGAAAGTGATGACCTACCAGCTGGCCGACGGCTGGAGCAGTGTCAAGTTCGTCCGCCCGGCGCACGGCCTCGTCGCGCTGCACGGTGCCGATGTGGTACCACTCGCCCTGCTCGGTTTGACCTCCGGCCGCGCAACACACGGCCATCGCTTTGAATCTGCCGTCGATCCAGTGGTGATCGCCGATGCCGACCACTACGCCGACAAGCTCGCCGCCGATGGCGCCGTGATTGCCAGCTTCGCCGCGCGTCGCGAGGAAATCGCCCGTCAGTTGGTCGCCGCTGCCGCCAAGGCCGGTCCGAACCTGAAGCCGATTGAGGACGACGCCCTGCTCGACGAAGTAACCGCGCTGGTCGAGCGGCCGAATGTGCTGATCGGTCAGTTCGAGGTCGAGTACCTTGAAGTGCCGCAGGAATGCCTGATCCTGACGATGAAGGCCAATCAGAAATATTTCCCGCTGCTCGACGCCGCCGACAAGCTGACCAACAAATTCCTCGTCGTCAGCAACATCAGCCCGGCCGACCCGAGCGCGGTGATTGGCGGCAACGAGCGCGTCGTGCGCCCACGTCTGGCTGACGCCAAGTTCTTCTTCGATCAGGACCGCAAGAAGACGCTCGAATCGCGCGTTCTCGGGCTGGCCAAGGTCGTCTATCACAACAAGCTGGGTACCCAGGGAGACCGCGCGCAGCGCGTTTGCGCAATCGCCAAGGCGATCGGCAGCCAGCTCGGCGGTGAAGCGCTGGCCATGCAGGCCGAACAGTCCGCACTGCTCGCCAAGGCCGACCTGCTCACCGACATGGTCGGCGAGTTCCCTGAGCTGCAAGGCACCATGGGGCGCTACTACGCGCTGCACGACGGCCTCGCGAGCGATATCGCCGATGCCATCGAGGATCACTACAAGCCGCGCTTTGCCGGCGACAGCCTGCCACGCGGGCAGGTCGGCATGGTCGTCGCGCTGGCCGACAAGCTGGAAACGCTGGTCGGCATGTTCGGCATCGGCCAGATTCCGACCGGCGACAAGGACCCGTTCGCGCTGCGCCGGCATGCGCTTGGTGTCATCCGCATGCTTAGCGAAGGCGATCTGGATCTGCCGCTCGATCAGCTACTGCAGCTCGCGTCCACCGTCTTCGCGAGCATCGACGGTTTCAAGCCCGCCGCCGTCGCGCTCACCGACTTCATTTACGACCGCCTCGCCGGCAACCTGCGCGAGCAGGGTTACACCGCACAGGAAGTAGACGCCGTGGTGTCGCAGCGCCCGCAGCGCCTCGGCGATATCCCGAAGCGTCTGGCCGCCGTGCGCACCTTTGCCGCGCTGCCGGAAGCCGCCAGTCTGGCCGCCGCCAACAAGCGTGTCGGCAATATCCTGAAGAAGGTCGATGGCGAAGTGCCGGCGAAGATCGATGCCGCGCTGCTCACCGAAGCGGCCGAGATCGCGCTCGGTGGCGCGTTGGCCGAGGTCGGGCCGCAAGCCGACGCGGCCTTTGCGCGCGGTGACTATGCCGCCTCGCTGCACTCGCTGGCCGCCCTGCGGGCGCCGGTCGATACCTTCTTCAATGAAGTGATGGTCAACGCCGAAGACCCGGCGCTGCGTGCCAACCGTCTCGGCCTGCTCGCCACGCTGCATCGCGCGATGAATCAGGTCGCCGACATCTCCAAGCTCTCCGCATGAAGCTCGTCATCCTCGACCGCGACGGCGTGATCAACTACGACTCGGCGCAGTTCATCAAGTCGCCGGGCGAGTGGCGGCCGATTCCCGGCAGCCTGGAAGCGATTGCCCGCCTCAATCAGGCGGGCTACCGCGTGGTCGTGGCGACCAACCAGTCCGGCGTCGGCCGCGGCCTGTTCGACATGGATACGCTGAACGCCATTCACGACAAGATGCACCGCGCCGCACAGGCTGCCGGTGGGCGCATCGACGCGGTCTTCTACTGCCCGCATGCCGCCGATTCGAAATGCGACTGCCGCAAGCCGCGCCCCGGCATGTTCGAGCGCATCGGCGCCTGTTTCAACGTCGATGTGGCCGGTACGCCGTCGATCGGCGATTCGCTGCGCGATCTGCAGGCCACCGTCGCGGTGGGCGGCCAGCCGATGCTGGTCCTCACCGGCAAGGGCGAAAAGACACGGGCCGACGGCAATCTGCCGGAAGGCACGCTGGTTTTCGCCGATCTTGCCGCCGCCGTCGATCACCTGCTCGCCGCCTCATGATGCCGATCATCCGTTCCTCCCTGTTTCTGCTCGCCGCGGTCCTGCTGACCGCGCCTTTCGGCCTGCTCGTCACGCTGGCCATCGTTTTGCCGATGCGCGTCCGCTATCAGGTCGTCGCCATCTGGCGGCACGGTTTCATGGCGCTCTGCCGCTACGTGCTCGGCATCCGCTATCAGGTGATCGGGCGCGAGAACATTCCGCAGCAGCCTTCGGTGATCATGTCCAAGCATCAGTCAGCGTGGGAGACGGTCGCCCTGCAGGAGATCTTTCCGGCGCTCGTCTTCGTCCTCAAGAAGGAGCTGCTGTTCCTGCCTTTCCTCGGCTGGAGCTTCGCCGCGATGAAGATGATCTCGATCGACCGCAAGGCCGGCAAGGATGCGCTGCGGCAGGTCATCGAGCAGGGGCGCGACCGCCTCAAGGCCGGCTACTGGATCATCATTTTCCCCGAAGGCACGCGCGTCGCGCCGGGGCACAAACGCCGCTTCAAGCCGGGCGGCGCGCATCTCGCGTCGGCCACCGGCGCGCTGGTCGTGCCGGTCGCGCATAACGCCGGCGAAGTCTGGCGGCGCAACGCCTTCATCAAGCAGCCGGGCCTCGTGACGGTCAGCATCGGTCCGGCCATCGACCCGGCGGGGCTTACCGACAGCGAAATCACCGCGCGCACCGAAGCGTGGATCGAAGCCGAAATGCGCCGCATCTCGCCGCATCTGTATCCCGATGCCGTGGCAGCCTGAGCTGCTGTTCTCCAGCGAAAAGCCCTTAGCGGCCGACGAAACGCCGCGCAGCATCGCGCTCGGCGACCGCATCGTCCCTTACGTCCTGCGCCGCGCCAAGCGGCGCACGATCGGCCTGTCGATCGACCATCGCGGCCTGCGCGTCGGCGCGCCGCGCCGCTCGTCGCTGCTCGAGGTCGAGAAAATCATCCTGCGCCACGGCGAGTGGGTGGTGCAGAAGCTCGACGAATGGCGCACCCGTAGGCGTCCCGAGCTGCTGCGCATCGTCGATGGCGTGCAGCTGCCGATGCTCGGCAGCCAGCTTGAGGTCCGCCTTGCGCTCGGCGCCAATCGTGGCGTGTGGGGCGCGTCCGAGCCAGCGATCCTGACTCTCTGCCTGCGCTCGCCCGATGATGCCGGCCGCATGCTGGAAAAGGCGCTGCGCGAACGGGCGCGCGAACTGTTTCTCGAACGCCTCGCGCACTACGCGGAGCTGCTCGGCGTCGCGCCGCCGCGCCTGACGCTCTCGGCGGCGCGTACGCGCTGGGGCAGTTGCAGCCTGAAGTCCGGGATTCGCCTCAACTGGCGCCTGATCCACTTCCCGCGGCACGTGATCGATTACGTCGTCGCGCACGAGCTCGCGCATCTGCGCGAGATGAACCACAGCCCCCGTTTCTGGTCTGTCGTCGGACAGCTCTACCCCGACTACCGGGCGGCGCGCGACGAACTCAAGGCGCTCGCCACCCACTGTCCCCACTGGTAAGTCTTCACAAGGACTCCTCATGAGAATTCTGCACACGATGTTCCGCGTTGGCGATCTGGCGCGCTCGCTGGCCTTTTATACCGAAGTGCTCGGCATGCGCGAGCTGCGCCGCCAGGACTACCCGGATGGCCGCTTCACGCTGGCCTTCGTCGGCTACGGTTCGGAGCAGGAAGGCGCTGTGCTCGAGCTGACGCACAACTGGGATACGCCGGCCTACGAGCTGGGCAACGGCTTCGGGCATATCGCGCTCGAAGTCGACGACGCCTACGCCGCCTGCGAGCAGATCAAGGCGCGCGGCGGCAAGGTCGTGCGCGAGGCGGGGCCGATGAAGCACGGCACGACGGTGATCGCCTTCGCCGAAGATCCCGATGGCTACAAGATCGAACTGATCCAGAAGAAAGCGGCCTGATCCGATGGCTTTTCCGTCCTTTTTCTCCGAAGTGCCACCGATCATCCTGCGCGACCGGCTGGCTGAATTTCTCGGCGCGGCCGACGGCGGCCTGATCGAATATCAATATGCCGACGTGGTGAAGCTCGCCGGCCATTCCTGCCCGACGGTTGCCGGCGCCTACCTGATGACCAGCCGTGCGCTCGCCGCCCTCTATGGCGACGACATGCCAGAGCGCGGCGACATTCAGATCGATTTCCGCGAGTCGCAAAGCACCGGCGTCGTCGGCGTCACCGCCAGCGTGATCGGCATGCTCACCGGCGCCGCCGGGATCGGCGGCTTCAAGGGCCTGGCCGGCAATTTCTCGCGCCGCGATCTGCTGCGCTTTGATTCCGAGTTGCCCGGCGAAGTCCGCTTCACGCGCCTGGACAATGGCGACAGCCTGAGCGCCGAACTGCAACTCGGCCACATCCCGCCCGATCCGCGCATGGGGCCGCTGCTGCAAAGACTGCTCACCGGCGAGCGCGATACGGTAATGGCCGAAGTGTTCGCCACGCTCTGGCAGGACCGCGTGCGGCAGATTCTGGTCGATCATTTTGACGATCCGGAGACGGTGCGCTTGAGTCGCTGACGTAGGCGCCAATCTCTCGGCGCAGTGGCTCTTCGTCGGCGATGCTCTCGTGTCGAGATATTTCAAGCACGGTTTTCCATACCCGGGTATCGCGGCGATATCGCCCCGGCCGCTCAAGCCTTGACCGTCGCCGCCGTTACCGTAGACGGGCGTGTGGTTTGCGCCTGTTTCGTCACAACAGGAGTCTGTCATGACAGTCGATTCTGTTAGTTCCAGCACCTTCATCCCGCCCGTTCGGCCACAAGCTGAAACCGGGACGGTGCAACAGGCTGGGCGTGATGCGAAAAACGGCGGGGATGCGGATGACGGTGGCGCTGCCACGGTCAAGGCACCAACCCCGACGGTCAACCTTGCCGGCCAGACGGTCGGTTCGCGCATCAACGTTACAGCCTGAGCAACAACCGCATACGGCCCGGAAACCACGGGTCGTATGCGTTCTCCTCCCTCGCTCAGGCGGAAACGGAGAGCGATCCGAGCAGGCTGGCCTGCTTCGTGTCGCTGTCGCGGTAGGCCTGCATCAGCTCGACGATGCGCTTCATGATCGCCTGTTCGCTGCTCGTCGAATCGGTGCTGCCGGTCGTGGATGAACTGCTCGTGCCGTCGCTGCTGCTGCCCGAAGTCTTCTGGTCGTAAGCCATCGCTTCCTTGAAGCTGACTTTTCCGTCGCTATCGGTGTCCGCCTTGTCGAAGTTGTTGACGATCTTGCTGATCAGATCCGAGCGCGTGCTGTCGGACGTGCCGATATCGCTCAGCTGGCTCTGCAACTCGTCCTTCGTGAAGCCTGCGTCGTTCTGGCCCTCCGGCGGCGGGGGCGGCGGCATGCCCTGGCCGCTCATGCGCATCTGGTCGAACTGGCTGTCGAGCTGGTCGGCGAGTTTTTTCAGGCTGCTCGACAGTTCGTCCTTGGTGACCTTGCCGTCGCCGTCGCTGTCGAGTTGCGTGAAGACGTCGTCTACGCTCGCGCCGCTGCTCGAGCTGTTGGTGCTGGTGCTGGCGCTGCTGCTGGAGATCTGGGAAAAAGCGGATTGCAGATCGCTCTTCTCGAGATAGCCCTTGCTCGTCGTGTCGAGCTGGGAAAACAGCTTGTCGGCCATCTTCGACGCGTCGGGCCGCGGCGGGCGGTGCGACATGAGGGATGAGGCGTAACTGCTGCTGACGCTGCCGATGGTGCTCATGGTTCACTCCTTCTGGTTGTTGTTCGGATCGTTCGGGTTGTCCGGATTGGTCGCGCGGAAGTCCGGCTTGAAATCCCGCTCTCCTGCTTAGGCAAGATATCGGCCAGAAGCCCCATGGGTACAGGCTTTGCGGTGTAAATCGGTGTAAATTCCGGTTAAGGAAATACACGTTTTTTCGGCCCGCCGTCGCGTCGCCGAAAGCCGCGTCGTCGACCGCCTGCCGCTCGTCATGCGGGCGGCAAAATTTGGTGGGGTTTTGCCGCTCGGAGCGAACGCCAGAATTTCCAGCCGGTGACGGGTTTTTCCGGGCGCCGGTTTTTTCGGAGCGCCCGGCACCGCGGCAATACTTGCCGTCGTCAGTATGACGCCGTGTTATCTGCGGCCGCGAGATGTAAAGAACCGTAAATGCCGGGGCGTGACGCTGGCAGGGAAATGTCCGCTTCACTAAGATGCCGCATCTGCAATCAAAAAATTGTGCGGGCGATGCCAGTGATGAATGCGATGAATGCGAAGGTTCTGTTGGTCGATGACGACGTCGAGCTCGCCGGGATGCTCGGGGATTACCTCGAGCGCGAAGGTTTCGCCACGGTCGTCGTGCACAACGGCGAGGCGGCCGTTGCGGCGGCGCGCTCGGGCGAGTTCGCGATCGCCGTGGTCGATGTGATGATGCCGGGCATCAGCGGCATCGAAGTGCTCCGCCAGATCCGCGCGGCCGGCTCGCTGCCGGTGCTGATGCTGACGGCGCGCGGCGACGACGTGGACCGCATCCTCGGTCTCGAGCTCGGCGCCGACGACTACGTGCCGAAGCCGTGCACGCCGCGCGAGCTGACCGCCCGCGTGCGGGCGATCCTGCGCCGCGCCGGCGGCGGCGAGCCGGGCACGCCCGCCGCGCCGCTGGTGATCGGCGCGCTGACCCTGTGGCCGGAACAGCGGCGCGCCGTCTGGGCGGAAAAAACGCTGGAGCTGACGAGCACCGAATTCAACCTGCTCGAAGTGCTGGCGCGCAATGCCGGGCGCGCGGTGAGCAAGGACGAATTGTCGGAGCAGGGCCTCGGGCGGGCTTTCCTGCGCTACGACCGGAGCATCGACGTGCACGTGAGCAGCATTCGCCAGAAACTCGAGCCGCTAGCCGACGGCCGCTCGCGCATCCAGACCGTTTTCCGCAAGGGCTATCAGCTGATCAAGGCGTAGGTTTCCGGCCTGCCGGCAGGCTACACAGAAGCGCGCAAGGGGACGACGTGGGGCGACTGTTCTGGAAATTTTTCTTCTTCTTCTGGCTGGCCCAGCTGACTACCGGGACCGGGATCGGCGTCATGATCTGGCTGGAAAGCCACGTGCCCGATTCCCGTCTGGCCGCGGTCGATGCCAGTCCGCCGGCGCGCTTCGAGGTCGCCGCGGCGGCCGCCACGCTGCGCCACGGCGGCGTCGCCGCGCTGCGCGATCTGCTTGCGGCGCAGCGCGGTGAGCATGCCCCGCGGCTCGTCGTGATCGACGAGCAGCAGCGCCCGCTATTCGCGACGTCGCTTGCGCCGCTGGCGCCGGAGGCGCTGGCGCAAGCCCGTGCGCTGGCCGCCGGACCGGCCGGAGCCACCGCGCTGGCCGGCGTCGAGCAGGTGGCGGCCGACGACGGCCATACCTATCTCCTCTTCGCGGCGCCCCGCGCACATCGGCCGCCGCCCGGCGAGATGGCGCCGCCGGGCGGGCCGGAGGCGCGGAATTCATCACCACCACCACGTTCCCGCTCGCCCTTCCCGCCGCTGCTGCCGATCGTCGCCGGCGCGCTGGTCAGCCTCGTTTTCGCCGCCCTGCTGGCGCGCTATTTCTCGAAGCCGATCCGCAGTTTGCGCTCGGCTTTCGCGGCGGCCGCCGACGGCGATCTGGCGCAGAACCTCGGTCCCGCGATGGGCAAGCGGCGCGATGAACTGGCCGACCTCGGCCGCGATTTCGACCGCATGGCCGGGCAACTGAAAATCCTGATGGACAGCCAGCGCCGCCTGCTGCACGACGTCTCGCACGAGCTGCGTTCGCCGCTCGCCCGGCTGCAGGCGGCGACCGGGCTGGCGCGCCAGCAGCCGGAGCGGATGGAGGATTCGCTGGCGCGCATCGATCGCGAGTCGGTGCGCATGGACAAGCTGGTCAGCGAACTGCTCGCCCTGTCGCGGCTCGAAGCCGGCATGGTCGAGCGGCTCGACGACTGCGTCGACGTCGGCGAACTGCTCGGCAACGTGGTCGACGATGCCCGCTTCGAAGCGGGCGCGCGCCAATGCCGCATCGAGCTCGCGGCGGACAAGGACGTCTTCGTGCGCGGCAATGCCGAACTGCTGCACAGCGCGGCCGAAAACATCGTGCGCAACGCACTCAAGCATTCGCCGGCCGGCGGCCTGGTCGAGGTCGGCGCCGCCGTCGTCGCCGGCGAGGTCATCGTGCGCGTCGTCGATCGCGGCCCCGGCGTTGCCGAGGCGGATCTCGCGTCGATCTTCAAGCCCTTCTTCCGCAGTCCGTCGGAGAACCCGGCCGACGGTCACGGGCTCGGGCTGGCCATCTCGCAGCGCGTCGTCGAGAGCCTGCACGGGCACATCGGTGCGGCGAACCGCGAAGGCGGCGGACTGTGCGTGACGATTTCCCTGCCGGCGCTCGCTGCGTCCGCAACTGCATGAATTCATGACTCCGTGGCCGCGTGACTGAAAGGCGATAGAAAGCCTTCACCCGTATCTTCCTGTCGCAAGGGTTGCCGACTCTTGCGATTTTGTCGGCGCCGATTCTGACTCGACGAACAGGAGGAGACCTCATGAAACCGCTATCCCGCATCCTCGGCGTGGCAGCCTGCCTCGCCGCCTTCGCTGCGCAGGCCGACGTAGTTGCCAACAATCCATCCGGCTACCCGGCCGACTACGGCAAGCTGGTTGCGGCGGCGAAACAGGAAGGCAAGGTGGTGATCTACGGCGCCACCGACACGGCGGCGGCCAATCCG